>OCZU010000913.1_pt1 | contig 19899 bp, 16 predicted proteins | sample 1539001 | NCBI WGS metagenome assembly OCZU01 (sample SAMEA3539306, study PRJEB22396) | soil metagenome | biome: tundra; feature: field; material: soil | place: USA | collected 2010-05 | depth 0.15 m | reverse complement strand
AAGCAGATGAGGTCAGCCGGCTTGACCTCGGCTGCGCAGACGGGGCAGGTCAGGGTCGCCATCACATCCTCCACGGCGGAGCTAAGGCCTCGGGGTCACGGCCGCTTGAGCGTAACGCGCCGGAGGACGATCTCGTGTCTGTGCCAAACCTTAGCCGCGTTCGTCACGTTCCCACGCGCCGTGTGCCGATTTAGGGAGGTGAGCGGGCGGGGTATTCCCGTAACCCGGACGGTGCTCGCTAGCCGGCGCGGCGTCCCGGCCGGGCCGCCGCTCAGGGTCCCTGTGCAGCTTCGGCACGTCATCCATCAGGCGCTTGGTGTAAGGATCGGCCGGATGCTCGGACGCGCCTGGATTTCTCTTTGAACGGACTGCCCGGATCAGCCCGCGGGTATGGGGGGTGCAGCGGCTCCCCGAACGGCCGGGCCGACGGACCGAGTTCGATGATCCGTCCCGCATACAGGACAGCTATGTCGCTCACCAGGCCGCTGACGACAAGCAGATCGTGCCTGACGTAGACGGCTGCCACGCTCGTCCGGCCGCCCGGCCAGCGCGAGCGTGCTGTGATCGAATCCCTTGCTCTCGGTCATCCCCGCTGGCCCGACGCCATGGGCGCTTCCTTGACTGGCGGGGTACTCTCGTCGCAGGTAGTCGACATACCCGTGAATATCTACGTTGACTGGCCGGTCACTGGCCGAACGTATCCCAATCGGGCAGATCTGACTGATTGCCCGGGCAAGCCGGTGTTCCCAATAGTTGATAGAGCTGACGCGATGAGCGTGACAAGGTAACTACGGAAGATGACACACAAGATGATCGCTTCAGACAGTTCAGCTCGCGGTCCGGAGTGCTCGCGGTCAAGCAGGTCCAGAACATCGGCACGGACGCGGCCCGCCGCCAGCACGCCGCGACGCAGACGCTGCAAGCCCGCGAGTTCCGGATCTTGCACCGGTTGCGGGACCGCGGTGTATGACGCCGCTGGAGCATCTAGGGGGATACTCGCCGAGCTGCCCTTGGCAGCTGGGGAGCATCGGGCCGGGCTCACTCTTGGCTACGCCGAGCGCGAGACGCTCACGCAGTTGCCGGGGCGACTGCATGCCGGCCTGACCCAAATCATGCCTGGGGTACCGGGCGAGCTGGCCGAGCCGGTTTCGGAAACGGAAACCCCCGACGAGGCCATCGACCCATATTTCGGCTTCATCGCGGCGAGATCCTCGCTGGGCCTATGGTGTCTGGCAGTCCGGCAGTCTCGATGGGCATCGTCCGCACCTCCCTCAGCGGCGGCGGTGCTGACGGATGCCTGTCACGGGTAGCTGGGCCGTGGACAGCGGGGTGCCGGCCGGGGGTCCGGTGGGGTCGCGCGGCGGCCGGGTGGCGTCGGGCGCGGTGCCTCCGCTTGCCGACGGCTTCAGTGCCCGGCCTGAGACGGGACCTGGCCTTGGGACAGCGCTGGTTCCGGGTGCTGCGGTGGTGCTGGCATCTGGCCGGGAGGCCGCGAACGGGTCGCCAGATTGGCTGGGGTCGTGCGGCAAGACTCAGCTCGCAGTGTCTTTTGCAGAGTCGTTGTGGCAGTCCGGCGGGGTGGACATTCTGGTCTGGGTCGTTGCTACAAGCCGGGCGTCGGTGCTGTCCGGTTATGTGGAGGCGGCGGTGGCGGCGATGGGAATCGATCCGGCGGGTGATGCCGAGTCGGTCGCTGCCCGCTTCGTTAGCTGGCTCGGCGAGACCAGCCAACCGTGGCTCGTGGTGCTCGATGACCTGTCCGACGTCGCAGATCTGGAAGGGCTCTGGCCGGGGGGGTCGGCGGGCAGGGTCCTGATCACGACCAAGAACTCCGCGGCTTTCCCCGACGAGCACCGGGCGCTAGTTCTCCCGGTCGGGGTTTTCAGCCCTCGCGAAGCCCTGAGCTATCTAATGGGCCGCCTCACCGCGGACCCGGACCAGCGCCTCGGAGCGATAGACCTCGTCGAGAACCTTGGCTACGAGCCGCTGGCGCTGGCCCAGGCCAGCGCGGTGATCGCGAGTTCGACGCTGTCGTGCGGTGATTACGGGGGTTATTTTGAGCGCAGGCGGGAGCATCTGGCGGAGAGGGCCGGCGGCCAGCCGCCGCCCGCGGCCGCGGTCACCTGGACGTTTTGTTTCGAGCGCGCCGATCAGCTGGCGCCGGCCGGGGGCGCCCAGTCCTTGCTGGCGCTTGCCGCTCTTCTTGATGGCAATGGGATGCCCGGCGCGGTCTTCACCACGTCGGCTGCGCGCGAATACCTTGCGGGAGATGGCGCCGGTGACCCGGCGGATCGGGGGCGTGCCCAGGGCGCGCTGCTCCTTCTGGAGCAGGCAGGTTTGCTGGCCATTCATCTGACGGGGAGCCAGGCGACGGTCCGGATGAGCCCTGTGGTGCAGGCGGCGGTCCGGGCCGCGATGCCGCAAGGAATAAGTGAACGGGCGGCGAGAGCGGCAGCGGACGCGCTGCTGGAGGTGTGGCCAGAAGATGGGCCGCGAGCGTGGCTCGCTGGCAGGCTGCGGTCGTGCGCGACCAGCCTTCAGCAGGCCGCTGGAGACCTGCTGTGGGCGGGTGGTGGTCACCCGCTGCTGTTCCGTGCAGGGCGGAGCCTGGACAACGCGCGTCTGACGGCAGCTGCCGTCGCGTACTGGAAGGGGCTTGCCACGGTCAGCGACCGCGTCCTTGGGCCGGGCCACCCGGATACCCTGGCGGTCGGCGAGCACCTTGCCGATGCGTACCTGACGGCAGGGCGGGCGGTGGCGGCCGTTCCGTGGTTTCAGTGGGTTCTGGCCGCCCGGATCAGGGCGCTCGGGCCGGACCATGCCGGCACCATCGCAGCCCGGCGCAATCTCGGCCATTCCTTAGTGGCCGCCGGCAATCTCGGCGATGCGGTCACCGTCCTGGACGGAACTGTGCGCGATTACGAGCGCATCCGCGGGCCGGACCACCTCGACACGCTCGGCGCGCGGGATGAACTCGCGGCTGCACGCCGTGCCGCGGGGCAGCTCGCTGAAGCGATCCGGCTTTACCGGCACACGCTAGCCGACCGCGAGCGCATTCAGGGATCCCGGCATCCCGACACGATGACCACCCGTCACAAGCTCGCCGGCGCCTACCTGGCCGACGGCCAGCTCAAGGATGCCCTTTCCCATTACAAGCGGGCCCTCGCCGACCGAGAGCGCGTCCTTGGCCCCGACCATCTGGACACGATCGCGGCCCGCGGTAGCCTCGGCTCCGCCCACCGCGCGGCGGGCCGAATGAGTTCCGCGCTGCAGCTCTACGAGCAGACCGGCGCAGGATACGAGCGGGTTCTGGGCGCCGATCACTCGGACACCCTGGCGTACCGCGCGAACCTGGCGAACGCCTATTACAAGGTGGGTCGGCTGAGCGACGCGATGACGCTGCTGCGTGATACCGTCGCACGCTGTGAGCGGGTACTGCCACCAGGGGATCCGCTGACGCAGGCCGTGCGAGAGAGCCTGACGAACATTGCAGGGGAATGACAGCCCTTCGGCGTGCTTCCGTAACGCCGCGGCTTTCCGGTCGCCGGAAGGCTGGACCGATACCGGAACTACGCCGCGGTATTCCCCGGGCCTGATCCACCAGCTTCGTCTGCATCGGCTCAGAGACCTGGTGCCGCATCAGGCTACGTTTGGCCGACGATGCGGCGCAGGCGTTCGTCGTAGGCGTGGTTGTTACGCCAGATGATGTACCGGCGGATCATGCTGGCCTGCTCCTGGTGGCTGGCGTGATCGGTGCCATCGAGCGCGAAATACCGCAGGGCCGTGGTTTGCGCTTCGATCCGGTTAACAAGGACGAATTAGCCGGGGTGCAGGCGATCTCGACGTTGCTCGCCGCGGCCCATGCCCGGCCCGGGCGTCTTTGGCCGTGCTCAGGTGCGGGCTGAAGTTGTCGCAGATGATCGCGATCCTGGTGCCGGGCGGGTACAGGGAGCGCAGGTACCGGCAGAACTCCAGGAACCGGGTCCGGGTCTTGCGCGGCTTGATATGCCCGTACAGCTTGTCCTCGCGCAGGTCATAGGCGGCAAACAGGTGCCGGACCCCGGCGGTGCGGGTGCAGGTCGCGGGATCCGGGGCCGCGGCGCCCGGCCGGGTTCCTTGCTCTTGCCGCTGATGGCGGCCCACTGCCGGCCGGGCCGGGGCTGCAGGTTCAAGGGCCCGGACTCGTCCAGGCAAAAGATCACTTCCGGTTCGCCGGCGCCGGGGATCACCTCCCGGCCGGCGATCGCGTACAGGTGCCCGGCGCGGGCCTTCTTCACCGCATACTGCGGGTCTTTCGAGGTCTTCCAGGTCTTCAGCCGCTGAAAGGTGACGCCCTCCTCGCGGAGCAGCATGCGCAGGCCCTCGTGGCTGATGTCGCCGGCCACCCCCCGGCCACCAGGAACTCCGCCAGCTCCGGCAAGCTCCAGGCCGAGAAGGCCAGGTCATGTCCGGCCGGCTTCGACTTGGCGACCTTCTTGATCTCGCCGCTGGCCCAAGGTGAACTTCGGCGCCCGCCCGCCGCGGCACCTCGGATACAGCGACCCGAACCCGTCGGCGTTGAAGTTGCGGATCACATCACGCACCCTGTCCTCGCTGGTGAACGCGACCCGCGCGATGGCGGGCACGTCCATGCCCTGGGCCGACAGCAGCACCATCTGCGCCCGCCGCCAGGTCACCACCGACCCGGTGCCCCGGCGGACAATCCGCACCAGCCGCCGCCCCTCATCATCATCAATCTCGCGCGCTCTCAGGCGTTCCGTCACCTGCTCAGTCCCGGCGATCAGCACCTGCGGGGAAAGCTGCCCGGCCGGGGCAAACGTGACCTGCTACGGCACTAGCTTGAGTACCGCTGAGGCGCTGGGCGTGGACGGCCGCGTAGTCATCACCCGCTCGCCCACCTTCAACTTCCCGGGAACAGGTGTCCGGCCAGCACGCCGATGTCCAGAAGCTGCCGGTCCATGCGATCTTCACCCTGCATGGGGAAGATCATCCCAATTAATCGAACAGGATGTCGGCAGACACGCCGTGAGCTGGCGGCATTATTCAGCAGGCTCGCTAGAGGACGCCGCGCAGACCCCGCGGTGCCGCCCCTGCAGGGACAAATGCTGATTTAACTTGACGTCTGCGAAAGAACCGCTACAGTCGCACCCTGGGCGCGTGAGCAACATGAGGATGGGCGGTGAATCCGTCCGGGTTGCCGCTCGTTGGCTGTGCCTGCCGGCCCGGGAACGGGCATCGGAGCATTGATGATCATGTCGATGAGACGGAGGATGCCGATGGAGCAGGGAACAGCCGGCCTGACGCCAGCCCCGCCGGTTCACGGCGTGGTCACGGAGGCGGCCGGCGAGGAACGGAGGAAGCTCCGGCGGAGCGTGGGGCGCATGGATACCGCGTTCCTGATGCTCGCCGCGATCATCGTTCTGGACACGCTGGGCGCGGTGTCGAGTTACGGTGCCCAGTCGTTTACCTGGCTCATTGTCATGGTGGTCTTCTTCCTGGTCCCTTACGGCCTGCTCACAGCGGAACTTGGCAGCGCCTTCCCAGAGGAGGGGGGTCCCTACGTCTGGACGAAGCTCGCATTCGGCCGGCTCGCAGCAGCTGTGGTCGCGGTTATGTACTGGGTGGATAACCCCATCTGGCTGGCCGGGACGCTGTCAATCACGGCCATGGCCACGTTCAGCACGTTCTTCTTCAATCTCTCGCTGGGCGCGAAGTACGTCTTCGGCATCGTCTTCGTCTGGGCCGGCATCGCGTCGGTCATCATGGCGCTGAAGGCCGGCAAGTGGGTCGCCACCGTTGGCGCGGTGGTCCGCGTGGTGCTCATGGCCTTCTTCACGCTCACGGTCGTGATCTACGCTGCCGAGCACGGCGTGCACGGCTTTGGCGCCGGGGCGTTCAAGCCCACCTGGGTCGTGTTCCTCGCGGCGGCGCCCATCCTGATTTTCGACTTGGAGGGCTTTGAGCTGCCAAGCAGCGCATCGGAGGAGCTGAGGAATCCGCGGAAGGACGTGCCCTTCGCCGTGCTGCGCTCGGGGATCGGCACCGTGCTGTTCTACGGCCTGCCCATCCTTGCGATCCTGCTGGTGCTCCCTCCTGCTCAGCTCTCCAACGTCGACGGCTTTGTCGACGCGATGAAGACGGTCTTCGTGGTCTACGGGGGCCACCAGGCCGGCTCGGGCGTTGTCCTCACCGGCGCAGGCAAGGTTCTCGCGGACGTCGGGGCCGTCGGGGTGATCTTCGGCCTGCTTTCCTCGGGCGTCGTATGGCTCATCGGATCTGACCGCACACAGGCGGTCGCAGGGTTCGACGGAGCCGCGCCGAGATGGCTCGGGTACTTCTCAAAGCGCCTCGGGACGCCGATCGCCGTGAACCTGCTCTCGGGCGTAGTGGCGACCGGTGTCCTCGTCCTTGCGCTTACGCTGACAGCGGGTAATGCGGCGAAGTACTTCAGTGCCACCCTGGGGCTCGTGATCTCCATGGTGACGATCACCTATGTGCTGATCTTCCCGGCGGTGATCAGGCTGCGGTACAAGTATCCCGATGTTCCCCGTCCGTACCGGATACCTGGCGGGAAGCCCGGGCTGTGGGTTGTCGGGATCCTGACCACCGCCTGGGCAGCCTTTACCACCGTCGCGATAATCTACCCCGGCATCGGCACGGCGTCGCCGGATAGTTCGCTGCCGAGCGGGTTCGCGGGAGAGCGCCTTCAGTACACGTTGACACAGGTCATACCGCTCGGAGTGATGGTGCTCATCGGCCTTCTTTTCTACGCCCTCGGCCGGAATACCCGGCAGCAGAGTCCGCAATAGTGATCACGGGCCAGTTCCGTGCCTCACACGAGGCACTCCGCCACGTCGGCCCAAGTTGGTAGACGGCGGCTGGCACAGCCAGGCGTCCAATACCACGGGCAGCCGCTTGGCAGCGCGAACGGCCCAGCCGTGCACAACTGTCTCCTTGCCGGGATCCTGTCGTCGTTGAATCCGAGCACACCACCGATGGCGGATGCAGATCCGCTCCGGGACGTCGGCGTTCGCGCCGGCCTCTCCGCGGTCGCGTATGTCTTTCGCCTTAATTCTCAGCGCTAGCCGCGGGCGGCACTGTGCTGACGCATTCCAGCACGCGCTCGGGCGTGATCGGGAGCACCGTCGGCCGGCTCCCCAGTGCTTCATGAATCGCACTGGCCACGGCTGCCGCAGGCGGCCCGATGGGGGGCTCGCCGATGCCCCGGGCGCCGAAGGGGCCCAGCCCCTCCCCCGATTCGAGCACGATGGGCTCGATATCAGGGAGGTCCGTGGCGGTTGGGATCAGGTACTGGAAGAAGCCGCCGGTGAGGTTCACGCCGTCCTCGACGACCACCTCCTCAAGCAAAGCCATCCCGAGGCCCTGGGCGGCCCCGCCGCTGATCTGCCCTTCCACCGAGCGGGGGTTGATGGCGCGGCCGACATCATGCGCGGCCACGTACCTGAGCAGGTTCACCTTGCCGGTGTCGAGATCCACTTCGAGGTCGCACAGGTGGGTCCCGAACGTGAAGTCAGGGAACACCCGGTCGGCCCGCAGGTCCCTGACGACCGGCTTGCCCTTGGGGCCGAAGAAGGTGCCGAGCGTCTCGATCGGGACGTTGCGCCGCCGGCAGGTCACCAGGGCCGCGGGCAGTCCCACGGCCTCGCCCGGCCCGCGGATGCTGTCGGCGTCCAGCCGGAGACCTTCGAAAGGCTGCCCGGTATCTTCGGCCACAGCCCGCAGAACGGCATCCCGGAGCAGAATGCTCGCCTCGTACACGGCGTTTCCCGACATGAGCAGCTGCCGGGTTGCGGTCGTTGTGCCGGCCAGCGGGGTGAGGGACGAGTCCCCGAAGTGCACCGTGATCCGGTCCATGTGGACGCCAAGTACCTCCGACGCGATCTGGGCGAGCGACGACGCCTGGCCGCCGCCGACGTCAGGCACCCCGCATCGCACGGTCAGGCTTCCGTCGAGCTGGAATCCTACCCAGGCGGCGGCGGAGTCGTTCAGCCAGACGAGCCTGCCGTAGGACTGGATGTTGGAGGCGATCCCGCGCCCTACCACCTTGCGCGGGCCGGATGGCTCCGGCTTCGCGCCAGCCCGGTCGAGCACCGCGTCGATCGTCTCCGCCAGCAGCACCTCAGTCTGGATCGGCTGGCCCACCGGCAGGACATCACCGCGCGCCAGCGCGTTGCGCTTCCTGATGTCCGCGGCCGGGATCCCGAGCTCGCGGGCCAGAAGGTCCATCTGCGACTCGTAGCCGAAGACCACCTGCATTCCGCCGAAGCCGCGAAAGGCCGACGTCGGCGGGTTGTTGGTGTAGGCGCAGCGGGCCCGCAGCCGAACGTTGTCCACCCGGTAGGGACCGCAGGCGTGCACCGATGAGTACAGGAGCACCAGCGCGGACAGGTAGGCGTAGGCGCCGGAATCGGCAGTGATGTCGATCTCCTGGCCGAGGATGGTCCCATCCCGGCGGGCCGCGGTCCGGTACTGCAGCCGCATGCTATGCCGCTTCGGCCGCGCCAGCAGAGACTCCTGCCGGGTCCACTGCATGCGGACCGGACGCCGGGTGCGCCAGACGGCGAGGGCGAGGTATGGCTCGACAGTCATGTCCTCCTTGCCGCCGAAGCCCCCTCCGACATAGGGCGCGATCACGCGCACCCTGGCCTCTGGTATCCCAAGGATCCGCGCCACGTCCCGGTAATGCTCGACGACCTGGGTGGCGACCCGGAGATTGAGTACACCGTCGTCATCTAGCCAGGCCACCCCCGCCTCGGGCTCGAGGTAGGCATGGTCCACGGTCTGCGTCTCGTAGCTGCCGGCCACGACGACATCCGCGGCGTCAAACGCCGTCCCGACGTCACCGGTGTCGATATTCCACTCGCCGAGCAGATTCCCCTGATCGTGGACGGCCGGCGCGCCGTCGGTAAGCGCCACGTCAGGATCGAAAACCCCGGGCAGGTCCTCGTAGTCGATCTCCACGAGTTCGCACGCCTCGGCGAGCGCGTCCTCGGTCTCCGCGACAACCAGGGCCACCGGCTCACCATGAAAGCGGATCCGGTCGGTCGCGAGCACCTCCATGCTGGCTTTGAGCGCCGCTACCTCGACAGTCTGGCCGGGAACATCCACCCGGATGACGTTGTGCGGGACGTTCTCACCGAACAGCACGCAGACGACTTCTGGCGCGGCGAGTGCCGCGGCGGCATCCCGCCGGACGATTCGCGCGGATGGCAGCGGGGACCGCACCAGGCGAGCATGGAGCATGCTCGCAAACGCGAGATCACCTGCGTACCGTGTCGTGCCCGCGATCTTCTCCGCTTGGTCGTGCCGCGCGAGCGGCTGCCGCACGATCCTGAGTTCGTCTTCCTTCGACGTCCGGATCCCGGCCCCGGAACCGTGGCCGTTGTTATCGCTCACCGGCCGGCCCCTTCCTGGGCGGCCTCGACCGCGTCCACGATGGGGCCGTAGCCGGTACAGCGGCACAAATTGCCGTGGAGTTCGCCGCGGATCTCCGACCGGGACCTGCGGCGGCCGTCTGCGAGCATGGCGGTGGCCGTCATCAGCATGCCCGGCGTGCAGAACCCGCATTGTGCGGCATGCTGCTCATGGAAGGCACGCTGCAGCGGGTTAAGTGACCCGTCAGGTTCGGCCAGTCCAGCCGCCGTGGTGACGACGGCCCCGTCCACCTGCGCCGCGAGCACGATGCAGCTGGAAACCGGGACGTCATCCACCAAGACGGTGCAGGCACCGCAGACGCCCTCACCACAGCCGTACTTCGGGTCGGTGGCGTCCGCTAGATCGCGCAGCCAGCGCAGCAGGGTGAGGTGGCCGCCGGCCGCCCGGGTGATCCGGCGGCCATTCACGGTCAAGGTAGTGGTCGCGTTTTCCGTCACGCCGCCTCCGTCGATCGCTGGCTTGCCGCCATCAGCGCTCTGGTCACCAAGACGCGGCAAAGATGAGCCCGGTACGCGGCGCTGGCGCCGGCGTCGGTCACCGGCCGGATTCCCCGGAGGGGGCCGACGCGATCGCCGATCTGGGCCGGGGTGGCCCCGCTCAGCGAGGTCTCGACATCCGCCAGGCGGACCGGGCGGTCGCTCACCCCGCCCACGGCGACGCGGCTCTCGACGATCATGCCGTCCGCGACCCGGACCAGCACTGCGACCGCGGCCATCGCGAAGTCACCGTCTCGGCGAGAGACCTCCTGGAAGCTCCAGCCCCAGCCGGGCCCGAGCGTCGGCAGCCGGACCGCTGCGATCAGCTCGTCTTCCTCAAGCTGAGTGGTCATGAAGGTGACGTGGAAATCCTCCGCCCTGACGGTTCGCGTCTGCGGGCCGTTGGTGAGCTCATAGGTGGCCCCGAGCGCGGTCATCACCAGGGGAAGCTCGGCGGCCGGGTCACTATGAGCCAGTGACCCGCCGAGCGTGCCGCGGCTGCGCACCCGAGCGTTCCCGACCAGCCGGGCGGCCGCGCCGAGCAATGGCTGCGCCGTACCGACAAGCTGGTCGGCCGCCAGCGCACCGTGCGTGGCCAGCGCGCCGATCGTCAGGTAGCCGTCGGCCGCCTGCAGGTCGCGGTGTCCGGTGACGCGCGAGATGTCAATCACGACTTCGGGTTGCACCAAGCCCAGGTTGACCAGCGGCAACAGGCTCTGTCCTCCTGCGATGACCTTGGCATCCTCGCCGTGTTCGCGCAGCAGCGAGCAGGCATCAGTAAGCCGCTCCACTCGCTCATACCGGAATGGTCTGGTAAACATCACGTCCCTCCGTCCGCGATGCTAGGCGGCTCTTCTCGCCGGCCACAAGGGCTTCTCGGACAGCGAGAACGGCTTCAGCCCGCCGACGGCGGCGGGACCGCGGCGCCAGCTGCCGGGTTGACTGGCGGGGACCAGCCTGGATCCAGGCCGAGCACCCCGGCCGGGTTCTGCTTGGTCATCTTTTCCAGGTACTCATATGGGACGCCGACGTCGAGCAGCGCGGCAAGCAGCATCCGCAGGCCCTCCGGGTGCGGCGGCCCGGCGAACTGGCCCAGGTCCGAGCCGAGGACGATGTTCTCGCCGCGCAGCGCGATGATCCACTCGGCGAGCTCGCCGGGCTGCTGTTCCCAGAAGATGGGGGACACGCACGAGCAGGCCACGTACTCCATGACCGCGCCCTTGGCGATGAGTTCCCGCTGCACGTCCAGGTCGAGTTTGCACAACGACCAGTTGGCGTGGGTCACGATGAACCGGGTCACGCCCGCCTGGACCGCGGCATCTTGCAGCGCCCTGATCTCGGCCAGGGACAGGTGGCCGGTGGCCAGGGCCACGTCGTTCTCGGCCACGATCTCGCAGATCGTCCTGGCGGCCTTGGTGAGGGTGGCGCCGTCCTCCTCGAACACTGTCACGCCCTCGCCGGGAAGCTGCTTGAGGGGGCGCCCGAACTGCGGGTAATCGGGCATGTCGAAGTACTCGGCATGGTATTTCGAATGGTTGGAGGGCATCCAGACGATCTTGGCACCGTAGTGGATGGCCGATTGCGCGACGTAGGGATTGAGGCCCCCGACTGACCGGTTCAGCACCACGGAGCCGAAGGACTCGACCTCTGGGTGCATCCGGTTGACGTAATAGGCACGGCCGGTCGTCGACGCATCGTGGTCCTTGAGTACGAACCCGCGCATCCCGAAACCGATCGCGAGCTCGGCCAGGGCGGCATCATCGATATGCCGTTTGAACAGGGCCGGTGCGGTGTGCGCGTGCGTGTCGATCGCGCCGCGCAGGAGCTCGAGGTCGGGTCGGTCCATGGCGCACTCCCGTGTCTCTCGCAGAGTGAAACTGCCTTTCGGCTCTCGGGATCGGGATGCTACCATTCTGCTGCGTCAGCGCCTACCCCTCGGAGGTCAGCGCAGGTGTCGAAGTCCACGCCCGACAGCGGACCGAAGCCGGCCTTCCAGGTCCTGGAACGGACCTTCGGGATCCTGGAGGTCTTCACCGAGGCGCGCCCGGAGTGGAGCACGACGGATATCGCTCGTGCCCAGCACCTGCCGGTCCCCACGGCGCACCGGATCCTGGCCGCGCTGAGGCGGCTCGGGTACGTCAGCCAGCATGAGGAGACCCGCCGCTTCCGGCTCGGCGTCGGGGCACTGAGCCTCGGTGAGCGGGCGCGCGCCGTCGCCGACCTCCGGCCTGTCGCCATCGGCCCGCTGCGGCGGCTCTCGGATGCCACCGGTGAGACAGCCCTGCTGACCGTGCTCACACCGGAACGCGACCGGAGCGTGTGCCTGGAGCGGGTGGAGACGCCGCAGCCGCTGCGGCTGTCCGTTCAGCCGGGTCGGCAGCTTCCGATGCACGCGGGAGCTTCGCAGAAGGCGCTGCTGGCGTTCATGCCCGCCGACGACATCGAGCGGCTCATCGCGCAGCCGCTTGAGCGGTTCTGCCAGTCGACGATCACCAACCCGCAGGCGCTCCGCCGCGAGCTGACGGCGATCCGGGCCCGCGGCTGGGCCAGCAGCTACGAGGAAACGAACGTCGGGGTGTGGGGCATCGCGGTCCCGGTCCTGTCGGACGCCGATGTGGTCTGCGCGGTCGGCATCGCGGGACCGAGCCCACGGCTGTCGGTCGAGCGGGTACGCCAGGATGTCGGCCTGGTTCATGATGCAGCCGCCGCGATCGGCCGGGCGCTCGGGCTGAAAGCACCGCCGATCTCAGCAGCCGAGGTGCGCATCGGCCCGGCGGTCGCCCGCGAGCGGAGTCACGCATGACCAACGGCCTGCCGCTGGAGGGGAAGGTGGCGATCGTCACCGGCGGTGCCACGGGCATCGGCGCGGTGGTGTCCGAGTACCTAGCGCAGGACGGGGCGCACGTCGCCCTGATCGGGCGGAACGAAGACACGCTCCGGGCCAAGGCGGCAGCGCTGAACGAGAAGTACCCAGGCCGCGACAGTCTCGCGGTGCGGTGCGACGTGACCGACGAAGACCTGGTGGGGGCCATGGCGGCCCTCGTCGCCGGGCGCTTCGGCGGCATCGACATCCTGGTGAACACGGCCGGCGGGACCGGTCCGATCGAGACCCCGGCGCAGGACTACCCGGCCGACGAGTTCCGCAAGATCCTTGAGCTGAACGTGGTCGGGACGTTCCTGCCCTGCAAGCACGTGATCCCCTACCTGATCGCCAGGGGCGGGGGCCGCATCGTTAATCTGGCCGGGACATCGGGGCTGCGCGGGTACCGCAACCGCAGCGGCTACTCGTCGTCCAAATGGGCGATCCGGGGCCTCACCCGGACCCTGGCGCTTGAGCTCGGGCCGCACGACATCACCGTCAACGCCGTGTGCCCGAACGTCACCAACGGCGACCGGATGGACCGGATCGTAGCTGAGAAGGCGCGGAAACTGGGCAAGGCTCCCGAGGACGTGTACGCCGACTTCGCCGCCCAGACCGCCCTGGGCAGGTTCGTCGACGAGTCCGACGTCGGCGAGGCCATCAGGTTCCTGGTTTCTCCGGGGGCACGCAACATCACCGGGCACGACATCCCGGTGGACGCGGGCTGGGACGTGTAGCCGCCGCCTGCCGCCGCTCCCCCGGCCGCGCCGCTGGCGCTACCTGGTCACCAGGACCGGACACTCGGCATGGTGGATCACCTTGTGGGCGACGCTGCCCACCAGCAAGGCCGCGAAGTCTGAGGATCCGCGGGTGCCCATCACGATCAGGCCTGCCCCGAAGGCCTTCGCCGCCGAGATGATCTGGGGGGCCGCGCCGCCGCCCACCGCCGCGTACGCTTCACCGCTGGCTTTCACTCCCCGCCCGCGCAGGTCGGCCACTACGCCGTTCACCAGGTCCGCCGCCTCGCCGGGCTCTTCAAGTGAGACCGGGCCCGCCCGTCCACGCGGGTCGAGTTCCCTGACGTGCAGGACCAGGACTTCCGCCCCGTTGCCGACCGCAAGCTCGGCCGCTGCCTCCATTGCCCGGCGGGAGGGCTCAGAGCCGTCCACCGCGAGCAGGATCCGCTCGAACACGCCGCCTCCTCCGCTGCGTCCGCCGAGGCCGACACCGCCGACACCGCCGCGTTACGCGTGAGCGGCACAGACGCTAGCACGCAGCGCCAGGCCGAGAAACTGTCTCTCGCCAGGTGAAATCGGGGCTCGCCCGGGGCCACTATTTCATGAGATGAAAGCTTCTTGCACCATGCGAAGGGGCCGACCTACACTGCGGCTTTGCTGCACTCATGGGAGCTAGCCATGACTGAAAGCACGAAGCCCGCTGCGGCGACCACGATCGAGCAATACACCATCGCCGCCATCCCCGAGAACGAACGGCACGGCCGGCCGCGCGACCTTTTCACCATCTGGTTCAGCTCCAACATCATGCCGCTGACTTTCGTCACAGGTGCGCTGGCGCCGGTGGCGTTCAAGCTGCCATTCGGCGCGAGCGTCCTGGCGATTATCGTGGGCAACCTGGCCGGGGCGCTTTTCATGGCGCTGCATTCGGCGCAAGGGCCGCGGCTCGGCGTGCCGCAGATGATACAAAGCCGGGCGCAGTATGGCGTGATCGGCGCGGTGCTTGTCATCGTCATCGCGGTCTTCATGTATGTCGGGTTCTTCGCCTCGAACCTGATCCTGGGCGGCGACTCGGTGCACCTGCTGATCCACGGGATCAGCACCGACTGGGGCATCGTGATCTGCGCGGTGGGCAGCCTGCTGATCACCATCTTCGGCTACGACATGATCCACTCCGTGAACAAGTGGGCGACATTCCTGTTCGGCGGCGCGATGCTGCTGGCGCTGGCCATCATCGTCGGCCGAGGCCTGCCTGCGCACTTCTTCACCGTCGGCTCGTTCTCCTGGAGCGGCTTCCTCGGCACCGTGGCGACCACCGGCATCCTGTGGCAGATCGCCTACGCCCCGTACGTTTCGGACTACTCGCGCTACATGCCGGCCAGGGAGAGCGTCAGGTCCACGTTCTGGTTCTCCTACTGGGGCGTGGTACTGGGCACCGTTCTCCCGATGATCGTGGGCGTCGTGGTCGGGATCGCGTCCACGGCCTCCGACCAGATCGCCGGCATAGACCAGCTCGCGGCGGGCGCCGGGTGGTTCATCATGCTGGTGTTCGCGCTCGGGATCATCGACACGAACTCCATCAACCTGTACGGCGGCATGCTCTGCTCCATCACCGTCGGCCAGACCTTCCGGCACAGCTGGCTGCCCAGGGCCACCACGCGGGCGGTCGTATCCATCGCGATCGTCATCGTGTCGCTCATCGGCGCGCTCGCGTACCAGACCACCTTCCTCACTAGTTACGTGAACTTCATCCTGTTCCTGCTCTACGTGCTGATCCCGTGGACCGCCATCAACCTCGTCGACTATTACCTGATCCGGCACGGCAATTACGATGTCGCGTCCTTCTTCAGCCCTTCGGGCGGGGTGTACGGGCGGGTGAACTGGTCCACGCTGGCCATTTACCTGATAGGAATCGGCGTTCAGATCCCGTTCGTGAATACCACGCTGTACGAAGGCCCGGTCGCCGAGAGCCTCAACGGGACCGACATCTCCTGGCTGGTCGGGCTCGCAGTGACCATCCCGCTGTACTACTTCGTGGCGCGGGCCCGCCTCGGCCACGAGGGCAAGACCGTGGTGCCCGCTAGGACGCTCGGTGCGTGAGGACCTCACCGTCGGCGTCGCCCAGTGGCTGCCGGCACCGGGACGCCAGCGCGAGAACCTGGCCACGGCGCTCGGCCTGGTCCGTGACCTGGCCGGCCGCGGCTGCGATCTGGTGGTCCTCCCCGAGTTGTGGCCGTGTGGCTATAACCCGCAGTCGCTCGGTGCGGATGCCGCGGACGCGGCGGAGCCGCTGGACGGTGCCCGCGCCACCGCGCTCGGCGAGTTTGCCCGCGATCTGCAGATATGGCTCGCGGCCGGATCGGTCCCTGAGCGCGATGGCCAGGCCCTGTACAACACGGCCCTGCTGTATGACCGGCAGGGCAGGCTGGCGGCCTGGCACCGCAAGGTTCACCTGTACAGCCCGCTGGCCGAGGACAAGATCTTCGTTCCAGGAGAGCGGCTCACGGTCTGCCGCACCGGGGAACTCGGCGTGGTCGGGCTTAGCGTCTGCTTCGACGGGGACTTCCCCGAAACAGCCCGGGCGCTGCGCCGGGCGGGGGCGACGCTCGTCGTTCAGCCGTCCGCCTACGAGACAGCTGCCCAGTCGTGGTGGGAGAAGCTGTACCCGGCGACGGCCCTTTGCAACGGCCAGTGGTGGGTTCTGGCCAACCAGTGCGGCACCAACCCGTCGGGCACCCTGCTCGGCGAGAGCCAGGTCGTATCGCCATCGGGCGAGGTGGTCGCGAGGGCGACGGCGGCACGCGACGGTGAGACTCCGGGCCGCGAGCTCCTGGTCGTCGAGATTCCGCTGAGCCGTGACATCGTGATGGCGGAGCGGGAAAACGGCGCGCTATGGGATTCGCCGCACCCAGACCGCACCGTGCAGGTGCACGCAGCGGACGGCAGCCAGCCGGCTCAGGTTTCATGACCAGGCCCCGGCGCACGGCGGCAAGAACGCCGGATAACGATGTCCGTCGCTGGCTGTCGCACGGAAACTGCGGCGCACCGGTGCAGATGCCATGGATCTATTCGGACTCGCACCGGCAGCATGATCCAGCCATCGAGGTCTGGACGGGAGCACCACAGCCGGGCACCGAGATCCCGGCGCGAGAGGTCTTTCCCGACACAGTGCTGTACCCGGCCATGCTGAGCCGGGTGAGCGGCCGGACGGAGCCGACGGCTGCTCCGTCGGCGCGGCTCGGCTACTGGTGTTTCGACAGCGGCCCGGTCGCTATTCTCGACCTCGACTATCACCACGGTAATGGCACACAGCAGCTCTACGAGCGCGGCGACGTGATTTATGCCTCGCTGCACGCGGATCCAGACCGTGCTTTCCCTTTCTTTACCGGCTATCCTGATGAGACCGGCTACGGCGACGGTACCCAAGCTCGGTGCGAACGTCCGGGAGTCCTCCGCGGTTTTCTCCGGCTGCCGGCCATTCAGATTTCTGAAGTGTTATGAGAGCAGTATTTTATCCGATCCGTTAAAAGGAGTGCGCATGCCATACATTGAGGTTAAGGCCGTTGACCGTCGGTTCGATGACCCAGCGGTAAGCGAGCGGCTGATCGCCGCGCTTACGGATGCGGCCTGCCAGGTATTCGGGGAGGAATCGCGTCCGCAGATCTGGGTCGTGGTCGAAGGAGTCCCCGCGCAGCGCTGGGGCATCGGAGGCAAGCCGCTGTCATGACGAGTCATGCGCGCCTGTTGTCGACCAGCCTCACCACGGGCGAGAAGTCCAATCCGGAGATCGTCGGCGGCCACGGCGTCTGGTTCGAGCTCGCCGACGGCCGCGAGGTGATCGACGCAAGTAACACCGCCGCACCGCTCGGCCACTGTCATCCGGAGATCGTCGAGGCGATCAGGCGGGCGGCGGGCGCACCGGTCATCAATGAGGGCTGGCAATGGAAGGAACGCGCGGAGGCGGCTGACGACCTGGTCGGCATCGCCTTCTCGGGCGAGGACTGGGTGGGCGCCGTCCGGTTCTTCATCAGCGCGAGTGAGGCCAATGACGCGGCGCTGTCGCTGTGCCAGGCGCTCACCGGGCGTGCTGCCCTTGCTACCAGGGAACGCGCCTACCACGGCGGTATCGGGCTTGCGCGGGAACTGACGGTGCAGCCCCAATGGCACGGCGGGCTTTCCTCACCCTCCGGTGTGGCCGCGCCGCCCCGGCTGGCCACCGTGCACCAGCTTCCGGCGCCGTCAGGCGCCCGGGTCACCGGGCAGCCGGACCCGACCGCCGGATCGGACTGGATTCCGGCTGCCAGGGCCAAGCTCGCCAGCAGCGCCGCCGTCCTTCTTGACTACAGCCAGGGCGGCGTCTACCAGTCAGCTGCCTTCCAGGACCGGGTGGCGTCGCTCGCGCAGCAGACAGGTACCTACTGGATAGCCGACGAGACCGTGACCGGCTTCGGCCGCGTAGGCGGCTGGTTCCAGTTCCAGCACGGTCAGTCGCGGCCGGACCTGGTGACGCTCGGCAAGTGCATGAGTGCCGGCGGTGCCGCGGCCGGTGCGGTCGTGCTCTCCGCCGACATTCTCGACCGCCTCAAGGGGACAAGCTGGCAGAGCTACTCGACTTACCGGGCCCATCCCGTAGCCATGGCCGCCATCCGCGCCCACCTGCGGGTCTCCAGCCGCGATCGCATCTACGAGCGCGCACGGGACCTGGACGGGCCAATGTTCCGGCGGCTCTCGGCAGTGGCAGCCCAGCACCCGAGCGTCGCCCGAATCGATGGCCGCGGCCTGCACTGGACCGTCGAGCTGCACGGGCCTGACTGGCATGACTGGCACGGTCAGGAGGCCGACCCGCTCGCCAGCCAGGTAGTCGCCAAGGCGCTTGAGGCTGGAGCCCTCATCGCCACCAGCGGCGAGCAGACCTCGCTGTTCCTGGCGCCGCCGCTGATCGTCTCCGACAGCGAACTCGACACGATCTTCGACGCGCTGCACCACGGCCTCGCGCTCGCTGACGAGAAGCTTGAGCGGGCGCGCTAGGCGGGTGGCGCCAGCGCCGTGTACTCGCGCCGGTAGCCCCTATCACGTGACGGCTGACCGGGTGCGTCGAGTTCCTCTGCGTAGCGTCGGCCTGACCACACTGCGCCGGCGATTGTGGTCGGAGCCCAGGCGTCCCCAACGCAGGTCACCGATCTGGCCCCGCGCGCTGACCACTCGCTTTGCTTCTCCTCCAGCGCCAGGAACAGGGCATCGCGGGGCAGCCGGGCAGTTACCAGCAGCACCGCGTCGGCGGCCACGATGATTTCTGAGCCAGTGAACGCGCAGGCCGTCCGCGCTTCGCCGGCGCCGATCTCGACGAGCACCCGGCTTGTGTCCACGATGATCCCCGCCGCGCGCACTCGTCGCTGGATGTCCCCGATCTCCAGGGTGTAGGCGGTCCACGAGGACACCAGCGGAGCAGAGGTGACCAGGCGCACCTCATGCCCGAGTCTCGCGAGCAGCTCAGCCAGCACCCCGCCTAGATAATAGTGATCATCGTCGAACACCAGCACCCGCTGCGGCGCAGTGCCGGGCCGGCCAACTGGATGGTCGCGGGCCAGGATGTCGTCAGGCGTCAGGACGATGGCGTCAGCCGAGACCGGAATCGCACTGGTATGCCACCTTCCGACCCCGTCGGTCCGCCAGCGTGCGCCGGTAGCCACCAGGATATCCGTGAAGCCGTGGCCGAGGGCGTCCTCGACCGTGATCTCGCTCTGCCGGTGAATATCCACGTTGCTGTAGTGGCGTAGCTGCCCGAGCCGGTAATCGACGACCCTGCGCCAGGACGCCAGGCCGGGAAGGCTCGCTTCGCCCGTGACCCGCCCGCCCAGCTCGCGGGTGGCCTCGGTGAGCACGACGCGGTAGCCCCGCTGGCCAAGTGCGCGGGCAGCCTCCAGGCCGGCCGGTCCGGCCCCCACGACCAGGACGCTGGCATCGGACTCCCGTGGCCTGATCCGCTCCGGGTGCCAGCCCCGGCGCCACTCCTCGCCCATGGCCGGGTTCTGCGTGCAGCGAATCGGCGACATCGTCAGATCGCCCGAGATACAGACGTTGCAGCCGATGCACTCGCGTATATCGTCGATGCGGCCTGCCTCGATCTTGGCCGGCAGGAACGGGTCCGCGATCGATGGCCGGGCGGCACCGATCATGTCCAGGACCCCGGCCCGCACCTGGCGCACCATGGTGTCCGGCGAAGTGAACCTGCCCACGCCTACCACCGGCTTCGCTGACAGCTGCTTGAGGCCCGCGATCAGCGGCTCACGCTCGGCCTCGGCCGCGAAGCGCGATGCCGCCGAGTCCAGCTCCCAGCTGCCGAGCACGAAGTCCCAGACATCGGGGAGATGAT
>OCZU010000912.1_pt1 | contig 19913 bp, 15 predicted proteins | sample 1539001 | NCBI WGS metagenome assembly OCZU01 (sample SAMEA3539306, study PRJEB22396) | soil metagenome | biome: tundra; feature: field; material: soil | place: USA | collected 2010-05 | depth 0.15 m | reverse complement strand
GCGGCGAACCGGCGGCAGATTTCCCGGATGTTGTCGTTGAGCCCGGACGCCTCGTGGATAACCACGACGCCAGGATGAGGGCCCGGGCCGTCAGGGAGCGCCAGGTACGAGGAGCCGATGGACTCAGTTCTCATGGCGTCACCGTGAACCGGTAATGGCCGGGCTGGCCAGGACCGGTCGGCCTCAACCGTCCGGACCTCGTGCCCTGGCAGTTTCCGGGTCCGCTGTGCCGCGAGAAGGTCCCGCGCCGCAGCGGCTCACCCGGTAACGCCGGGACGGAGCCCGCGCCGGCGGTACGGGCCCCGTCTCGCGGAGTTCAGCCAGACAGCGCCTCGGTGACGAGCGCCTGCCAGGTCTGCGGCCCGACGATGCCGTCCACGGCAAAGCCGCGCACCTGGGCGGACATGGCCCGCTGGAAGGCGATCACCACCGCCTTGGTCTGCGGCCCGAAGATGCCGTCTACGGCCAGTGTGTGCCCGTTCTTGTTGTTACGGAAGTTGATCTGGTCCTGAACCGCCCGCACGGCCGATCCGGTACTCCCCTGCCGCACCGTCACGATCAGCTGCTGCCACGTAGCCGCGTACACCACGCCGCTGGCGCCCAGGCCGTGTGACCGCTGGAAGGCCACGACGGCCGCCCTGGTCTTGGGCCCGAACTGGCCATCGGCCGCCAGCCGCGCGCCGCGGGCGTCCAGCAGGTACTGCAGCGAGCGGACCGTGACCGGCGGCCACAGGCTGTTGCTGCCTTCGCGCAGCACCGGCCAGGGCTGAAGCGCCTGCACCAGGAGGGCACGCGACACCAGCGCCACGGTAGATACGGTAGATACGGTAGATACGGTAGATACCGTTCCCTGCGCTGCGGGCGCCGCTGCCATTCCTGCCGCAAGAACAGAACTCATGACGGCGCCGCCGACCATCGCATACATCGACGTTTTCATCGGAGCACCTCCCCATCTAAACAGTGACGAGCCGGGCCATTCCCGGCCCGTTTCCTGGGATACACACGACCTTTTACCGACGCTAGAGGCGAACGGCTCCCCGGACCGGGCCTTCTGGCTGCCCAGCCGAGTCGCTGGTCAGCTCTGGAAGCAGGACCAAGCCCGCCGTCAGGGTGACGACCCGGCGGGCGGGTCAGCGCAGCCGGACTGCGAGGGTCTCGGCGCGCGTGCGCAGCTCGGCTAGCGATACGCCAGCATGGAGCAAATGTGGAGCGGGCAGCCCAGCACCCCGCTCGTCAGCGAGACCCGCGAACTTCGTCCAGGACGGGCCCTGGACGTCGGCTGCGGCGAGGGCGCCGACGCCGTCCGGCTGGCAGAACACGGCTGGGACGTCACCGCGCTAGACGTGTCGCGGGTGGCACTCGATCGCGCCGCTGATCACGCCGGGCGCGTCGGAGTGCAGGTGCGCTGGCTGCACGCCGGACTCGTCGAGGCGGCGCTGCCACCTGCGTCCTTCGACCTGGTGTCCGCGCAGTACCCCGCGCTGCTGCGGACCGAAAAACACGAGGCCGAGCTCGCCCTGCTCAGCGCAGTCGCACCCGGCGGAGTACTCCTTGTCGTGCATCACCCCGCGCCCAGCAAAGAGCAGGCCAACGCCCACGGCTTCGATCCCGACGAGTACGTCAGCCCCGCCGATGTCGCTGCCCTGCTCGATGACAGGTGGCGTATCGAGGTCGACGAGACCCGGCCCCGCAACGTGATCACCGGCGCCGGATCAGACCACACCCAGGACATCGTCCTGCGAGCGCGACGCTTCCCGATCCCGCTCGTGGCTGAGGCGAACGACTCAGCCGTAGCCCGGATCTCGAAATTTGAACTGTCCAAACCCGCATCCGGTCAAGGGCGCGACTTGAGCCGGGACGCGTTAGCTGGCACCAACAGGCCGCCGTGACCTGGTGGCTGGGGTCATTGGGACACGCTTGTTGGCACCAATTGGTCACGGTACTTGCCATACGGCGATGAGTTGTCAGCCTTTTCGCTACTAAATCTACTACCGGGTACTCATCACCCGGCAAGACGTCCCTCGCTGGTTCACCGACACCCTCGTGAACCGTTACCTCGCCCAGGCCACAGAGAACTGAAGTCCCACAGGAGAACAACACAATCGAGGAGGACCGCAGGAGAGGCCTCGCTTTGCCGGGTGAGGTTGGCCTGTCAGCCTGGCCGTCCCGCGGTGCTGGCGGCTAGCACGACGGGTTCGTGCCTGACCGGGAAGTTCACCGAGCTGGCGATGAAGCACTTCTCGTGGGCTTCCCGGTGCAGCCCGGCCGCCTTGTCGACCATGTCCGGTGAGGTCACGGTGACCCGTGGCCTGAGCACGACCTCGGTGAAATGGCCGCCGCCGTCGGTGGTCTCGGTCATGGTGCCGTGGGCTTCATCGGTGTACCCGGTGACCACGATGCCGGCGGCTGCGCAGGCGTGCAGGTAGGAAAGCATGTGGCACTGGGCGAGCGCGGCAGTGAGCAGTTGCTCGGGATTCCACCGGCCCGGGTCGCCCCGGAAGGCCGAGTCGGAACTCCCCGCGATGGGCTGCGGCCCGCTGGCGTCCCCGGCCTTTTCCCCGTCCCCAGCCCCGCTGACCGTCACCTCATGATCACGGCCGTACTCCCGGTATCCGCTGGTGCCGCTGCCCCGGTTGCCGGTCCAGGCGACAGTGACGTCATAACGGTGGGTTCTGATCATGTGGGACCTCCTCGACTGCCTGATGCTGTCGACTGCCTGATGCCACGCTGCCACAACGCGAGCGCGGGCACCACGGGCTGCGACTGCAGCGTCCGCCGGCACGTGATGGACCATCTTGACGGCATCGACCTCGCCGCATTCGCCCGCGCAGTATCCGCGAGTTAGTTGCTTCGCGACGAAGCACTCGCCGTCCTCGGGACAGTCCCGGACCCCCCGAACGACCACCTCCTCGAAACGCTGTGGTGCTTCGTCGCGCAGCGCTCACCCCGGCCGAGGCCGAGATCGCCGCTGCCGGCACCGGACTCTTCACCCTCGGCCCAGTTTCCCGTTATCTACGCGAACTTGCAGAGCCCTCAATACTTTGGCCGGCCTGTCTAGGATGAATGGGTGAGCGGGGACCGTGAGCTGGATGTCGTGGTGTTCGGCGCCACCGGTTTCGCAGGACGGCTGGTGGCCGGCTACCTGGCCGGTCATGCGCCCGGTGGTGTCCGCATCGGGCTTGCCGGACGGTCGGCGCAGCGGCTGGCTGATGTCCGGGCGCGGCTGGGTGCGGCCGCGTCGGCCTGGCCGCTGCTGGCCGCTGATTCGGCCGATCCGGTGTCGGTGGCGGCGCTGGCGCGGGCGGCCCGGGTGGTGGTCAGCACGGTGGGGCCCTACCGCCGTCTCGGGCTCGGGCTGGTTGAGGCCTGCGCCGCCGCGGGTACCGACTACGCGGACCTGTCCGGCGAGGTGCTGTTCATCCGGGACAGCATCGACCGTTGCCACGACATTGCGGCCGGCGCGGGCGCGCGCATCGTGCACTGCTGCGGGTTCGACTCGGTCCCATCTGACCTGGGGGTGCTGCTGCTGCATCACGCCGCCCGCGCCGATGGCGCCGGTGAACTGCAGGACACGACGCTGGTGGTGACGGCGTTGAAGGGCGGTGCTAGCGGCGGGACGCTGGCGTCGATGATGGAGCAGCAGGACGAGGTGCGGGCCAGCGCTGAGCGCCGCCGGGTGGTCCAGGACCCCTATGCGCTCAGCCCCGACCGCCCGGCTGAACCCGACCTGGGCGACGAGCGTGATCTGGACTGGGTCCGCTACGACGGTGATCTGCGGATGTGGGTGGGCCCGTTCGTCATGGCCGGGATCAACACCCGCGTGGTGCGCCGCAGCAACGCCCTGCAGTGCTGGGCCTACGGGCGCCGGTTCCGCTACCGGGAGGTCACCAGGTTCGGCACCGGACCGGCGGCGTCCATGCTGGGCGCCGCGGCCAGCGCCGCGCTGAAGGCGGCGGAGGCAGGACTGGCGTTCGGGCCGTCTCGGGCGGTGCTCGGCAAGCTGCTGCCCGCACCCGGCCAGGGCCCCAGCGAAAAGACCCGCCGCACGGGCTTGTTCCGCATGCAGATCCACACGCGCACCTCGGCCGGGGTGCGCTACCTGGGCACGATCCAAGCGCAGGGGGATCCGGGATATGCCGCCACATCGGTGATGCTCGGCGAAAGCGCGCTGTGCCTCGCGCTGGACCGGGACCGCCTGCCCGACCGCGCCGGTGTCCTGACACCCGCCACGGCAATGGGTACCGCCCTCGCCGACCGGCTCAGATCAGCGGGTCACACCCTGGCCACCCAGCAAGTCACACCGACCTGAAACGACGAGTTGCTAGCCGTGCACGCGGTGGGTGCGTCCGGCCCACTCGGACTCGCGCAGCATGAACTTCTGGATCTTCCCCGTGGATGTTTTCGGCAGCTCGGGCGTGATGTCGATATCGCGGGGCGCCTTGTAGCGGGCGATCTTGGTGCGTACGTGAGCGATCAGCTCTTCCGGGGTTGCGCTGTGGCCGGCCCGGAGCACGACGAACGCCTTCGGGCGCTCGCCCCACTTGTCGTCGGGTGCCCCGATGACAGCGACGTCGAGCACGGCCGGGTGGCTCATGAGCGCCTGCTCCACCTCGACGGTTGAGATGTTTTCTCCGCCAGAGATGACAATGTCCTTGCTGCGGTCGCGCAGCTCGATGTACCCGTCCGGATGCATGACACCGAGGTCCCCGCTGTGGAACCAGCCGCCGCGGAACGCCTCAGCGGTGCCGTCCGGATCAAGGTAGTAGCCGGCCATGACATTGTTGCCGCGCATGACGATCTCGCCCATCGTGCTGCCGTCGGCCGGGACGTCGGCCATCTTTTCGTCCACGATGCGCAAGCCCTCGGCCTGGATCATGCTGACACCCTGGCGAGCCTGCAGCACCGCACGCTCCTGCGATGGCAGCCCGGCCCACTGCGGCTGGGACTGGCAGAAGGAGATCGGGCCGTAAGTCTCGGTCAGCCCGTAGACGTGTACGACCCGGAAACCCATACGTTCCATATGTGCGATGGTCGTGGGACTGGGCGGTGCGCCGGCCGTGGTGATCAAGACCGGCCGGGTCAGCGGCGCGGCCTCACGCGCGTTCAGGATGGTGCTCACCACGGTCGGGGCCGCGTTGAGGTGGGTCACGTCGTGCTCGCGCAGATGTTCCCAGATCGCGTCGCCGCGGACCTCGCGCAGGCATACGTGCGTGCCGCCGATGGCAGTCAGTGACCATGGGGTGCACCAGCCGTTGCAGTGGAACATCGGCAGTGTCCACAGATAGACGCTGTTCTCGTCGTGCCGGGAGTGGATGATCTCGCCGAAACAGTTCAGGTAGGCACCCCGGTGCGTATAGATCACGCCCTTCGGACGCCCCGTGGTGCCGGATGTGTAGTTGAGAGCGATAGGAGCAAGCTCGTCGGAGACGGACCAGGACAGCGGTTCCCCCGTGCCACGGGCAAGGAACTCGGAGTAGCTCACCAGCCGCGGCTCGTCGCTCGGACCCGGATCCGGATCCGCCGGAGCAATCTCGGTATCCTCGGCGACCACCAGCTCGGTCACCGCCGCCACGTCCTTCGCAGCCGCCGCTGCAGTCGGCAGGAGCGCCGCGTCAACAACCACGATCTTCGCGCCCGAGTGACTGAGGATATATGCCACCTCCTCGGCCGTGAGCCGGGTGTTTACCGCGACAAGCACCGCGCCGGCCAGCGGGACCGCGTAATGGGCGATGAGCATCTCGGGCAGGTTCGGCATCAGGTAGGCGACCCGGTCGCCCGGCCTGACCCCGCTTGCCTGCAGCGCCCGCGCCACCCGCTGCGCCTCGGCTGCCAGCTCGCGGTAGGTGAGCCGCCGCCCGGCGTAGATCACGGCGGTCTTGCCTGGCCATACTCGCGCCGACCGTTCCAGGAACGATAGCGGCGACAACGCCGTATACGAAACCGAATCCATAGCAACCTCCAGGGGTACGCCGACACACCCACCGCGCTGTGCCTTCCAGGCGATTGCTATTCCCGTATTGCCGGTAGAGGCGAAGGTCCCAGCCCCCTCTGGCCAGCCGACGCAGGAACGGGATCCCTCGGCCCGGCCGGGCTGTCCGGCAAGGGTCAGCGTTTCGTGATGATGGTCGTGACGGGCAGCCCGAACCGGCGCTCGGCCTGATGGGGCAGATCGGCCTTGAGCCAGCGCGAGATGAGCTGGGGCAGGGTGGCCACGATGATCTCGTCGAACTGGTGATCGGTCAACACCTTCTCCATGGCCACAAGCGGGCTGGAACCCCCGAGATCGCCCTGGGCAGGGACGCCCAGCGCAGCCAGGCCGGCCAGCATCTGGCTGAGCCGTTGCCGGGCCTGGGTAGTCGCCTCCTCGTCGGTGACGGGCGGAGCGTAGTCTGTCACCCACCACCACATGCCGGGCTGGAGCAGGACGCCACCGGCCTCGGAGTCATATTGCGCGGCCCTCGTGTTCGGGACAAGCACGAACAACGAGCAGGAATCCGCGTCGATCCGCTTACGGAGTTCTTCCTGCAGTTCAGCGCGGTGCAAGGTTCGGTTCGCGACAACAAGATATCTGCGCATGCTGACTACTCACTTCTTGATATCCCGCCGCGGAACCGCGCTCAAGGAACCGGACGACGGCCGTCGGCGCAGCGCGGGGAACAACGGGCCGGGACCAGGCGGGCGCGAGGCCAGGCGCGCCTTGCAGTCGACGACGAGCGCCCCGGCCGGACTGACCAGGATGGGGTTGAGGTCGAGCTCGGTTAGTTCGGGGATCTCCTCGGCGACGCGTGCGATCCGCTCGAGCATCGTCACGAGCGCCTCGCGGTCAACCTTCGGCGCGCCACGGTAGCCGTCGAGCAACGGAGCCGCGCGCAACGACGCCACCATGGCCTCGGCGGCGCCGGGCCCCAGCGGCGGGGCGGCAAAGGCACGGTCACGCAGCAGGTCGGTCAGCACGCCGCCGAGGCCGACCATCACGACCGGACCGAACTCGGGATCGGAAGCTAGCCCGACGATCGCCTCGACCCCCCACGGCGCCATCGGCTGGATGACCGCGCCCCCCATACGCGCGCCGAGCCGGGACTCCATCGCCTCGTACGCGGCGCGTACAGCCTCGGAGTTGTCCAGGTTCAGGGCGACGCCGCCAACGTCGGTCTTGTGGACGACATCGCCAGAACGAGCCTTCAAGACGACGGGAAACCCGACGGCCTCGGCCACCGCAGCTGCATCTTCCGCGGTCGTCGCGCTGCGAGTCGGCAACACAGGTACCCCGCACGCCTCCAGCAGGCGGGCCCCCTGGTCGAGCTCAAGCCAGCCCCCCGTGGCGCTTCTCGCGAGCGTCGAGGCCACGATCTCACCGATCGCCGGCAGGTCGGACAGCTCTTCTGGCTCTGAGGTCGAGAACTGCGGGCGCTGCCGCCATTCGGCGTAGCGGCAGACGTGACCGAGGGCCGCCGCTACTCGCTCCGGTGATGGCACCTCGGCGACATCTGCCGCACCACGCGTGTCAAGCGGGGTTTCCACCTCGACGGAGCAGACGATCACCGGCTTGCCCGCATCGTGCGCGACACGGGCGACGGCCTCTCGGGACGCCGCGGCCGAGATCGCCGGGGTTTCGAGGACGACGACGATCACGGCGTCGATGGCATCATCGCGAAGAACGATCTCAAGCGCCTTCTCGAGCATCACCGCCGTCCCGTCCGCGGTGAGGTCGACAGGGTTGGCGGTCGCCGCGGCGGGGACGAGGACCTCACCGAGCGCCTGCTGTGTCGCCTCCCGAAGCTCGGGGACGGTGAGCTCGCCGCCCTCGCACGCGTCGGCGGCGAGAATGAGCGGGCCACCGGAGTTCCCGACCAGCGCTACGCGACGCCCCGCGGGCAGCGGCGCGGCGAGCAAAATGGCCGAGACGTCCAGGAGCTCCTCCAGGCGGTCGACCTTGATGACGCCAGCGCTTTGCAGCAAAGCGGCGACGGTGACTTCCGGGGTCGCCGCGGCCGCGGTGTGCGAGCGGGCCCCTCGGGCGCCCGCGGATGTCCGGCCCGCCTTCAGCGCCACGATGGGCTTCGTCGCGCCCACCCGCCGGGCGATGCGGGCGAACTTACGCGGGTTGCCAAGCGACTCGAGGTAAAGCGCGATCACCGAGGTCCGGTCGTCGTGCTCGAAGAAGCACAACAGGTCGTTCGGGCTCACGTCCAGCTTGTTCCCGACCGAGACGAAGGCCGAGAGTCCGAGGCCGGCGGCGCGCGTCTGCTCGCAGAGCACGACCCCGACCGCACCGGACTGCGAAACCAGGCCCAGGCGCCCGGGCAGCGGATCGAGCGAGGCAAAGGTGGCGTTCATCCGGATCTCAGGGTCGGTGTTCACGACACCGAGGCAGTTCGGGCCGACGATCCGCATACCGTGACTGCGGGCGACGCTCAGCAGCTCGTTCTCCACCGCGGCGCCGGAACGGCCTGTCTCCCCGAAGCCTGCGCTAATGATAGTGACGGCGCGCACGCCCATCGAGGCGGCCTCGTCGATCACGCCGGGAACAGCTGATGCAGGAAGGGCGACGACGGCCAGGTCGATCGGCTCGGGAACCGACGACAGCGCCGAAAATGCGGGCACGCCGCAGACCGCACGCGCCGAAGGATTGACCGGGTAGACCGTTCCCGAGAAGTCGCTGACAAGCAGGGACCGGAGGACCTCGTGGCCGACGTTGCCTGGGTGCCGTCCTGCTCCGACGACGGCGATGGAGTGCGGCTGAAGAATCGCCGCGATGCTGGCGACCTCCGCTGTCGCCTCCCGCAGGTCGCATGCCACCCGGTAGGCCGCCGTCGGCCGCAGGTCGATCTCGACCCGCACCGTCGCCGCGCCGTCGTGCCGGGTGCAGCGCAGACCCGTCGTCGCGAACAGCTCAAGCATGTCCGTATTCTGCGCGCTGACCTCGGCGATGAAGCGCAGGATCCCCCTCGTCCGCGCGTACTCCGCCAGGCTCTCGAACAGCAAGGTCGCGACACCGTGGCGCTGGTAGGTGCCGGTGACGATAAAACTGGCCTGCGCCGCCGGCCCCGGCTCCTCGAGGCGGTGATAGCTGCCCAGCCCGACCAGCTCGTCCGACACGACCGCGACGAAGACCATCCGGGCGTCGTAGTCCACCTCACAAGAGCGCGCGGCCGCGGCCAAACCGACCACCGCCGGTGCGTCCGCCGGCTGGATCGGACGGACTACGACCGCCTCGCCGTTCATTAGCAGCCCGTCGAACTCCCACTCCATGGGATATCCAACCGGCATCGCCGCGGCGCCCCCCTCCGCATCCGCAGTAGCCATGGCAACCTCCTCCGGTATGCGATCGTCGCCGCACCACCACGAAATCGCTAGGGTCTGAGGTCCCGAGATGCCCCCGCCTCAGTTGAGATGAGCTGGTAGCTGATCACCTGGGCAAGCAGTAGGGTGCGGCATCATGAGCCGGCGGTTAGCTGGGGGCGACGTGAATGCACAGGCAGGGTCGAGCACCTACGCTCTGCTCACCGACGGGACCACAATCGAAATCCGGGCCACGCGGCCCGACGATTTTGATGCGGTACGGAACATGCACGCCAAGATGTCCTCGGAGAATCTGTATCTGCGCTTCTTCGGCCTGAGCCGGAGCGCGGCCGAGGGAGAGGCGCGCCGGACATGCCGCGAGCCTGCGCCGGACCACGCCGCGCTGCTGGCGGTACTGGAGGGCCAAGTGGTGGGCTGCGGCAGCTACGAGGTGGCTGGCGACGGCTCCCGATCGGCGGAGGTCGCCATGGCGGTCGCCGATGACATGCACCGCCGTGGTGTCGGCACGCTGCTGCTCGAGCACCTGATCTCACTGGCCCGCGGCCGGGGCGTCCGCACCTTCGTCGCCACGACGCTGAGTGAGAACGCGCTTATGATGCAGGTGTTCGCCGATGCCGGGCTAGGGGCACGCCGCGCCCTGGTGGATGGTGTCTATGAGGTCAGCTTCCCGCTACCGGCCGGCGAGGGCACTCCCGGCGTCGGCACCTACCGTGATGCGGTCGCCGAACGGGAGCGGTCGGCTGACGTGGCGAGCCTGCGGCACGTGCTGACCCCGGCCTCGGTCGCCGTCATCGGCGCGAGCCGACACCCCGGTTCGTTCGGGCGGGCCATCCTGAAGAACATCGTCGACGGCGGCTTTCCCGGCCCGGTCTATGCGGTCAACCCGGGCGCAGCCGAACTGGACGGCGTGCCCTGCGTGCCGTCGGCGGCGGCACTGCCCGAGCCGGTGGACCTGGCGGTCATCGCCGCGCCGGCCGGCGCCGTCGTCGGTATCGCGGAAAACTGCGGGCGGCGGGGCATCAAGGCCCTGGTTGTCATCACGTCAGGCCTGGACGACGCGGCCCGGGCCGAGCTGCTTGGCATCTGCCGCCGCCACGGCATGCGGCTGGTCGGGCCGACCTGCTTCGGCGTGGCCAACACGGCCATTTCCCTGGACGCGACGGTGGCGGCCCGCCATCCCCGGCCGGGAATGGCTGGCCTGGCCATGCAGTCCGGCGGCGTCGGCGTGGTCTTGCTCGAGCACCTGTCCCGGCTCGGCATCGGGATCTCCTCCTTCGTCTCCCTCGGCGACAAGGATGATGTGTCCGGCAACGACATGCTGCTGTGGTGGGAGTCCGACGCGACGACGAAGCTGGCCTTGCTCTACCTGCAGTCGTTCGGGAACCCGCGCAAGTTCGCCCGGACGGCCCGTGCCGTAGGCCGCACCATGCCGATCCTGACGGTGAACGTGGGCCGGTCCGCGGCGGGCCGGCGCCTGACCGCGATCCGCGCGGCCGCTGTTCCTCAGCTCACCAGGCAGGCCCTGTTCGAACAGGCTGGTGTGATCGCCACCGCCAACTTCGGCGAGCTAGTCGACGCCGCGGCCCTGCTGGCATCCCAGCCGGTGCCAGGGGGAAACAGCGTCGGCGTGGTATCCAATACCCGCGGCGGCGGGATGCTCGCCGCCGATGCGTGCGGCGACGTGGGCCTGCAGGTCGCCACCCTGGCCGACGATACTCAGCGGGCGCTCCGGGACCTGCTCCCCCCCGATGCCACGGTGACCGGGCCGGTCGATACCACGGCGGTGGTCACGTCCGGTCTCTTCCGCCGGTGCCTAGAGCTCATCGGCGCCGACCCGGGCGTGGACGCGGTCCTGGCGCTGACGGCCACGACCGCGACCGGCGACCTGGTTCCCGGGGTGGGCGCCGCGCGGCTGCCGGTGCCGATCGCCGCGGCGGTGATGGACCAAGTTGAAGGGGTCCGGCTGCTGCCAGGTCCGGGCGAGGACTCCCCCGCCGTCCCCGCCTACGCCTACCCCGAATCTGCCGCCCGCGCCCTCGGCCACGCCGCGCGCTACGGCGCGTGGCGGGCGACTCCGCCGGGAAGCGTCCCTGTCCTGGAAGGACTGCGCCAGGACCGGGCGAGTGAGCTGGTCGCCAGCTTTCTCACCGGGACACCGTGGGGAGGCTGGCTGCCCCGGGGGCAGACCGTGGAGTTGCTCAGCTGCTACGGCGTGCCGATGGCCGACCGTATCGCCGTTACCACCGGCGCCGTAGGGGTGAAGGTCAGTGTGCTGCAGGAGCAGGTGTTCGGCCCGCTGGTGCTGTTCGGGCTGGCCGGGGGCGCCGCCGATGACCTGGCTGACCGCGCCGCCCGGCTCGCTCCCCTGACCGAATCCGACGCCGGCAACCTGATCCGCTCGGTACGCGCCGCCGCGCCACTGCTCGGACGCTCCGGCGCCCCCGCCGCCGACCTTGCTTCACTCCGGGGCATGCTGCTGCGGGTTTCCCAGCTGGCCGTCGATCTCCCGGAGGTCGCCGAGCTGGAGCTGAGCCCGGTCACCACCGGCCCCGATGGTGCCCTGGCCGTCGCCGGCCGGGTCCGCATCCAGGCGGCCGAGCCCGCCGACGCCTACCTGCGCCAGCTGCGCTGAGCCTCAGCCGTGTCGCTGGCCGTGCGGTCGTCCTGGAGGAAGCTGGTGATCAACGGCCCGATTTGGTGAGCGCTATCGAGCAGGGCCAGGTGCCCGCCGCCCCTGACGATGTGCAGCGTGGCGTGGGGCATCAGCGCGGCGATGATCCGGTGGTTCACCAGCGGGGTGACGGGGTCGTCGTCGCCTGCGATGATCAGTGCGGGATGGCCGATGGCCCACAGCCACGGCAGGCTCGTCCAGCCGAAAAGCGGGGCCATCCGGTACAAGGCGGCGATGGTATTCGTCGGCCGCCGGATGTGCATCAAGCGGACAAGCTCCGGCTCGGTGCGCAGCCGCCCCCCGAACATGTCGCCGGCCACCTGTTCCAGGCGTTCTGGATGATAGCTGCGCGGGTGGACGAAGTGCCAGAGAGCTTTCGGGCTGCCGGGCATGCCGAAACCGCCGAAGGATGTCGACGCCAGCACCAGCCGGCGAACCCGGCTGGGGTACGAGAACGCCATCTGCTGTGCGACCGCGCCACCGAACGAAGCGCCGAGCACGTGGGCGGACTCTATGCCGAGTTCGTCGAGTACCGCGGGGCCGAAGCCGGCCAGTGTCCACATGGTCAGCGGGAAGGCCGGCATCTGCGACCGGCCGATGCCCGGCGGGTCGAAGGCGATCGTGCGGAACCCGGCCAGGTGGGGAAGCAGTTGTTCCCACAAGCCCGCCTCGCCCCAGACGCCGGAGAAGAGCAGCAGCGGCTCGCCTTCGCCGCGGATCTGGGCGTGGATCCGCAGCCCGTTGATACTTAGCTGCTCGTCCCTGACTGGCGCGGCCGACGTGGCTGCTGTCATCGAACCCTCCCTTAGGTTAGATCCGAGGGCTGAGCCGGCCAGCCTGCTTGCACCAAGCGGGCACTCAGCTAACAGTGCCACCCTACCGTGCCACCCTACCGTGCGGTAACAAGACGAACTCTAGCGACCTCCGGCCAGTGGCCTAGGGGACCTTTGGCCATTACACCCCGCCGGCTAGCCGTTAGCGTGCCGTGTATCAGCAGTCTCCGATATTCCTGGCCAGCCGGAACAGGCAGAAAAGAACGAGGCTCTCTGCTCCTGCGTTTGGAGGCGAGACCGACGTACACATTCGCCCGGCCGCTCAGCCGAGCCCTCAGCGTCGCCGCCGGATCCACTGCCGTTGTGTGCCAGGACAGGCGCTGTACCTATGCCGAGCTTGGCTCGCGATGCCGCCGCCTGGCCGGCGCGATGCGCAAGCTCGGCGTGGCGCCGCACGACCGCGTCGGGGTAATCGCGCTCAACTCGGACCGTTACCTCGAGCTCTACCTCGGGCTGCCGGCTGCGGGTTACGTGCTGGTCCCGGTCAACTCGCGGCTGGCTCCCGCGGAGATGCACGCCATCCTGGAGGACGCCGGGGTCAGCGTGCTGTTCGCCGACTCCGGCTATCCGGGTGCTGCGGGAGTCGGGCGCGTGCTGACGATGCCGGATGACTACGAGGACCTGATAGCCGCGGCCGACGAAGTGCCCCTAGGGGACGGGGTAACCGAGGACGATCTGGCCGCCCTGTTCTATACCTCCGGTACCACGGGGGCGGCGAAAGGCGCGATGCATACTCACCGGAGCCTGGTCTCCAGTGCGCTGCATTTCATGGCCACCTGGCCCTTTGACCGGCAGACGCGGTGGCTCGTGGCCTCCCCGATGTTCCATACCGGCGGAATACTCGCCACGCTGGCCACCGTCTGGGCCGGCGGAACCCACGTCATCATGCCCAGGTTCGACCCCGATCTGACGCTCGACCTCATCGAGCGCGAGGCGGTCACGCACACGCTGCTCGTTCCCACCATGCTCGCCGCGGCCGCAAGCGCCCAACTCGCCCGGCCGCGGAACGTCAGCTCACTGCGATATCTGAGCCACGGCGCCTCGCCCATTTCCGCCGAGACGCTGAGGCGGACCAGACAGGCCTTCCCCGGTGCCGAGATGCTGCACGTGTACGGCACGACGGAAACGACACCGATCACCACGCTGCTGCCGCACGAGGAGCGCCTGCTCGACACCCCGCTGATCCGCTCGTGCGGCCAGCCCGCCATGGGCGTCGAGGTGCGGGTCGTCGACAAATCCCAGGCTGACGTGCCGCCGGGCGTGGTCGGCGAGATCGCCGTGCGCAGCCCCAGCGTCATGGCCGGCTACTGGCAGAAACCAGAGTCGACGGCTGAGGTCATGCGCGGCGACTGGTACCTGACCGGCGACCTCGGGTACCGGGACGAAGACTCTTACATCTACCTGGTCGACCGGGTCAAGGACATGATCGTCAGCGGCGGCGAGAACATCTACTCCACCGAGGTGGAAGACGCGCTGGCCAGCCATCGCGCGGTCGATGAGGTCGCCGTCTTCGGCGTTCCCGACCCGCGCTGGGGGGAAGCGGTCTACGCGGTCGTGTTCGGCCGGATACAGGTGGCACCTGACGAGCTTGTCGCGCACTGCCGCGAGCGGATCGCCGGATTCAAGGTACCCAGATGCGTCGAGTTGCGCACCGAGCCGCTGCCCAAGTCGGCGGCAGGCAAGATCCTCAAGCGCGACCTGCGCGAACCGCACTGGGCAGGTCGGCAAACGCACATCTCAGGAGGCTAGCCATGCGCAGCACGATGATGGACTTTCCGCTCACAGTCAGGCACATCTTCGAGCACGGCCGGAACACATACGCCGACAGTGAAGTCGTCACCAACCAGGCCGACGGGGTGCGCCGCATCGAGTTCTGGGCCCTGGCGGACCGCGCAGATCAGCTGGCGGCCGGCCTGCGCCGCCTGGGCGTCCAGCCGGGCGACCGGGTTGGCACCTTCGCCTGGAACACCCAGGAGCACCAGGAAGCGTACTTCGCCATACCCGGCATGGGTGCGGTGATGCACACCATCAACATCCGGCTGTCCGCGGAGCAGATCCGCTACATCATCGGCCATGCCGGGGACTCCGTGATACTCGCGGACGCCAGCCTGGCACCGGTACTTGCCCCGGTGCTGGCGGCCGGCGGGGATGAGCTCAAGACGCTCCGCCATCTCATCGTGTTCGGCGAGGGTGACCGTTCCGGGCTGCCCGGGCACATCGACTACGAGGAACTGCTCGCCGCCGAACGGCCGGGGTACTCGTGGCCGGAGATCGAGGAGACAGCGGCCGCCGCGATATGTTACACAAGCGGGACCACCGACCTGCCCAAGGGCGTCGTCTACAGCCACCGTTCGACGTTCCTGCACTCACTGGGCCTGTGCTCAGGCGAGGCCCTCGCGCTTAACCAGCACGACCGCCTGCTGCCGGTCGTGCCCATGTTCCACGGCAACGCCTGGGGGATGCCGTACGCCGCCTGGCTCGTCGGGGCTGACCTGCTGCTGCCGAACCGGTTCACGCAGGCCGAGCCGCTGGCCCGGTTCATCGCGGCGGAGCGGGCCACCCTGGCCACAGCCGTTCCGACCGTGTGGTACGACATTCTCGGCCTGGACCCGGCGAGCGTCGATCTCTCATCGCTGCGCATGATCTTGGCCGGGGGTGCCGCCGTCCCACCCAGCCTGATCGAGGCCTACGAACAGCGATTCGGTGTGTGCGTCATCCAGGGCTGGGGCCTGACCGAGACAAGCCCGGTCGCAGCACTGGCTCATCCGCCCAAGCACGTCCCGGCGGAACGCGCGATGGACTACCGGGCCACCGCGGGACGCGCCCTCGGCGGCGTGGAGGCCCGGGTCGTAGACGACGAGGGCAAGGTGCTGCCTCGCGACGGGGACTCCACCGGCGAGATCGAGGTGCGCGGGCCATGGGTGACGGGCGCCTACTACCGGGACCCGGCATCGGCCAAGTTCCGCGACGGCTGGCTGCGCACCGGCGACGTCGGCCGGATAGACGCCAAGGGGTACATCACGATCAGCGACAGGGCCAAGGATGTCGTCAAGTCGGGCGGTGAATGGATCTCCACGCTGGAGCTGGAGGCTGCCATCCTCACCCACCCGGCCGTCCGCGAGGTCGCGGTCATCGCCGCGCCCGACGAACGGTGGGGAGAGCGGCCGCTGGCCTGCGTGGTCCGCGCACCGGGCCAGTCGGTGAACCCCGCGGAGCTCCGCGCGCATCTGTCCGTCCGGGTCGTGAAGTGGTGGCTGCCGGAACAGTGGGCGTTCGTGGACGAGGTGCCGCGCACCAGCGTGGGCAAGCATGACAAGAAGCTCCTGCGGGCCCGCCACGCCGAAGGCAACCTGAACGTCGTGGCCACCGGCGTCGCGGTGAGCCAGGCCGACGCACCCAGCCGCCAGGCGGCGGAATCCCCGCCGCCGGCCGGCGAGCGACCCGAAGCGACCTCGACCGCATAGGTCGCATTACCTGAGGAGAGAAATGTCATGTCAGAAGCAGTTATCGTCAGCATCGGCCGCACACCGATCGGCCGCGCCGTCAAGGGCTCGCTCATTGATCAGCGGCCTGACGACCTGGGTGCCTATGTGGTGACTGAAACGCTCAAGCGTGTCCCGCAGCTTGACCCCGGCCAGATCGACGACCTGATCTGCGGCTGTGCGCTGCCCGGCGGCGAGCAGGCGCACAACGTGGCCCGGGTCATTAGCGTCCTGGCCGGGGTCGGCGCTCCTGGCACGACGGTCAACCGCTACTGCGCGTCGTCGCTGCAAGCCGTGCGGATGGCTTTCCATGCCATCAAGGCGGGCGAGGGCTCCGCGTTCGTGTGCGCCGGGGTGGAGTCGAGTACCCGCTCGCCGCTTGGCGTGTTCACGGACCAGCCAGAAACCCGCAACCCTCGCCTGATGCCAGGTAACCCGGAGGGCCTCCCCGAGGTCTTCATGAGCATGGGCGAGACCGCGGAGAACGTGGCCGACAAATACGACATCACCCGCGAGGAAATGGACAAGTACGCCCTGCAGAGCCATCGGCGCGCGGTCCTGGCCGGCCAGGACGGGGTTTTCGCCAGGGAGATCATTCCTGTGCCGCTGTCCTCCGGGGTCACGATGACGACCGATGACGGGCCCAGGGCGAACACCACCCTGGAAAGGCTGGCCGGGCTGAAGCCGGTATTCCGCGAGGGCGGGCGGGTGACCGCAGGGAATTCCTGCCCGCTTAACGACGGTGCGGCGGCCGCTGTCGTGATGTCGCGGGCACTCGCCGAGCAGCTCGGAATCAAGCCGCTCGCCCGCATAATCTCGACCGGCGTCAGCTCCCTGGAGCCCGAGATGATGGGCCTGGGCCCGATCGAGTCCAGCAGGCAAGCGCTGGACCGGGCCGGGATGACCATCGATGACGTGGATGTGGTGGAGATCAACGAGGCGTTCGCCGCGCAAGTCATCCCGTCTGCCATGGGGCTAGGGGTCGATCCGTTCAGCGACAAGCTCAACCCGCACGGCGGAGCCATCGCCCTGGGCCACCCGTTCGGGATGACCGGGGTGCGCATCCTGGCCACGCTGCTGAACGACCTCAGCACCCGTGATGAAACGATCGGGCTAGAAACGATGTGCGTCGGCGGCGGCCAGGGCATGGCCATGATCGTGGAGCGGCTGTCATGACGACCCCGCGCGGCAAGGCGCCTCCTGTCCGGACCGCCCTGCTCGACGTGCAGCACGGGCGCAGGGCTAACCCAGCGAACTGGCTGCACCGGGTCTGCTGAGCGGCGGCTACCAGCGATCACATGACCGCCCGCAGGCCGGGGTATGGTCGTAGTCACAGATCAGGACGCTCTGGGCGGTGACGGCTGTGCCTGACATCTTGAGCCAGGGCGAGGGCCGTACGTCCGGGCCATGGCCGCGCCGCGTAACGGCAGCCGCCGTGCTCGTGCTGGTGGCGGTGGCCATCGTGCATTACCTGCCGCGGTCACCGCACGGTACAGCGCGGCCGGTCCGGGCGGCGGTCACCGCGGCTCCGCTGCCGCCGGCGGCGGTTGCGGGTGCGGTTTCTGGTGACGCGGGGGTGGCGGCGGAACCCGACGGGATCACCGGTCCGACCTTGTCCTGGCCTGGCGGTCTTCGGCTGCTGGCGACCGGGGAGCGGCCGGAGTGGTTCTGGCCGGCCACCGGCCAGGTGGTGCCGATCGGCGGCCTGCCGCCGCAGCGGTCTGGTTACCAGTTCATCCGCGCGGCGGGCGGCTGGGCGGTGCAGGCCGCCCTGGGTACCAAGGCCGTCTGCGGCAGTTGCGCTGGTGCGCGGGCTGTCTATTTCCTGGCCGATCGCGGGCGGTCGGTGGCCCAGGCGGGGCTGGCGGACGCGGTCGCCCCGGGCACCGCTGGCGCGCTGTGGCTGACCAGCTACCCGCTAGGTGCCGATCCGCGCACGGCCGCAGGCACGGCGCGGGAGGTCAGCATCGCTGGCCGGCCGCTCGGGCCGCAGCTCAGGCTTCCGGCCGGGTACCTGATCGAGCAGGGGACCGACCGCGGCCTGCTGCTGGCACCGGTGACCCAGCGGCCGGGGGCCATGGCCGACAAGTTGTGGGATCCAGCCGCTCCGCAGTCCGGTCGCACCTTGGCGGGAGTAATCGCGGCGAGCGCCACCCAGATCGCCTGGGCGCTGCCGTGTGTCACACGTTGTCGTGTGCAGGTGCTGAATCTGGCCACCGGCCGGCAGGTATCGGTCGAGCTACCCGAGGCGAGTTCGGTAGCCAATGCGGCCTTCAGCCCAGACGGCAGCTTTCTGGCGGTCCAGGTGGGCTTCAGCGACGACTCAGCCGCCGGCGCACGGGCGGTGCAGCTGGAGCTACTGTCCATGACCAGCGGCCGCCTGACGGCCGTGCCGCAGACCTGGGTCAGCAGCGATGCCCTGGCCGGCTTCGGCTGGCCCGCCGACAGCGACAGCCTAGTTGCCGAGCTGAACTTCACGACCAAGGTGCAGCTAGCGTCGTGGCGCCCAGGTGCCAGCTGGCCGGCCATTACGGTACTCAGGCCACAGCACAGCCCCGCCTCCCTAGTCATCGGGCAGTACGCGCCCTAGCCCAGACGGGTCGCCTTTGTCGTGGGTGGGCCGTTGTCCTGGGTGGCCAGGACAGGAAGAAGCCTCCTGCCAGCCAAAGCACGATGTCTATCGGGCCTCGGCTGGGGCGGTGTCTGCGAACCGTTCCGAGGGCAGCGCCTCCGAGACCAGGTTCGTGATCCTGCTATCCCTCCCCACTGCGGCGCGCGGACTGGTGCCGGTAGAGCATCGGCAGCACACGCAGGTCTTTCGGGCGGCCGGCCGATTCCTTAGATCGGATCACGTCGGCGAGGTCAGCGACGACGACTTCCGCCTCGCCCACGCGAAGGCGGTGCGCGTTGACCACGAGCTGGGCGTAGCCGCCGGTGAAGCCTGAGGGATGGAAGGAGATGTCGAACTCGCCATCGGCGCAGATCAGGTTCCATACCTCGGCCGCCGCCAGGGACGTGGCATCGTGGCTGAACGGCAGCCCGTCCGGTACCCCCTCGGTCCGGATCCGCGCGCCAAGCTCCTTCAGCGCCAGCGACAGCCGGGCCAGGTTCTCCTGGCTTGCCTCCGGCGTCAGATCGATGTCTCTAGTTGCTGGTATCGGGGCTTGCTGCGCGATAGCGGCGAAGGCCCCAATAACGACATAGCGCACCTGGTGCCGGTTGAGTGCAGCGATTATGGCCGCAGCGTCCAGTTCCGGTTCACCGGCACCTTCCTGGTCGCTCACGCCACATCCTCCGCGGGGGTGGCCTGGCGCCATGCCTGAAGCTGGCGATCACGGCGGAGTCGCTCAGCTTCGGAGCGGCCTGCTTCCAGCCCGGCCAGAATGTCGTCATGCGGGTCGTAGGCGGCCAGATGCAGGCGCAGGTCGAACCCGGCCGCGTGCAGCAGCCTGAGCAGAGTAGTCAGGGTCGGCTGCCGCTGGTCGCGCTCGTACGCCGAGATCATGGTGACGGGGACCCCAGCCCGTTCGGCCAGCTCACGCTGGCTCATACCGGCCTTGAGCCGGGCGAGCTGCAGGAGCGCCGAAGACGGCGATGGCAGCCCTTCCACGTCATACGGTTGTG
>OCZU010000911.1_pt1 | contig 19914 bp, 12 predicted proteins | sample 1539001 | NCBI WGS metagenome assembly OCZU01 (sample SAMEA3539306, study PRJEB22396) | soil metagenome | biome: tundra; feature: field; material: soil | place: USA | collected 2010-05 | depth 0.15 m | reverse complement strand
GGCTAGAATGAGAGGAGCAGTTTGAGAGTCGGGGCGTAGCGCAGCCCGGTAGCGCGCCTTGTCTTGGGCGCAGCGCGGCCGTCTCCAAAGGTTCTTTAGATTCACCTCCACTTTCAAGGTTTTCAACAACTTGGGAAATCTGCTTTTCGCCCAAAAGGCAACCCAAGTCAGCTCAACGCGAGCGGTTTTGTCACGGTTTTGCCACGGTCCGCTCACGACGTTAACCCAATCCACTGACTCTGTTCCCTCGGGGGACACCTCAAAACCGGCCAGTTGGGGTCACCTCAAAAACCGGCCAGTGGAGCGCATCCAGGACTGGTATTAGTTTTACCTCACCGGCGACGGTTTCGGCAAGAGTTTTTCGGTAGCCTCCTTTCGGCGTGCAGCCCGATGTAATTTATACTGGCTTTACCTGGGCGGAGGATAGGGCTACGCAGGGATGCGACCCGAGCGCCGAGCCAGCGGCCGGAATGGCGGGGCGGCACCAACCGCCCCAAAAAGAAGAGCCATTCTGGCGGGAACGCGCTAAATCCCAGGGGGTTGGGGACAGCGTCCCCAACTAAGAACGCCTCCTTCCGATTTGGTGAGTCGTACGGCCGCATCTTCATTGAGTGGCTCCGGCGGGTCTCCCGCCGAATTCGCCGCAACGACCATCCCAGGCGCCCTAAGGCTATGACTTGCTGTTTCTTTTCTTCACTCAAGACATTGCTCACAACAACGGAGGATAGCGTCCTCACGTCCCAGTCAATGTCCTGGATGACGGTCGACGACTGGCCGGTTTTCAGGTGACCCCGACTGGCCGGTTTTGGGTGACCCCCGAGGTGTTCAGGTCTCGGTCTGACTGATCGCTAACGGTGCGCGCCTAAAACACAGCTTAAGCTAACTGTATTGGTATGGTATCTAGAGAACGATCGTCTAGATTGTCCATAGCGCCAACCGCCTACAGGGTACCCTGACCGGACAGTTGGCGCCAAGCAGAAACTGGAGTGAGTCTGAACGTGCCGCGTCGGGCGGAAGCGGCATTGGCTCTGACACGGCATTGCTGTTGGATTAGCTTCCAGGCCAGAGTGACGAGACCATTGCGCGGCAACATCAAATCAATCAACCGTTGCGGTGGTGCTTTGCGTCCAGAAATGCGTCCAATTCGGTCTGGACGCGGCGCTCGGAGAATTGCCGCGGTCCGGCAAGCCGCGGCAACTGCCGGGCGACGCGATTGCAATGGGGTGCTGAATTCTGCCTGCCAGAAGCCTAAAGATTCAGGCTATTCCTACGAACTGTGGACCTACAAGTTGCTGACCGCCCATGTACGCCGGCATTGTGTCGCAGAGGGCCATCCGGCCCTGCAAAAGTTGAGCCGCTCCAAGCTCCATAAAATCCTGTTATAGGCGCACCTCAACAGGCCGGCCCTTAAACACAACTGCTTTCGAGACGGCCTCGTTTGCGACCCGCACCTCGATGTTGCGCGTCATCGGAGGCAGCATCCGCGAGCCCTTCGCAAGCTGGATTTTCAAGGTGCGATCGCGATCGCTCCAAGTCGATTGCAGCCGCATGACGTCGCCGCGCCGGTAATTGAACGTCTTGCCGTCATCCTCGTACAAAGTGAAGGCACCGTCGCTACCCGGATACACCCAAAGTGTCAACGGCCCATCGACTTTCTCCTCCGTGTACTGTCTTACGGGTCCCATGGGAATTACGGCGCCCGCGCGAACATACAGAGGGGTTGTCGCCAGGTCGACGGGCCGGCTGATTTCCCTCCCGCCTTCGAGCTTTTCCCTTGCCCAAAAGTCGTACCAGGCGCCCCGCGGCAAATACAGTTTTCTCTCGCTGGCGCCTTTCTCGACAACCGGGGCGACCAGCATGTCCCGGCCCCAGAGGTATTCGTCGCCTCGAGCCACGGCCGCCGGATCATCAGGATAGTGCAGCCACAAACCCCGCATCACAGGCAGCCCGCTATCATGGGCCTCGCGGACCGCCGTATAAAGGTAGGGCATAAGCCGATAGCGCAACTCCAGGTACTGGCGGCAGATCGGCTCCACGGCGGCATTGTGCAGTTCTTCCGGATCGGGGTCGGCTGCTCCGTCGCGATAGGCCGCTACCTCGCTCACGCCCAGTTCGCCGGTGTTCCAGCCCCACGGCAGACGCAGCTTCCAAGTGCGTCCATGCGAGCGGAACAGAGGGCAGAATGCTCCAAACTGGAACCAGCGCACATACAATTCGCCGGTCAACTCCTTGGTCGGAACGAACCCCCCTATATCGGTACCCCAATAGGGGATGCCGCTGAGGCCGGTGTTCACCGCGATCGGAATATGCGTGCGCAGCGTCTCCCAAGTCGAGAAGACGTCGCCGGACCACAGGAATGCCGCATACCGCTGCATACCCGCATAGCCGTTGCGATGCAGCGCAAAGGGACGCTCATTCGGGCGATCCATCTGCGCGCCCTCGTAGTACATGCGATTGCGCACCAGCCTCGATTCGATGTTCAGCGGATCGCCTTCATCCGGCCACCAGCCATCCACGCCGAGCGAAAACACTTTGCGATGCGCGTCCCACAAGCAGCCCGCCTGGCCTTCGTCGAATCGGTCCACGCGGCATGGGTCGTGCACGGACCCCTGCAGCTTGGGAGTCCAGATCACCGAATGCAGCACGACGCGAAAATGTTCTTTGTGAAAATCATCGACGATCTCTTTCGGATCCGGGAACACCCGCGGATTCCACGCGAACGAACCGTTAGCGGTGTTCCAGCCCGAAGGACAGAAGCCAGTCCCAAGAAAAATCATCGTGTCGCAGGGCAGCTTCTTCTCGCGGAAGGTCCGCGCCTCGGCCAGGATCTCCTCGCGGCTCCCCAGCGTCCGATGCGACTGCTGATATCCAAGAGACCAAAGAGGTGGCATTTCAGGATACCCGGTGAGCCGCGCATATTCGGCCATGATAGAAGCCGGATCGGACGCGCCAATCACAAACAGGTCCAACGCAGCGTCCGGCGAGGCTGGCTCAAACCGGCCCGCGCTTCCCGTGAAGTCGAACGTGCCGAACGGCTGATGGATGAACATCGCCCAGCCGCCGGTTCCGATGATCCATGGAATGGGAACTCTTCCGCCATGGGTGCGCAGCTTATAGCCGCCTTGCCCGCTTTTCATGCGATCGGTGGATCCGCGCCGGTCGAACTGCGGACCGCCTTCGCCGAGTCCCAGCAGAGGCCCGTCGCCGAGTTCGAAGGTCACTACTCCGGTCTGTGGATCGATTCTAAGTTGCTGTACCAGCTTCCCGCTCTTGACCATCTCAACGCGAACCGTCAGCGGGCCGGTCAGCTCGACCTTAAGGTCGCCGGAGGCCACTCGTCCCAGTTCAACTAGGGAACCATCGGCAGGTATCGGCCGTCCACGACTGATCCGAACCGTCTTCGCGCTGATGGGCGTGACCACGATCTTCGTGTCTTCGGCTTTTCCAAGTACCACGGCCGTCCCAGCGGCTATCACCCGTAAGGCGTCTCTGCGAGTCATCAATTACCCTCTTAGGCGAAAGTGGATCGCGTATCGCTTTTCGGCTTCGTCACTGTGACGACCGGAGCTGCATCAATTCTGCAGGCGAATAATCGGCTCATTGCCTTCACTATGAAATTTGCGGATGCCTCTTGTGCCAGTCAGTGTGGCTTTGGTACATGCGGGCTGCCGCAATCACGGCGTGGTCGTTCGCCGCGCGGGCGATGAACTGAAGCCCATACGGAAGGTTCTGGCCGCTGAATCCGCACGGCACGGACAACGCGGGTAGCCCACATAGGCTCGATATGCCGTCCGGCGCCTTTTGGTTCACCTCATCGTGCCGCGCACGCGGCGCATTCTCCGGCGTTTGAGCCGGATCCGGAGACTGAACCAAGGGTTGTGCGGTCGAATCGCTGCCCGGCGCGGCCAGCACGTCGAAATCGTTGAATAACTCGTCGATTCTGCGTTGGAGGATGGTCCGTACGCGTTGTACGTCCAGGTAATCCGCGGCCGAAAACTCCTCGCTGACATATCCGTTAATCTGGCCAAGCGGGTCGTGCAGGTAAGCACAAGAACCCGATCTGATCATGTTTCTGAACGATGAAGCCGCTTCCATCAAGATCGTCAATTCCGCCGCATCCTCAAAGGGTCCATCGGGAACTACGGCGTCGGATATTCTTGCGCCGTGCTTCTCCATGGTTCGCAAGGCAGCATCAATCTGCGATTCGAGTTCCGGATTGGGACTCCCGGCGTTCGCCAGTTTGCCAACGCGCAATGGTTTGCGCGGCTCATTGGCGAGCGATGGATAGACGAAGCTCGCAAGGCCCGGGGGGAGAGAATCGTGGTCCCTGGGGTCGTGGCCCGCGATCGCGGATAGGATCAGTCCGCAATCGTCGGCCGTGCGTGCCATGGGGCCGAGTTTGTCCATGGACCACGCAATGCACATAGAGCCATAACGGCTGACACGGCCGAAGGTTGGACGCATTCCGGATATGCCGCACCAAGCCGTCGGGCAGATGATCGATCCTCTCGTATCCGAGCCAATCGCAAATGGAGCTAGTCCGGCGGCCACAATAGCACCCGAACCACTCGAAGAACCACATGTCCAGCAGTCCGTGTTCCAAGGGTTTCGCGCGGGCCCGGTCAGCGAAGCCTCGCCGTTGGTGTAACCGAGGCCGCCAGCCAATTCAATCATCGCGGCCTTCCCAATCAGGATGGCGCCCGCCCGCTCCAGCTTTTCGACGATTGTTGCGTTGTAGTCGAAGCGCCGATCGGCGAACGGCGGCGCGCCCCAGGTGGTCGGATATCCTTTCACCGCAATCAGATCCTTGGCCGCATAGGGAATGCCGTGCAACGGACCGCGATAATGGCCCGCCGCAATCTCGCGTTCCGCGGCGCGCGCTTGTTGAACCGCCAAGTCCGGCGTCAGCGTTGCGTACGCATTTAACTTTGGACCGATCTGCTCACTTCGATTGAGGTAGGCTTCCGCGAGCGCCACGGGCGAAAGCTTCCGGCTACGCAGGCGAGCGCTCAATTCCGGAATCGGCAGATAGAGGGTCCGCTCGTCGATCACAACCGGAATCCCGTAGCTGGTGCATCGCCATTCTCCAGCGGGAAATCGCGGATTCGCGCCAGCATCCGTTCATGGCTGACAATTGTTTCTCGTGCGCGCGTGCGCTGCTCTTCGGAGAGCCGATCGCCGTACTTTCGTAACACGTTCGCATATTTGGCGTCGACGACAGTCTCGTTCTCGGGCGTAACGGGAGACTGAGCGGTTGCCGGAACCCCAACCGCACCCGCAGCCGCGAGCGCGGCACACCGGCCAAGTTGGCGGCGCGAAAAAACACGTGGCTCACAGATCATAAGCAGGACATCAAGTAAGCGCTTTCAGCAGCATACTCTGGCTCAGATTGCCTGTCAAGGGTTCGAATCGGGGACTCGAATTGGGACTCGAAGGGAACTCGAATTGCGCGCCGTCTTTGCGCGCGCCGGAGGGTAGCCTTGACGGGTTCTGCCGCATGCGGGAAGAGGGAACGGGAGCCGTGCCTCTGAAATGAGGAGACATTTTCATCGAGGCGACCGGACTTTTCGACCGTTTTTGACAGGTTCATTCTTCGCGACTCGGCGCGGGCGTGGCCTGTTTCCGCTGATGTAAGCTGGTGTTCATGAAGGCCGGCTCGGGCGTCACGCGGCGGGGTTTACTGGCGGGCGCCGCCGCCGCTATGTTGGCCACCAGTTGGAAGAGATCCTTCGCAACGTCCCCCCGCAGCCCGATCCGGTTCGTGGATATCACCAAGTCCGCCGGCATAACCTTCCGCCATGAGAATGCGGCTTCCAGCCAGAAATACCTTATTGAAACCATGGGCGCGGGGTGCGCCTGGATCGACTTCGATCAGAACGGCCTGCTCGACCTCTACCTGGTGAATAGCGCGGCAACGCAAGTCTTCAAACCAGGACTGCCATTACGAAGCGCGCTCTACCGGAACAATGGAGATGGCACGTTCACAGACGTAACCGGGAAGGCGGGTGCTGGCGCCGAGGGTCTGTTCGGCATGGGAGTCGCGGTCGGAGACTATGACAACGATGGATTCCCCGATCTGCTGGTTCTCGGATACGGAAGGTCCATTCTGTACCACAACAACGGGGATGGCACCTTTACCGATGTGACGGCGCATGCCGGAGTCGCCAACTCCGGCAAGTGGGCGTCGAGCGCCGCCTGGTTCGATTACGACAACGACGGCTTTCTCGACCTGCTAGTGGTCAACTACGTGGATTGGTCGCCGGAACGCAACTATTATTGCGGCAGCCAAGGGGCAGGAATGCGTAGCTACTGCCACCCTGACGATTACCACGGCGAAGCGCCGGTGCTCTACCACAACAATGGCGACGGCACGTTTTCCGATGTCACCAAACCGTCTGGGCTCGCGGCGAAACCCTCCAACGGCCTCTCCGTCGTCACGTTCGACTACGACGACGACGGCTGGCAGGACATCTTCATTGCCAACGATGCGCTGGCCAACTCTCTGTTCCACAACAACCACGACGGCACCTTCACCGAAGTGGCCTACGAAGCCGGCGTGGCCGTAAGCGAAGATGGCGTTGCCGAATCGGGCATGGGAACGGACGCGGCCGACACCACCGGCAAGGGATGCATGGACCTGATCGTCGGGCATCTCGATCTTCAAATGGCCCGCTTCTACCGCAACCTAGGACATGGTTCGTTCGAGGATGCCACCTTCAGCGCGAAGCTAGGATACGCGACATTCCACACGAGTGTGTTTGGTGCGCGGTTTCTGGACTACGACAACGACGGCCGGCGGGACATATTCATGGCGGCCGGTCATGTGCTCGACAACATCGAGCGCTACCGGCCGGGCACCAGCTATGCGGAGCCGAAGCTGATGTTCCACAACGCGGGCAATGGCGTGTTCGTAAACGTCAGCGATCAACTGGGACCGGACTTCCAGACGCCTTGCGTTAGCCGGGGCGCGGCGGTGGGCGATTTCGACAACGACGGCGACCTCGACATTCTGGTAAGCAATAACGGCGGACCGGCTCAACTCCTCCGCAACGATGGCGGCAATGCTAACCACTGGCTGCAGATTCTTCCGATCGGTACGCGTTCGAATCGCGATGGAGTGGGCGCCCGTCTGAGACTTTCCGCGGGCGATCTGACACTCTACGAGCAGAAGAAAGGGGGGATGAGCTACCAGTCGGCCCAGGACCCGCGGCTTCATTTCGGCCTGGGGAATTTTACGAAGATCGATCTGATCGAGATTCGCTGGCCTAGCGGAAGCGTAACCAGACTAACCGGTATTGCCTGCGACCAGATCCTCGCGATCAAGGAGGGTACCGGAATCGTCAAGTACGCATTCCCGCCCGTGCAGAGCCGTTGACTCGCCGCCACCGGAGGCACGCCCGCATCCTACGCCAGTGGAGTCCCGAAGGCTTGGCTTGACGCCAGGCGACGTCTGTGGTTCCGCAAGTCTCGGAGAGAGATCACCCGTCGGCGTCACCGGGACGGCCCGCTTCGACCACCCGCATATCCTGCATGTCCGCCGCTCGCGGAACCGATTCTAGCGGCCTCCTGCCGGTTCAACTCGGCGAGGGCGGCGAGGGCCTCGCGGGCTTTTTCCGCCTGCCCGGAGCGCCGGTAGGCGGTAGCGAGAGCGGAGTACACCGCCCGGTTGCGCGGGTCGAGCTGCCTGGCGGACTCGAGCTGGGCGACAGCTTCCTCCATCCGCTGCCGCGCCAGATAGATCCTGCCAAGCGCGATGTGCGCGCTCGAATAGCCGGGACGTTCCGCGACAGCTCTTTCAAGCGCCCCTTGCGCTTCGCCGAATTCATCCGGGGTGGCTGGTGTGGCTCCGGCCCGCAGCAGGGCCTCTCCCAGCATCGTCAGGAGAAGGCAGTGAGTATGGCCCCTCGAGATCCCCTCGCGCGCCGTTCGGATTACCTTCTGAACGTCTCCGGACAAGAAGGCCTGCTGGGCCGCCGCGATGTACGCGATGTCGGAGCCGGGAGAGAACTTTTGTGCGAGCTCGAAATCCCGATTTGCGAGATCCCTCTCTTCCATCTGGGATCGGAAGAGTCCTCGCTGAAAATGCAGTCGTGCGGATTCCGGCAGGTTTCGCAGGCCAATCTCGAGCACCTGGATGCCGAGCTCATAGAAACCCTCATCCAAGCAGGCTTCGGAAACCAGGAGATAAAGCTTTTCGTTTTTCGGCGAGAGTTGCGCCGCATCCTGAAGTGCCTGCAGTGCGGGTTCCGGCTGGCGATCGCCAATCAAGGCTTGGGCCAGCAGGTTATCGACATCGGCGGAGGGTTGCGCGCCGCCCAGGTGGGTCAGAATTTGAACGGCTTGCCGATATTCGTGTGTTCCGACATAACAGAGCGCCAGGTTGAACTCGAGCGCGAATGTTTCGGCAACGCGGCCGCGGGCGGATAAGAAGTGCGGAACGGCCTGCTGGAATCGGCCTTCTCTTGTCAAAGCGATCCCAATCCGCATATCGCTTTCCGCCTGCTGGTCCGTCTGCTGGCAGAACAAACCGCCGGCTACGAGCAATGCCAGACCGATTCGAAGACCAATCATGCTCTACTTCCAGTTGCCCTGACCCTCGGTGATCGTAACATAGCGATCGATCGGGAGATCGTGAAATCGCTCGACGCCACCGCCTGGCTGTGGCCATCGCACTTCCAACCAATCGATCTTCACGGCTTGCCCGAGCCCCAGGACCATGCGCGGGTCGTGAGACGACAGAAAGCTGCCTCCGCCAACCTTCACCCGGCGGCGCTTCAAGTCTCCGGCCTGATAGCCGACAGTCGCGCCGATGGCATCCACATTCGCCTTGCGCCCAATCAGGCGCACACCCAACCAATGATTTCGCCGTCCCCGGTTGTTTCGCAACAGGATCGGCGGGCCGTCGTTCACCGTGACGAGAACATCGACCGCGCCGTCGTTGTCGAAATCGCCCAAAGCGAGCCCGCGGCCCGCGAGTCCTCTTTGAAACACAGGCCCGGCCTGCGCGCTGACATTCTTCCATGCCGTGCCCGTATTCTGGAATAGCACCATCGGCATTCGGTAGTCGACCGTTGGCGAATACAGCTTGACCATGGTATCGGGATGACCGTTGGACAGGATGAGATCGAGATTTCCATCGTTGTCGAAATCGAAGAACTTCAGCCCCCAGCCGCTCAGGAACCGGGTGGCCGAAGCGATGCCGGACGGAATCGCCATGTCGTCGAAGGTCTCATCCCCGTTGTTGCGATAGAGCGAAAACGACTCGTGATCGATATTGCCGACGAAGAGATCGATGTTTCCGTCCTCGTTGTAGTCGGCCGCATCCACGCCCATTCCGGAGCGGGCCGCGCCAAACGAGTTATAGGCCACGCCCGCGAGCAAAGCGATCTCTTCGAACTTGCCCTTTCCGCGATTGGCGAACAAACAATTCGCCCTGCCATCGTTGCTCACGAAAAGATCCATCCGGCCGTCGTTGTTGATGTCCGCGGCAACCACGCCCCACGCCCGCGTCGGCGTGCCGGCGATTCCGGACTCTTTGCTGACATCGGTGAAAGTGCCATCGCCATTGTTATGAAACAACCAACAGGTAAAGGGTTTGACGACACTCGGACTGCAGTAGTAATGCGCGCCGGTATCGCGGTTGCCGCAGAACACCGCCTTCGACTTATCGAAATCGCCGAAGCGGCACACGAAGAGATCCAGCCTGCCGTCGTTGTCATAGTCGAACCAGACGGCGCTGCTGCTCCAACCGGGCGCCGCGACGCCGGCTTTCTCCGTCACGTCCGTGAAGGTGCCGTCGCCGTTGTTGCGATAAAGGATGCTGCGCGGGTACTGGGTCACATACAGGTCTGGCAAACCGTCGCCGTCAAAGTCGCCTACAGCGGCGCCCATACCGTATGCGCTGCCGCGCACCCCGGCTTTTTCGGTGACATCCGTGAAAGCGCCGTCGCGGTTGTTGCGGTAGAGGGCGTTGCTCAGTGGCGCGGATGGCGAGTAGAAGTCGCAGGGACCGCTGTTGACTAGGTAGAGGTCCATCCACCCATCGTTGTCGTAGTCGAGAAACGCGCAACCCGGGCCGATCGTCTCGGGGACGTACATCTTCGAGGAGAGCCCGGCGACATGCTTCCACTGAATGCCACTAGCGGCGGGTGGGATCTCTTCGAAAAACGGAGGAGCGTCAGTAGCGGGAGCGGCAAAGCCGGCGGCCGAGCTCCACAACAGATGCAGGAAACGGCGCCGCGCGATCGAACCCGCCATCGTCTGGTGCTCATGAGCCATCGGATCCTTCTGGAGGTTTCAGGAAGTCAATTACCGAACCGGGCGCCCGCCGTCGGCTCCGGGTGTCCTTTGCCCCTGGGCGGCGGCAGCCTGATCTCGTAGAGTAATCTGACGGCCCCCTCTTTGTTGCCGGTGCGTTCGTAGGCGATCGCGAGCTGATAATGCCCGGAGGGATCTTCGGGCTGCATACGCACGTAGGTCTCGAGCGGCGCGACCGCTTCCGCGAATTTCCTGGTGGAGGTCAGCGAGATCCCCAAAGCGAGGTACGCCTCCGAGAATCCAACGTCAAGAGTTGAAGCGCGCGAGAAATGTTGGGCCGCTTCGTCCCACTGGCCTGCCCGCCTGGCTAGCTCGCCGAGTATGAACTCGGCCGAGGCGTTGCGCGGATCGACTTGAAGCTCCTTCTGAAACTCGGCGCGCGCATCGTCGACCGGGCCAGTCTCTCCGGCCTTGGAAAGCAAAACCTGGCCCAACCGGTAGTGAATGCGAGGCGCGCTGGGGTTCTGTTGAAGAATGGCTTTGTAGGTGCCGGCGGCTTCGTCCCAAGCGCCGCGCGATTCAAAAGCCTCCGCTTCGAGCATTCGGGCCTGGGGCGACGCAGGCGCTTTAGCGGCGAGCTCTTGCGATGTCCTCCCGGCCAACTCGGAAAAGTAGTGCACGGTGACGTACAAGACCTCGGGGTCGTTTGGGAAGTCGCGTTTGAGTTGCAATAGCGCCGTAATGGCGGTGGGCTCCCGATCCAGAGCCATCGCGCAGCGCGCCTGGGCCATGGCGGCATGATACCGGAGTTGCTTATCGGCCAGGTGCGGCATGGCGCGCTCCAGGATCGGCAGCGCTTCCTTGCATCGCCCCTATTCGACGAGCCCGATCGCGCGTTGCGTCGCAGTCGAGCTATCGGCTACCGCCGGCTTCCCGGCAGTCTGAGCGCTGACGATTACAACGGGACATAAGAACAGGAGCAGGAGCGAGTTGCAATTGCTAGGCATTTTCAATCATCGTCCTGCCCTATGCGGCGCCATCGCGGTCGACACGCATCCACAGGACGCAGGATTCCGCGCGGGCTCCTGTCGCGGAGTTCGAGCGGCAGCATCACTCTACGGGAAGTTATAGTAACACACGGGGCGTAGGAAGCTATCGCCGCGCAGGTAGCTTCAGGATTTGGCTGGGTGGGGCGGTACACACGGCAGCGGCGCCAGGGCGATCGCCAGAATGGCACGAGATCGGAATCTCAGGATACCCGCCAAAAAATCGAGTAGCGCTGATCGAACACGCTGTTTAACGGAGCCAGCGCGATGGGCTTGTCCTGTCCAGTCAGATCGAACGCGAGTGGGCCGCGTCCGCTTGCAGGCTTCACCAGCTTGAGAAGGTCCCCGCCCGCGGCGCTAACCACCGGCGCGTTCATCGGCTTGTGGTCGAGATCCGGGCCCTCCGGGCCGGTGATCATCCCCTGGGTCAGGCCCTGCGATCCTTGCTCGCCCGCGAGCACCAGCGGGCCGTAGAGCAGCGCCTGAAGACTCGCGTCGTCCGGCATCGCCTCCACATGCAGGCTCATCGGAAGATCCATCTCGATGCGGTCGCCGTTGTTCCACTTGCGTGCAATCGTGAGATAGCTGCCCGGTCCGGCGATCGCTTCGAGCGGCTTTCCGTTGATCTTTACAGAGCCGCCAGAGGTCAGCCAGTACGGGATGCGCAGGCGCACGGCCAGATGCACTGGCTTGTCCGCGCTCACCGTCAATGTGGTGGATGGCTCGTTTGGAAACGCGGTCTGCTGGCGCAGCGTGACGCCCTTCTCCGCCCACTTCAGTTCCGAAGGGATGAAAAGGTTCACGTATACGCCGTCTTCGTCGTGAAAGTAAATGCTGTCGTTCAGCTTGGCGTACTCTTCCACGCCGGTGCCCGTGCAGCACCAAAACGAATCGTACTCGGTGTTGAACGTCTTCCAGGCGCCCGGAACGATCGACAGATAGTACATTGTGGCGCCGTCTTCCTTGCGGATCGTGCCGAGCCGGTGATTGTATAGCGTGCGCTCGTAGTAATCGAAGTAACGCGGGTCCGCGGTCCAGGAGTAGAGATGGCGCGTCAACTTCAACATGTTGTATGCGCAACAGCATTCGGTGGTTGCCGGGCCGAGCTTCAGTTCCGCGGCCAGGCGGCGGGGCTCGGTCCGCCAGCCTTCGCCATTACTGGTGCCGCCCGTGACGTAGGCCCGCGCGCTGGTCACCTCGTACCAGAAGAAGTCGGCGACGTCGTGGAAGCGCTCGTCGCCGGTCAGCTCGTAACGCCGCGCCGCGCCGATCACCTGGGGAATATGCGTATTCACGTGCAGGCCGCGCAACTCATCGCGCCGCAATCCCAACGGATTGAAGAATCGCTTCTTGGTGAAGCGGTCGCCCACGGCGGCGTAGCGGTCGTTCCCGGTGACGGCGGCCAGATTATAGAGGACCTCGTTCATACCGCCGTACTCGATGTTGAGAATGTCCTGCATCTGCGCTTCCGGAATCGGAGCGGACCAGTTGTCCGTCCATTGCGCCATGCCTTGAACCACTTCGAGCGCCTGCCGGTTGCCGCAGTGCCGATTCATGTCGAGCATCCCCGCCATGATCTTGTGGTAGGTGTAAAACGGCGCCCACACCTTCTTACGCACTTTCAACCGATCCAGGAACTCCGATGGGAACGCGCTGAGATAGCCGCCGCCGAGTTTCTCCTGGCACTGCGCGAGTTCCGCGACGATTTGGTCGCCCTTGGCCTTCGATTCCTGGTCGCCGGTGGAGGCGTACAGCAGCGCGCAGGCCGAAAGAAAATGGCCCGTGAAATGGCCGCGCAACTCGCAATCGGGCGCTTCCCAACCCCCGAGAGGAGTGGCCGAGGACGCGAGGCCGGCGTTCACGCGGAAGTTGTGGACCAGCCGGTCGACCGGAAGGCGGTGCAACACGGCGCGGTTGGATTCTTCGGCATCTTTGAAGATGCCAGCGGTCAGCCGGACAGCGTTCATGGGAAACGCGCGAACCTTGTCCTCGACGAGCCTTCGCGAGAACGCCAGCGTTTCGGAAAACGGTGCGATGTCCGGACGCGGACCCCGCCGGCGGTCTTCCGGCGCGGGCGTGTTCGAAATATTCTGCGGAACATCCTGCGCGATCAGATTGGCCGTTGCGCCGCAACCGGCGGCCAACGCGGCAAACTTGCGCCGGCTGAGCGGCGATCCCGTTTCCCGACTCATACTGTCCTCCATATTTTTCTTCTATCCCTCATCGCGCTCGCGTTCCGCCCGATCCGAAGCTACTGTGCATTACATCCAGGTGCTGCTCGGCGAACATGCGGAATGCGTTCGCGGAGATGGCCCTCGCCGCTTCCTTATCTCTTCGTGCGATGGCGTTGGCGATGTCGGCATGCGCGTTCGCCGATGAAATCAGGTCGATTGGGCCGGAACCGAGCAGATGGCGGATGAACAGGAAAGCGAGCAGGGGCATCATCACTTGCGCGAGAACTTTGGGCAGAAAGCTGTTGCCCGAGCCACTCCACAGCGTTTCGTGGAACACCTGGTCCCGGCTGTGAAACGCCTTCGCATCCCCCCGATTGCGCGATTTCGACCATCTGACGGGCGATCCCGGCCAATCCCTCTGCCGCCTCGTCGGAGGCGTTCTCGATCGCCAGATCCACGGCCAGCGTTTCCAGTTCACCCCGAATCCGCAGAATGTCCGCAATCTCCTCGCGCGTGAACGTCGTGACGATACATCCGTGGTTGGTTTTGCGCGACACCAGTCCCTGATGTTCGAGCGCCACCAACGCCTCGCGTACCGTGGGCTGTCCGACGCCAAGCTGGCGCGCCATCCGCGATTCGACGATTCTGTCGCCCGGCCGTAGTTCGCCCGCCAAAATCAGGTTCCGCAGAGTGTTTGCAATTTGATCGGCGAGGCCCGTCTTCGCCCCGAGTTTGCGCGACAGGGCTTCGATCGTGGAAACCATGTGGGGGCGTTGCTGGGCGTTCATTGCCGGTTCCCCCATTTTGGAGTTCCCGAGACTCGCTCGCGGTTCCAATCTTGACATAGCCCGATAAAAATAGATTATAGATCAACCATTGCTCGGTAGGGAGCGAGCCCGGAGCCGAATTGTTATCTGTGTCAATGTTTTCAGCAGCCTATGTCGGGACAGGACGATGGTGCTCCCGCCTCAGCCTGACTGTCAATGGCGCTCAGGTGCTGTTCGGCGAACATTCCCAGGGCCGCCTGGGCGATGCGCCGGGCATGCGCTTTGTCACGCGTGAGGATGCTCTCTGCGATATCGACGTGCACCAGCGCCGAGCGTACCAGATCGAACTGGCCGGCGCCGAGCACGGTGCGGATGAACAGGAAGGCCAGCAGGGGCATCATCACTTGCGCCAGGACCTTCGGAAGAAAGCTGTTTCCCGAACAACTCCAGAGCGCTTCATGGAAGACTTGGTCCCGTGCATGGAACGCCTTCGCATCGCCGGATCGCGCGATCTCCACCATATCGCGGGCGATTGCCACGAGTTCGTGCACCATCTCATCGGAGGCGTTCTCGATGGCGAGATCCACGGCCAGCGTCTCCAGTTCACCTCGAATTCGCAGGATGTCGGCAATCTCCTGGCGGGTGAAAATGGTGACGAAGCAGCCGTGGTTTGCCTTGCGGGAGACCAGTCCCTGATGCTCCAGCGCCACCAGTGCCTCGCGAACGGTCGGCTGTCCGACACCAAGTTGGCGCGCCACGCGCGACTCGACGATTCTGTCGCCCGGCCGCAACTCGCCGCGCAGGATCAGGTTCCGGAGCGCGCCTGCGATTTCGTCCGAAAGCCCCGTCTTCGCCCCCAGTTTCCGCGAGAGCGCCGCCATCGTGGAAAGAACGCTAGCGCTGGTAGATGGACTTGCAGGTTTCTCCTTTGGCAGGGCGGGATTTGCGGGTGCTCGAAACAAGCTCGGATTCAGTTCAGGCATAAAGGTTTGAGGCTGGTACTCTGGGGCGCCTTGACGGATGTTCGTCTCCATTATAGATTATTTATTGCGGGCTGTGAATTCCTAAGCATGATCTGCATCTGGATACGCTTTCCCCGCAGACCGGTCGGTTTCTGCTCCGGCCGCATCGCAGATCCGCGCCTTCACACGCGCCTGGCGCATCGCCCGGCCATTAGTGACACAGGAGATTCATGTCAATTGAGTGGAGTGGAGTTTTTCCCGCTGCGACAACAGAGTTCGCAGCAGACGGCGCTTTGTCGATTCGGGACACCGCGCGTCACCTGGAGGAAATGATCCGGGCCGGTGTCCATGGCTTGGTCATGCTGGGCACGGTGGGCGAGAACACGTCCCTAGGCTACGACGAGAAGCTGGACGTCCTGGGCACAGCAGTCGAGCTATCGGGTGGACGAATTCCCGTGCTGACCGGCGTAGCGGAGTTCACCACCGCGACGGCGTGCCGCTTCGCGCGCGATGCCCAACGTGCCGGCGTGGATGGTCTCATGGTGCTGCCGGCCATGGTCTACAAGTCCGACCCGCGCGAGACCCTGGCGCATTTCCGCGCGGTCTCGCGCGCGAGCGATCTGCCCGTGATGTGCTACAACAACCCCGGCGTGTACGGCGTCGATTTGACCCCGGAGCTCTGCGTGGCGCTGGCCGATGAGCCGAACATCGTGGCCATCAAGGAGTCGTCCGAAGACGTGCGGCGCATTACGGACCTGAGAAACCTCACCGGCGATCGGTTCATCCTCTTCGCGGGCGTGGACGATCTGGTGTTGGAAGCCACGCTTCTGGGCGGGCAGGGCTGGGTGTCGGGCCTGGCGAACGCGCTCCCCCGCGAGTCTGTGTATCTTTGGGACCTCCTCATGGCGCGCGAACTCGACAAAGCGCTTCGTTTGTATCGCTGGTTCACGCCGGTGCTGCATTTGGACACCAGCCCAAAGCTGGTGCAATTCATTAAGCTCGCGGACGCGGCGGCGGGAACCGGCGCTGAGCACGTGCGCGCTCCGCGCCTGGCGATTGAAGGCGAGGAACGCCAACGCATTCTGGCCATCGTCCACGAAGTTCTGGCAACCCGGCCCAACTGTCCGAACGTGGGAGCGCCCGCCGTTCAGGAGGCGCATTGACGGCAGGAAGCGCCGGATTGACCAGGGCGCAGGTCGTCGATTCGCACACCGGCGGCGAGCCGACGCGCATTGTGGTGGCGGGCGGTCCGGATCTCGGCGGCGGCTCCATGGCCGAACGCTTGGAGCGCTTCCGTAGCGATCACGACGGTTTCCGCTCGGCAGTGGTTGGCGAGCCGCGCGGAAGCGACGTCATGGTGGGCGCGTTGCTTTGCGAGCCGGAGGATCCCTCCTGCGCCGCGGGCGTCATCTTCTTCAATAACGTCGGCTATCTGGGGATGTGTGGCCACGGCAGCATCGGATTAATGGCGACGCTCGCGCATCTCGGCCGCATCGGCCCAGGCGAGCATCGCATCGAGACGCCGGTCGGAACTATCGGCGCGCGTCTGAACCCCGACGGCTCGGCGACCATCGGCAATGTGCGCAGCTATCGCTCCATCCATGGCTTGGCGCTCGAAGTGGAAGGCCTCGGGACCATTCAAGCCGACGTGGCGTGGGGAGGAAACTGGTTCTTCCTTACCGCGGATCACGGCCAGGAGATTGAACTGCGCAACTGCGCCCGTCTCACTGAAGTCGCCTGGCGCATCCGGCACGCGCTCCAGCGCAATGGCATCACGGGAGCGGACGGCCACGAGATCGACCACATCGAACTGTTCGGTCCGTCGCGGATGGCTGGCGCGAACAGCAAGAACTTCGTACTGTGCCCCGGAGGCGCATACGACCGTTCTCCCTGCGGCACCGGGACCAGCGCGAAAATCGCCTGTCTCGCCGCCGACGGCAAGCTGCAGGAAGGCGAACTCTGGCGGCAAGAGAGCATCGTCGGCAGCCTGTTCGTGGGCAGCTTCCGTGCCGCGGAGGGCGGCGGCGTTCTGCCGTCTGTCACCGGCCACGCCTACGTGAACTCCGAGGCAGCCCTCGTCTTCGATCCACGCGACCCCTTCCGAATGGGAATCCGCGGATGAAAACCCGGCCGCCCGACGTCGTCGTGTTGGGGGCGGGCGTGGTGGGTGCGGCGTGCGCCTGGGCGCTCGCGCGCGAGGGTGTACGAGTGCTGGTGCTCGAGAGCGGCGTGGTGGGCGGCGGCGCCACGGCGGCGGGCATGGGGCACATCGTGGTGATGGACGACTCCGGCGCCGAGTTTGCGCTTACGCACTATTCGCGCAACCAGTGGCTGCAACTTGGGCCTGAACTCCCTCCCGAAGGCGAGTTCCGGCGCTGCGGGACGATCTGGGTGGCCACGGACGAGGAAGAGTTCCTAGCGGTGCGGCGCAAGCACGAATGGTACTCGCAACACGGCGTTTGTACGGAAATCCTGGATTCCGCCGCGCTGCGCGAAGCCGAGCCGAACCTGCGGAGCGGTCTGGCCGGAGGTCTGCTGGTTCCCGACGACGCCGTCGTCTACGCGCCCGCCATTGTGCCCTGGCTTCTGCGACGCGCCGCGGAATCGGTCGAGTTGCGGTTGTGCGCGCCCATAACGGACGTAAGCCCGGGAAGCGTAAGGTTGGCCGATGGCGAGCGCATTGACGCCGGAGAAGTTGTCTGCGCGCTCGGATGCGGCGCCGCGCGGATCTTCCCCGGACTGGGCGTGCGGCCGCGCAAGGGACATCTGGCGATCACGGACCGCTATCCGGGATTCGTGCGCCATCAGGTCGTCGAACTCGGATATATGAAGAGCGCACACCAGGCGTCGCTGGAATCAGTCGCCTTCAACGCGCAGCCGCGGGCCACGGGCCAGGTGCTGCTCGGCTCTTCGCGCCAGTTCGGGGACGAGACATCGGGCGTCGATTGGGCGCTGCTCGCACGCATGATCCGGCATGCCGCGCTGTTCATGCCGGCTCTCGATCGGCTTTCCGTGATCCGCGTCTGGACCGGATTCCGCGCCGCCACTGAAGACAAGCTGCCGTTGATCGGACCGTACGAGGCGGTGGATCGCGTGACGCTCGCCACTGGTCACGAAGGACTGGGCATCACCACCGCGCTTGCCACCGCGGAGTTGGTCGCGGCGCAGATCGCCGGCCGTGCGCCGGCCATTCCGCCGGAACCCTACTTGCCATCCCGCACCGGAGTGCGCGCGCATGGCTGAGAGCATCGATATTGTGGTGAACGGCAGACTTGTGCGCGTAGCGGCCGGGACATCCGCCGCGGCGGCGCTTCTGGTCGCGGGTTTCACGGCGACGCGGACCTCGGTGACGGGCGAGCCGCGCGGACCGCTTTGCGGCATGGGAATCTGTTTCGAATGCCGCGCGAGCATTGATGGCCACGAGCATGTCCGCACCTGTCAGGTAGTTTGCCGCCCGGGAATGGAGATTATCACCGATGCCGGCTGAGGAACACTGTTCGATCCTGATCGCCGGTGCCGGACCGGCCGGCATCGCCGCGGCTTGCGCAGCCGCCGGGAGCGGGGCGTCCGTGGTACTGCTCGATGACAATCCCGCACCCGGCGGCCAGATCTGGCGAGGCGAGGAGAAGACGCCGGGCGGCAGCAAGAGGGACTGGATGGTTCGGCTGTCCCGCTCCGGAGCGCGCGTGTACACGGCAACGCGCGCCATCGCACCCATCGGCCCCGGCCTGCTGCTGGCCGAGCGCGATTGCGAGCCGCTGTTGATCCACTATGGAAAGCTCATCCTGGCCACCGGCGCCCGCGAACTGTTTCTTCCGTTTCCCGGCTGGACGCTGCCCGGCGTGACAGGGGCGGGCGGTCTCCAGGCGCTGGTGCATGGCGGATTTCCGATCGCGGGCAAGCGCGTGGTACTGGCCGGGTCGGGGCCTCTGCTGCTCGCCGTCGCCTCGCACCTGCGTGCGTGCGGCGCACTCGTGGGGGCCGTCGCCGAGCAGGCGCCCTTCTCGCGGCTGGCGCGATTTGCCGCGACGCTCGCGGGAAGCCCGCGAAAGCTCGCGCAGGCGGCGCGCCTCCAATGGTCTCTGCGCGGTGTTCCCATTCTCACGAGGGCGTGGCCCATCGCGGCCGAGGGCGGTAGCACGGTGTCGAGTGTGCTGCTGCGATCCCCACAGGGAACGCAGCGTTTCGTCTGCGATTATCTGGCCTGCGGATTTGGCCTGGTGCCCAATGTCGAGCTGGCTGCCCTCGCTGGCTGCGAAATTCGCGACGGCTTCGTGAAGGTGGACGAATGGCAGCGCACGTCGATCGCGAACATCTTTTGCGGGGGGGAGCCGACGGGCATCGGCGGCCTGGAGCGCAGCCTAGTGGAGGGACAAGTGGCGGGCCATGCAGCCGCCGGCGCCACCGCCCGCGCGTACTCGCTGTTCCGGAAACGCCGGGCGCTCGACCGCTTCTCCGAGCATTTGGCCGCGTGTTTCGCCCTGGACGAAGAGCTGCGGAGCATGCCGCGCGAGGACACGATGGTCTGCCGCTGCGAGGACGTGTGCTTCGGCGCCACCGCGCGTCGCAGCGACGGGCGCGATGCAAAGCTGCAAACGCGCTGCGGCATGGATGAGGCCATTGAAGCGGGTGCGCTCCTTACCTTCGGGAGTTTTGGGACCTGTAGATTTCTTCGCATTGCGCCGGTTGGCACGTATCTGATTGATAG
>OCZU010000909.1_pt1 | contig 19937 bp, 15 predicted proteins | sample 1539001 | NCBI WGS metagenome assembly OCZU01 (sample SAMEA3539306, study PRJEB22396) | soil metagenome | biome: tundra; feature: field; material: soil | place: USA | collected 2010-05 | depth 0.15 m | reverse complement strand
GCGCAGTTGAGCAACGCGGCGGAAGGCGATCCGATCCGGTTTGAGCTGGTGAACGGCGAATGGGCGTCGGGCACCATCCAGCATGCGGAACACAAGAACGGCGAACTGACGTACGTCTCGGGGCCGCTCACCGCGCCCGAAGCCGGACGGTTTTTCTTCCAGAAACAGAGCCTGCCCGGCAAGGCCGGCGAGTTCGTCGGGGTCGTGGAGTTTATGAAGAGCGAGCGCGCATTTCGACTGGAGCCCACTGGTGCGGACGGTGCCGCCGAACTCGTCGAGCATTCGCTCAAGGAAGTGCTCTGCCTGCGATTGCCCGCTTACGATTCGACCAATGACATTGAAGAAATCCCCCCGTTGAAGCCGGATGATTTTCCGACCGTGCCAGTTCCGGATTACCAGAACGGCATCATCGTCCTGCAAAGCCTGCCCGGTTCGACGCCGGTGTTGTACATGGATTTCCAGGGGGGCTACACACCCACGTGGGGCGGCATCACGTATGACCGGCCGAATGTAAACAACGCCCAGATTCGCGATGTCTGGGTGCGCGTGGCCGAGGACTACATGCCTTTCAACATCAACGTGACAACCGACCTGAAAGTTTTCCAGAACGCGCCGGAAGGCCGCCGCCAGCGCGTCGTTCTCACGCCGACGACCACAGCCGCTCCCGGCGCCGGCGGTGTCGCTTACATCGGTTCGTTCAACTGGACGGGGGACACGCCGTGTTGGGCGTTCTATTCCTCCGGCAAGAACGCCGCCGAAGTCGTCGCCCATGAAGTCGGCCACACGGTCGGGTTGAGTCACGACACGCAGGACCCGCCGGGCGGACCGCACGTCGAATATTACGCTGGCCAGGGCAGCGGGGAAACCGGCTGGGCGCCAATCATGGGCGTCGGTTATTATCAGAACGTCAGCCAGTGGAGCAAAGGCGAATACACCAACGCGAGCCAGTTTCAGGACGACATCGCCATCATCAGCGGCGGCAACAACAATGTCGCCTACCGCGCGGACGATACTGGCGCCGCGCTGGGCACGTCGCGTTATCTGGAAATTTATTCCGCCACCAGCGCCGGTGCTCAAGGCGTGATTGAAACCACGGGCGACACCGATGCGTTTCAATTCACCACGTCCGGCGGCCCCGTGTCATTGCGCGCGGATCCCGTCGGCGTCAGCCCGGACCTGGCAATTCAAGTGACGCTGTTCGACGCGAGCGATGTCATGATCGCCAGCAACAATCCCCAGACCACGCTTTGGGGGTCAATCATTACCACCGTGGCCGCCGGAACGTACACTTTTCGCGTCACGGGCGCGGGGCGGAACAATCCGGTGAACACCGGTTTCTCGCCGTATGCGAGCCTCGGTTATTATTCCGTTACCGGTTCGGTCGCGAACGCCCGGATGCCGAATCGCTTCGCTATTCCGGAAAACACTCCCGACAGCACACTCGTCGGCGTAGTGCCCGCGACCAATCCGGGCGGTGATCCCCTCACGTACACGATCACGAGCGGCAATACCGGGAGCACGTTCGCCCTCGACAACAGCGGCAACCTGTCCGTGGCGAACAATGCGTTGCTAAATTACGAGACGCTGGCGTCGAATACCCAGTTGCCGGTCCAGTTCGAATTGTTCGTGGACATCGTGAACACGGTGAATTCGGCATTGACCGAAACGAACCGCCGGGTTTTGGTTGCGGTTACGAATGTCAATGAGGCCCCGTCATTGATCGGCTTCACTACCTCGGTGCTCGAACACACGCTGCCGGGGACGGCGCTCGGCGCGGCGACCGGTTCCGATCCCGACTTCTACACTTTGCTCAGCTACTCGATCACTGGCGGAAACAACAACTCAATGTTTACCATCGGCAGCCAGTCCGGCGTGATCTCGGTCGCGGGCGATCTCAACGTCGCGACGCAGAGCGTTTACAACCTGACCGTGGTCGTCAGCGATCAAACCCCGCCGACTCCGTTGACCGCGACCTCCACTGTGACGATCACAGTGCGGCCGAACAATTCGCCATATCATCCCGGCACAATTTCCTACGCCATTTACACCAACATCACCGGCACGGCGGTGTCCTCACTGACCGCTTCACCGACCTATCCGGCCAATCCGGCGTTCGAGAAACAGCTCGCGCTTTTTGAAGGCGACACCGACCGTGGCGACAACTACGGCGCGGTGGTGCGCGGCTACCTGATCGCGCCGTTCGGCGGCAACTACACTTTCTGGATCGCATCGGACGACAACAGCCAACTGTTCATGAGCGCCTCAACCAACCCGGCTGCCATCTCGCAAATTGCCTCCGTCACTGGATTCACCAACCCCCGACAGTGGAATGCATTTTCCAGCCAGCAGTCGGCTCCCCGCGCGCTGATAGCCGGGCAGGCCTATTACATTGAAGCGCGGCAGAAAGAAGGCTCGGGCGGCGACAACCTCGCGGTCGCGTGGCAATGCACGAGCGCGGGAATCACCGGCACCAACGTCATTCCCGGCCAATACCTCGCGCCGTACTTCCTGAATTATGTTCCGCGCGCGACGGCGTTCACGACCAGCCTGCACAAGGACGCTATCCCCGGTTCACGCGTGGGCACGGTGACATTTACTGACATCAACACGAACGACGTCCATACTTTTGCGATCACGAGCGGGAATACCGGCGGCGTGTTCGCGATCAATCCGACCAACGGCATCGTTCGTGTAGCCAGCGACGCCGCATTGCTTGCGACCGGTCTGACGTCGTTCAACCTGGGGGTCGGCGTCACGGACAATGGGGCGCCGATTTTGTCGGGAAACGCTACGGCGGTCGTGAATATTGTGGCATCGAACCTCATCACCACGACCTCGCTGCGCCAGGAAGTCTGGACCAACCTCAGCGGAAACACGCTCAATCTGCTCACCAGCCAGGCACGTTATCCAAAGCGCCCCGATTTGCTGCGGACGATTACGGCCTTTGATTCCGGGCAGGATTACGCGGACAACTATGGGTCGCGCATCCGGGCTTATCTCACACCGACGAACAGCGGCAGCTTCCGATTTTATGTCTCCTCCGATGACAACAGCCAGTTGAGTTATTCCACCACCACCAACCCGGCCACCGCCACGGTCGTCGCGTCCCTTAACGGCGACGGAAACTGGTCAAGTTACCTGCAATGGGACAAATTCGCGAGCCAGATTGCGGCGCCGGTTTCATTGACGGCGGGCCAGAAGTATTACCTTGATGCCGTTCATAAAGAAGGCTCGGGCGGCGATCACGTTGCGGTGGGCTGGACCATTCCCGGTGTGACCGGCACGAACGTCATGGCCGCGTCTTTCCTGACGCCGGTGGACATCGAATACGCGCCGGATCTCCTCGGCAAAACCGTCTCGGTGCCATTGACTGCCAGCAACGGAACGGTGGTGACGACGATGACTGCGACGGACAGCCCGCTCGACCTGATCGCCTACAAGATTGTTGCCGGCAATTCGAACAGCACGTTTGCGATAGACGTGGACAGCGGGAAAATCACCGTTTCGAACAATACCTGGATCATCAACCAGCTCGTGCCGAACTTCACGCTGCAAGTGCAGGCGCAGGACTCCGGTTACGGTGATCTTTATCCCCGCAAGTCCACGAACGTGACCGTGACCGTGAATCTCACCGAACCGGCGGCGCTCATCTGGAGCGGCAACGGTACGAATGACAACTGGAGTTCGGGCGCCAACTGGAACGGCACCACGCCGGCGGACAGTACGCCGCTGGTGTTCGCCGGCGTCAATCGTCGCACGAACTTCAACGACTTGCTCACCGTCGTCGGCCCCGTCGCGATCAGCAACGGCGGTTTCCGCCTGGCCGGCAATCCGCTGATGCTGCGTGCCGGGCTGCTCAACGTGGGCGACAACACATGGGCGATTGATTCCACGTTCAACAAACCGACGACGATCAGCAACGTGAGCGGCACCTTGACCCTGGCGGGCGCGCTCAACAACGGCGGCAATCTTCTGACGCTGTTGGCGAATGGCCCATTGCTGGCCGACGGAGTTGTTTCCGGGTCTGGTGGAATGATGAAAAGTGGATCCGCCGTTGTGACGCTTTCGGCGTCCAATACGTTTACCGGTCCGACGACGGTGACGACCGGCACGCTCGCGTTGACGGGCGCTGGTTCCGTTGGCAATAGTTCGCTGTTGACGGTGATGGGCGGGGCGATGCTTGATGCGGCGGACGGGTTGATCGTCCCGGCGGCACAAACACTCGCTGGCAATGGCGTTGTGGGCGGCGATACCCTCGTGAACGGCACTCTGACTCCGGGCAGTTCCATCGACACATTGAGTTTCAGCAATGCTTTGACCCTCGCTGGCACGGTGTCGGTCGATATCAACAAGACCGGAGTCACGCTGACCAACGACCTCGTCATCGTCGCAGGTCCGCTGACCTTTGGCGGCGTCCTCGTCGCGACCAACACCGGCGCGGCGCTGGCGGACGGCGATAGCTTCAATCTGTTTGACGCGCCCTCTTTCGCCGGTTCGTTCACTGGCTCGAACCTGCCGCCGTTGAGCGCCGGTTTGTTCTGGAACACGACGTGGCTGCCGCTGGACGGGACCATTCATGTCGAAGCCGTGCCGGTGCCTGTAATTCAGGCCGTATCCTACAACGGCACGACATTCACGCTGCAATTTCCGAGCACTGCCGGGGTGAACTATGTGTTACAGGGCACGACGAACCTGTTTGCGCCGATCCTCTGGACCAGTCTTTCGACTAACTCGGGCACCGGCGGGATGCTGACGATCCCCGCGCCGGTCACGCCTGACCAGCAGCAGTTTTATCGGTTGCAGGCGTATTGAGAGTCCTTGGGCCACGAATTCCTTGGCAACATCGCCAATCACGAACAACGCAACAGCGCCGCAGATGTTCTACAGCGTGGTGGTTCCGCAAGTAAATTTGCTCCTGGAGGTGCAGGTTTCAATGACCTGCACCCGTGGATAGTAATAAAACAAAAGCAATTCATCATGCGCGGCCCGAGCCTGGGAAACCCGTCATTCACCGCCGGCGTATTCCTCGTTGACCTTGAGATTCATGCCCAGCAACACGTAATCGTGCGCGGCGGCTTTCATGTCGAGGACATAATCTTCCAGGTGCATCAATTTGCTGAAGCCGAGTTGAGCAAGGACGTGCAGGGCGATTTTGCGTTCGCCGTTCAGTTCCGCCTCCAACCGGCGCAGGCCGGAACGCCCCGCAATTTCCACCAATTCCGATACCAGAATTTTTGACACGTCCCGCCCTCGATATTGCGGATGCGTCAGCAAGGTGATCAAACCGATATGCCGTTTCCAGCCGCCCATGCGCTGATGCAACGTCGCCTCGCCAATGACGGTCTGGCCCCGCAACATCAGCAAGGGCAGATTGCGTTCATAATCAGGATGGCGACACCACTGGCGAACCGTGGCGGGATCGGAAAGCGGCTGCTTGATGAACAAGCACTCCTCTTCCGGCACGGCCAGCAAAAATTTGTGCAAGCGGGCTTCATCGCGTTTGCCGAGGGGTCGAACGACCACCGCCGTCCCGTCCCGGAGCTTCGATGAGACAGGAAATTTTTCGAGCGCATATTCGTGAAACAACATTGCCGTTCCGGATGATTTCTTCATAGCTGTTTTGAATAGCCCATTTTGCTTTCAGTTTCCCCGCCATATTTGGTGTTTACTCTCCATCTTTTGCTCTCCACACCGTTTCTTTGCGCCGCCCACGCGTAATCGCAAAATATACGGCGCGCAAAAGACGTTCACACCTCGCCAAATTAGGTGGAGTGCGCTTCGATTTGTCCCGTTAAATTTTAGACGCTGATTCGCCGCGGGCCGGAAGCTGGTGGAAGGCCAAATCGGATGCGCGGGATTCGTAATCGAGCCATGATGTTAACCACACTTCCAAAACAAAAAGAGAAACGGGTTGCCCAAGTGATGCAACACGCCAGTGGCGACAAGCGCTTCAAGATTCTTGAAGTCCACATGAAGAAGCATCAGTTCCGGCAGGATGCGCTCATCGAGGTGCTGCACAAGGCGCAGGAACTGTTCGGCTATCTCGAAGACGATTTGCTGCTCTTCATTGCTTACAAACTCAAACTGCCGCCCAGCCGCGTTTATGGCGTGGCGACATTTTATCATTACTTCGCACTCAAACCGCAGGGCGAACACACCTGCGTGGTTTGCATGGGCACGGCCTGCTATGTGAAAGGCGCGGAAAAAGTCATCGCCGCCGTGCAACAGCGCGCCAGGGTGCGGACTGGCGAAACCACGCCCGACAACAAACTCTCGCTGCTCACCGCCCGCTGCATCGGCGCGTGTGGCATCGCGCCCGCCGTCATCTACGACGGCCAGGTGGCCCCCAAACAGACGCCGGAAATGGCGCTCGAAAAAATCAACCAGTGGATCTAAGCAATGCAACTCGAGGATCTCAACGCGATTGCTGAAAAAGAAAAGGCCTCCGCCAAAAAAGTCTGCCTGCGCACCTGCATGTCGGCGGGCTGCATGTCGTCCAGGGCCGATGTCATCAGGAAAAATCTCGAGGCCGCCGTCAAAGAACAGGGACTCGAAACTGAGGTCGAAGTGCGCCGCGTCGGTTGCATGGGATTCTGCGGTCAAGGCCCGCTCGTGGGGGTGGATCACCAGGACGGGCCGGAGGAGCTTTTTGAATTCGTTAAACCGGAGGATGCCTCCGCCCTTATCAGTTCGCTCAAAGGCGGAGAATGCAATGTTCATCGCGGCGATCCGAAGCATCCTTTTTTTGCGAAGCAGGTGAAGATTGTCCGCGCGAACGGCGGCATCATTGATCCAGAAAGCATTGAGGATTACATCGCCGTGGATGGCTACCAGGCGTTGCACCGAGTGCTCACCGAAATGAAACCCGCCGAAGTCGTCGAGGCGATCACGCGGAGCGGTTTGCGCGGACGCGGGGGCGCGGGTTTTCCGACCGGTCTCAAGTGGGGCACGGTCGCCAAATCCCCCGGCGCAAAAAAATACGTCGTCTGCAACGGCGACGAAGGCGACCCTGGTGCGTTCATGGATCGCAGCGTTCTGGAAAGCGATCCGCATCTCGTCCTCGAAGGGATGGCCATCGCGGCTTACGCGGTCGGCGCGGATCAGGGTTTTCTTTATGTCCGCGCGGAATATCCGCTGGCGATTTCCCGTTTGCAGATCGCGATCAAGCAGGCCAAGGCACTTGGCTTGCTCGGCGGAGGCATTTTTGAAACGCCCTTCATTTTCAACGTGGACATCCGCATCGGCGCGGGCGCTTTTGTTTGCGGAGAGGAAACCGCGCTCATGGCTTCCGTCGAAGGCAAGCGCGGCACGCCGCGTCCGCGTCCGCCCTTCCCGGCGGAGAGCGGCTTGTGGGGTTGCCCCACGCTCATCAACAACGTCGAGACGTTTGCCAACATCGCGCCCATCATCAGCAAAGGAGCGGACTGGTATGCGAGTTTCGGCACGGAGAAAAGCAAGGGCACGAAAGTGTTCGCGCTCACCGGCAAGATCACCAACAACGGCCTCATCGAAGTGCCGATGGGAATTCCGCTCCGGCAGATCGTCGAGGAAATGGGCGGCGGCGCTCCGGACGGTCACTCGATCAAGTCCGTCCAAACCGGCGGGCCATCGGGCGGTTGCATTCGCGCGCAGCATCTCGACACGCCCGTGGATTATGAATCGCTGACCAAGCTGGGTTCAATCATGGGTTCCGGCGGCATGGTGGTGATGGACGACACCACAAACATGGTCGAGATCGCCAAGTTCTACATGGAATTCTGCATGGATGAATCGTGCGGCAAATGCATTCCCTGCCGCGCCGGAACCGTGCAGATGTTCCATCTGCTCGAAAAAATCATTCAACGCCGCGCCACGGCGCGTGATCTGGCCAAGCTCGAAGAACTTTGCGACATGGTCAAAAACACCAGCCTCTGCGGCCTCGGCCAGACGGCGCCGAATCCGGTGTTGAGCACGCTGCGATTTTTCCGCAACGAATACGAAGAGTTGCTGCAACCGGACAAATTCAATCCGGACGGAAATGTTGAAGTGAAAACCAACTGACTTTTATGGCTGCCAAGACACTGACCATTGACGGCAAACAAATCAGCGCCGAGGAAGGCGCGACGGTTTTGCAGGCGGCGGCCGAGGCCGGCATCATCATCCCGACTTTGTGCCATCTCGAAGGCGTTTACGATGTGGGCGCGTGCCGCCTCTGCATCGTCGAGGTCGCGGGCATTTCGAAATTGCTGCCGGCCTGCACGACCAAAGTCGTCGAAGGCATGGACATCAAGACCGACAGCGACCGTCTTCGGAAGTATCGGCGGATGATTCTGGAATTGCTATTCGCCGAGCGGAATCACGTCTGCGCTGTGTGCGTCTCAAACGGCCGGTGTGAACTCCAGACACTGGCGTATGCGCACGGAATGGATCACGTCCGTTATGAATACACCTTCCCGAAATGGAGCGTGGACACGACTCACAATCTCTTCGGCATGGATCACAACCGCTGCGTGCTGTGCAGCCGTTGCGTCCGCGTGTGCTGGCACATTGAAGGCGCGGGCACGAAAAACGTCGCGGGGCGCGGCGGCCAATCCAGAATCATCACCGATCTCAACCAGCCCTGGGGCGAAGCCGATTCCTGCACCTCGTGCGGCAAATGCGTGCAAGCGTGTCCCACAGGCGCGCTGTTCCACAAAGGCTCGACGGTGGCCGAAATGGAACGCGACCGCGGCAAACTCGAATTCCTCGTCACCGCGCGGGAGAAAAAGCAATGGATCACGACGGAATAAATTTATGAAAGTTCGTCTCGCCACAGTCTGGTTGGGCGGGTGCTCGGGCTGCCACATGTCGTTCCTTGACCTCGACGAGTTTCTCATCGAACTCGCCGGCGCGGTGGATCTCGTTTACAGCCCGATCGTGGATGTGAAGGAATATCCGGAGAACGTGGATGTGTGCCTCATCGAAGGCGCGGTTTGCAACAAGGACAACCTCGAAATCCTTCACAAAATTCGCGCGCGAACCAAAGTGCTCGTCTCCTTCGGCGACTGCGCCGTCACCGGCAACGTGCCCGCGATGCGCAATCAACTCGGCCTTGACAACGCTGAAAATGTTTTGCAGCGCGCCTACATCGAGACTGCGCAGTTCAACCCGCGCAAACCCAAGGAAGACGGCATCCTGCCCACACTTTTGGAACGCGTGCTGCCCGTGCATGAGGTCGTCCACGTCGAATATTTTATGCCGGGCTGCCCGCCGCCTGCCGACCGGATCAAGGCAGTGGTCGGACAACTATTGAGCGGTGTCGAGCCGAAACTCGAAGGCGTGAATTTGAAATTCGGTTGATTATGTCAAAACGCATTGTCATTGATCCCGTGACCCGCATCGAAGGTCACGCCAAGATCAGCATTTTCATGGACGATGCGGGCAACGTGTCCGACGCCGAGTTCCACGTCGTCGAGTTTCGCGGCTTCGAGAAATTCTGCGAGGGCCGGCCCTACAGCGAAATGCCCGGCATCACCCAGCGCATCTGCGGAATTTGTCCCGTCAGCCACACGCTCGCTTCGGCCAGAGCCGGCGACGCGCTCATGGCCGTGAACATCCCGCCCGCCGCCGACAAGTTGCGCCGCCTGATGAACCTCGGCCAAATCATTCAGTCGCACGCGTTGAGTTTTTTCCATTTGAGCGCACCGGACTTTCTGCTCGGCTGGGACACGCCGCAACCGAAACGAAACATTTTCGGTTTGATTGCGTCGAACACAGACCTGGCTCGCGCCGGAATCCGGTTGCGCCAATTCGGCCAGGAAATCATCGAGATTCTCGGTGACAAGAAAATTCATCCCGCGTGGGCCGTGCCCGGTGGCGTGCGGACTCCGCTTACCGAAGCGGGCCGGGAAAAAATCCGCGCCTGGCTGCCCGAAGCTTACGCCACGACGCAGATCGCGTTTGATCTCTGGCAGAAGACGATGGAGACGCATCAGCGCGAGATTCAAATCTTCGGAAACTTTCCGTCGCTCTTTATGGGGCTCGTCGAACCGGACGGCACCTGGGAGCATCACGGCGGCAAACTGCGCTTCACCGACAGCAGCGGCAGCATCATCGCCGACCAGCTTGACCCGCAGAGATATTACGAGTTCATCGGCGAATCGGTTCAAACGAATTCATATCTCAAGTCGCCCTACTACCTGCCGCTCGGCTTTCCCGAGGGCATTTATCGCGTCGGTCCGCTCGCGCGCCTGAACATCTGCGAACGCATGGGCGTGCCGAAGGCGGACGCGGAGTTGAAGAAATTCAAGCAGCTGGGGCGCGGCGCGGTGACCTCGTCGTTCCTCTATCACTACGCGCGGCTCATCGAAATTCTCGCGAGCATCGAACTCGTCGAGCGTTACCTGGATGACCGTGAATTGTTGAGCGATTACCTCCGCGCCGATGCCGGCATCAACAGCCTCCGCGGCGTGGGGGTCAGCGAAGCCCCGCGCGGCACGCTCTTCCACGATTACACCGTGGATCGCAACGGCCTGCTGCAAAAGGTGAATCTCATCGTCGCCACCGGCCAGAACAATCTCGCGATGAACCAGACCGTGGCGCAAATCGCGCGGCATTACATTCGCGGCAACACAATTCCCGAACCGATGCTCAACCGCGTCGAGCATGGCATCCGCTGTTACGATCCGTGTCTGAGTTGTTCGACGCACGCCGTCGGCCAGATGCCGCTTCACGTCCGCTTGATCGGCCCGGATGGCGCGGTCTTGAACGAATTGATGCGCGGATAATTTTGGGTTGGTTGGTAGGTTGGCGGGGAGACGGCGCGGGTCGTTTCCCCGTTGTTCGTTTTTGAAAGAGGCTTCCGCCAACGGATGAAAGGCAACATCCGTTGGAACGTTACATCTTTGACTGAAAATGGCCACGACCGGAAATCGGCCGAACGTGCGGCGTCAGAAATAACGGCAAAAGACGGAAAGCTTTTGCCAAAGCATGGTTGGTTTTTCGGCTGCTACAGAAGGTTAATCGGTGTGGGACAGTGGCGCGGCGGGATACCATCTTAGCTCGGCACTTTTCCAATTCGACACTCAACCGAAATCAAAAATGAATGCGAGAAATATTCTCACCATGTGCGGGCTCACAATTCTTTTGGTGGCAGGCATCGTCAGTTGTGGCAAACAAAAATCCGAGAAAGCGTCGCTGGAAGGCCGCTGGTCCGGCTTTGAGCAGGGAAGGCCGGATAACCGCCTCAGTCTCACGTTTAGCGGCGACCGGTTCGCCTATTGGAACGACCAGTCCAACGAGTGGGGACGCGGGACTTTTCTCGTGGATGATAAACTCCAGCCGATGCAGATGGACCTGACGTTTCAGGAATGTCCTGCTCCGCAATACGTGGGCAAGGTGGCACTTGCAATTTACGAACTACAACAAGATGAACTGAAATTTGCCGGCTCTGAACCCGGAAGCCCCCAGCGGCCTACGAATATTGCCGGCGGTCAGGGAGTCCGCACCTTGACATTCAAGCGCGAATAGGGCGCGGCTCGTTCACTCGGTAAAGCAACCGGCAGCGATTTCGTATGTCTCCGAACGCATTCATAAACAAACCGAAGCAGCCGACTGATCCGGAACTTGCCGCCGCTCTCGGCCCGGCCAAAGCAACTTGGGACAAACTTCTGGCGGACCTGGCCCAGGATTGCGGCGCGAACGTCCAGGAGTGGAATGCGTATTCACTCAAAGCCGGGTGGTCGCTACGGGTCAAACGCAAGGAGCGGACTATCGTGTGGCTTGCTCCGTGTCCAGGTTGCTTCCGGGTGGCGTTCATTCTCGGAGACAAAGCGGTGCTCGCAGCGCAGGAAGCCAAGCTTCCCAAACGCATTCTCAATACAATCAATGAAGCCCCAAAATACCCGGAAGGAACTGGCGTCCGGCTGGAGGTGAAATCATCGAAAGACATCGCGACTTTGAAAAAACTTGCCGCGATCAAAATGGCGAATTGAGCGGTAATCACGTTGGCCAACCGCACAATCGTCAGTAATCTGAACCGGTGAACGAGAGTCACGCGCCAGATCGACCCGCCGGTTTTCTGGTCATCGGCTACGGCAACACGCTGCGCGGCGACGATGGCGTCGGCCCGCGTGTGGCCGACGCCGTGGCCGCCCTGAACCTGCCTGGCGTCCGCACGCTCGCCTGCCCGATGCTCACCCCCGAACTTGCCGACCCGATTTCGCAAGCCCGCGTCGTCATCTTTGTGGATGCCGCCGTGGACGCGCCGAAAGAAGTCCAACTTCGCAAACTTGAACCCAACGAAACATCGCAACTCATGGCTCATGCCGCCGACCCGCGCACGATGCTCGCATTGGCCCGCGATGTTTTCGGTCACGTGCCCGACGCCTGGTGGCTCACCATTCCCGCCGGGAATCTGGATTTTTGCGAAGAACTTTCACCCGAGACGCAACGCGGATTTGAAGAAGCAGTGGAAAAGATTCAGTCGCTTTGCTCCTCGTCGCTGTTCCACCAGAAAATCCAGCCACGCGTTCATCCCATCGCCCGTTTTGGCCGACAGCTCAAAAATTTCCGCGTGATGGCTGACGCGCTTCAGATTCGCGAGCGCGAGTTCTCGATTGAAGCCCGCCGCTGCCGCCATGTCACTCTTCGTCACGACCGCCACACTGGCTGAATGAAACATCGGCGGATATTTGAGCGGTTTGTCTTCGCCTTCCGTGACGGACAGCAACACCACGCGCAAATCTTCTCCCAAATCGTAATCGGCCGGGCAAACGAGATTGCCGACGTTTTCAATCACCAGCACGTCGAGTTTGTCGAGATCGAGTTGCGCCGCCGCCTTGGAAACCATCTCCGCGTCCAGATGACAAACCGTCCCGGTGGTGATCTGCACGACAGGAATCCCGGCGGTGCGCAAGCGTTCGGCGTCGTTGTCCGTGGCGAGGTCGCCCACAATCACGCCTAGGCGCAAACGTCCGGCGAGTTTCACCGCCGTTTCGCGGATGAAGGTGGTTTTGCCCGAGCCAGGCGAAGACACGACATTGAGCACGAGCAATTCCTTGGCCTGGAAGAATCCGCGATTCCGCTCCGCCAGCCGGTCGTTCTTTTCCATCAACGAGCGATTGAGATTCACCGTCTGCTTGCCGTGCGCGTGTTCGTGCTCGTGATGATCGTGGCCGTGACCGTGCTGATGGTCGTGACCACGCTCATGCCCGTGCGAGTGCCCACCGATTTCCACGCCGCCACCGCCGAGACCGTAGCCACATTCTTTGCACATATCATTCAACTTCCACGGCAGCGATTTCCAGTTCCCGCCCCCGCCGCAACTCGCCGCTCACGTTGTGGCAACGGGGACAATCATTAAAAAAATCCGCACATTCAAACTCGGCGCGGCACGTCCCGCACCAGCACGCTGCCGGAACAGATACAATTTCAAGGCTGGCACCCGCCGCAATGGTGCCGCTACACACGACATCGAACGCAAAGCGCATCGCCTCCGGTACAACACCGCTCAACGTGCCCACGCGCAACCGCAACGCCAGCACGCGGCTCTTGCCTGCGGATTTGGCGGCGTCCACCGCCATCCGCACCGCTTCTTCCATGATCGAGACTTCGTGCATAAGACTCTCGCAAGAGAATAATCCCATTTCATGCGGCGGATCGCCTTCCTTCTTTTGACAATTCCTGCTCATAGATTGGCAACCCATGTTGAGAGCGCGGCAAAATCCGGTGCAAACTTAGAGGTAACGAATGAAAACATCCGCAATCACGCTGGCCGCCGAGGGAGCGCGACTGAAACTCGCCCTGCGCGGCGCGGTACAGGGCGTCGGGTTTCGTCCGTTCGTGTACCGGCTGGCGTCCGAACTGGACTTGTGCGGCTGGGTCAACAATTCCCCGCAGGGAGTTTTCATCGAAGTCGAGGGTGGGCGTTACTTGCTCAAACAATTTCTCCTTCGAATCGAAACCGAAAAGCCCCCGCGCAGTTTCATCCAAAGCCTCGAACCCTCCTGGCTCGACGCTGTCGGCTATGAAAAATTTGAAATTCGTGAGAGCGAAACCGACGGCGACAACACCACGCTCATCCTGCCAGACACCGCGACGTGCCCTGATTGCCTGCGCGAAATTCTGGATCCGAACAATCGCCGTCACCGCTATCCCTTCACGAATTGCACCAACTGTGGCCCGCGTTTCAGCATCATTGAATCGCTGCCCTACGACCGTGCCAACACTTCGATGAAGGCGTTCACGATGTGTCCGCAATGTCGGGCTGAATATGACGACCCGCGCGACCGTCGTTTTCACGCGCAGCCGAACGCGTGCCCGGTTTGCGGACCCGCGCTTGAATTTTGGGAACGCGGCGCCGCAGTTTCTCCCGGGCCGAAACGGCCACTCGCGCGCAATCATACGGCGTTGCTCGTTGCTGCGGAAGCGATTCGGCGCGGCCAGATTGTCGCTGTGAAAGGCATCGGCGGATTTCATTTGATCGCCGATGCGAGCAACGAACGCGCTGTTTGTTTGCTGCGCAAACGAAAACAGCGCGAAGAAAAACCCTTTGCCCTGATGTTTCCCTCGCTTGAAAGCGTGAAGGCAATTTGCGAAGTCTCGGCGCTTGAAGAACGATTGCTCCGTTCGCCCGAAGCGCCAATAGTTTTGTTGCGCCGCTGCTCGCAATCTTCGATCGCGAACCCCACGTTTCAAATTGCCGAAGATGTCGCGCCCGCCAATCCGAATCTCGCTGCGCTGCTGCCGTCGAATCCGCTGCATCATTTGCTGATGGCGGAACTGGGTTTTCCCGTCGTCGCCACAAGCGGCAATCTGAACGATGAACCGATTTGTACTGACGAACGCGAAGCGTTGGAACGCTTGCGCGAAATCGCCGATGCTTTTCTCGTTCACAATCGTCCGATCATCCGCCACGCGGACGACTCCATTGTGCGCGTAATGCTCGACCGCGAAATGATTTTGCGCCGCGCCCGGGGCTATGCACCGTTGCCAATCATCGTAGCGGCAGGCGTCCCGCCTGCCGTAGAGCCGGGCATTCTGCCCGGCGAAAATGGCGTCGAAATTCCAACGCGTGTGGAGCAGGCGTGCGCCAATCCGGGCGGCAAGCTGCCGCCCTCCACGACAGGCAGAATGCCGGCCGCTACAATTCTCGCCGTCGGCGCACACTTGAAGAACAGCATCGCGCTTTCAGTCGGCGATCAAGTTTTCATCAGCCAGCACATCGGCGATTTGGAAACAGAGCCGGCGAACAACGCATTTCGCCGCGTCATAGCCGATTTTGAAAAACTCTATGATGCGCAATCCGACATCATCGTGTCGGACCTGCACCCGGATTATATCTCGACGAAGTTTGCGCAAGACAAGGCTCGGAGTTCCAGCTTTAGCCGATCCGGGCCGCCTGAAGGCGGAACTCCAAACAATAAGACGCAGGCTGGAAGCCCGCGCTATGTTGGCGTCCAGCACCACGTCGCCCACGTCCTGTCCTGCATGGCGGAAAATGAAATTCAGCCGCCCGCGCTCGGCGTGGCGTGGGACGGCACGGGCTATGGAACTGACGGCACAATCTGGGGCGGCGAATTCTTTCTCGTCACCGACCAAAAGATTGAACGCGTCGCGCATTTGCGCCCGTTCCGGTTGCCCGGCGGAGATAAGGCAGTGAAAGAACCGCGCCGCGCGGCTGCGGGTTTGCTTTACGAAATGCTGGGCGGGGCCGCGTTTGAACGCAAGGATTTGCCATCCATCGCGGCGTTTTCATCCACTGAGCTGTCCGCGGTGAGAACGATGCTGGCACGCGAACTGAATTCTCCTTTCTGTAGCAGCGCCGGCCGGCTGTTCGATACCGTCGCTTCACTCGTGAATCTCCGTCAACGCATCCGCTTCGAAGGTCAGGCAGCCATGGAATTGGAATTCACTCTGGAGGGAATTGAAACCGACGAACACTACGGCTTGCCACTCGTCACCCGCCACTCGCCACTGCTAATTGATTGGCTTCCGATGATCGAGGCGATTTTGGCGGACGCGAAACGCGCCGTGCCCGTTGGAGAGATTTCCGCGAAGTTTCATAACGCGCTGGTCGAGGCGGTCGTTGCAGTCGCCAAGCGCGTTGGCCAATCGCGGGTCGTATTGAGCGGCGGTTGCTTTCAGAATCGTTACCTGACGGAGCGCACGGTAAAACGGCTGTGCGAAGAAAAATTCCAGCCGTATTGGCATCAACGCGTGCCGACGAACGACGGCGGGATTTGCCTCGGTCAATTTGTTGCCGCCCGGCGGGAATTGGCAGGGGCAGCGCGCAACGCTGTCCGGACCCCGCAGCGCGGCGTACCCACCCTTACGAGTTGAATGATGTGCCTCGCCATTCCAGGAAAAATTGAAGGCATCAGCGGCCCTGACTCCCTGCTGCGCATGGGGAAAGTCAACTTCGGCGGCATCATCAAGGAGGCGAGCCTCGCTTACGTGCCGGAAGCGAAGATTGGCGAATATGTGATCGTACATGCCGGCTTCGCGTTGAGCCGGGTGGACGAAGACGAAGCGCAAAAGGTTTTTGAGTATTTAAAACAGATGGCGGAGTTGGGCGAACTCAAGGAGGGTGGTCCATGAAATTCCTCGATGAATATCGCGACGGCGAACTCGCTCAGCAACTCGCGCGGGAAATCCACCGCGTTACGACGCGGCCTTGGAACATCATGGAGGTCTGTGGCGGGCAGACGCACGCGATCGTCAAGTTCGGCATTGATGAACTGTTGCCCAAGCAAATCACGCTCATTCACGGGCCGGGCTGTCCGGTTTGTGTGACGCCGCTGGAAACCATCGACAAAGCACTGGACATCGCCGCGCGATCCGATGTGATTTTCACCTCGTTCGGCGACATGCTCCGCGTGCCCGGCAGCACGCAGGATTTACTTTCGGTCAAAGCCGGCGGCGGCGATGTGCGCATTGTTTATTCGCCCCTCGATGCGGTGAAACTCGCCGAACAAAATCCCTCGAAGGAAGTTGTTTTCCTGGGGGTCGGGTTTGAAACCACCGCACCCGCGACCGGGATGGCTGTGTTTCAGGCCGCGCAAAAGGGTTTGAAAAATTTCTCCATGCTCATCTCCCATGTACTCGTGCCACCGGCGATTGAAGCGCTCATGTCGTCGCCGAATTGCCGCGTGCAGGCGTTTCTCGCGGCCGGGCACGTCTGCGCGGTGATGGGCTACGAAGAATATTTTCCGCTCGCGGCGAAGTATCGCGTGCCGATTGTCGTGACCGGCTTTGAGCCGATGGACATTTTGCAGGGTGTGCTGCTGACCGTGCAGCAACTCGAATCCGGCCGCGCCGAAGTTGAAAATCAATACAGCCGCTCGGTGCGACGCGAGGGCAATCAACCGGCGCAGGAGCTGATGCGCAAAGTTTTCAAAGTCGTGCCGCGCAAGTGGCGCGGCCTCGGCGAAATTCCGGAAAGCGGCCTGGGTTTGAGCGAGGCCTACGCGGCATTCGACGCGGAAAACAAGTTCGGCCTCGTGGATCATCACGTCGAAGAACCCGCCGAGTGCATCGCCGGATGGGTGTTACAAGGCTTGAAGAAACCGCACGAATGCCCGGCGTTCGGCACGCGTTGCACGCCGGAACATCCGTTCGGGGCGACGATGGTTTCAAGCGAAGGCGCGTGCGCCGCATACTATCGCTATCGGCGACATGGTTCCGCCGACCTGGCGAACAAAAAATGAAAACGCCTGACTTCAACCCGGTCTGCCCGATTCCGATGTCGCAATACCCGCAAGTGTTGATGGCGCACGGTGGTGGTGGAAAGCTGATGCATCAGCTGCTGGAAAATGTTTTCGGCAAGGCGTTCGGCAATCCGATTCTCGATGCGCGCCATGATTCGGCCCAGTTCGAAGTTCCGTCTGGCAAACTGGCGATGACCACCGATTCCTATGTCGTTCACCCACTGTTCTTTCCCGGCGGCGACATCGGTTCGATGGCGGTTCACGGTACGGTGAATGATCTCGCGATGAGCGGCGCGCGACCGCTTTACCTGACGAGCGCGTTCATCATCGAAGAAGGTTTGCCGATGGAAACGTTGTGGCGCGTCGTGTGTTCGATGCGGGACGCGACGCAGCGTTGCGGAGTGCAAGTCATCACCGGTGACACGAAGGTCGTGGACAAAGGCAGGGGCGACAATCTGTTTATCAATACCGCAGGTATAGGCGTGATCGAACATTCGCTCACCATCACACCGCAAAACGTCCAACCCGGTGACGCAGTGATTGTGAGCGGCGATTTGGGGCGGCACGGCATGGCCATCATGGCCGTGCGCGAGGGATTGCAATTTGAAAGCGCGATTGAAAGCGATTCCGCGCCGGTTCACCAAGTCGTGCTGGAGCTCATCAAAGCCGGAATTGAAATCCACTGCCTGCGCGACCTTACCCGCGGAGGAATGGCGAGCGCGTTGAATGAAATCGCAGAAGCGGCCGGTCTGCGAATCGTCGTTGACGAAAAACTCATTCCTGTCCGCGAAGACGTTCATGCGGCGTGCGAGATACTGGGACTGGATCCGTTGCACGTTGCGTGCGAAGGAAGATTCGTCGCGTTTGTTGCCGCCAAGGATGCGCGACGCGCACTTGAGATCATGAAGGCGCACGAATCCGGAACCGGCGCCGCACATATTGCCAGTGCGCAGGTTGGGTCGCCGCCGGTGGTCGTTTTGAAAAGCACCTTGGGCGCGAGCCGAATTCTGGATATGCCCAGCGGCGAACAATTGCCGAGAATTTGTTGAATGAATCCAATCCTGGCAGCACGGTCGACCGGAGCCGCCGGCGGGATGATCAATCGAAGCTGCCGCTCCGCCTCTGCGCCGCCGGCCTGGTGTTCCCTTTGCTGGCAGGCTTGGCCGGTCAACGCAGGTGGAGTTCCACGCAGAATTGGGTAGCCACCGACAACGCCTGCGTCTCGGGGCATATCCACACCATCAGCACGCGTATCGTTGGAACTGTGAGCGAAGTGCTGGTGGCCGAAAACCAGGAGGTCGCCACAGGTGCGATGCTCGCACGCCTCAATTGGAACGACCTCGAAGTTCAGCGGAAGAAAGAGCACGCCTGCTCGCGCACGCGCAGGCGCAGGTTGTGCAGGCACGAGCCCCATGCAAAAAAATATTGTCAAAATTACAGTTTCAAGTCTGTTCGTGGCAGCCCTTGTCGCCGCTCCCTTGTTGTCCCGCGCGGAGGAAGCCGGCGCCAACGCTCCCGCCGCGTCCGATCAAACGAGGCCCGCCAAAGCTAAAAAGAAGGGCACGGCATTTCTCGGCAGCCTGGTCGCGGTGGCGGCTTTCCGAAGCGGGAACTTGAATCGGGCGAATTTGACCTCGCCATCGCCGCCTATTTTGAAGAGGTGCCCACCGGCTTCAAAATGAAAACCGTGTTCAGTGACCGGTTTATTTGCGTTTGCTCAAAAAAGAACCCCTACCTCAAAACAAAGCAGACCACAGAAGATTATCTCAGTCGGAAACATCTCCAGATTGAGGTTCCGCCGGGAGTTTTTGCGCCAGTTGATCAGCATCTGCAATCCAAAAGAAGGCGCCGCGACGTCTCCCTCCGCATCGGAAATTTTCTCACACCGCCCGCGATCTTGGCTAATAGCGACTTCCTGCTTACCTGTCCGTTGAGCCTCGGGGAAAATTACCGAGAAATGTATCCGCTCACGATCACCGAACTTCCCTTTTGGCTTCCATCCATTGACACCAAAATGGCATGGCACGGGAAGGATGACGCCGATCTTTTTCATATTTGGCTCCGGGACTGCGTGGCGCAAATTGACAGGGCAAATTGACCAATTGAATCGAATAGGCGAATGAGCCAAATTAGTGGAACAAACACGAGGGTTCGATTCCCTTCACCCTGTACTACCAAAAAACTCAGCCGAGATCACATGGAGGATTGAGCCGTAGTGACTTTTGAAAGATTCTCCACCCTGTGACGACTCAACTCCAATTTCTCCTGATC
>OCZU010000908.1_pt1 | contig 19956 bp, 15 predicted proteins | sample 1539001 | NCBI WGS metagenome assembly OCZU01 (sample SAMEA3539306, study PRJEB22396) | soil metagenome | biome: tundra; feature: field; material: soil | place: USA | collected 2010-05 | depth 0.15 m | reverse complement strand
CAAATCAAAAAGGAGGCGTGGGCAAGACGACCACTGCGGTGAATCTCGGTCACGCACTCGCCGAAAAAGGTCAGCGCATTTTGATTGTCGATCTTGACCCGCAAGGAAATGCGACCAGCGCGCTGGGCATGCAAGACCTTGAAGGCGAAAATCTCTATGAAGCGCTCTTGGGCGATGAATCCATCGTCGACAAAATTTTGCCTACGCGAATCGAAAGATTGTTTTTGGTTCCGGCCAATCTAGATCTTGCCGGCGTTGAAGTGGAGATCGCGCGCATGAACGACCATCTCACACGGTTGTCAAAAACATTGTCGATCTTGCGAGACGATCAAACGTTCGATTTCATCCTGCTCGATTGTCCACCGTCGCTCGGCATTCTCATGACCAACGCGCTCGCCGCCGCGGACGAGCTGCTTACGCCAATTCAATGCGAATATTTCGCGCTTGAGGGTCTGGTGAAAATCGTGCGCGTAGTCGAACAAGTGCGCGATTCCGGTGCGAATGACGGACTGGAAATTGGCGGGATTGTCATGACGATGTTCGATAGCCGCACCAATCTCAGCGGCCAGGTGGTTGCGGATGTGCGTGAGCATTTTGCGGAGAAGGTTTATCGGACCGTGGTCCCACGCACGGTTCGTTTGAGCGAAGCACCGAGCTTTGGGAAAACTATTTTGGAATACGACTCAGGCGGCGCCGGCGCATACGCCTATCGGGCGCTCGCCCGCGAATTTCTCAAGCGCCACAGTTCGCCGACCAGGCTTCCCGGCTAAGCGCAAAGATTGTTGCGCGGAATTGGTGGAGGTAAGGGGATTGCTCTCCCGAGCGATCCGAAGTGCCCCCGGAGTTTTGTGTTACTCCATTTCTACAAAATGGAGGTAAGGGGATTGCTCTCCCGAGCGATCCGAAGTGCCCCCGGAGTTTTGTGTTACTCCATTTCTACAAAATGGAGGTAAGGGGATTGCTCTCCCGAGCGATCCGAAGTGCCCCCGGAGTTTTGTGTTACTCCATTTCTACAAAATGGAGGTAAGGGGATTGCTCTCCCGAGCGATCCGAAGTGCCCCCGGAGTTTTGTGTTACTCCATTTCTACAAAATGGAGGTAAGGGGATTCGAACCCCTGACCTTCTCATTGCGAACGAGACGCTCTACCAACTGAGCTATACCCCCAAAACGGCGAGCGAAAACTATCACGATGAGAAAATTTGTCATTCCAGATCACAGCAACGCCGCTTTGGATTGATTAGCTGAAAATTATTTGGTCCGCTTCGGATTATTTCCCGCTTGTTTGGCGGCTAGAGCCTGCCCTTTTTGTTGCTGCTGCGCCTTGTTCTTCGACTGCTTCTGCGTCGCTTGTTTTTGTACTGCCTTCGGAGATCTATCGCCCATGTCTTAACGTAGCACGGTAGCATCCTTATTAACACGTCCGACATGGCTTATCTTCTTGGGCTTACCCTGTTGCGCATTGATGGCGAAAACGCGTTCAAGAGAAGCCCCGATAAAGAACCCCCGCACCGCGGATGACGCTCGGAGTCGGTCCGAGACTGCGGGAATGTAAAATATTTTCATCATTCGCACAGGCCACTCCTGTCCAGACAAGTTCAACAGTGTCCGTATTAGTCCCCACCGTCGGGCGAACTAGGGTCGCTGACGCGATTTGCATTCCTAAAATCCTGCTCAATAGTCGCGCCCGCTGGGTGAAGCAGACAAGCAAGGCGACGCCCCGCTTCCATTCCCTTCCCGGCCCAATGGTCGTCATTTTCAATTCATTCCATGTAGCGAAGACAGCAGCTCAATTAGTGATAGCTTGCGTTACAGTTTCGGATGAAAACTGCGTTGATATGCTTGGCTCTCTCGCTGGTGTGCGCGGCTGCGGTCGTGGCGGAGAAAGTTTCTTTCATCAAAATCGATGGAGCGATTGGTCCGGCGACGGCGAGCTACATTTCGCGAAGTATCGATGAAGCCCGGATGCAGCAGGCACAATGTCTGGTCATTCAACTCAATACCCCGGGCGGTTTGCTCGATTCGACGCAAACGATCGTGCAAAGCTTTTTGGGGTCCCCTGTGCCAGTAGTGGTTTACGTCGCTCCGACGGGCGCGACCGCGACCAGTGCCGGTTGCTTCATTACCATTGCCGCCAGCGTCGCGGCAATGGCGCCGGCCACGACCATTGGTGCGGCGCACCCGGTGATGCTGGGCGGTAATCCGACCGGCGGCGAAGAGAAGCCCGATGACACTATGAAGCAGAAGCTGGAGAATTTTTCGGTGAGCTACATCGAGGCAATTGCGGCCAGGCGGCATCGCAATGTCGATTGGGCCAAATCCGCAGTGCGCGAAAGCGCATCGATTAGCGCGGAGAAAGCGCTTGAGTTAAAAGTCATCGATCTGATCGCTGTCGATCTGCCGGATTTGTTAAAGCAATTGAACGGCCGCCAGGTGGATGGCAAGACGCTCAAAACCGCAGGCGCGGAAGTCTCCGAAATTAAGATGTCGGCGTCCGAACGCGTCTTCCAAAAGCTCTGGCGACCTGAGGTCATGTTCATTCTCATGCTCATCGCGATCTACGGAATTATCGGTGAAATGACTACGCCTGGAGCGATCCTGCCAGGCGTGGTTGGCGCGATTGCATTGGTCCTTGCGCTCTATATGGCGGCGATCCTGCCGGTCAACGTGACGGGACTGGTTTTGATCGGGCTCGCACTCATGCTCTTCATATTTGATGTCTATGCGCCCACACACGGCATCCTGACGGTGAGCGGAATCATTTCGTTTCTAATCGGCTCGCTCATGCTTTTTAATCGAGCTGATCCACTTTTTCGTTTGTCGCTGAGCTACATTATTCCGGCGACGCTGGTTACGGCGGCGTTCTTTATTTTCGTCATCGGAAAAGGTTTGCGCGCGCAGCTCTTGCCGGTGAAGGCTGGAGCGGAAACGATGGTTGGAAAAAGGGTGACGGCATTGACGCCAATCGACTCGCGTGGCGGCAAGATTTTCATCGAAGGCGAGTATTGGAACGCGGTCAGCGATAACCCTATCGAAAAAGGCGAAGTAGCGGAGATTGCAGCGGTGCAAGGATTAACTTTAAAAGTAAAAAACAAAGAAAGATAAAGCGATGCCATTACCGTTAATTAGTTGGGTTGTACCCTTCATCCTCCTTGGCGTGATCATCCTCCCGCAGATGATCCGCATCTTGCGCGAATACGAGCGAGGCGTGATTTTCCGTCTTGGAAAATTGCTCGGCGCGAAAGGGCCGGGGCTGATTTTCCTCATCCCGATCGTCGATCGAATGGTGCGAATGGATTTGCGCGTCGTGACGATCAGCGTCGAGCGACAGGAGGTGATGACCCGTGACAACGTGCCGGTGACGGTCGATGCGGTCGTTTATTTTCGGGTGGTTGATCCGCAAGCCGCCGTCGTGAAAGTGGTGAACTTTCTCCAAGCCACCTCGCTCATCGCCCAGACCACGCTGCGAAGCGTACTCGGCCAGGCCCCGCTCGATGACCTGCTTTCGCAACGCGAGTCGATCAATCTGAAGTTGCAGGAGATCATCGACCGGCAAACCGAACCGTGGGGCGTCAAAGTCACGGCGGTCGAGGTAAAGGACGTCGCGCTGCCCGACACCATGAAGCGCGCGATGGCCAAGCAGGCCGAAGCCGAGCGCGAGCGCCGTGCAAAGATCGTCAACGCCGAGGGCGAATTTCAAGCGGCGGAAAAAATGGTGCAGGCCGCCGCGATGATGAGCAAGGAGCCGATTGCGCTGCAACTGCGGTTCCTGCAAACCATGCGCGAGATTTCCAGCGAGCACAACACGACGACGTTTCTTCCAGTCCCGATCGATCTGTTCACACCCTTCATGAACAAGGGCGGGCCACCCAAACCATAGGACGAAGAAAGCGTCCAACCCGCCTTTGCCCGGGACGGGCTACGCCGTGGCGAGCGCTCAACGTCCAACATCCAATTGGCAGAATTATGACCGCGGATAACGCAGATCGCTCGCTCAGTTGCGTCACTGTGATTTGGGCAACACGCCCTATAGATGCGACCCCTCACTACGGCCGCGTTTGTTGCACGCCATATGCGGTTTCCGCATCACTCTTGTCCAACTGAGCCACTACTTTCACTTGCCGGAATTGTGCATTTTTTGTATGCCGTGATACGGCGGTGGATTGTTCAGCGGCGAGTTCGGGTTGATTTTGTTCGGTCCGCTCGGATCACGGATGTCTAACCGAATTTGTTCCCGGCAAGAATTCTCTAAGCGATCGCGCCAAAAGCGAGGCCGAGTCCGTAGGTGACGGCCGCCTCGATCACGCCGACGAATGTCATTTCCAATCCTGATGCCCACCACGAGCGCAGTGTGATCAGCGATTTCAACGCCCCGACAATGAAATGCGCGACGATGCTGATGGCGAATGCCGCGATCACAGCAGCAATTCCGGTCATGAAAAAGAACGGGATGATCGGAATGAATGCACCGATTGCGGTCGAAATGGCAGCCGAGGCCGACGATTTCCACGGATGCGGGAAACGATGTTCGGACAAACCGAGCTCACTCTGTGCCATCGCTTGAACGAGTTGTTCCGGTTGCTCGGCCAGTTTTTCGGCCATGCGTTGCGATTCCTCCGGCGCGAATCCCTGTAGCTGATAGAAGAGCGACATTTCTTCGATTTCTTCCTCTGGATTTTCTTCGACCTCGGCTTTCTCTCGCGCGATTTCAGCCTCGTAAACTTCACCTTCGCTTTTCACCGCGAGATAAGCGCCGGCGCCCATCGACAACGACGACGCAATCATCCCGGCGAGACCGGAGATGAGAATGACGTGTTGCGCATTGTTCGTCGCGCCGGCCACACCGGACACAATTCCGAACACCGCACCCAAGCCATCGTTGACGCCATAAATCGCGTCGGCCACCCAACTGCCGCCGCGTCCATGCCAGCGTTCGCGTTTCAAGATCGCATCGAGCGCGGTTCGCGGACCGGGTGGCGCAACCATCGCGTTCAACGCGCGGGCATGCGCCTTTTCTTCAAGCGCACTTTCCCGCAGAAAGTCTCGCACATCTTCTTCTCCGGCCAACGCGCGATCCCGCTGATCGCGGAACTCGGCCTCATGCTTTTCTTCGGCTGCTTCCATGCGGCGAATCGCGATGTCAGCTCCAGCGAGCTTGTTCCACCAACGGCTCAGACGATGGCCGATAGTATTTTCGAGAACGGGCGGTTCGGCACCGAGATCGCGAAGTTTTTTTTCCCAACGTTGCGCGTGCCGCTCTTCCGCTTCCGCCATGCGTATGAGGATGCCTTTGCGCTTTTCATCCTGCTCTCGCGACGCCAGATCGCGATAAGCCTGCGCCGTTTCCGCTTCTGCCCGCCAATTGCGCACAACGACGCCGATCGTCTCCTGTCGATCTTTCGATTCGTCAGATGGATTGTCGATCTTCATCATGCACAATCGGCTGGTTCAATGATCGCAGGGATCGAATAAGTTTTCGCTTTCATCTGTTGTGCCATGATTACAACCGCGACTGAGCCGATAATCAATCCCGCACCAACCAGCGTGCGCAACGTCAGAGTCTCTCCCGCGAAAGCAGTGCCGAGAAATACAGCCACGATCGGATTCACATACGCATACGTCGCCACCTTCGCCGGTTCGCAATGACGCAGCAGCCAGGCATACGAGACGTAGCCGATGATCCCGCCGATCAACACCAGATAAACGAACGCGCCGAACGATTGCATGGTGATCTGCCGCGGATCGAAGTGGCGCAACTCGCCGGTCGCGATTCCCGCGATAAGCAAAAGCACGCCGCCGCAAAGCATCTGCTGACCAGCCGCGAGAAACGGCGACGAGGAATGCTTGGCCGTGCGCGAATAAAGCGAGCCCGCAGACCAGATCAGCGACGAACAAAGCAGAATCGTCATTCCGATCCACGCATGCGGTGACTCGCCCGTTGTCGAAAAACGTAGCGTTGGGCCGATCAGCACACCGACTCCCACAAAGCCGCCAGCCAATCCCGCCCATGTGATCGCACTCGGCCGTTTGGACATGCCAAAGAACCAACTCAACAGCGCGATGTAAATCGGAACCGTGGCGACCAGCAGCGCGGCGACTCCGGAAGGCACATATTGTTCCGCCAGCGTGACCCCGCCGTTGCCCCCGAGGAGCAAACACGCGCCGACGATCAACGCCGTTCGCCAGTCAGCCCGTGGCGAACGCGGTGCGCCGCTGATGCGTGCTCCCGCGTACAAGATGAGGCCGGCGAGAAGAAATCGCGTGCCCGCCATCAGTAGCGGCGGGATCGATTGAATAGCGAAAAGAATCCCGAGATAAGTCGAACCCCAAATCAGATAGATCCCGCCGAACGCGAGAATGATCGAGATTCTTTTCGGCTCCGGCATTCATCACATTGTGCGATTCAGTCGGCAGAGCAACTGGCCAATGCCGCACTCATGGTGGATCGCGCGCTCCGTCGCGCGATGTTAATTGATTAGCGGCTGCGCCGTCATCTTCCAACATCGAGCAAGGGACTTGCTCGATCCACCTACAGTTCGATTACTTGCGCGGAGCGAATGTCTTCGCTGGCGCGAATTTCGGCGAGCAGCGCCTCGCCGGGCGCGGTATCGAGATTCAGAACGGTCAACGCGGTGCCGCCCGCTTGATTTCGGCTCAACGACATAGTCGCGATGTTGACGCCGTGATCGCCGAGCATGCTTCCGATGCGTCCGACCATTCCGGGACGGTCGCTGTTTTCGAGGACGAGGACGACGCCGTGCGGTCGCGCTTCGACGGGACGACTGTTGATGCTGACAATGCGCGGCGTCGCGCCGAAGAATGCGCCGCCGACGGAAACGGTTTTCCCCTCAGCGGCGGCGGATAATTCGAGCATGTCGGTGTAATCGCCGGGCGCGCTCAGACGCGACTCGCTGATCTGCAAGCCGAGACTTTCCGCGAAAGCGGGCGCGTTCACTTCGTTCACATCGCTACCAGCGGCGGTTTGCAAAAATCCTTTCAGGACTGAGCGGGTGATCGCAGTGGTATCGACTTCGTTCACTTTGCCGCTGTAATTGATGTTCAAGGCGTCCACGCGTTTCGGTGCGATTTGCGACAAAAATTTCCCGAGCTTTTCTCCGAAACGCAGATGTGGTCCGACGATCGACAACGTCTTGGCGTCGAGATTCGGCATGTTCACCGCGTTGCGGATGGTTCCTTCGAGCAGTGCGGCGCGAATCGATTGGGCGATCTCGATTCCGACGCTTTCTTGCGCTTCGGCGGTGGAGGCGCCGAGATGCGGAGTGAGAACCAGATTCGGCGCACTGCGCAATGGCGAATCGGCCGGCAATGGTTCCGTTTCGAAAACATCGAGCGCCGCGCCAGCAACGTGTCGATCTTGCAGAGCGGCTGCGAGAGCGGTTTCGTCGATTAATCCGCCGCGCGCGCAGTTGATAATGCGCGCGCCCCGTTTGGTTTTTCGCAACCGCGCAAGATCGACAAGGTGATGCGTCTCCGCGGTCAACGGCGTATGCAGCGAAATGAAATCCGCGCTGGCGAGCAAATCGTCGAGCTCATCGACGAGCTCGACTTGCAAACTGCGGGCGCGTGTCGCGGAAAGATATGGGTCGTAAGCCACGACGCGCATGCCGAAAGCAATAGCGCGGCGACTGAGCTCACTGCCAATGCGTCCCATTCCGATAACGCCGAGAGTTTTATTATAGAGCTCGACGCCTTCGAAATTCTTGCGGTCCCAATTGCCGGCGCGCACGCTCGCCTCGGCTGGCGGAATTCTGCGCGCGACGCAAAGCAAAAGCGAAAACGCGTGCTCGGCCGTCGACACTGTGTTTCCGCCGGGTGCATTCAAGACGATGATGCCGCGCCGCGTCGCGGTTTCAACATCGACATTATCTACGCCGACGCCCGCGCGACCGACTGCGCGCAGTTTGCTCCCGGCGTTTAAGATTTCCGCCGTCACTTTGGTTTGGCTGCGGACGACGAGCGCGCTGAACTCCGGAATGATCTCGAGCAGCTTCGCGGCGCCCAAGTTTGTTTGCACCACAACATCCAGGGCGCCGTCGCGCGCGAGCTCGTCAACTCCGCTCTGTGAAATGGAATCGGCGACGAGAACTTTCGGCAGGCTCATATGAAAAAGAGAACGCCGAACGTCGAACGCCCAACGCCCAATGTCGAATTCTGAAGGGCTCAGCCGAAAATCAAAAGGCGAATCGAGTCCGGCAGTTGTTGCGCGACATTCGTGGCCACGCTGCCACGGAGCAGTTTCGCAAGGGCTGGACGTTGCGATGCTCCGATGATGAGGTAATCGACGCCCATCGTGGCCGAAAGATCGAGAATCGTCGAAGCGGTGTCTTCGCTGACAGCGTAAACGGGGAGAACCGAAATGTTGCGCTCCGCGCCAAGCTTTAGCATTAGCGACATGATCGCGTTCGCTTCCGGATTTTCCTGCCAGCGCGATCGGGCGACCTGGGCCGGGCCACCGCCATAAAACACGGCGATCTCTTTCACATAGAGCACGCACAACGTTGCTTTGCGCAGTTGCGCTTCATCGAGCGCGAAGCTGAGGACGGGCGTGATGCCGCGCGCCGCGACCATGATTTTCTGGCCTTCCTGCAAGCGCGGTTGCATCGTCGCGACGAGGTCCGGCGTTACCATTGCAGCGACCTGGCGAGTGACGGTGAGCGTGGTAAAGCCGGCGCGCTTCTGTGTCCATGCGCGCAACGCGAGACCAATTCCGAGCACGCAAACAACGAAGAAAAGCGCTTCGTGTTTCGTTTGTGCCAGGGTTATCTCAACAAAAAACAGGATGACAAACGTGACGCCGAACAGCGCGCGATCGTACCAGGTGAAGCCGATGGCGCGATTGAACGTGCACGAACCCAGATTGACTGTAATGGCGCCGACCACGCCGATTGCATACAAACCGGCGAGTCCTTCGAAGCTTGTCGCGGTCAACAGCACGATAACCGGGAGACCGACCGCGATCAGGAGCGGATACAGCGGCACGCCATGTCGATTCAGGCGCTTGAATTGCGGCGGCATTTCCCCATCGCGTGCTGTCATGTAAAGCAAACCGATCATCGCCACGATCGCGGTGTTAGCGGCGCTCAACAGCAGCAGCAAAAACACAATGCCGACCACCCATCCGAACGCTTGACCAAACCATATTCCAAACGACGCGGTTCCAAATTGTTCGGCGATGAACCGCAGCATGTCTTCGTGCCGCTTGGTCAGCGCGGCAGCGATGTCGCTCCGGTTTGTTAGTCCAAGCGTTTTCTCCAAAACGGCGGGCAGCGAGAGCATCGCCCACCCGAGCAGGGCCGTGCCGAGCACAACTTCGATGGCCACGGGCGTGATCGCTTTGATCGATTCGCGCGCGACACTTGGTTTGTCATGACCCGAGCCGGGATCGAGTTTCATTACCCCGGTAAGATTCGCGATCGCCTCCACTCCCGAGAGTGCGAGAATCACGCCGACAAACTGAACCCAGAGAGCGCTTATACTTTCGTGACGCGGCTCGAGAAAATGCGTCGTGAAATGCGGCGCACTGACCGCAATCAACACCACTACGACGATGACCGTCGGCACGGCCAGGATGACGGCCAAACTGCCGGAATGCTTCGGCCCGAACCAATTGATGAATCCAATAAAGAGCAGCACGCCGATGGTCGTGAATGCAATGTTGTCCCTTAAAAATTTTAGCCAGGAAATGCCCTCGGCGCCGGAAATAACATAGGTCAACGCCGACCAGCCGCTCAGCGCCGCGGTCACGGTAAGATCGGCCACCAGCAGCAACGCTCCGACCACCGCGAGCAATCGGCCTTGGGAACGCGCCGCCGAGTAAACGCCGCCGCCATCTGGAAAATAACGGCAGATGACTGCGTAATTGATTCCGACCAAGCCGGTCAACACGCAAACGGCGAGGATAATCGGAAATGAAGAGAAGCCGGCCGCGACGAAAGCCAGGCCAATGACGTAGGCCTTGCTCGTGCCCCAATCCCCGTAAAGCAGAGCGGCCGCGCGTTTCCAATCCAAATTCCTCGGGCGGTGCACACCTCCGATTTCAGTAACAATTAGGTCAGCCATCGCTATCGGCTGTGACTCTTCATTGCAGGCTCGATGGGTGACAAGTTCTTTCTTACGAAGCTGCCGCTTAAGACGCTTGCAAATGGACCGCAACTTCTATCTCGGCGGTCTGCGGAAACATGTCGAGCGGCGTGATGGAGGCGATTGCAAATGTCTGCTGCAGTTCTGCAAGATCGCGCGCGAGTGTCGGTGGGTTGCAGGAAACATAAATAAGCGTTGCCGGTGCAAGATCGACAAGCACTTTTCTAATGTTTGCAGTTAGACCGCTGGCCGGAGGATCGACAATCACTGTCGTTTTATCCGGAGCACTTGCACCAGACGTAGGTCTTAACGCACCCCTTAGTTCCACTTCAATATCGCCGGCGATGTAAGTTTCTTTTGCGCTGGCATTATTTGTCGCCAACTCGATCGCGAACCTGTCCCAATCGATTCCAATGACGCGCTGGAATTTATCGAGCAGTGCTTTCGCAAAAAATCCCGCGCCGCAATAAGCATCGATCAACAATTCCTGATCGGTTGGGATCATCTTCACAATCGATTCGCGCAATGCGTTCGCGACCACATCATTTGCCTGGGAAAAGACGCGCGGGCCACGCTCAGCGCGCAAAGTGTAATGTCCGTCGCGTACATTCTGCGCCCGCAACTCGTCCAATGCGCGGTTAACTTTGTCCAACGCGATCGGACAGCGTTCGATATCGATCAAACGATGAGAGTCGCGCCGGAAAAATCCGACCACTCCATCCTGGACGTGGATCGTGATTCGATTTCGATAACCATACGGTGTGGGCGAGGGAACAATCGGCCGCATCGGAAGGTCTTTTAGTTTTCCGATTCGCCGCAGAATGTCGCGAACCTGTCGCGACTTAATGGCGAGCTGATGTTCGTAATCGATGTGCTGATAACTGCAACCGCCGCATCGACCGAAGTAAGGGCATTCGGACTGGACGCGATGCGGCGAGCTTTCGCGAAGATCGACAAGCTCGGCCTCGGCGAATTGTTTCTTTTCGCGCACGATCTCGGCGGAGATTTTCTCGCCTTCGATGGTGAATGGGATGAAGACGACTCTGCCGTTTTCACGCGCGACGCCTTTTCCGCCAAAGGCGATATCTTCGATGGTTAGATCGACAATGCGCAATGGAAGATGCTCGCCAGGTCTCAGGACGAAACAGTTTCGCTCCGCATGACCGACTCGATGGCCGCTTCCAACCGTTCGAGTTTCACCGGTTTGACGAGATGTTCGGAAAAGCCGGCCTGCAAACTTTTTTGGATGTCGCCATTCATTCCGAAGCCGCTGATGGCAATTCCGCGAATCCCCGAAATGGCGTGGAGGCAAGTCATTAGTTCCGTGCCGCTGCCATCGGGCAGCGCGATATCGCTGATGAGCAGATCGAATTGATTTCGCGCGCCTGCCTCCATGGCCGAGCGCATGTTGTGCATCGGCGCGACGAGATGGCCGCGCCGGGTAAGCAATCTTTCCAGCGCCGAGCAAGTGTCTTGATGATCGTCCACCAGCAGAATTCGAAGAGGACGCGGCGGCGATTCGGCGCTGGCGCTTGGGAACCGCGTTGCGCGCTGGCGCGGCGACACAGTTTTGACCGTAAGAGTAAATGTCGATCCGCTACCGGGACCCTCGCTTTGGGCATCGAGCGTACCGCCGTGCGCTTGTGCGAGCGATTTAGAGATCGCGAGTCCCAAACCGAGACCGCCAAAACCGCGCTGGAAGGAACGATCGCCTTGTTCGAAGGGATTGAACATTCGCTCCATGACCTCCGGTTCGATGCCGACGCCTGTGTCGCGCATTGAGATGGCCAAAGTTTGCGGCGCCGGATTTACCGATGAAATCGAAATCTCGCCGTCTTCGCGGGTGAACTTGATCGCATTCTTCAATAGGTTCCAAATGATCTGTTGGAACTTTGTTGTGTCCGCAGCGACGTGATGAGCGCCGGCCCGCAAGTCGAGATTGACCCGAAGTTTTCTCGCGGCCGTTTCCGTGGCGCAAATTTCCACGACGTTGGTGATCGCCTGATGCGCGTCGATCGGATCGAACTTCAACTGCAATTTGTCTCGTGTGATCCGGGTGAGATCGAGCAGGTCGTCGATGAGCTGGCTTTCCAGCTCGACATTGCGGCGGATCATGGCCAGCGCGGCTTTGGAATCTTCGGATTGTGTGGGTTCGGTTTCCAATACGTCCACCGCCGCGAGAACGGGCGTGAGCGGCGTGCGCAGTTCGTGCGACAGCATCGCGAGGAAATTATCTTTCGTTCTGTTCGCCGCTTCGACAGTCGCTTTCTGCTGCTCGATGGCTTCTTCGGCGCGTCGCCGCTCAGCCACGCCCGCAGCCAGCGCCATCGCGGTGATAGCCAGCACCGCCGTCGAAGTTTGCAGGATAAGCAGCGACTGATTTTGCGTTTCCATGATGAACGGGCCAAGATGGCGAAGCGTGCCCCAAATGGCGATGGCCGAGAGAATGAAGATGCCCGTGGCGGTTTCGCGTTGCGCGAAGCGGAAAGCTGTCCAGATCACAATCGGTCCGCAAATGAATGAGATCGGATAGTTTTTCGCCGAAATGGGAAGCCATCCACCAAAAACCGTTTCGCCCAGAAACGCCAATAGAATCAAGAGCAGGATGACCTCGACGGTTTCCCGGTGATTCAATCGCCAGGTTGGAGTGATGCTCCAGAGAATGATTAATGGCGCGACGACCAAATCGCCGGTCGTGTCGCCCAGCCACCATGTCAACCAAATGGCGCCGTAATGAGCCCAGTTCGCAAACCCGCCAAGTGCAAGACTGGTTGCGCCAAAGGTTGGACTGACGACCGTGCCGATCATTACCGCGAAAGCGAACTTGAAGACGTCTTGTGCCCGATCAAAAACACGCGTGCCACTGGCAAAACGGTTCACGAGCCAGGCGCAACATACAGCTTCAAGTGTGTTCCCGGTCGCGATGCACAGGGACGTGGCGACGTTGTGGGTGATCGTGAGATGGACAAGGAAGGCGCCAAGAAAAATGCCCGGCCATGTTCGATAACCGAACACGAGCAACGCAGCGAGCGCGATGCCCGCGGGCGGCCACACCGGTGAAGTGCTGGCGTTTAAGAATGCGAGCTTTAGGGCAAGCTTGCCGGTGGCGAAGTAGACAACGGTCAGGATACCGATGGCCGGCAATGTCCGAACGAGCCGCGATTTCAGCGCACGCGCCATGGGAAATCGCTCTACTTCTACTTCGCTTCGCAGCGTGGTCAACCGTGGATTGACTAAATCTAGCTCGATCTTTTTTTAGATCGACATGCGTCGATTAATAATCCCGCACGTAGGGATATTTCGATTCATTCCCGAGCTCGGGCGAAAATTCTTGGTAGCCGGCGTGGATCCACGGAACATCGCTTCGCAGCAAAGGATAATAACTTTGGCGCCAGGCCGGAATAGGCCAGAGCACGATCTCGAGAAAACCCGCGATGTGCCGCGTGGCGGCACGCCCAAGTCCGCGCGCCACGCCGTATCCGGCGGCCGCGGCGTTACCTTCGTCCTTGTTGATCTTCGCGATCGTCACCGGAATCTCCGCTGGCGCGAGGAAAAAATTTGAAAGACCGCGGCCGAGTTTGCGCGTCGGTCCATAATCATTCGACGGCGGGTCTTGAATGTCGGCAGCGACAGTGCGTGCCAGACCGAACGCGAGCAGGAGGGCGATAAAGTTCTTCATGGGGGGCGCCGATTAGTTAAACAACATTTGAAGCGCGAAATCAACGCTTCATTTTTGATTCTCCGCGACTGCCCGCTTCTTTGTCGCGATCATTGAGGCCGTAATCGTAATTGCGAGAACGAGGATAATGAGGATGAGCGACAGTCCGTTCGGAAGCGGGAAGAAATCCGCCACGATCATTTTGACGCCGACGAATCCGAGAATGATCGCCAGGCCGGTTTTCAAATAAATGAAACGGTCGATCAAATTGGCGACAAGAAAGTAAAGCGATCGCAAACCGAGGATGGCGCAAATGTTCGACGTATAAACAATGAAGGGATCCTGCGTGATCGCGAAGACCGCGGGAATGGAATCGACCGCGAAAACAAGATCCATTACGTCGATCACTATGAGAACGAGAACGAGCGGCGTAAACATCCAGCGATTGTCGATCTTGGCGGTAAAATTCTCGCCGTCGAAATCGGGCGTCACGCGGATCCACTTTCGGCAGAGCCGCATCACAAGACTGTTCCCGAAATCGGGTTGGGGATGCTTCGCAAAGAACATTCGAAATGCAGTAATGACAAGGAAGATTCCGAAGATGTACAAAACAAAATGAAAACGCGCGACCAGCGTAACCCCGAGCAAAATCATGAGACCACGCATGATGAGCGCGCCGAGAATCCCCCAAACCAGAACGCGATGCTGCGCGCGGCCGGAGACCCGGAAATAGGCAAAGATTAAGACGAAAACGAAAATGTTATCGACGCTCAGCGAGTACTCGATGAGGTAGCCAGTGAGAAAATCGAGGCCGTGTTCCGCTCCTTTTATGTGCGCGACCAGGAGGTTGAAAGCGAGCGACAGTGCTATCCAGAGAAGACTTCGCTGTGCAGCCGCACGCATGGACAACTCGCGGTCCCGCCGCTTGAAACTGACAAGATCGACGGTCAACGCGAGAAAAACGCCCAAGTGAAAGGCGATCCAAAACCAGATGCTCGTCGTCACCGCCGCACGGTTTCATGCCGCGAGGCTCACGGCAATGGCAAACCATCGCGCGCGCCAATTTTCTCTCGCGAACTCGGACGTTCATCGTAGTTTGTTCGACCCGAAATGGATGCTGAACTGCAAAAACTCGTTGAATCGGGAAAACTGACCTCAAAATCGGCAGAACAACTCGAAGAGTTGAAACCGAGGATTTATTGCCTGCACAAAAGCTGGGGATTCGGACGCGTAGCCGAGTGGAATCTTCTGCTTAACCAGATCGTGATCGATTTCGCGGGCAAGAAGGCGCATCCCATGCAGCTCCAATACGCAGCGGAAAATCTCACTCCACTCGCCCCCGAACATTTTCTTGCTCGAAAAGCTGTCGATTTAGCGGCGATCAAGAAATTGGTAAAAGAAGATGCAGCCGCGATTGTGCGGAACATTCTCGAAAGCCTCGGCGGAAAAGCAACCGTGCAGCAAATCAGCGAGTGGCTAATCGGCGATATTTTCAGCGAAGCCGAGTGGAAACGCTGGTGGGAGTCCACCAAAAAAACGCTCAAGAAAGAAGGTAATTTCCTTGTCCCCACGAAAAAGAACGAGCCGATCCAACTTCGTGCCACGCCTGTCTCCCACGCCGAGGAGTTGATCGAGTCTTTCAATCAAGCCCCGCAGCCAAAGGAACAGGCCACTGCGCTCGATCAGATAGTAAAACTTTATCAGGAGTTTAAAGAACCGGAGAAACAGTTGCAGCCGATCATCGTTACGATTGAGAACGCGGCTGTGCGAAATCAAAAATTGCATCCGGCGCTGACGTTCGAGTTTGTAATCGCTCGCGACGAGTTGCTCGAACGCGTGCCGAAACTCAAGGCCAGCAATCTTTCTCTGACGTTGCCAAAATTGATCGCCGACGAGGAACCGCGTTTGATGGCGATCTTGCCAAAGTTGCCCGCGGCTAAAGAAAAGAAGGTTTTGCAAACGCTGCCGGTTGCGCTGGGTGAGCGTTGGACGGCGCGCGCCCTGCAATTAATGCAGAGAAGTCAGGGCCGCATAGTCGCGCAAATCCCGCGCGTCTTGGGCGAAGCCGGACAGCATGCCGAACTTCGCACAATGCTCGAACGTAGCATTCGCGAACATTCCGCAACGAGTGACATGCTTATTTGGTTGAGCAACGAACGCGATCGCTGGACGGAATTGGTCACGCCGGACCTGCTTGGCGCGATTCTTTCAGCGATGGAGCGTGAGCAACACATCGCGCCGACGCGCGGCAGCAAATTGCAACGTTTACTCATGGAAGATCGAGAGTTGATCGGCGCGATGTTTAAAGGCGCGGAGATCGGACGCGCGCGTGACGCGATGAGGAGACTTCTCCTCAGTCCGTTGTTCGACGAATTGACGAAGCGTTCGTTGCTCGCGCGAATTGTTAAACTTTATCCCGAGCTCGAAGGCATGATTACCGGTGCACAGGCGCCGGGAAAGAGCGACGCGCTGGTTGTATCCTGGAGCAGCCTGGAAAAACGCAGGGCGGAATTTGAAGAGCTCGTGAACAAGAAAATCCCCGAGAACAGCAAGGAAATCGGCGTCGCTCGTTCTTACGGCGATCTGCGCGAGAATTTTGAGTTCAAAGCCGCCAAACAAATGCAGGCCGTGCTTATGCGTCGGAAAGTCGAGCTCGAGTCGATGCTGGATCGCGCGCGTGGAACTGCATTTGAAAATCCGGACACTTCTCGCGTTTCCGTCGGGACGATTGTGACTTTGCGCGAGTCAGATTCAAAAAAAGAAGAAACCTACACGATTTTAGGAGCGTGGGATGGCGATCCCGATCGCAACATTATTTCCTACCAAACAGCGATCGGACAGGCATTGCTCGGTCACAAAGTCGGCGACGTCGTCACGCTCAATGCCGATGGCGGACGTTATGCGATTATCTCGATCGAAGCCGCACCGCGCGACGAGACTGCGCCCGATCCAAGCCTGTCAGAAACGGAACCCGCGTCGGTGTAGAGGCGGTTACCGCAGCGACCGCAATCAATCGTGCCGCAACGCTCAAGATTCAACGACGAGCGGGCTGCAATCTCGCGCCCGCTCGCCGGAAAAAGATCGACAACTACTCGTCAGGAGTAGGAGTGGCTGTAGCTTGTGGCTCTTCTTTTTTCTGCGCGTTCGGCTCCTCCGGGGCGGCCGCTTTCAACGACTTCGCAGCCGGCGTTGCTTTCTTGGCCGGTGTGGCCTTTGCAGCTGGTGAAGCCGTCGTCGCGGGCATCGCTTTCACATCCATTGCGGTGGCGTTCATCGTATATGTGACCGTTACGGTGTTGCCTTTTTTGAGGTCGCCTTTGACTTTGGTGGCTGTGTCGCGCGCGATCTCCAATTTCTGGGTGCCGCTCTGGATCACGACCATCGAGGCGCTGACTTTGACCACCTGCCCCGTGGCTTGGTAGGTCTTCCCGCCGGCGAAAGCGACATCGCTCAACGCCAAGCTGGCTATGGCCAACAAACTAAATGTTGTCTTGGTTTTCATCATGCCGGCGATTACAGGGCGGAACCGTCCGCGAGGCAAGACTTAAGCTAAGAATCGCTCGATCGTTAGATCGGATAGGTTGCGCCGGATAGTTCCCTGACAGCCCAGTTATCGTTTTGATGACCGCCGCGGCAATCAGAATCCGCTTGCCACGCCAGTGGAGAAGTCGGAATACTCATGCGCCTCGATGAACCACAAAATCCATCATCTCGCTGTCTGGATCCTCGTAGTTATACATTTCTTTATCGGACTCGGATGGTACGCGCTTTTCGGCGAGGCGTGGTTGAATTACAACGCCCGCACCATGACCGATATCGAACCACCGCACAGCGCGATTCCCTATTTGATCGCGATCGTCGCCGCAATCTTTGTCAATTACGCGCTGGCCTGGCTCTTCGCAAAAATGCATGTGGCACACGCCATCACCGGGTTGAAGATCGCGCTCATCTGCTGGTTCGCTTTCTTGTTTGTCCAATACGCGGCCATCTCCGTCTTCTCGGCGTTTGAAACAAATCCATGGCCGCTCGTTTTCATTAACATGGGTCGACCCTTCGTCGCCTTTGCGATCAGCGGCGTCGTCCTGGGCGCGTGGCGGCGGCGCGAATTATAGTGGCTGGAGGGATGCGCTCGGCCCGCCGAGCCGTAGCTTTGGCGAGGCCGGTCGCGTCCCCGCGGAAGAACCAAAAAATTCCCCCGCGCGGCTAAGATGATTTAATTATTTTCCTGCTCGGCGCTGGATTAGAGTGGGGCTTCCTTTTTCTGAGCATTCGTCTGGATGCAACTCACCGTTACGGTTGCGCCGACTTCCGCTTTGCCGGTTACCGTTGTATCCGTCCCAGTCCCCGTTTGAATCTCCCATACCCCTTTCTCATTTGCCCTCTGCACTGTGATGCTGGTGGCCGTGATCGCTATCACTTTCCCAGTGATTTGTGTTTTTTGGGCCGCTATCTGAGCGAATGACGCGCTGAGCGCGAAACTTCCTATGACTGCCAGGCTAAGGAGTAATTTCATTTTCATTCTGGCATTGAACGCCTGGGCCGCCTTTTAAGGCAAGCCTTTACCGATCATCTTGGCGCTATGCCCGGCGCAGTAGCGGCTACCTCGCGAACGATTCGGGGCCCTCAGTCGCAAAATAATGGATGCAACGTCACGTTGCTATTCTTTCGGCGGCTCGGGCATCGCCTTCACCCCGACGCGAGCCAGATACTCGTCGGCCTGGAGCAGGTCGTCACCCGCGCGCTGGACGATTTTGAGGAGATTGTCCATCGACGAAACTTCCTCGAGCTGCTCAGTCAGAAACCACTGCAAAAAGTTGATCGTGATGTAATCCTTTTCGTTGCGGGCCAGCTCGACCAGCGCATTGATCTGATGGGTCACTTTGACCTCTTGATCGAGGGAAAGCTTGACCGCGTCCTTCGGCGTCTTGAAGTGCGCTTTCGGCGCGTCGATCGCGGGAATCACCACGCGCCCGCCAGCATCGACTACATATTTGATGAAGCGGAGCGCATGACCTTTTTCTTCCTCCGCTTGCTTGAAAAAATGCATCGACAATCGCGGAAGCGCCTCCGCCGCAAAATGCGCCGCGATCGCGTAATACTGCATCGACGCACTGAACTCGTACCCGATCTGTTCGTTGATGGCGTTAATAACTTTTTTGCTGGTGAGCATAATGACCTTTCGCTGGTGGAGTTGTTTACTTAACCCAACAGCGGGTTGCCCTCAAATGTTCATCGCGGACTGGGAGTCGGGGCTTGCCCAGGCAAACCTTGATTGCGATGGTGTCCACATGGCCGCAGTTATCTTAACGAGACATTGAGTGAGCCAGAAGGCGACACTAAGCGTTACCGCCGTCCGCTTAAACTCTGGCATCCGATGGAACGATTGAATCCGGAGCCGCGTTCACGAGGTTTTGTTTTCAAGGCGCAGACGCGCTCTCTCTGTACGAGTTGTGGCGACGGGCGCAACGCTGGTAGCCGGTAGAAGCAAACGCCCCGCTGCCTGTTTCCAAGCAGCGGGGCGTTAGTTCTGGCGACGTCCTACTCTCGCACAACCTATCGTCGTACTACCATCGGGGCTGCAGCGTTTCACTGCCGTGTTCGGAATGGGAACGGGTGGTGCCACTGCGCTATTATCACCAGACTCCGTAACCGGAGTGGCATTTCGCCGCTATCGCGGCGAGCTCGGCCGGTGCCGACTGTCTGATGACGTTGTCGATCTTACATTTTTCCAAAGAACAATTTCGCTGGTTCTCTGAAATCTACATACAGGAAGTGTAGGTCTAACTTCTTGGGCTTCGTTTTGTTTTTAGGATCATTTCCCCTCTGTGTGCCGTCGTCCGCGTAAAGCGAACGACGGGTTAACAAAAAAGAAAATGATCAAGCCGAACGGGTTATTAGTATCTCTCAGCTGAATACATTACTGCACTTACACCGGAGACCTATCAACGTGGTGGTCTACCACGACCCTTCAGGGAGATCTCATCTTGGGATAGGCTTGGCGCTTAGATGCTTTCAGCGCTTATCCTTTCCGAACATAGCTACCCAGCACTGCCGTTGACACGACAACTGGAACACCAGAGGTTCGTCAGACCCGGTCCTCTCGTACTAAGGTCTGAACCCCTCAAATCTCCTGCGCCCACAGTGGATAAGGACCGAACTGTCTCGCGACGTTCTGAACCCAGCTCGCGTACCACTTTAA
>OCZU010000907.1_pt1 | contig 19969 bp, 19 predicted proteins | sample 1539001 | NCBI WGS metagenome assembly OCZU01 (sample SAMEA3539306, study PRJEB22396) | soil metagenome | biome: tundra; feature: field; material: soil | place: USA | collected 2010-05 | depth 0.15 m | reverse complement strand
CCGCGTCGGCGGCTGGGCTCATTGGTCGGCCAGGCGCTGCCACCGGAACAGTCGGACGCATACCACCAAGCTTGCGACCAGCCACGCCCCCAGCACCAGAGCTATCCGGCCAAGTTCCCAGCTGTGCGCCGGCTCGACTGCCAGCAACTGGTTAGGCAGGAACACCGACCGCAGGCCCTGGCAGAGCCATTTCAGCGGGAACAGCGCCGCGACCTGCTGCAGCCCCTTGGGCAGGCTGCTGAACACGAAATAGACCCCGGAGATGAACGAGAGCACCAGGTACGGCAGGTTCAGCACCGCGGGTGCGCTCCTGGCGGACCTGGCGATGCAGCTCACCGCGATGCCGAGCAAGGAGCAGGTCACGGCACCGAGCGTGAACACCCAGCCGAACGTGATCCACTTGCCCGCCGTCGCGGGAAGATGCAGGCCGAGCAGGGCCACCCCGACCGCGAGCAGAATCGTCACCTCAAGGACGGCGACGACCAGCGCCAGGATCGCCTTGCCCGCGAAGTAGGCGGTCGCGGACGCCGGGGTCCCGGCCAGCCGCAGCAAGGTGCCGTCGGACCGGTCGGCAGCGACGCTGACGCCCAGGTTCACGAACGTGGCCGACATCAGGCCGCTGGCGATAATGCCGGGGATGAAGTACTGCCGGAAGTCCACGCCGGTGTGGCCGATCTGACCGTGGAAGATCTGGCCGAACAGGGTGAGCAGGATCACGGGGAGCGCGAAGGTGAAGATCACGGAGTCCCTTTGCCGGAAGAACAGCCTGATCTCCAGCACGCCGCGCAGCAGTCCGAGCCGGGCCAGGGACGGGAGCGCCGGAGCAGGTTGGGCCGACGTGAGACGGCCTGAGGTGAGACGGCCTGAGGTGAGACGGCCTGAGGTGGGGGCGTGGTGCTGAGCCGGGGCGATCGCGCCGCGCCTGGCCGGCTGGGGGTTCGTGATCATGGCCGAACTCCGTTCTGCGTGTCATGACCGCCGGAGCGGACCGGCTCGCTTGCTGCGGGCGAGTCGCCGCGGGCGATTAGTTTCAGATAGATGTCTTCAAGCGATGGGCGGATTACGGCCAGGCCGGGGACTTCTCCGGCGAAGGTCCCGGCCAGTTCGGTGACCAGGCGGGTCGGTGCGTCAGTCACCACTGTTCGCGGGCCGTCGGCGGCCTGCCAGCTAACCGTCGTTGTCGCGTCCTGGCGGCCGCCCAGGTCGGCTGGCGGTCCGAGCGCGACGATCCGGCCGGCCGCCAGGACCGCGACCCGATCGGCGAGCGCCTCGGCCTCGTCCAGGTAGTGCGTGGTCAGCACGATCGTGGTGCCTTCGCCGGCCAGGCCGGCGATCAGGTCCCAGAACGCGCGCCGGGCGTGCGGGTCGAAGCCGGTGGTCGGTTCGTCGAGGAACAGCAGTTCCGGGTTGCCCACGATGCCGAGCGCCACGTCGACCCGGCGCCGCTGGCCGCCGGACAGCCTCCGCAGCCGGCTGTCCGCCTGGTCCGCCAGGCCGACAGCCGCGATCACCTCGCCGGGGTCGCGCGGGCCGGGGTAGTAGGCGCTGAAGTGCGTGATTATCTCGCGCACGGTCAGCTCGGCCGCGGCCGAGTCGGACTGCAGCACGATTCCGATCCGGGATCGCCACGCCCGGTCGGCATGGGCCGGGTCGACGCCGAGGACGCTGACCTCGCCGGAGTCCCTGGACCGGTGGCCTTCCAGGATCTCGATCGTCGTCGTCTTGCCCGCGCCGTTCGGGCCGAGCAGCGCGAATACCTCGCCGCGCCGGATCTGCAGATCGATGCCGTCCACCGCGCTGCGGCCGGCGTACGCCTTGTGCAGTCCGCGGACGTGCACCGCGACGTCCGCAGTGGTGTCCTGTACCTGAGTCATAGTGCCAGCGTCCGGCACCTGGCGCCACGGGCGCGTCGGCCAGCCGGGCACGCCCGGGTCCTCCGTTTGGCTGACACCAGCCCAGACCGCAGGATGACGCTAGCCCGGCGCGACGCGGTTAGCCTGGTGAGGTGTCCGCGCTGTATGCATGGCTGCGCCATCACCCGAGGCTGGTGGACGGCGTGCTCGCTGCCGTGCTCGCTATCGCGAATCTCGGTTTCGCCGTCGCACTCCACCGCTATCTGCTGATTCCGGCCTCAGTCGGCCTGACCGTGCCAGTGGTCCTCCGCCGCAGCCATCCGACCGGCGCGTTCATTACCGCTATCGCTGTCGGTGCCGGCCAGGTCCTCGCTGACGTCCGCATTGTCCCAGCGGACGTGGCCATCGTGGTCCTGCTGTACACCCTGGCCGCCTACACCACGCGCCGCATCTCGGTCGTCGGCCTGGCCGTCTGCCTGCTCGGCTCGGCAACGGCAATGCTGCAATGGGTGCCGCCCGGGATCCGCCCGCTCAACTGGCTGCTGATGGGATCGATCCTGTTCGCCGGGCCGACCCTGATCGCCTGGGTGCTTGGCGACTCGATGCGGTACCGCCGCGCCTACTACGCCAACCTGGAGGAGCGCGCCGCCAGGCTAGAGCGGGACCGGGACGCCCAGGCGCAGATCGCCGCGGCGGCCGAGCGTGCCAGGATCGCCCGTGAGCTGCACGACGTGGTCGCGCACAACGTCAGTGTGATGGTCGTCCAGGCCGACGGTGCCGCCTATGCGCTCGGCACCGATCCCGGCCGGGCTCGTGAAGCGCTGGCTGCCATCTCGGCGACCGGCCGTCAGGCGCTGACCGAGATGCGGGTCCTGCTCGGCGTCCTGCGCCGGAACGACGGGGACGGCTCGGCCGCGCTGACTCCGCTGCCTGGGCTCGGCCAGCTTGACGAGCTGCTCGAACAGACCAGAGCGGCGGGGCTGCCGGTGTCCTGCACGGTGCAGGGGCAGCCGCAGCCGCTGCCCGGCGGAGCCGCGCTCGCTGCCTACCGGATCGTCCAGGAGTCGCTGACCAACACCCGCAAGCACGCGGGGCCAGGGGCTCGCGCCGCGGTGCTGCTGCGCTACTGCGACGACGAGCTGGAGCTGGCCGTCACCGACAATGGCCTGGGCGCCGCGACGGCATCTGACGGAGCCGGTCATGGCCTGACCGGCATGACCGAGCGGGCCGCGATGTACGGCGGATCGGTGCAGGCTGGACCGGGTCCAGGCGGCGGTTTCCAGGTTAGAGCCCGGCTGCCGGTTAGTGCCGCGCGGGCCGGAACCGCGCGGGCGGGTGCCGCGCAGGCAGGTGCCGCATGAGCATCCGCATCCTGCTGGTCGACGACCAGGAGCTGGTGCGCACCGGATTCCGGATGGTCCTGGACGCTCAGGACGACATGACCGTCGTCGGAGAGGCCGGTGACGGAGCCGCGGCGGTCGCCATGCTGCGCAGTATCCCCGCCGACGTCGCGGTGATGGACGTGCGGATGCCCAGGCTCGATGGCATCGAGGCGACTAGGCAGATCTGCAAGGCCGGAGACCGGCCGCGGGTGCTCATGTTGACCACGTTCGACCTCGACGAGTACGCATTCGCCGCGCTCAAGGCCGGGGCAAGCGGGTTCCTGCTCAAGGACGTGCCGCCCGAGGAGCTGCTGTTCGGGATCAGGGCAGTGCACTCCGGCGACGCGGTCGTCGCGCCGTCTACGACCCGGCGGCTGATCGACCGGTTCGCGCCGATGCTTCCTGGCGGATTCGAGCAGGTCCTGCCTGATCTGACTTGTCTCACCAGCCGGGAGCGCGAGGTGCTCGGCCACATCGCACAGGGGCTGTCCAACACCGAGATAGCCGCACGGTTGTTCGTCTCCGAAGCGACCGTCAAGACGCACGTCGGACGAGTGCTTGCCAAGCTCGGCCTGCGGGACCGGGTACAGGCCGTCGTCTACGCGTATGAGACCGGCCTAGTCAAGGCGCGCGGCTCAGCCTGATCACCGCATTCTGCCTGGCTGTGGCCCGGCTCGGCGGTCCGCGCTTGACATATCAGGAGAGTGCAAACTATAGTTAGCTCAGAAGCAAGCGAGAGAGGTTCCCCATGAACGAGACACGTGCCATCGGGCAGGAGATCTCCGATCAGGTCCTGGCCGCCGCCCGCAAAGGCCACCAGAGGGTCACCAGCACGGTCAAGAACGTCACGGCCACAGCGCAGCTCATCCGTCCGCAGCTGCCGAGCCTGCCAAGCATGCCCCGGCCGACGCTGAATGTCCCACGGCTGCCCACGCCCGCTCAGCTCCGCGAGAGGGCGCCGCAGCTAGCTGCGATGCTGCCAAGCACCGAGCAGCTCAGGGCCGGCGCTCATGAGTTCGCCGGGCAGTTCCTGTCGGCTCAGCGCAAGGTCGTCGACCAGGTCCGCGGTGCCAGCGCACCGCTGGCGCATCAGGCCGAGGTCCACGACCTGGCCGGGCAGTTCCTGTCGGTCCAGCGCAAGGTCGTCGACCAGGTCCGCAGCGTCGCTACGCCGCTGGCGCACCAGGCTGCCGCAGTCTTCACGCAGGTCAGCCGACCGGCCGGCAAGGCAACAGCGCCAGCCGCGCTGAGTGACAGCGCAGCGTCTGAGCACGGCAAGGCCGACGCAGGCAGGGCCGACACGAGCAAGACCGACGCGAGCAAGACCGGCAGCAGCAAGACCGGCACGAGCAAGGCCGCCACGAGCAAGACCGAGCACGGCAAGACCGCCACGAGCAAGACCGAGCACGGCAAGACCGAGCACCGGCGTGGCGCGAATGGCAAGGCCGACGCCAGCAAGGCCGCTGCGACGCAGGATGGCCCGAGCGCCAGGAAGCCCAGGACCAGGTCCACGGCGAAGTAACGTGCCTGCCAGCGCGCGGCGCGGTCAGCGACGTCTAAGGCGCGGCCGGCGGAGGAATCCGCCGGCCGCGCTTAGTATTCATCTGCACCACCTGGCCGCAGGGAGAGCACATGAACGAACCGTGGGACACCCAGATGGAGGCGCTCGGCGAGTTCATCCGGCGACAGCGCAAGCTGGCCAATCTGTCGCTACGCCAGCTCGCTGAGAAGACCAGGCTGTCGAATCCGTACCTGAGCCAGATCGAGCGCGGACTCCACCAGCCGTCGATGCGGGTCATCAAGCTGATCTCCGAGGCGCTCAACGTCTCCGCCGAGACTCTGCTCACCCAGGCCGGCCTGCTGCACCATGCTGACGGCAGCCCGGACGCAGCTCAGGCCGGAGCGCGGACCGTTGAGCAGGTGATCAATGCCGATGATCGGCTGACCGAGCAGCAAAAGGCAGCACTGATCTCTGTCTACCAGAGCATGCTGCACAACCAATAACGCGACGGGCCAACTTGTGACGTATCGGTGTGAACATCTCAGACCGGTGATCAAACCCGGAGAATCGGCATTACGATACGACAGCGTGACTGACCTGAGCCCGGGCGCTGCGCCACTCCCTCGGCGACAGCCCCCGCCCCCGCCCCCGCGAGACCCGCTGCCGCAGCGCCAGCCGGTCTCGCCATCTGGCGAGCCCAGCATGAGTCTCCCCCGGCGAACCACCGCGGTCCGACGGGTCGGACGGCACCGGAGCATGCACCGGATCAGCGTGGCCTCCGACGCTCCTGCCCTCGTCCTAGCCACCCCCGGCTCCTGCACCGGGGCCGGGTACGGGCTGGCCGAACACGTTGCCGAGCAGGCGGCGGCGTCCTGCCCTGGAGTGGAGATCCGGATCGGCTATCTGAGCGGAACCGCCGACAGCCTGACCAGCGCGCTGCGATCGGGGACTGGCAACGGCACGGCGCCAGGCACCCATGCGGTCGTCGTCCCGCTGCTCGCTGGCCCGCACCCCGTACTCGACGCGACGATCGACGCGGCGATCCGCCAGGCACCGGTGCCAGTGATGCTCGCAGCGCACCTCGGCCCGCATCCGCTGCTCGCAGGGGCGCTGCATGACCGGCTATCAGAGGTCGGCCTGGCCCGAGCCAGCCGTGCTCGCGGGCTCAACATCTCGGCAGGCGCCAACGGAGTCATGGTGGTCGCTGATCGCGGTCCGAAGGCGATCAGCGACGCGGGGCTGACCGCCCTGCTGCTCGCCGCCCGGCTGGCCGTGCCCGTACTGCCCGCCTCGCTCGGCGACTCAGCAAGCATCGACGCCGCGCTGAGCCGGCTGCGCGAAGCTGGTGTCTCCCATCTCGCCATCGCGCCCTGCGTGGTCGGTCCGGAGACCGAGCCTGCCGAGTTCGACCGCTTGAGTTCCATGCTCGGTGCTCCGTGCGCGGCCCCGCTCGGCGGGCATCCGGCGGTCGCGCAACTGGTCGCCATCCGCTACGGTGAGGCGCTCGCCAAGATCAGCGTCGCCAGCCATTGACATGCGCGCCGCGCTGCGCTGCGGACCGAATCAGCTGGAACCTACCGGACTACCTGCAACGGACAGAGAGGCAAGCGACATGAGCGAGTGGAACCCGATGACCTTCGAAGGCAAGGACACCATCCTTGCAGTTGTCCGGGCGCAGGCGGCACGAATGTTCGCCCTGGCCGAACGGCCAGGTGCGTGGGATGCCCCGACCGCCTGCGAGAGCTGGAAGGTCAAGGACATCATCGGCCACCTGGTCGACACGACCGAGGGGTACTTCAAGAGCTTCGAGATAGCCCGGGCCGGAACCGACCCCGCCGCCGCATTCGGCCTGCTCGCCATGCACGAGCTCGCCGGTCAGAGCGCGCAGGCGATGGCGGCTCTTCCGCAGCATGAACTGCTCGACCGGGCGCGCGCCGACCTGGACAAGATGATGGGGATCCTCGAGCCACTGACCGAGGAAGAGTGGGGCGGCCTGCTGGTCCCGCACTCCTACATGGGCAGCGTGCCCGCGTTTGTCTACGCGGGCGGCCAGCTGATGGATTACGGGGTCCACACCTGGGACATCAAGCAGGGCACGGGTGAAGCGCATGGTATGGACGGCGACGCGGCCGATCTGCTCGTCCCGTTCATGTTCATCATCTGGCAGTCCACCGTGAAGCCGGACGCCGACCTGACGCCGTTCACCATCGGTATCCGGGTGTCCGGCCGCAACGCGGGCGAGTACCGGGTCTCGATCGGCGAGGCCGGCCTGTCATACGAAGCGGGCGACATCGATGACCTGCCTGCTGTGATTGAGTTCGACGCCGGCAGTCTCGTGCTCACGGCGTTCGGCCGGGTCAACGGCGGCACTGTGCGCGGCGACGAGGCACTAGCCGACCGCTTCCTCAACCTCTTCTTCCCGATCTGACCCGACTCCGCATCATCACCGTGCAGGATTAGCCACGAAAATCCGTGGCTAATCCTGCACGATCATCAGCTCGCCGATCGACCCCGGCCCGCCACGGTGCGCCGTGGGTTGTGTTCTTCCTCGGCTGGATCAGCCGGCGCCTGCGCTGGTGTCGTGCTCACCGGGCTGATGCCCGGCGGGCAGCCGGTGCTTAGCGAGCCGCGCGGTCGGAGTCCTCGGCAGCTCATCGATCAGCTGCCAGAACCTGGGCACCTTGAACGCCGACAACCGCGCCGACGCGAACTCCCGCAGCTCGCCGAAATCGACCACGGCACCGGGTGCGGCGACCACAAACGCCTTGATCTCCTCCTCGGTCAGGTCTGACTCCACGCCGACGACTGCGGACTCAAGCACGGCCGGGTGCGCGTCGAGCACCTCCTCGACCTCCAGGGGCGAGAGATTCTCGCCGCGCCGGCGCAGCACCTCCTTGCGCCGTCCCACGAAGGTGTAGGTGCCGTCGTCGTTGACGGTGACCAGGTCGCCGGTGCGCAGCCAGCCGTCAGCCAGCACCGACGCGGTCTCCTCCGGCATGCCCCAGTAACCGCGCGTGATCACCGGATTGCGCAACAACAACTCGCCCGTCTGACCCGGTCCAGGGCCAGTGCCGGGTCCGACATCGGCTCCCTCATCGGGCACGACCTTCGCCTCGTTGACGGTCCCCAGGTACGGATGCTGGCGCACCGCGCCGAGAGTGCCGAACGGCCGGGTTCCGCGCGGCCAGATCAGCCCGTAGGGTGACTCCGACAGGGCGTAGCCGATCACGATCCGAAGGCCGAGCCGGCGCTCGATCTGCTCCTGCCTGGCCTGCTCGGGAGCCGGCCCGGCGTAGCAGAGCCGGAGCGGGTTGTCCGCGTCGTCTGGCCGCTCCGGCTGCCGCATCAAGATCTCCAGCATCGCCCCGATCGCGTTGAACTCGGTCGCGCCGTGCCTGCGCGCCGTGTCCAGGAACCCGCTGGCCGAGAACCGCGGCACCAGCACCAGCCCTGCGCCGCAGACCAGGGAGCCGAGCACCGAGTAGATCGGCGCGTTGATGTGGAACAGCGGCAACGATGTCATCAGCCGGTCGCCTGCGGTCAGCTCCATCCAGAACGGGAAGCCCTCCGCGGCCATCGCGTACGCCCGGTGGGTCTGCATGACCAGCTTGGAGCGGCCGGTCGTGCCCGATGTGGGGATCAGGACGGCCAGGTCATCGGGCCGCACGGCGGTCTGCGGCACGGCAAGCGGCTCGCCAGTCCGGCCAGCACCGAGCCCATTGACATTGATAACGGCTCGCCCGCGCCCGTCGCCGAACGCCGCCCCGTCGCCCTCGGAGTCAAGCCCCGGGTCGGTCAGCACCGCACGCGGCTGCACCTGCCGGATCAGGCCGGCCAGCTCGGCTGGCGTGCTCGCCGGATTGACCGGCACGGTGACCGCGCCGATGCAGGCCAGCGCCAGCCAGCTGAACAGGTACTCGGGCGTAGTCCGCGCGGTGAGCACCACCAGATCGCCGTGCCCGATCCCGGCCTCGCGCAGCTCGGCCGCCACCCCGGCAACCCGTCCCGCCGCTCCGGCGAAGGACAGGGTCAGATCGTCGGTGCGCAGCCAGATGCCGCTGGGATCGCGCTGCGCCGCCTGGTCGAGCAGCCGCGGGATCGTTCCTGAGTAGTCCTGCAGATTCCTCGCCGACTTGCCAGCCATGCTTGACGACAATACGGGGCGAGCACGGAGCCGGGCGAGCACCGGGGCCGCGCAGCAGGCGCTACTGCCTGCGGCGCGACCCCGGCGGCATGATCTGGGCCAGGTTGGGCCGTCGGCGCAGGTGACGCTGGCGCACTCGGCGGAAGCTGCGACGATTGGCCTATGACCGGAGCCGGGCACGTTCCTTCCTGGGCGCGCGGGGTCAGGACAGTCACCATCTTGACCGGCGCCGGGATCTCGACCGACTCGGGGATACCTGCCTTCCGCGGCCCGGACGGACTGTGGACGCGCGATCCCGCGGCCGAGCGGCTCTCGTCCTATCAGACCTACGTCAGCGACCCGGCCGTACGGCACCGGTCCTGGCAGGCCAGGCTGCATCACCCGGCCTGGTCCGCCGAGCCCAACGCCGCCCACCTGGCGCTGGCCAGGCTGGGTCACGTCCTCGACACTACGGTGATCACGCAGAACATCGACGGTCTGCATCAGCAGGCGGGCACGCCAGCTGCCCGAATCATCGAATTGCACGGAACGCTGTCCGGCGTCGTATGCACCGAGTGCGGCGAACGGACCGAGATGGCTACCGCGCTTGACCGGGTCCGGGCCGGAGAAGCGGATCCGCCGTGCCAGCAATGCGGCGGGATACTCAAGTCAGCGACAGTCATGTTCGGCCAGCGGCTCGATCCCGGCGTGCTGACCAGCGCGGCACGGGCTGCTTCCGGCTGCGACCTGATGCTCGCCATCGGCAGCACGCTGACCGTCGAGCCGGCTGCCTCGCTGTGCAGAGTCGCCGCCGAGGCGGGCGCCGCGCTGGTGATCGTCAATCGCGACCCGACACCGTACGACGAGATCGCCACGGCCGTCATCCGCGACCCGATTGGCCAGTCGGTCCCCCGGATCGCCAGTCAGCTCAGCCACCCGACGGACGAGGGCGAATGGTAATCGCGGAATGTGAGCTAACTGACTGGCGACGTCAGGTCAGCGAACTGTACGCCGAAGTCCGCGCGCAGAGGTCAGCGGAGCGCGGCCACCAGATCTGGCGGTCCGGCCGGGACGAGCTATTCCGGTCGCACCCGCAGAGCCCGCTGCCACCGGGCGACCCGCTGCGCGCCACCGGCCTGCCGTGCTGGCCTTACGATCCGGATCTGCGGTTCTCACTTGAGCTGCGGCCCGCGTCCGCACCGCAGTTGCGCCAGGTCCCGGCCGGCGACGACGGCACGACGGCGCTGCGGCTGATCGGCCGGGTCGAACTGCCCGCGCCGGCCAGCGCGACCATCGACGTGTGGTGGCTGCAGCAATATGCCGGAGGCCTGTTCCTGCCGCTGCGCGATGGCTCTGCGGGCGACACCAGCTACGGCGGCGGCCGCTATGCCCTCGATACGGCCAAGGGCGCCGATCTCGGCGGTACGGCGGCGTCGATCGTCGTCGACCTGAACTTCCTGTACCACCCCTCGTGCCGGTACAACAGCGCGTGGCAGTGCCCGCTGGCTCCGGCCGGCAACACCATCAGCGCCAGGATCAACGCGGGCGAGCGACTCTGACCGGTAGGTCTGCGCCGCCGCCACGTCGCAAGGGTCGTCCTGGGCGTCATCGTGTCCGCCGGCAACTGCCTGCGGCGCGGTCCGATACGGTCGGATCGTGACGACGACGACCAAGTCGGACGTCCTGGTGATCGGGGCCGGGGTGTCCGGGCTCAGTACGGCGCTCAGCCTGATCGAGTCGGGGCTGGACGTCACCATCCGCGCGGCGGACCTGCCGCAGCGCACGACGTCCGTGGCTGCGGGTGCCATCTGGGGCGCCCACCTGGTCGGTGTCGACGAGCGCGTCCGGATGTGGTCCGCTCTGACCTTGGACCGGCTGCGCGAGCTCGCCGCCGACCCGGCCACAGGGATAAGGGAAACCCGTGGCCTGGTGGCGTCGCTGACCGACAGCTCGGGGCCGCCGCAATTCACCGAGGGCGCCGGAACCCTCTCGCGCTGCGACCCGGCCGCGCTGCCAGCCGGCTACGCGGCCGGCTGGCAGTACAGCGCTCCGGTGGTCGCGATGCCGGTCTACCTCGACTACCTGACCGACGAATTTCTCCGCGGCGGCGGAGAGCTGCATGTCGCCGGCCGGCTTGACAGCCTGGCGCAGGCGGCGGATGCGGCGAGCGCACGGGTGATCGTGAACTGCTCCGGCATAGGCGCCCGCCAGCTAGTCCCCGACCCGGAGCTGATCCCTGTCCGCGGCCAGGCCGTCGTGATGGCCAATCCCGGCCTCACCGAGTTCTTCGTCGGCGAGACCGATCAGCCCGACGAGATCACCTACTTCTTCCCGCATGGCGCGACGGTCGTCCTCGGCGGTACCCAGCAGCCGGACAGCGCGAGCACCGAGCCCGACCCGGCGGCCGCCGAGCGGATCGTGCGTGACTGCGCCGCGGTCGAGCCGCGACTGGCCAGCGCGCCCATCCTGGCCCACCGGGTAGGACTGCGGCCGGTTCGCCCGCGGGTAAGGCTGGAAGTGCAGGCCATCGACGGCGGGCGTCATATTGTGCATAACTATGGGCACGGCGGAGCTGGCGTCACGCTGTCCTGGGGCTGCGCCCGCGCGGCTGCCGACGACGTCCTCCGGCTGCTGAGCTGAACTTCAGGCAGTTCAGAAGCCGGGGAAGATCGCGCGCAACTGGTCGAGATCGGCGCTGCGCCCGGTCACGCTGGCCGGAGTGTGCTCGGGATCAAGCCGTCCGTAGGCGAGCCGCAGCAGCGCCTCGGTCGGCATCGTGATCTCGGCGGTTCCGGCGCCATCGCCGCCATCCCCGCCGCTGCCGTCACCGTCGGCCCATGGCGTCATGCTGACAGCGTCATCGGCGGTGAGCAGGTAATCGCGGTCCGGCTGGCTGGTCCGGATCCTGGCACGGAACGGCTTTTCCTGCGGCTTGCCCAGCCTCGGCGCCAGGAACTGCGGCACATTGTCGATCAGCAGCGAGACGGCGTCCGGCGAGACCACCGCGGCCGGGTCAGCGGTCACGGCGACGTCCCAGGTATGCAGGGCGTGCTCGCCCAGGCGCAGCCGGATCAGCCCGATCGCGTCCAGGTCCATGCCGAAGAACGGGAAGCTTATTCCGGCCAGGTCCTCGTCGCTGAGCTGCTCAAGCTCGCGGACGTAGTCTTCGTCGGTGGCCACCGCGGTCGCCGCCTGATCGTCCGGGCTCATGGCATTCCACCGGTCCCAGACCGGCTGGAAGGCATCCCGGCTGACCGGCTCGGACCGCCCGAGTGCGCCGGGCAGCATCAGCAGCGCGATCTCGGCGCCGCTGCCCAGATGGGACAGCACCTGGGCGATCGACCAGTCTCGGCAGTAAGACTGAGCGCGCAGGCCATCGGGAGTCAGCGGATTGACCAGGTGGACGAGCCGATCGTGGCTGTGACGCAAGGTGGCGATCCAGGCATGCGGGTCGGACTCCATCTGCTGACTCCGTTCAGTAAATGAGTTAACTACCTATTTAGGTGACGCTGCCCGGCCGGGCGCAAGCTGCGCGCTTCCGACCGTCCAGCAGCCATTACAGCAGCAGCCGGGTACCGGGGCCGTAGGGTGGGTCGGGTGAGAATCGGATTCGGCCTGCCGGTGTCGGGTGCCTGGGCCACCCCGGAGAACGTCTCAGAGTTCGCCAGCCGGGCCGAGGCGGCCGGCTATGCCTCGCTGTGGAGCTTCCAGCGGCTGCTGATCCCGGACGGCTCTGCCATGGAGCCGGTCTACCACAGCGTGCTGGACCCGATGACGGCACTCGCGTACGCGGCGGCCATGACCACCAGGATCCGGCTCGGGTCCGCGGTGGTCAATCTCCCGTTCGTGTCCCCTGCCTACCTCGCCAAGCAGGCCGCGACCCTGGACGTGCTCTCCCGCGGCCGCCATGACCTGGGTCTGGGCATTGGCTGGATGCCGGAAGAATTCACGATGACCGGTGCATCGATGGAGCGGCGCGGGGCCAGGGCCGCTGAGTACGTCCAGGTACTGCGGGCGCTGTGGGGTCCCCAGCCGTGCGAGTTCCACGGTGAGTTCTACTCGGTCCCGCGTGGCAGCGTGGCACCCGCGCCGGTCCAGCCAGGCGGGCCGCCGATCTTGCTAGGCGGGATGGCGCAGCGGGCCCTGCAGCGGGTAGGCCAGATCGCGGACGGCTGGGTGACGTCAAGCCGCACCGACCTGTCGCGGATCGGCGACGCCGTCGCCGTAGTCCGCGCGGCGGCCTCGGCGGCCGGCCGCGACCCGGACGCGATCAGGATCATCTGCCGCGGTGTCGTGCGGGCTGGCGAGCCGGCCGTTGACAGCCAGGGCGCGCGGCTGCTGCTGTCAGGAAGCCACGACCAGATCCGCGCCGACGTTGACTGGCTCGCCGATCGCGGCGTCACGGAACTCTTCTACGACCTCAACTGGGACCCGCTGATCGGCGCGCCGGATGTCAGCCCGGCGGCGGCAACGGACCGGGCTGCTAGCCTCCTGACGGCACTCTCGCCCACTTGACAGCCTGAATGTCCGACAGGGGCGATTTTTCGCATTTATCATGGTTATTTAAGCAATTCGCAGATCATACTTGACCTGAGTATCTGCCATTGTTAGATTCCGCCCATATCCCTGCGCTCTGTAGCGAGAGCCGCCAAGCAGTGCACATGAGCCGCGATCGATCACAAGCGGACCAGAACGAGAGGTGGATGCGTGCAAAGTCGCTGGTCATTCAAGAGACGTTCAAGCTGGGCGCTAGCCGCAGCGCCCGTCCTGGCGCTGGCGAGTCTGTCCATCGCCGCGAGCCCCGCCGTGGCTGCTCATAGCCGGTCGATGAGCAGCCCTGCTTCCGTCAAGCCCAAGTCCGTGATGCCCAACCCGATCAGCAACGTGGACTGCAACGGGTGGAGCAAGAAGTACAAGCCGATCAACGTCGGCGGCAAGCGGACCTGCACCGACCCGCGCGGCCCGATCGCGTACACGAATTCCGCAGTGAAGAGCTACAACGGCAACGGCCGGTTTATGGACAACGGCCACTACGTGGGGCACGACGAGCCGAGCGTGAAGTTCATCTCGCACGCGGCCAAGTCGGGTAACACGATGACCTACTTCATGAAGATGCCACGCGACCCCGCCAGGCACGCCACCAACAACGGGCGGGTCGTCGACTACTCGGAGCTGAGCATCGCACCGTGGTTCGGCCTGCCGCTGTGCGACCCCGGATCTTACCCGGAGAACCCCTGCAAGCCAGACAGCGACTCGAACACAGGCCTGAACAGCCCGAGCGACGCCGGCTCCGCCTTCATGGAGCTGCAGTTCTACGCGCCGGGCTTCGCCCCGTTCGTCGACAACGAGAGCTGCAGCAAGACGCAGTGGTGCGGCGCGATAACGATCGACAGCCTGGAGTCCAAGTTCAACTTCGTCGACATTAACCCGAACTGCGAGGAGCCGCAGAACTTCGCCTGGCTGCAGACCAACGGCGTCCCGACCGGCCCGCCAGGACCGCAGCTGTCCAACCTCGCCACGCTGACCCCGAACGCGCACACGCTCAGGATCAACCCGGGTGACGTGGTCAAGGTAGCCATCACCGATCCGTCGGCCGGCTTCACCACCACCGTCACGGACATGACAACCGGCCAGACCGGTTTCATGGTCGCGAGCGCCGGCAACGGGTTCATGACCACCAACTACCTGACCTGCGCTGGCACGCGGTTCACCTTCCACGCCGAGTACGCGACGGCGGCGCAGCAGAATCAGGTGCCCTGGGCCGCGCTTCAGGGCGGCGTGCTCATGCAGCAGGAGATCGGTCACGCTGAGGTCTGCAGTTCGCTGACCCACAAGGACCCGATCGCGTTCCCCGGCTTCAGCGACGGCAGGGTCTTCGACACCTGCATCAGCACCAGCGAAGGCGGCAAGCGTCATGTGGGCGAAGGCAGCTGCAACTCCAAGGGCGTCTGCCTCAACCCGACGACGGAGGGTACAACAGGGCCGATTGCCTGTCCGTCCAACAACGACAACAGCGGTCAGCTGTGCGAGTACGCCGACGGCAACTGCTACCCGCAGGGCAACCGGACCGTTGTCATCAACCAGCACCCGGTCACGGAGAGTGCACCGGTGAACTTCTGCGAAGACAACCGGTTCCAGAACGGCGACCTGGACTTCGACGGGCTCTCCTACCAAAACGACTGGCCGAATGGATCGCCGAACGTGCCGACCTCGTTCAGATACGCCGGGCCGTTCGACCAGTCAGGTAAGCCGTACCCAAGCATCCAGTACGAGACGGATGTCGCCGCGTCGGAGTTCCTGTGCAACGTCACCTCCGGGAACAACTGCGACGTTGCTCCGCTGGCCGCCAAGTTCTACCCGTTCTGGACGCTCACCAACAAGGCGGGCCAGGGCATCGGGCATCTCTTCCCGACCCATGCCTGCATCTGGAACTTCGGCAATGTCATTCCCGGTGTCACGACCCACGCGTTCGGCCGGGACGCTCAGTACGGAGTTTCGGACACGGCCGCCTTCGGCGGCACCGTCATCTCGGCTGTCCTGGCAAACCCGGAGATCAGTCCCGGGATCAACTGCACCTCGCTAACCGAGCCCGCCTCCTAACAATCAGCGTCGGCTGATGGCCGCGGCCCCTTCCCGCCATGCGGGAAGGGGCCGCGGCACGTCTGCCGACGGAACACCGAGCCACGAGCGGAGCCGCGCGGAGCCCCGCGGAGCCCCGCGGAGCCGTGCCGCCACGCGGAGCCGTGCGCCGGGGTTGAGGGCGCGCTACAATGGCTGCCATGACCGCCGAATCCCGCTCCGCCAGCCCGATGCCGGACAAGCCGACGCTTGACGGTATCGAGGACAAATGGTCGCGCCAGTGGGAAATGGGGCGTGTAGTACAAGTTTGACCGGAGCAAGGACCGCGGCGAAGTCTACTCGATTGATACGCCGCCACTGACGGCCAGCGGGTCGCTGCATCTCGGCCACGCCTTTTCCTTCACTCAGACCGACATCGTCGCTCGATTCCACCGGATGCGCGGCAAGGAAGTCTTCTATCCGATCGGCTGGGACGATAATGGCCTGCCGACCGAGCGCAGGGTCCAGAACTACTTCGGCGTGACCTGCGATCCGACCCTGCCCTATCAGCCCGGTTTGGTGCCGCCAGGTCCGGACCGGAAGATGACGCCCCGGGCCGCCGCGCCCAGCGCACCGGCGGCTCGGACGCCAGCGGGTCTGATCCCGGTGTCGCGGCGCAACTTCATCGAGCTGTGCCGGGCGCTGACCGAGGAAGACGAGCGCGCCTACGAGGAGGTCTGGCGCCGGCTTGGCCTGTCGGTGGACTGGTCCACCAGTTACCGGACGATCGATGATGGCCCGGCGGCAGTTTCTCAGCGAGCGTTTCTGCGCGCGGTGGCGGACGGTGACGCCTACCAGGCCCTCGGCCCGGTGCTGTGGGACGTGACGTACCGGACCGCCGTCTCCCAGGCCGATGTGCAGGACCGGGATATGCCCGGCAGCTACCTGCGGCTGGCCTTCGGCATCGAGGAAGATTCGGGTGGACCCGTCAGTCCAGCCGAGCCGGCCGGGCAGCGGACCGCTGCTGGCGACGGGCCAGGTGAGCTGATCGTGGCGACAACCAGGCCGGAACTGCTCCCTGCCTGCGTCGCTCTGGTCGCGCATCCGCAGGACGAGCGGTACCGCCATCTGTTTGGCCGGTCGGTCCGCACGCCGCTGTTCGGGGTCAGCGTGCCCGTCCTGGCCCACCACCTGGCCGACCCGGCCAAAGGCACCGGCATCGCGATGGTCTGCACCTTCGGCGACATCACCGACGTGACCTGGTGGCGGGACCTGAAGCTGGCAACCAGGCCGGTGATCGCGCCGGACGGCCGGATCACGGCGCCGGCGCCGGATTCGATCACTTCGCCGGCCGGGCGGGCCGCTTACGCCGAGCTGACCGGGCTGACCGCCAAGGCGGCGCGCAGGCGCGCCGCGGAACTGCTTCGCGAGTCCGGCGGCCTGCGCGGCGACCCGGAGCCGGTCACGCACCCGGTGAAGTTCTACGAGAAGGGCGACGCACCGCTGGAGATCATCACTGCCCGGCAGTGGTACATCCGCAACGGCAGCGGCGACGAGCAGCTCCGGCACCGGCTCCGCGGCCGCGGCCGCGAGCTGGCCTGGCACCCGCCGCACATGCGCGCCAGATACGAAAACTGGGTGAACGGCCTGACCGGAGACTGGCTCGTGAGCCGGCAGCGGTTCTTCGGCGTGCCGATCCCGGTCTGGTATCGGCTGCGCCCGGACGGCAGCCCGGACTACGAGTCCCCCATCATCCCGGCCGACGACCTGCTACCCGTCGACCCGGCAGCTGATCCGCCACCTGGGTGGGTGCAGGCTCAGCGGGACGTCCCCGGCGGGTTCACCGGCGACCAGGACGTGATGGACACGTGGACGACCTCGTCGCTGACTCCGCAGATAGCCGGAGGCTGGTGCACCGACGACGACCTGTACCGGCGGGTCTTTCCGATGGACCTGCGGCCGCAGGCGCACGAGATCATCAGGACCTGGCTCTTTTACACCGTGCTGCGCTCGGACGTGCTGGACGGAGTCCTGCCCTGGGGGCACGCGGCCATCTCCGGCTGGATACTCGACCCGGACCGCAAGAAGATGTCCAAGTCCTCAGGCAACGTCGTAACGCCCGCCGACCTGCTGCGCGAATACGGAACCGACGCCGTCCGGTACTGGTCGGGCAGCGCGCGCCTCGGCGTCGATACCGCATTCGACCTGGCGCAGCTCAAGATCGGACGCCGGCTGGCTGTCAAGATCCTCAACGCGACCCGCTTCGTGCTGGGGCTGCCGCAACCGGCCGGTCAGGACGCACTCATTACCCAACCGCTGGACCTGGCCATGCTGGACCAGCTCGCTGACCTGGTCCGGCGCTGCAGCGCTGCCCTGGAGGCATACGATCACGCGCTGGCACTAGAGCTCACCGAGCGATTTTTCTGGCAATTCTGTGATGACTATCTCGAACTGGTGAAGCCACGCGCCTATGGCGCCGAGCACGACTATGGGGCCGCTGAGTCAGCAGTTGCGGCGCTGCGCTGCGCGCTCTCGGTGCTGCTGAGGCTGTTCGCGCCGATTCTGCCGTTCGTGACCGAGGAGGCGTGGTCGTGGTGGAAGGAAGGGTCGATTCACCGTTCGGCTTGGCCTGATGCCCCCTCCATCGCCCTGGAGGGGCAACGGGCCGATGGCGCCGGACTGGCCGCCGCGTCGGCGGCTATCGGGGCGATTCGGAAGGCGAAGTCGCAGGCAAGGCTGGCTATGCGGGCGCCGGTGGCGCAGCTGGTGGTGACTGGGCCGGCTGACCGGCTTGGGGAGCTAGCGGCGGTACTCGGGGATGTGGTGGCTGCGGGGCATGTGGCGGAGGTGGAACTGCGGGCGGGGGCGGACTCTGATGTGGCGTATGACGTGACGTTCTGAAGCGTTGTCGATATGCTCCCTTTTGCCGCTATGGCGGTGATCTAGCGTTGACGGACGCTTGACGCGGTGGGGGTGATGATGCGCAGCTACGTGACCGAGTTCATAGGGACTTTCGGGCTGGTCTTTGCCATCGGCTGCGCGGTCATGGGCGGCTCGCAGGACGCCCCGCTGGCCATTGGCGCGGTCCTGATGGTGCTTGTCTACGCCGGCGGCCACATCTCCGGCGCGCACTACAACCCGGCGATCACGCTCGACGTTTACCTGCGCGGCAAGTTCCCGCTCCGGGAGGTCGGCCCGTACTGGATCTCGCAGCTTGCCGGGGCATGCTTCGCTGCGTGCTCGCCAGGTTCGGGACGAAGAGGCCGCCGGTTCAAATCCGGCCGCCCCGCCCCACCAGGTAGTTGCAGGTAGAAGCCAGGTTCCGGAGACCCGGGACCTGGCTTCTTGATCGATTGACCGCCGCTTGACCGTGGCGCTAGAGGTCATCACGCGGGCGCGACCGTCCCTACGCGGCCTTCGGCGGCACCGGGAGGTCGTTGTCTGTGCCGCCAAAGCCTTGATCAGGTCGGCAATCGTGGCCCGGTAAGGTCGCGGACGCGGATGATGCGGCACGGGAGCTCGCGGCGGCGGGCGAGTTCATATGCCTTGGTGCGGCGGATTCCCTAGGACCCCACTGAACAACGGCTGATGCGGCGGGGTGGCTCCCCAGCTGTTCTGGCGGATCGCGGTGCCTGAGTGCTGCTGCGTTTCCGCTCGGACAGCGTTCACGGGGTGTCCGGGAGTGGGAGCGGCGTGTATGCGCTTTCCTGGTATGTACCGGGCTGTGCGCGGCTGGTCAGGCCCGGATCCAGGCCCCGCCGGATCGGGCCAGGCCGTGCCGCAGGAGAGTGCGCAGGTTGATCGCGGCGCACCGGCATGCAGCCAGGTGTCGGACCGCGGGCGGTGGAAGCCGCTGCCGACGAGGTGGATGCCCCAGTGGTGCGTATCGTGTCGCACGGTGTGGTCGTGGGTAGTCGGCGGTAACGTTCCTGCGGTGCTGGAGCTCCTGGCGTTGGCGGATGATGGGGTGGTGCAGGTCTGCCTCGTCGACTGTCCACACGCCACGTTCCTTGCGGGCCGGTGAGCGCGGAGTGCCGGAACTGGTGGAGCGTCGCTCCGCCGGCGGTGTCCTTGAACAGCTGCTCGGCCTGGCGGTAGGACAGCCGGGCGCGGCCGCTCGCGGGGTCGGTGTCGCCGGCGGCCGGGAGGGCGACTCCGGGCGTGGCGGCCGGTGAGCAACAGCGGGCCCGTCGTGCGGCCCTGATGAGCCGGGGCAGCAGCCGCGCAGTGCACGCCTGCTGACCAGCTGGACCAGGGCGACTACAGCAAGTCACGTCGAGACGTTCCACAGCAGGAATACCGGCTACTCGATCAATGGAGCCTGCCAGTCTCAGACCCGGCTAGCTCGCTTAGCCGCCGTGAATCGGAGGCCAGCCAGTCCAGCGTGACGGCGGCTGTCCAGGACTGCTGCGGCGAGCCGAGCTGTTTGCCGGTGAACGGCTCGAAGTACTCGCCGAGCTCCCCGTCGGCGGCGATCTGGCTGAGTGAGTCGCTGCGGATCTCGTCCGCGCGGGCGGAGTAGCCGAGCAGGCTCAGCGACTGCCACAGTAGC
>OCZU010000906.1_pt1 | contig 19971 bp, 14 predicted proteins | sample 1539001 | NCBI WGS metagenome assembly OCZU01 (sample SAMEA3539306, study PRJEB22396) | soil metagenome | biome: tundra; feature: field; material: soil | place: USA | collected 2010-05 | depth 0.15 m | reverse complement strand
GCTGCGCCTGGCCCAGCGGGCCGGGCTGGACCGGCGGCTGCGTGGCTCGACGGCGGTGCGCAAGGTCGCGCCGGAACTGGCCGCCGCCTTGCGGGTGGCGCCACCCCTCACCCGTCGTGCGACGCCGCCCGAGCACATTCCGGCACACTGGCCGCGCCGCGCCGTCGTCGGCATGCTCACCGGCTGCGTGCAGCAGGTCTTCTTCCCCGATGTCAACGCCGCCACGGCCCGGGTGCTGGCCGCGGAGGGCTGCGAGGTTGTCAACCCGCCGGGCCAGGGCTGCTGCGGCGCCCTCTCGCTGCACACCGGCCGGGCGAGCGAGGCAGCCCGGTTCGCCAAGCAGACCATCGCCGCGTTCGAGAACGCGGGCGTCGAGGTCATCGTGGTCAACTCGGCGGGCTGCGGGTCGGCCATGAAGGAGTACGCGGAACTGCTCAAGGACGACCACGAAGAGGGGCAGGACTGGGCCCAGCGAGCGGCGCGGGCCGCCGCCAAGGTCCGTGACCTCAGTGAGTTCCTCAGCGAGCTGGCCGATGGCAGTGGCGGCCAGGTGGCCGTCAGGCATCCGTTGCGCGTGAAAGCGGTCTACCACGAGGCATGCCACCTCGGCTACGCACAGGGCATACGCCGCCAGCCCAGGGAACTGCTGCGGACCATCCCCGGGCTGGAACTGGCCGAGGTCGGTGACGGCGGGACCTGCTGCGGCTCGGCGGGTGTCTACAACCTGCTGCAGCCGGAGGCGGCCGGTGAGCTTGGCGCGCGGAAGGCAGCGGCCGTCCGCGCCACTGGGGCGTCCCTGGTCATCTCGGCCAACCCCGGCTGCAGCCTGCAGATCACCGCGGCGCTGGCCGCGGATGACTCTGGGGGCGCCCCGCCCGTGGTGCACATCGCGGAAGTGCTCGACGCCTCGTTCCGCGGGCTCCCGGTGACGGACCTGACTGGCTGACCCGCCCTGACGTCATCGCTCTGACGTCATGGTGCTGGCGCACTGACGTCAACGTGACGTTTGGCGGAGCGCGCCGGCGGCGAGGCGGAGGTCCAGACCGCCAGCGGTGATGTGTGGATCGAGCATGCCGGGGCGTCAGTATGGGCGCATACCGCAAGCGGCGACGTGCGGATCGGCGCCATCGCCGCCGGCCGCGGTGATATCGCGACGGTTTCCGGTGACATCTGGGTGGCGGTGCCCGCCGGGATCGGCGTCTACCTCGACCTGTCCGCCATCAGCGGAGACGTTCGCAGCGAGCTCGAGCCATCCGGGGCCGGCGGCGACGCCGACCTGACCCTGGTCTGCCGCAGCGTGACCGGCGACGTACTGGTCTCCCGCACTGCCGCCGACCGAGCACGATGACCCGGACCCCATGACCCGGACCCCATGACCCGGACCCATCCGTTTATCACGAGGCGCGGGCTAACCCGGCCGCTCTCTGACGGCACTATGAGATGCGGACGGTGGTTACCGCGGGCCGAGTTCTGACACGCAGATCGTGCAGGCGGCTCTGGGCGGCGACAAGGACGCCATCGCCGAGCTGGTCAAACCCCATGACCCAGACCCAGACCCAGACCCAGACCCAGACCCAGTAAGGAGCATCATCATGTCGTCCCACCCCGACCTAATCGCGGGCCTGGCCCGCCAGCACACCAGGGAACTGCGCGAACTGGCGGAACAACGCCACCGGCAGCCGTCCCCGGCCGCCCGGCGCCGCCACGGTCAAGCGCTCAGGCAGCGCACCGGCTGGGCACTGGTCACCCTCGGCCTGCGGCTCACCTACGCCAGCGAGCGCTGAGTGGCGGCCAGCCACCCGGGTTCCAGCTCGCCCCCGGCGACGATCACGGCCGGCCCGGCCAGCCAGCTCGTGGCGGCCTCCAGCGACACGGTGAGCGCCCCGCCAGGCACCCGCACCTGCCAGGACGTGCCATCGCGGCCAGCCGCCCCTGTGGCCTTCTCCGCGGCGGCCACGGCGGCAGCCACGGCGCCGGTCCCACAGGACCGCGTCTCGCCCGATCCACGCTCGTACACCCGCATCGCCAGCGACCTGGGCCCGGTCAGCTGGACCAGCTCGACGTTCGCTCCCGCCGGGAACTGCCCGGGGTCAAGCTCGGGCGGCGCGGAGAGATCGAACTTGTCCAGCGGGGCATCCACCAGGCACGCCAGGTGCGGGTTGCCGACGGATATCCGCAGCCCGTCCAGGACCACGCCGCCGGACATGGCTCGGCCCGGGCCGAGCACCGTAACGGGGCCCATGTCCGCGGTGATGCTGCCGCCCGGCTCGACCCTGACCCGCCGCAGGCCCGCCCGGGTGGCCACCGTGAAGGCCGGCCCCTCGGCCATCCCGTGGTCGAGCAGGAAGCGGGCGAACACCCGGAGGCCGTTGCCGCACATCTCGGCCACGCTGCCGTCCGCGTTCCGGTGATCCATAAACCACTCAGCTGAGCCGGACCGCTCTGCTGAATCCGGCGTTCCGGCACGGGCCGCAGCGGCACTGGCCGCCGTGATGGCCGCGGTGCGCACCACGCGCAGCACCCCGTCCGCGCCCAGCCCGGCGTGCCGGTCGCACAGCCGGGCGGCGAGCGTGGCCGACAGGCCGAAGAGATCATCGGGATCCGGGAGGATCACGAAGTCGTTCTCGGTGCCATGTCCTTTCGCGAACCGCATGCGCTGATCGTAGCCATCGCCTGGGTCAGCAGGTCCGGGCCGTCCCGGCGGGCGCGATCCGCGTCCAGCCAGATCACCCTGGGGTCGCGGCGGAACCACGATTCCTGCCGCCGGGCGAACCGCTTGGTGGCCTGGATGGTCTCGGCCCGGGCCTCGTCCTGCGAGCATTCACCCGCGAGGAACCTGAGCACCTGTGCGTAGCCGAGGGCCCGGCTCGCTGTCCTGCCTTCCCGCAGGCCGGCCCGGTCGAGCCCGGCCACCTCGTTCACGAAGCCGGCCTGCCACATCAGCGACGTCCGATCGGCGATCCGGCCGTCCAGTTCCGTCCTGGCCATCCGCACCCCGATCTGCACCACCGGGTACACGGACTCGTAATGGGGCAGCGCCGCGGTGAACGGCCGGCCGGAAATCTCAATCACCTCCAGCGCCCGGACGATCCGGCGGCCGTTCGAGGGCAGGATGGCCGCCGCGGCATCCGGGTCGATCGCGGCCAGCCGCGCGTGCAAGGGTCCAGGCCCTCCGCCGGTGAGCTCAGCCTCCAGCCGCTCCCGGACATGCGGGTCGGTACCAGGGAAGTCGAGATCGTCGAGCGCGGCCCGGACGTACAGTCCCGACCCGCCCACCAGCACCGGCACGCGGCCCCGGCCCCGGACATCGGCGATCGCGTCGCGGGCCAGGCGCTGATAGTCGGCGGCGTTCGCGGTGCGGCGGACGTCCCAGATGTCCAGCAGGTGATGTGGCACCCCACGGCGCTGCTCGATGGTCAGTTTGGCGGTCCCGATATCCATGCCCGCATAGAGCTGCATGGAGTCCGCGTTCACCACCTCGCCGCCAAGCGCGAGGGCGAGACCGAGCGCCAGCTCAGACTTACCTGCTGCGGTGGGGCCGACCACCGCGATCACGCGTTCGTGCATGGCTTCAGTCTGTCAACGGCGGCTGGAGGGCGCATGTCAGTGCCGGGCTGAGCACAACATCGATATCTAAACCTTAGATATCCAACGTTAGGTCGGCCCTTGATACTGTCGGCCCATGCCAGGGCCCGTTCGCCCGCCGGTCGGCCTCCAGCTGGCCCGCGCCGCCAGGTCGGTCAGCCGCGCGTTCGATGACGCGCTGGCCGAGGCGGGGGGATCGCTCCCGGTCTGGCTCGTGCTCATCTCGCTCAAGAGTCAGCGGCTCGCCAACCAGCGGGAACTGGCCGAGGCGGTCGGGATACGGGAGGCAACGCTCACTCATCACCTGAACACGATGGATGCCCGGGGCCTCGTCACCCGCAGGCGTGATCCGGCGAACCGCCGTGTCCACCTGGTCGAGCTGACCGCTGACGGCGAGGCCACGTTCCGCCGACTGCGCAGCGCGGCCCTCGCGTTCGATCAGCGGGTGCGACGCGGCATCACCGCCGAAGACATCGCGAATCTGGAAGACGTGCTCGGCCGCCTGGAGCGGAACGTCACCGGCTCAAACTGAGAAAAGCGGCAGGCGGCGCAGGATGTACAGATGGATCATGGCCCGCACTGGCGCGGGCTGATTCCCTGGAGAGGGGCAGCGATGACCGCACTCGATGCAACAGCTGACAACTCGGCCCAGCCCGGCGCCCACGTGGTGGAGGCAGCAGCGGCCGCCCCAGCCGCCGTCGGCCCGCTAGCCGGGAATCCCGCCATCCTCGGCCTGCCGACCTTCATCGCAGGCGCCGTCGCGCTCGGCTTGGAGCTGGTCGGTGTGGTGCCGGCCGGCGTTGTCGGCGCCGCCCTGCCCATCATCCTGGCCACCACGGCGATAGGCCTGTTCCTCGCGGCCATCTGGGCCGCGGCCCTCGGACAGACGGCGGTGGCCAGCGTCTTCGGCATCTTCGCCGGCTTCTGGCTGAGCTATGCCGTGCTCGTGCTCGGGCTGGTCCACAACTGGTTCGCCATCGCCGCGACCGCGGCGAAGGCCACCCAGGAGCTCTACCTGACCACCTGGCTGATCGTCATAGTGATGCTCACCCTGGCCACCCTGCGGCTTCCATCGGCCTTCACCGCGCTGTTCGTGCTCGTCGACCTAGCGCTGCTGCTCCTGCTGCTCGGCACCGCCAACGGGTCGGCCGGCCTGGTCAAGACCGGCGGCTACGTGGTGCTGGTGTTCGCGGCGCTCGGGGTTTACCTCTTCTTCGACGCGGCCTCGGTGGCCACCGGAGGCAAGTCACTCCCGCTCGGCAAGCCGCTCCTGCGGGCCTGACCAGCTGAGGGCTGACCAGCTGAGGGCTGACCAGCTGAGGGCTGACCAGCACGGCAGCGCTCAGGACGGGCGGCCCAGGCCGGGCATGCCCAGCAGCACGCCGGCCGGCCCGCCGCCCGAGGCGCCAGGTGCGACGCGATCGCTGCCTGGTCCTGCCCGGCGGGCCTGCCACGCGTCCCCGCCACCGGTCCGGCGTACCGTCAGCGGTGCGCCGTCCGCGATCAGGTAATGCGGGGCCGCCTGGGTGACCACGGTGGTGACCATGTCCCCTGGCCGCGGCACGGTGCCCGCCGGGGTGAAGTGCACCAGGCGGTTGTCCCGCGCCCGGCCGGACAGCCGGTGGGTCACCCCGTCCTTGCGCCCTTCCCCCTCGGCCACGAGCACCTCGACCTCGCGCCCGACGAAGGACTCGTTTCCCGCCAGGCAGACCTCTTCGACCAGGGCGGCGAGCCTCTGGTACCGCTCACCGACCACAGCCGCCGGCACCTGGCCGTCCATGTCCGCGGCCGGAGTGCCAGGCCGTGGCGAGTACTGGAAGGTGAACGCACCGGCAAAACGCGCTTGCCGGACCAGATCGAGAGTGTCCTGGAAGTCGCGTTCGGTCTCGCCAGGAAATCCGACGATGATGTCGGTGGTGATGGCGGCGCCGGGGATGGCGGAACGGACCCGGTCCAGGATGCCGAGGTATTTCTCGCGCCGGTAGGCGCGCCGCATGGCCCGCAGGACCGCGTCGGAACCGGACTGCAGCGGCATGTGCAACTGCGGCATGACGTTGGGCGTGTCGGCCATGGCCTCGATGACGTCATCGGTGAAGTCACGCGGATGCGGGGAGGTGAAGCGCACCCGCTCCAGGCCGTCTATCCCGCCGCACGAGCGCAGCAGCAGCCCGAATGCCCTATGGTTGGCCGAACCGGCACCGTGGCCGCCCGAACCGGCACCGTGGCCGCCGAATCCGGCGCCATAGGAATTCACGTTCTGCCCGAGCAGTGTGACCTCCAGGACGCCTTCCGCGGTCAGCGCACGGATCTCGGCCAGGACATCACCGGGCCTGCGGTCGGTTTCCCGGCCGCGCAAGGCCGGCACGATGCAGAACGTGCACGTGTTGTTGCAGCCGACCGAGATGGCGACCCACGCCGAGTAGGCGGACTCACGGCGGGCGGGCAGCACCGAGGGGAACCGTTCCAGCGACTCGACGATCTCGACCTGGGCCTGGGCCTGCACCCGGGCCCGATCGAGCAGCACGGGCAGCGATCCGATGTTGTGGGTGCCGAACACGACGTCCACCCATGGCGCCCGGTCCGCGATGCCCGCCTGGTCCTTCTGCGCCAGGCATCCGCCGACCGCAATCTGCATGCCTGGGTGCGCGTTCTTGACCGGGAGCAGTTGACCAAGGTTGCCGTACAGGCGGTTGTCGGCATTCTCGCGCACGGCGCAGGTGTTGAAGACCACCACATCCGGTGACGCGTCCCCGGGCACCGGGCGGTAGCCCGCCTCCTCGAGCAGCCCGGCGAGCCGTTCGGAGTCGTGCATGTTCATCTGGCACCCGTAGGTGCGGATCTGGTAGGTGCGAGAGGCGCTCATATCGATACCCGAGAGTACGCGCAGCAGGGAGCATGTCCGGAATCTTCTGTGGGCGACCCCGTGCGTGGTAGACGATATTCCTATGACAGAGAGCGCGGGACCAACCCCCATCCCCTACGGCACTTGGCCGTCCCCAATCAGCGCGGCAGATGTGGCGAAGGGGCGGGTGCTGATCTCGTATCCCGTCGTCATCGGTAACGATGTGTGGTGGCAGGAAGGCAGGCCGGACGACGGCGGGCGGGTCACCGTGATCCACTGCGGCCCGGACGGGAAGCAGCACAGCGTGCTGGCCGCCCCGTGGAACGCCCGCACCCGCGTGCACGAATACGGCGGGCTTTCCTACCTGCCGCTGCCCCAGTGGCAGGGCCAGGACGGCGAGCCGGCGGGCAGCGGAACGGGGGCGGGCGGAACGGGGGCGGCCGGCGCGATTGTCTTTGCGAACTACGCTGACCAGCGGCTTTATCTGACACCGCAGGCTCAGCCGGAAGACAAGACCCAAGATCCGCGCCCGCTCACCCCTGAGCCGCCGGGGCATGATGGGCACGCCGCGTTGCGTTACGCCGACTTCACGCTCTCCCCGGATGGCACCGAGATCTGGTGTGTCCAGGAACGGCACGACGAGGGCAAGGTCACCCGGGCCATCGTCGCGGTCCCGCTGGACGGCTCGGCCGCGGACAATCCTGAGGCCATCCGCGCGCTTGTCACGGGATCGGACTTCTTCGCGTTCCCGACCCCTTCCCCCGACGGCAGCCGCCTCGCCTGGGTCTGCTGGAATCACCCGCGGATGCCATGGGACGGCACCGAACTGCGGGTCGCTGTGGTATCGGACGGCGTCCCCGGCAAGGGAAGGCTCGTCAAGGGCGGCATGCGGGAGTCAGTGGTGGCACCGCGGTGGCGGAGTAATTCCAGCCTCTATGTGGTCTCCGACTGGGTGGGCTGGTGGAACGTGTACCAAGTCGGCCTGGTCGGCGAGCCACCCCAGGCGCTGTTCTCCGCGGAGGAGGAGTTCGCCGGGCCATTGTGGCAGCTCGGCGGGAGGCCGTTCGCTGTGCTGGGCGACGGAAGGCTGGCGGTCCTGCACGGCGTCGGGGGCATGCACCTCGGGCTGCTCGACCCGGAGACCGCGGAACTGACCGATCCTGACATTGGTTTCGACGAGTTCGTGTCCGGCCTGTCCGCGGACGGCAACACGATCGTCGGCGTGGCGGGCGGCCCAACCACCCCGCTGTCCGTCATCCGGATCGACGCGGCGACCTGGCAGACGACGGTGCTGCGCCGCGAGGAGGAGGACGTGCCCGACTCGGCTTACCTGCCGGTACCGCGCCAAGTGCTGCTCGATGGCCAGTTCGGCCGCAGCGTGCACGCACTCGTGTACCCGCCGTCTCATCCGGACGCGGTGGCGCCGGAGGGTGAGTTGCCGCCATATGTGGTCTGGGTGCACGGCGGTCCCACGGCGCACGCAGTCGGTCTCTTCGACCTGGGCAAGGCGTACTTCACCAGCCGCGGCATCGGGGTGGTTGATGTGAACTATGGCGGCTCGACCGGGTACGGCCGCCTGTACCGGGACAGGCTGCGCCGGCAGTGGGGCGTGGTCGACGTGGAGGACGTGATCGCCGCCGCACTGGCACTCGCCGAGAATGGCCAGGCGGACATCAGGCGGCTGGCTATCCGGGGCGGGTCGGCAGGCGGCTGGACAGCACTGGCCGCGGTGACCACCGGCACGTCATTCGGCACCGTCTTCAGCGCGGCCACTTCGTATTACGGGGTCGCTGACCTCCGTGACTTCGCCGCGGAAACGCACGACTTCGAGTCGCGGTACCTGCACGGCCTGATCGGGCCGCTGCCCGGCTTCGACACCGTGTACGTCGAGCGGTCGCCCGTCGGCCACGTGACCGATGCCACCTGCCCGGTGCTGCTGCTGCAGGGGCTCGACGACCCGATAGTGCCGCCCGCGCAGGCCGAGAGCATGGCGGCCGACCTCTCCGCACATGGCATCCGGCACGCGCTCCTCACCTTCAAGGGGGAAGGCCACGGATTCAGGAGGGCCGAGACGGTCATCGCCTGCCTCGAGGCGGAACTTGCGTTCTACGCCGAGGTCCTCGGCTTCGCCGCCCCCGGCATCCCACCGCTGACCCTGACCAAGCAGACCGAGATGGCCAACCCCGAGGTCATCACAGAGGCGGCCAACTAACCGGCCCGCCCACTCAGCCGCGAACGCTCAGCGGGCGAATTCAGTAGCGCGCGATTCGCGAACGACGGTCACCCGGATCTGGCCCGGGTAGGTCAGCTCTTCCTCCACCTGCTTGGCCACATCCCGGGCAATCACCTGGGCCTGGATGTCGTCCACCCGCTCGGGCTTGACCATGACCCTGATCTCGCGGCCGGCCTGCATGGCGAATACCTTCTCGACACCGTCCTGGGCCGCCGCGATCTGCTCAAGCCTTTCCAGCCGCTTAACGTAAGCCTCCAGTGACTCCCGCCGCGCTCCTGGCCGGCCGCCGCTGATGGCATCGGCCGCCTGAGTCAGCACCGCTTCGACGGTGCGCACCTCGACCTCGTTGTGGTGTGCCTCGATGGCGTGCACCACGTCCTCCGGCTCGCCGTACCGCCGTGCGATCTCCGCGCCGATCAGCGCGTGGCTCCCCTCGACCTCGTGGGTGAGCGCTTTGCCGATGTCGTGCAGCACGGTGCACCGCCTGAGCAGGACGGGGTCCATGCCGAGCTCGCTGGCCATCATGCCCGCGATGAAGGCTGACTCGACCAGGTGCCGTAGCACGTTCTGACCGTAGGAGGTGCGGTAACGCAGCCGCCCCAGCAGGGTCACCAATTCGGGATGCAGGTCCGTGATGGACAGCTCCACCAGGGCATCCTCGCCGGCCCGCACGCACAACTGCTCGACCTCGGCCTTGCTCCGCTCGTACGCCTCCTCGATGCGCAGCGGGTGGATCCGGCCGTCCAGCACGAGACGTTCCAGCGCCAGCCTGCCCACCTCGCGGCGGACTGGGTCGAAGCAGGAGAGCAGGACTGCCTCGGGCGTGTCGTCAATGATGAGATTGACGCCGGTGACTGACTCGAAGGCGCGGATGTTGCGGCCCTCACGGCCGATGATCCTGCCCTTCATCTCGTCGCTGGGCAGGTGCAGCACGGACACGACAGACTCGCTGGTCTGCTCGGTGGCCACCCGCTGGATAGCCAGCGTGACAATCCGGCGTGCGCGCTGTTCTCCGTCCCGGCGCGCCTCGTTCTCGGTATCCCTGACCAGCAGCGCGGCCTCGCGCTTGGCCTGGTTCTGGATCCCGGCGATCAGTTCGGCCTTGGCTTGGTCGGCGGTAAGCCTGGCGGCCTGCTCGAGTACTTCGCGCCGCTCCTCATCGAGCCGGTTCAGCTCGGCGCGCTGCCGGTCCAGGTCCTCCTGGGTACGGCCCAGCGCGCCGGAGCGCTCCTCCAGTTTGTGGAACTCCCCGTCCAGACGGCTTTCGCGCTCGGCCAGCCGCGCGTCTCGCCGCTCAAGGTCGGCGCGGAGTTCCCTGGCTTCCTCCTTGACCGCCCGCAACTCGTCCTCGGCCTCGCGGCTGGCGTGGGCCGCTTTGTCGGCCGCTGCACCTGCCTCGCGCATGATCGCCGCCGCGTCGGTCTGCGCACGTGCGCGAACCTGATCGGCTTCCCTCATCGCCTCATCGGACCGCCGCTGCGTTTCCGCGGTGTTCGCCTGGCTGGCCTGCCCCTCCGCCGCGCTGCGGGCACGCTCGCGTTCCGAGGACCTGCGCAGCACGATGGCCAGCACGACAAGGGTGGCAAGAAGGGCGATCACCACGAACACGAGAGAGATAGTGCTGCTCATGGCGCACCCCAATCCTGCTCGCTGGCCCCGGCACCTGGGTACGGTGCCAGGGACATGCCCTGGAGCGAGGGTCACGCCGACCACCGGGCCTGGCCGTACCGTGCGGCCAGCCCGCAGCGTGCCGGGACGATCCGGTACTCATGCCACCGGATGTCGGGAGTCCCGGCCCGAACCGCCTTTCCGGCCAGCCTGCTCGGCCAGCCAGCTCGTCACCGAGCCGTACTCAGTCCGGCAGGCCCCGCCCGCCGGATCCACTCACAATCCGAAGCCAGTCACCGGCTAAATCGGTCACTGACCGTATTCGTTCGTTTTCAATCCGCTTGGCGCGGAGTAACACCTCGCTGCCGTGAGGTTAAGCGTTGATAACAGTTTGGGCAAGCAGCGACTCACGATCTTCTCAAAACTCACTTTCCGTAATCACAGCGACGCTATCCGCCGTATCCACAGTAGCGGCAGCCTCAGCCATGCTGTCCAAGTCGATCCCGGCCTCGGCGGTGTCGACGCCTTCCTGTTCAAGGGCCTCGCGGACCACCCGGTAGGCCAGCGGCGCCGGATAGCCCTTGCGCGCCAGCAGGCCCACGAGGCGGCGGACACGGACCGGCAGCGGACGGCCCCTGGTGGCCGCCATCGCCCTCACCACCAGCCGCCGGGCGGTGGCGATCTCCTGATCTGGATCGAGTGCGCCGACAGCGGCCTGCACCTCCTCGCCCGGCACGCCACGCCGCTTCAGCTCGGCCGTGAGCGCCCGGCGGCTGAGACCCCGGGCCTGATGCCGGGATTCCACCCAGGCCCGGGCGAACGCGGCATCGTCGATCAGGCCGACCTCCGCCAGCCGGCCGAGCACCGCCTCGGCCGCTTCGGCGGGCACTCCCTTGCGCCGCATGGCGTCCGCGAGCTGAGCGCTGGTCCGGGGCGCCGCGGTCAGCATGCGCAGGCAGACCTGCCGCGCCCGCTCGTGAGGATCATCGCTGACCCCGGCAGCGCTGGAAGCACTAGCGGCACCGGCAGCGTCAGCGACCCCGGCAGAGCTGTCCCAGTCCAGCGTCCCGCCGTCAGGCGTCCAGCGGTCAGGCGATTCCGCCCCCGCCGTGCTCCCGATTCGGTCAGCCGTCCCGCGGTCAGGCGTCACTGCCGGAAATGCTGGAACTTCCCACAGCGCCCTTGCTCACCGGGGCACCAGCCTTGCCCGCGCTGGCCTTGCCCAGACCGCCGGCTCCGCCCACGCTCGTCCCGGCAGCGCTGACTCCGCCGCCCTCTGGGGCAGGCAATCCACTGGCGTCCGCGTCGAGGCGCGGGCCCACGCCCAGCTTCTCCTTGATCTTCTTCTCGATCTCGTTGGCGAGGTCGGGGTTGTCGAGCAGGAACTTGCGGGCGTTCTCCTTGCCCTGCCCGAGCTGGTCGCCCTCGTAGGTGTACCAGGCACCGGACTTGCGCACGATCGACTGCTCGACACCAAGGTCGATCAGCCCGCCCTCTTTGCTAATTCCGTGACCGAACAAAATATCAAATTCCGCGGCTTTGAATGGGGGTGCGCAGTTGTGGACGACCACGTCCTCAGCTACCAGGTTGTGCAGCCCCTCCACTTCGACGTCGAACGTGCGGCAGCGCCGGGGAGGCAGGATCTCAGCGACCCTGGAGAACCAGAGTTGATCTGCCAGTACGTCGCGCAGGAAGGAATCGTCGAGCCCATCAGCTAGCCGCTGGACCCGGTCACGGCGCAAGCGCGGGGTACCTAGCACCACCTTCATCCCGCTTTGGGGATCTCCTGCACCCTCGCCGACCAACTGAGCCGCCACCTGCGCGGTCACCCCGAGATTTGCGAGGTGACCAAGAACGGGCTTGATGACTTCCTCGCCGAGATAGACCCGCTGTGATCCCCGGTAGCGGCCGTCGAGCTTCGCGAGCTCACGAGTCAGGACCTGGCCGCGCGGCCCCCACATGGGAATCGCGGCGGCGAACGCCGACACGTTGTCCACGCCAGACACCCGGACTTCCCATGCCGGGTGCTTACCTGAGATCCTGCGCCCCTTGATCATTCCTCCCCGCTGAGAGCGCGGGTCGCGACGCTGGATGTTACTTCCGATACCCCAGCGCAGGAGCAGCCAGTGAAGCTGCTGGGCAAGTTGCTCCGACGTCGTAGAGAAGCCGACCCTGATCCCGCCCGTCTGCTCCCGTGAGACATAACCGTCCGTCTCGAAGATTCCGAAGATCAGGTTGCCTATGACCTCAGCCGAGACATCGGGCGCAAAGAGAGCCGCGGGAAGCTTCTTGGCGGGCGCCAGGCAACCATAGACCCCCGCCCACCGGCAGAGTTCGAGAACGCCATTCTTCTCGCCGGGCCGGTGGGAGATCGCAATTGTTATCGGGCGGCCGGTCGGCTTCACGGCGCACCCCAAGGTGCTCGCGATCCGGGCAGCGTCCTGATGCAGGGATTCCGCGACATTGGTGAACTGGACTGGCGTGCTTCCGCCCACGTAACCATCGCCGATGAGATATCCGAGCAGCCTGGCATGATCGGGCGGGATCGGCTCCTGCGTGCCAAATCCTGAGTAGGCGCGAGGCCTGGCCAGCCGGTCCCCGGGAGTGAGTTCCCCGGCAACGCGCCAACCATGCTCCGTGAGCACCTTGTGATCAGGCGTTACCCACAGTTTGGTGCCGTCGCGGAGCTTGACCCCGATGACATCCTGCTCGCCCTGGTCGAACCACGAGCTGACCTCGCCCGCCTGCAGCACGCCATTCTTATCGGCGGACACCGCATGTACCGGGATCCGGCCGTCGATGATATCTTCGATGCGATGGGTGATGCCGGTCGCAGGATCGAAGACTCGGGTACCTTCCGCGAGGCATTTGTTCTTCACTACTTTAATTCGAGTACGGCTTCCGACTGCATCTGTGCCATCTTTAAGCGTTTCTATTCTGCGCACATCGAGTCGCACCGATGCATAGAACTTAAGTGCCCGCCCGCCCGTGGTCGTTTCGGGACTATTGTGCACCATAACACCGTCGACGAAGTAGTTATGCGATCCTTCGACTTCGATGTCGAACCGGTTCATCGACCGCGTGGGTGGCTTCACGTGGATGTCCAGGATTCTCGCGGGCACCAGCCGAAGCTCACTGGCCGCGTACTCCGGCTGGACATCGAACTGGCCACGGAAACGCTCGAGAAGCTTGTACTCCATCGACGGGTGGATGTAGGGGGCGACGAGTCTCTGGAACTTCTCCGATGCCGCCGTGGTGAACTGCAGGACTGCCTGTCCCCGGGCACCAGAGGTCCGGACCCTCACGTCGAGCCCATGGGTGTCGCGCAGGTAGGAGGTCAGCCGGCCACGGGAACCTGGGCTCATCGCCTGCACGCAGATCTCGATCCTGCCGCTGCCACCCTGTGTTCTCTCCTGAACTCCTTTGGACCGGACGGTGAAACAGCCATCGTCCATGTACCAGACCGCGAGCGCGAACGGGGTGAGCGCCTTCAGGTATTCCCCGCTGAGGTGCTTCTTGCCGTCACCGAAGTAGACAGCGTCGTGCAATTCCGCCAGTTCCGGGAGCGGGGTGACGTCAGCGAAAACAGCGCCCTTGGCATTGGAATACCGCGTGCACTTGATGTTCCCCAGGAGCTCTACCTTCCAGCCCAGGTACGGCGCCTGCGCGGCTCCGTGGCCCATCCGGAACCGGGTACCCGACCCGCCCCGAGTATTCGGGGAGAGGCTCCCGTCCCCCATCAGCGCGCCCAGGATGAGCTGCGTCTGCTGCTCGCTCAGCTGTCGGGGCTCAGCGAGGATGACACGATCGCCTGAGATCAGTTCCCCGGCCTCGCGCCAGCCGCCCGGCGTCCGGATCAGGTGATTCTCCGTCGCCGCGAACTGCGCCCGGCCGTTTCCGCCCGACTTGGCCACAGTGAACTGGAGGAACTCATCTGTGTGTCCGTTGTTGAACCAGTTGACGATCCGGCGCGGAACCACGCGGCCTATCTCGGGGTCATACGAGAGGACCTCGACATCCAGCCGCTGATTGACGATCTTCCCGATCTTCTCCTGCGTGCCATCAGCCAGGGTCACCCTGGTCCCATAGGACATGCAGCCGAACATGACACCTATCTTTTCGCGCAATTGATTAATGAATATCGCGGTGGTCTTTGTCTGGCTCAGCGCGCCGGTGATCTTGCGCAGGGCCTGGGACATGAGCCGGGCCTGCAGGCCGACGTGGCTGTCGCCCATCTCGCCCTCGATCTCGGCGCGGGGCACCAGCGCGGCGACCGAGTCGATCACCACGACGTCGATGGCGGCCGAGCGGATCAGCATGTCCGCGATCTCCAGGCCCTGCTCGCCGGTGTCCGGCTGGGAGACGAGCAGCGCGTCCGTGTCGACGCCGAGCTTCTTGGCGTAATCGGGGTCGAGTGCGTGCTCCGCGTCGATGAACGCCGCGATTCCGCCCAGCCGCTGGGCGTTGGCGACCGCGTGCAGCGCCACGGTGGTTTTCCCGCTGCCTTCTGGTCCGTATATCTCCACGATCCGGCCGCGGGGCAGGCCACCGATGCCGAGCGCGACATCCAGTGAGATAGCCCCGGTCGGGATCACCTCGATCGGGGCCCGGCCCTCGTCGCCGAGCCGCATGATCGAGCCCTTGCCAAACTGCCGCTCGATCTGGGCGAGCGCGGTCTCCAGGGACTTGTCCCTGTCACCGGCCTTGCTGGCCGCCTTGTCGCTGCCCGCCCTGTCGCTGCCTGCCATGTGGACTCCTGTCGGGATCAAGGGCTTCTTGCCGGACCAGACGCTACGCGCCACCACCGACAAACTCCGCGCCCAGGTGCAGCACCGCGGCCAGGAAGCCGCGGACGAGGGGCGCCACTGCAAGCCGCCACTGCGCGGCCACGGACCACTCCCAGGTACTTACCTTAGACGAACAACTGTTCGACCATGGACGAGACACGCCGAATCCACAGAGGAATTTCCCGGCGATACGCGAGTTTCATGCCCTCGGCGCCTTCACGCCTATAGTCCGGCCGTACTCCTGGGCGAGCCATCCGCCCAGCCCACCGATCAGGTCAGTGATGACGGCAGTGTGAGGCTGGCCTGCGTGGCAGCGCCAGCGTCCGGCGCATCGTCGCGGAGCAGTATCACCGCGTCCAGATCGGAGACGCCGGGTACGGCGGCGCCCCGCGGGATACTGCCGTAGAGGTAGGCGCTGTGCAGCCGGGCGCCGAACTGGGCGGCCACGCAGTCGCGGAGGTCCGCGACCAGCAGGCCGAAGGCGGGCGGCACCCGGTCGAGTGAGCCCTCGCGGCGGATGCGGCCGTCGCGGCCAAGCCCACGGTCGTCAGGCGCTTCGGTCATGGTGGCATCGCAGCGTGCTTGTGACCTGCTGGCAACTGCTTTTCGCGCCCCAACGCAGTGCCTCAGCAGAAATATCGTGGCATGGGGCAAATGTGATGAATGCGATTGGCCTTACGGGGAAGGTAGAAGGCGAGTGCGCTGGCGGCACGGCACCGTCGCAGTAGTCCCTGGGCACATCCGATCGGCGCGGCCTGCTGGCAGGCATAATCTCTCGCCCGGGAGTGCAGATGAACCCATCAGCCGAAGATGGGGGCGGTCCCCCCATGGCGCTGGCGCAGGACCACGAAGAGCAGCCTGGCGCGGTCAGTGAGCCCCCGGCGCGGGCGCCGATCGACGGCTTCGCTGTCGCCAGCTTGATCTCGGGCATCCTGGCCCTGATCCCGCTGGCCGTGACCTTCGGGCCGATCGCTCTGTCCCGGATCGCCAGGACCGGCGCCCGCGGCCGGGCCCTGGCCATCACCGGCCTCGCGCTCGGTGGAACGTGGGCTGTCGCCGTGGCCATAGCCGTCGCCGTGATCATCACCCACGGCCCGCCAGCCGCGGCCGCCGTCTTGCCCAAGGTTTTCAGCCTCCGCACTGGCGAGTGCGTAAACTCCGCGCCCAACGGAATCAGCGGGCTGCACGTGCTGGCCTGCGGCCAGCCACATGACGGGGAAGTATTCAGCACCTTCCGGCTGGCCGACCAGCCCTACCCCGGTGCCGCCGCTCTGCGGCAGAAGGCAAACCAGGGCTGCCAGAACCGGCTGAGCGGCTACATGAACCCGCAGCTGTCGGCGATGCTCGATGAGGCCTACTTCTATCCGAGTTCGGGCGCCTGGGCGGCCGGCGAGCGGACCGTGGTCTGCACGGTCCGCTCGCCGGGCGGCAAGCTCACCGGATCGGTCCGGACCGCACCCGGATAGCGGGCTGCCGACCCGCTGGCGACTGGCTTGCGCCCGCCAGCTAATGGCTTAGCGCAGGTGCTGCGGCACGTCGAACTCGTCGCTGACGACACGCCAGATCGTCTTGGCATCGACACCGTCGGCTAGGGCCTGATTCACCGTCCGGCTGCCCAGCTTCGCGAAGACATGATCCTTGGCCACGCTTTCGGCGTACGTATCGCCGAACTGCGCGCGCATTCGCTGCCAGAACTCCGTGAGCCGCACGGTCAGGCAGGCTACCCGACAGACTGGTCCAGTCTGTCGGTGCCACGAGGCAGGATGGATATATGCCCACCCGCCGGCCCGCCCCCCCAAATGTGCCGCCCGGCGCTGCGCCGCCCGGCGCTGCGCCGGGCCTGCCGTCAGGCCTGGATGCCCCGCCATCAGGCCTGGATGCACTGAGCGGGTTCAGCCCGGCGACCCGGGACTGGTTCTCCGGCGCCTTCGCCGCGCCTACCCCGGCCCAGGCGCAGGCGTGGGCAGCCATCACCAAGGGCGACAACACCCTGGTGATCGCGCCCACGGGGTCGGGCAAGACGCTGGCCGCGTTCCTGTGGGCGCTCGACCGGCTCGCCGCGGCGCCACCGCCCCGCGATCCGAAGCTCCGCTGCCGGGTGCTGTACATCTCGCCGCTGAAGGCGCTGGCGGTGGACATCGAGCGCAACCTGCGGGCCCCGCTGACCGGGATCCGCCAGGTAGCGCAGCGGTTGGGCATCGACGAGCCGGACATCAGGGTCGCGGTACGCACCGGCGACACGGCTGCCGACGAGCGGCGGCGGCTGGCCGCCACGCCGCCCGACATCCTCATCACCACGCCAGAATCGCTGTTCCTGCTGCTCACCTCCAAGGCCCGGGAGGTGCTGCGCGGCGTGGACACCGTCATCCTGGACGAGGTGCACGCGCTGGCGGGTAACAAGCGCGGCGCCCACCTCGCGCTGTCACTCGAACGGCTCGATGCCCTACGCGAGGCTCCGGCGAGTGAGCCGGCCGGGACGCCGCGGCGCGGCGCCGGTCCTGTGCAGCGCATCGGCCTTTCCGCCACGGTCCGGCCGCCCGAGGAGGTTGCCTCGTTCCTCGGCGGGGCCAGGCCGGTGACCATCGCGGCGCCGCCGAGCAGCAAGCAGATCGAGATACGGATCGTGGTGCCGGTCGAGGACATGGCCGACATCGATCCCGTGCCCGCGCATGGCTCAGGACCGGCCGGCGGATCACCGAACGGCGAGCCGACCCAGCGCTCGATCTGGCCGCACGTCGAGGAGCGTGTGCTCGACCTCATCGAGCAGCACCGGTCCACGATCATCTTCGCCAACTCCCGCCGCCTGGCCGAACGGCTCTGCGGCCGGCTCAACGAACTGGCCGCAGAGCGGGCGCTCTGCTTGCCCGGGGGACCCAGCGCAAGCCCCGGGGATACCCCGGACCCATGGCCGGACCCCCGGGTAGAAAACCCCGGTACGCCGAGCACGGGACCGCACGCCCCGGCGCAAGTCATGGCCCAGGCGGGGACCGGTAGCGGCGCTCCCCGGGAGGTGGCCAGGGCGCACCACGGCTCGGTGTCGCGGCAGGAGCGAGCCCAGATCGAGGAGGCGCTCAAAGAGGGCAGGCTGCCCGCCGTGGTCGCCACGTCCAGCCTGGAACTGGGCATCGACATGGGCGCCGTGGACCTTGTCGTCCAGGTCGAGTCCCCGCCCTCAGTGGCCAGCGGGCTGCAGCGCATCGGGCGCGCGGGGCACAACGTAGGCGACGTGTCGCGTGGCGTTATCTTCCCGAAGTACCAGGGAGACCTGGTCCAGGCGGCCGTGGTCGCCCGGCGCATGCACAGCGGCCAGATCGAGGAACTGCACATCCCCCGCAACCCGCTCGACGTGCTCGCCCAGCAGATCGTCGCGATGACCGCGATGGACGACTGGGAGATCGGCGAGCTGGAGCGGGTGGTCCGGCGCGCCGCGCCTTTCTCCGGGCTGACCAGGCCGGTACTCGAGGCCGTCCTGGACATGCTGGCCGGCCGCTACCCCAGCGAGGAGTTCGCCGAACTGCGCCCGCGGCTGGTGTGGGACCGCACCACCGGGATGCTGCACGGCAGGCCGGGCGGCCAGCGGCTGGCGGTGACCAGCGGTGGCACCATCCCCGACCGTGGCCTGTTCGGCGTGTTCCTGGCCGCGTCCCAGCGCGAGGGCTCCGGCCGTAACTCCCACCGGGTGGGCGAGCTTGACGAGGAGATGGTCTACGAGTCGCGGGTCGGCGACGTGTTCGTGCTCGGCGCGAGCTCGTGGCGGATCGAGGACATCACCGCCGACCAGGTACTCGTCTCCCCCGCCCCCGGGCAGCCGGGAAAGCTCCCGTTCTGGCACGGCGACGCCCCGGGCCGGCCTGCGGAGCTCGGCCGGGCGCTGGGCGCGTACTGCCGTGAGCTCGCAGCGGCCGGGCCGCAGGAGGCCACCGCCCGGCTCAGCGCGGACGGCCTGGACGAGCTGGCCGCCGCGAACCTGATCCGGTATCTGACCGCGCAGCGCGAGGCGACCGGCTACGTGCCGGACGACCGCACCCTGGTGATGGAGCGGTTCCGCGATGAACTGGGCGACTGGCGGCTGGTCCTGCACAGCCCGTTCGGCGCGCAGGTGCACGCGCCGTGGGCGCTGGCCATCGCGGCCAGGCTGCGCGAGCGGTACCCGGGCATGGATGTCCAGGCCATGCACACCGACGACGGCATCGTGGTGCGTGTCCCCGATGCCGACGAGCCACCGCCGGCTGGCATCGCCGAACTACAGGCGGACGAAGTCGAGCAGATCGTGACCGCCGAGCTTGGCTCGTCCGCGATGTTCGCCTCCAGGTTCCGCGAGTGTGCCGCCCGGGCACTGCTGCTGCCGAGGCGGCAGCCCGGCCGACGCACCCCGCTGTGGCAGCAGCGCCAGCGGTCGGCCCAGTTGCTGTCGGTAGCGGGTAAGTACGGCACGTTCCCGATCGTGCTGGAGACCGTCCGCGAGTGCCTGCAGGACGTGTTCGACGTGCCCGGCCTAATCACCCTGATGCGCGAGCTGGCCAGCCGGGCCATCCGGCTGGTCGAGGTCGAGACGCCGGCGCCATCGCCGTTCGCCCGGTCGCTGCTTTTCCGTTATGTCGGTGCCTTCATGTATGAAGGGGACGCGCCGCTAGCCGAGCGGCGCGCCCAGGCGCTGGCGCTCGATTCCTCGCTCCTCGCGGAGCTGCTCGGCCAGGCCGACCTGCGGGAGTTGCTCGACCCGTCGGTGGTGAGCGGCACCGAGCGCGAGCTGCAGCGGCTGGCCGGCGGCCGGGCGTGCCGCGACGGCGAGGACGTCGCCGACCTGCTGCGGACGATCGGGCCGCTGTCGGCCGCCGAAGTGGCAGAGCGGTGCGCGGACTCCGGCGGCGCGGCCAGGTGGCTCGGCGGGCTGGCCGCGCAGCGCCGGGCGCTCG
>OCZU010000905.1_pt1 | contig 19980 bp, 19 predicted proteins | sample 1539001 | NCBI WGS metagenome assembly OCZU01 (sample SAMEA3539306, study PRJEB22396) | soil metagenome | biome: tundra; feature: field; material: soil | place: USA | collected 2010-05 | depth 0.15 m | reverse complement strand
AGAAGCTACATCAAGACGGTGCCCCAAGTTGTGACCGACGCCATGAATCAGTTGGCTGCAAAAATAGCTCGTGCAGCAGTTGTGCAGCAGGTCTCGGTGAACTGATCGCAAGTGCTTGAAAGAATGGAGCCGACGAGCGGACTTGAACCGCTGACCTGCCGATTACGAATCGGCTGCTCTACCAACTGAGCTACGTCGGCCTCTGGTTTAACCGTCCCAGTTTATCAAATCGCCGCGGGAGCAATCGCGGCCGACGAGGAAGACAGAAGAAAATCCACCTCAGAACGGCTTCACTAGGCGGCGCGAGCCGCGACCATGGCGTCGTATTCGTCTTGCGACTGGGCGGGCAGCAGGACCCACAGGGTGTAGATGCCCACAGCCGTGCCGAAGGGAATGTTGAACAGCGAGATGAAACCGAGAACCAGCGCGATCACACGCGCCCAGGGTTCGCGCTGCATTAGTCCCCATCCCGCGATGAATCCGCAAGCCGCCTTGGCCAGCACGAAAATGCCGATGACGCTCAACAGTGGACGCAAGAACCCGGTGGGCGCTTGTGGTGCGCCGAATTCGTGCAAGTGAGCAAACAGCGTGTTGGCGAGTACATACAGAACCACGCCGCCGATGGTGTTGAACGCGGAGATGGCAAGCCACAGAATCCCCAGCAAATGAAGGTGCCCCTGCACGCGCCCGGAGGGCTGCTGCATCACCGCGACCGATCCCACGATTTGCTTGCCGCAGCGGCTGCAAAATGACTGGCCGGCTTGCACCGTGGTGCCACATCCATCGCAGAACATGATTTCCTCCCGCTCCGGTTCGGGAACAGAGAGCCCGCCGCCCCAACACACGTTCAACACATGATACTCAACAGATGATACGCAAGCCACCCGTCGGAGTTCCATCGCGCTGCGGTTGAACTTTACTGCGGATGGCTTCATTGCAACCTTGCGGGATCAACACACACGAGCAAACGAAAAGGCCGCCCGGCAACAGGGCGGCCTTCTCTTTTCAAGGGAGAATAGTTCCAACGGAAGGCTTAGAATCCGTCAAAACTTTCTGGACAAAATCTTATGAGCCGAAAAAGCAGGGTGTCAAGCAATTTTTGGTAAATAAATGTCTTTAGTTTCAATCACTTACATAATCAATCAACACGCGGTTTAATTGTTCCAATTTGAGACGGAAAGCCACAAGAATCGTCTTAAGCCGATATTCCTGAGGCACTTAAGCACTCTCGGAGGTCTCGGTGGTTGCCGGCGAAGGGGCCGGGGAGCCTTGCGCCGTCTCTGCCAGATGAAGAGAAATGAACTCGGCTTGGTCGGATCTCCCGAAAGCCGGTCCGGGGAAATAGCGTCGCAACAGGACGCGAGCGCCGCCGAAGGCGACTCCGGCGGCCAGCGATATTGCACCCACGATGATGCACAGAAGAATAATGTTGACCAGCAGATTGGCAATGTTGTTCTTCTTGTCGAAATAAGTGTTCTCGTTCCAGGTAACGCTGGCGTCCCAGTTCACCGCGCCCAAAAGCGTCTGGGCGTCGCTCTGGGAAAGCGGTCCGGCGACGATCGCGACGATCGGTCCCGTGCGCTTATCGAAGAACGGGCCGACATTTTCCACGGTTGCAATCCCCGCTTCGGGTTGGGCCGCATGATGGGCGGCATCAATACGGCGCAAGTGTTCGGCAGCCAACGCTGGCGTCGGATACTCGATCAGCATCAGCGTCGCTCCCCCACCCGCAGTGGAGTACTGACCCAGCACCACTTCAGGGCTCACGCTGAAATCAACCAGGCCTGCGGGAAGAGGCGAGCCGATCGCGCTCAAAGCCAACGGTCCCTCGGCGTATTTCTCGGTATTCGCCGCGTAGCCGTGGTGCGGCATGAAGGCGAGAATCGGAGGCAGGTTGCCCGCATTTCCTCCAGGGCGTGGAAAGGTGCCAGCGAGTTCGCGCAGTCCCGCCGCCGACATCACCGACAACTGGCTGAACACCGCGTCGACGAGGATGTGGCCACGGTAAAACAGGACTCGCCGGTCCAGCGATGCACCCTGGTCGCCGATTTCTTCTCGCGCCATCTCGGGCTGCAGATAGAAGGTGTAAGCGCCAAAAGCGCCGCTGGCGTCGGCAAACCGTGCAGCGCGAATCTTGAGCGTGCGTCCGTCGTCACTCTTGTAGGTTGCGGCCTCGAAATCGCTGAACCCGTATTCCTTCAGGAGGGGGGCGTTGGTGGGGTCTGCAGCACCGGCATCTTTGCTGGTCTGAGGCGGGCCCTGAACCTGCCACCCGGCAAACTGCTTTGGGAGAATCGGCGATGCGGACAAATCGGGGCTCGGGCTGGCAGCATAGGCCACGCTCGCCAGAGAAACAACGACGGCAAACATCACTACAGACCAGGAATAACGCATGGACGCACCGCTGGGCACAGAATCCCTTGCCTAATTAGACCACAGAGGAGGAGAAAAAGTTTCCGGGGCAGGGGTTCCAGCTGAAGACGGATCGTTCAAAATAGCGCTCTCCGATCAGTTGGGGGCCCTCGGGACTACTGGCCGGCGGCTTTATCCATCTTGCTCGCCACCTTCACCCCGCTCAACCCATTCACATACTTGGCGATGCCGCGATACAGAGACTCGGCGATGCGCTCGCGGTATTCGCTGGTGGCGAGGCGGTGTTCGTCAGTGGGATTGCTGACAAACGAGATCTCGGCGAGAATCGACGGCATGTTGGCGCCGATCAGCACAATGAATGGAGCTTTCTTCACTCCCCGGTCGCGAATGGCCGGGCTCTTGACCGCAAGGCCGCTATGCAGTGACTCCTGTACATCTCCTGCAAATTCGCGCGATTCTTCGATCTTCTCCTTCAGCGCAATCTTCTTAACCAAGTCCTGGAGTTCGTGGATGGACTTCTCCGACACCGCATTCTCTCGCGCCGCCACTTCCAGAGCTTCCGGCGACGAAGTGAAATTCAGATAGTAGGTCTCGACCCCCCTGGCGTCAGAATCGTGGCTCGAGTTGGCGTGGATAGAGACGAACAGATCCGCGCGCGCCTGGTTAGCGACCGCGGTGCGAGTTTCAAGCGGGATGAAAGTGTCGTTCTTGCGCGTATAGACCACCTCCGCGCCCAGCCGCGTCTCGAGCAGCTTACCCAAACGCCGGCCCACATCGAGGACCAGATCCTTCTCTTCCAGGCCATTGGGACCGATCGTGCCAGTATCGTGGCCTCCGTGCCCCGGATCAATCACGATCTTGCCGATCTTCAGTCCCAGCGCTCGAATCAGGGAACGATCGCCGCGCGCCGTGGGCCTCGCCTCACGAATGCCCAGATCGGAAGTGTCGGGGTCGTTATCGAGATCGCTGGCCGCCACCTGTCTCGAGGCGACTGTATTCCGCGCGGGCAAGGCTTCCTTCTTCACATCCTGAACCTCCCGCGTCGCCACTTCGGCCGACGGGGCGCTGGTGTCCTCATCGTTATCGTCGGCTTCCACGACTTTCTTCACTACGGATGTAGGGGGCTTCTTACTCGCAGCGGTGGTCCCTAGCGCAGATGCCGTGGTGTCATCGCTGACATCTGAATTTGTTTTCGGGGACGCCACGCCATCTGCCTTCGCCGTTGTGCTTTCACCCGCGTCCTTGTCCTTGACCTGCTTCGCCCGCCCATTCTTACCGTGAATGTCGATGATCAGGCGGTAGGGATTGGGCAGCAGGAAGGCGTCGTAATCGGAGAGGTTGTCGACCTCGAGCACAACCCGCGTGCGGCCCGGCGCAAACTGGGCCACGCGAACCTTCTTCAGGAAACCGTCATCCACATCGAAACTTTTTCCGACCAGGGTAGAAGCGAGCTTGGTCGAGCGCAGATCAAAGAAGATGCGCGCTGGCCTGTCGATCCGTTGGGAGGAGAATTTCACGTTGCCCTCCACGTCTATGGCAACGCGCGTGTAGTCAGGAGTGGACCAGTGCCGGATGCCGGTTACGCGAGGCAGATGCCCGGAGCTTGTCTCGAACGATTGGTCCTTCCCTGACTCAGTATGGGAAGCATGAGTTTCCCCAACAGCGTCCTTCACGTCCTTGTTGTTGTTCTTGGCATCCTTCTGCGACCGTGTCTTTTCAGCAGCCTTTTTCGCCTCCACGGCTTTCTCGGCTTGTGCCTCCTGGTTCAGCTCGACGATGGCCTGACGGGCATCGTCGGCGAGGCGATTGTTGGGATAACGACGCAGAAACTCCTCAAAAGTAGACCGCGCCGCTTCGGGGTCGTTCAGATCGTCCTTGTAAATTTCGCCGATGGTGAACAAGCCATCAAAACGATACTTGCTGCCGGGATACTCGCGGCGCAGGAACTTGTATTGCTCGACAGCCTCGTGCAGGATCTTGTCGTCGTCGAAGCGCCGTCCCATTTCCACCAGCGTTTCGGCCACCGCAACCACGCTGGGATCCGCTTTGGTTGAAGTGGGCGCACCCAGGTAGACATAGCGGTAGGCATTCAACACGCGCTGGTAGTCGCGGTGGGTTCGGTCCGCGGGAGGACGTCCGTTCAGGGCTTCGCGCATCCGCTCGGCGGCGGTGAAATGCTCCCGCGCCCAGGAGTCGGAATGGCGCGCATGGGCGTGTGCCGCCGGAGCTGTGAGCTCGGCGAACACGGCGAGCACCAACAACGCTCCCCACAGATGACGCTGGCGCGATGAGCTCTTCAAAATGACCAGCCCGTGCCTTCGTTCCTGCTTGTTTGAACCAGTTGGTTGAACCAATGCCCTGGGTGCCAGAGAGATTAAAGTGAAACAGATGCCGCAAACCTAGTCTATGTTGCTGATGTAAAGCACGCCGCGAGCATCCCGTTGAACTCGAACGGGATCGCGCGAAGCGCCCGAGTTAAACTCGGCCCCTCCGTAGTACAGATTGGTGATCCGCCGGACGTAGTTTTGGGTTTCTGTGTAATGCGGAACGCCTGCACTGCGCGCTACAGCTCCCGCACCCGCGTTGTAAGCGGCCAGGGTCAACTTGACGTCGCCGCCATAACTTTCCAGAAGTTGCTTCAGATGACGCACGCCCGCGTCCACATTCTGCTCCGGGTCAAACGGATTCTTCACTTTCAATTGGCGTGCCGTTGAAGGCATGAGCTGCATCAACCCCATCGCACCCTTCCGCGAAACCGCGTTGGGATTGAAATTTGATTCCACTTTCACCACCGCGCGTACCAGGTTCGGATCCACATTATGCCGCGCTGCGGCTTGCTCGATGGCGGTATCAATGTCCACCGAGGTTGCCGATGGTCCGCGAAAGTTGGCGGCGACAATCTTGGCGGTGGCTGATTGGGTAGACTCATGCCCCAGATACTCATTGACTTCGGCTGCCGCCGACCGCGCCGCTCGCATAGCCGCCGCATTGGGCGGAGGCACCGGCTTCCAGCGATTCTCCTTGGAACTCCAGTACATCAGCGTGCGCCGAGGGGTATCCGATGTCTCAGTGTGGTGCGCCGCACTGGCCGGTACCGGCTCATTTACGTAGACCTTGTGGCCGTGTTCGTCGGTTGCGGTGATCTTTTCAGAGAGTCCGTCGCCACCGTCAGCGGCGCGGAGTTGGAACGTGAGAGAAAGAGAGGTCGCGGCTACGGTGCTGACCATCAGGGCGATTTGCAGGCGCTTTCGCATAACCGGGTTCCTATCCACTTTGGCGAAGACAGACTCCACCCTCGCATCTTGCTACCCGGAACCTGACGGAGAATTCCGAAACCAGAGTAAGACCATTATAGGCGCTGGGGGGAGCAGGGGGCAACCTATCCGAAGGACGCTGAACCACCGAAGTAATCCCTGTAACCCAATGAAAATACTGCGATTAAGATTTCGTTAGGTTACCTTCTCCAGCGCCAGGCTGAAGCTATCGAGCGACAGCGACCGCAGCAGGTTACGACGCATCCCGCGCTCGACCTCGCCTAACCGGTCAGAGGCTGCGGCGATCCACTCGAAATCGGCAGCGTCAACCAGTCTGGCGAGCTGGCTCTGAATGTCAGTGTTTTGAACCAGTTCAGGCGCTCCCGAACTCAGAAACATCAGATCGCGCAGCAGCGAGTAGAGTGTGCGCAGAAGTTGCTCCGTCTTCTCCCGTCCCTCGGCGCCGGCGCGGTAAGACTCGGTAATCTTGAAGAGCTGAGTGTGTTCGCCTCCCAGCAGGGCCGAGTTGAGGATGGCCATAGCGTCGGCGCGAGCCGTCACATAGGCGTCCACATCGAAGCTTCGAGCCCGGCCCAGGGCACCTTCGCTCAGTCTGGCAACAAGCGCTCGCTGCTGCGGCTTCCATTCCGGACGATGCTCGGCCAGGTGGCGCTCAACCTCTTCGACCGGCACAACGCCAAGGGGAAATACCATCGATCGCGATCGGATCGTAGGAAGTAGCTCTCCCGGATTCTCCGAGAGCAGAAAGATCGTAGCGAACTCCGGAGGCTCTTCGAGAACCTTAAGCAGCGAATTCGCCGCTTCTTTCATGAAAGCCGAGTCGGTAAAGATATAGACGCGCTCCCGAGCTTCGGACGGACGGTAGTAGATGGTCTCAATCACCCGCCGGACCTGATCCACTTTGATCATCATCTGCGGAGGATCGGGGGGGATGACCAGCACATCCGGGTGAGTCTGCACGAATAACCGCGTATCTTTCTTGTCGCTCTCGCGCAAACCTTCGCGCGTCTCCACCGCTTCAGCAAACCGGGCATCGAGATCGGCGGCCTGGGCAATGCGGCGGCAGTTCGCGCAGTGTCCGCAGAAGTCGGGCAGACCATCCGTCTCCGTCGGCGCCAGGCAGTTCAAGGCCTGTGCCAGCATCAGCGCCAGAGTGTACTTACCCGACCCGCGCGCTCCTGAAAGGATCACGGCATGCGGAAACCGCCTCCGGGCCAGCATCTTGCGCAGGTGCTGGACGGTTTCGGCGTTGCCGTGAAAATCAGAGAAGGGCATGAGTCAGAGTCTAACGAATAACGTGAATCGGGACCTTTAGCCTCAAGTCTTTCCACGCCCGATCCGCGGTGTAGATCGGCGCCTTGAGTGCGATTGCGAGAGCCAGGCAGGCGCGGTCGCCTAACGATAGTCCCAGCGCACGAGTTTGCGGCAACAGCCCACCCGCAATTCTTGCTTGTTCCGTATCGAAATCCAAAATTTCGGGGATGGGAGCAATCACAGCTTCCCATGCGTCTGCGGAGTCGATTCCCAGCCCAACCAGCTTGCCATATGCCTCAGCGATGTTCACCGTGCTCATGGCCGAGCTCTCCAGCAGACCCGATTTCTGCAGGAAGATTTCTGCGCCCGCCTCCTGGTGAAGAATCGCGAGAAGCGCCGAGGTATCCAGCACAATTCTATTCACGCCGTGCGGCCTCGCGACGCTCGGCGATTAGCTCGTCTACGAGAGAAGTGGTCGTGGCCACGTGCGCTCCCACCCGTTGCTGCGCCTTGGCAAGACGTTGCCGTAGGGTGGTGATTCGCAGTTCATCGTTTTCGATGCGCAGAACAACGGTGTCGCCCGCCCGTAACCCAAGCGCGCGGCGAAACGACGCTGGGATAACAACCCGTCCGTTTTCGTTGATGCGGGTAAGGCTCCTCTTAAAATTCATGACATTCTTGACTTTATGTCATTAATAATTATCTGTCAAATTGTTGGACAGTGACATCAGTACCTGGCACCGGATCGCTGCCAGATGCTCTTCTCATCCCCCCGGTGAGGTCACCCATTTTTCGCCGCCAGCTTCAGCTTTCGCCCGATAACATCCGCAATCCGCCGATGCGTCTGCGACGGCGTGCCACTCGCATCCACGGCCACAACACGTTGCGGTTCTCTGGCGGCAATCGCCCGGTAGCCCTCCCGCACCCGGGTGAAAAAGCCGCGGTTCTGCTGCTCGAAACGGTTTTCGTCGACGTGATGTTTGTTCGCATTCTTGTTGGCGCTATTGTTCGCACGATGCCAAGCGCGCCGGTTCCGCCGCCGCGCGCGCCCGACGCTCATCGCCGGGTCGGAGTCGAGCAGGATCGTCAAATCAGGCTGCAAATCTCCACAAAGCACGTGATGCAACTTCAGCACTGCCTCGCTGCCCAGCTTGCGGCCGCTGCCCTGGTAGGCTTCTGTGGAATCAGTGAAGCGATCGCACAGCACAATCTGCCCGTGGTCGAGCGCCGGCTGGATCACTTCCGCAATATGCTGGGCACGCGAAGCGAACATCAAAGCCATTTCCGCCAGGGGTGACAGACCTTCCGTCGCCGAGTCGAGCAACACACGGCGAATCTTCTCACCAGTCGCCGTCCCCCCGGGCTCGCGTGTCTCGACAACCTTATGTCCAGCCCCGCGCAGAGCCGCAGCCAGCTTGCGCATCTGTGTGCTCTTGCCGGTTCCGTCGAGTCCTTCGAAGGTAATGAATTTGCCGCGCCGCGACACTTCGAGATGATAGCAGCGCAGGTGCGTCTCTGTACTGCTCCTCCCGTCGACTGCTATAGTCTAAAATTCTGCACGGCGCATTGGGATTCTGTTCATCGACATTATGGGGGCCTCAAAAATGAAACTCTCAAGAATCTTGGGAGTGGTCTGTGTTCTGCTTTTCTCGCTTTCCAGCTGGTCAGCCACGCCGCCAACCGTAACCATATTTGTGGACGCCACCTCGGCTCCTCGCAAGATCTTCCACGCCAAGCTGAAGATTCCTGCCAGTGCCGGAGACCTTACGCTCTATTACCCGAAGTGGATTCCCGGCGAGCACGCTCCCGACGGCCCTGTAATTGACCTGGCCGGGCTCAAATTCGTCGCCGATGGCAAAACCCTGAAATGGCGCCGCGATCTATTCGACGGCTTCACCATCCACGTCGACGTTCCGGCAGGTGAGAACGAAGTAACCGCCGAACTGGATTTTCTTTCCCCCGCCATCTTCGAGGGCGGCTTCTCCGCAGGTTCCTCCGCAACTGACAAAATGGCGGTCATTAGCTGGAATCAGGTGCTGCTCTACCCCAAAGGCTGGAAGTCCGACGATCTCACCTACGTGGCCAGCCTGAAACTTCCCGCAAATTGGAAATTTGGGACCGCGCTGCCCATTGCATCAACTACTGGAGATCAGCCTAACGCTGAGGCACAGATTACGTTTCAACCGGCTTCCCTGACCACGCTCGTCGATTCTCCGGTCATCACCGGAGAATTCCTCAAGGTCGTCAAGCTGGCCGATGATCCGCTCACCGAGATGGATATCGCCGCCGACAGCGCCGCCGCATTGGCCCCTCCACAGGAAGTCTGGGACCACTACAAGAATCTGGTCGAACAGACGAACAAGCTTTTCGGCGCGCATCACTACCGCGACTACCATTTCTTACTCAGCTTGAGCGATCACGTCGCGCACTTCGGGCTGGAGCATCACGAGTCCGACGATAGCCGGGTCGACGAGCGCGGACTTGTGGACGAAGCCGCGCGCAAGATGGAAGCCAGCCTGCTCCCCCACGAATACGTGCACTCGTGGAACGGAAAATACCGGCGCCCTGCGGATCTCGCCACTCCCGATTATCAACAGCCAATGCAAGATGACCTGCTATGGGTCTACGAGGGTTTGACGAATTATCTGGGTACGGTACTGACAGCCCGCAGCGGATTGCTAAATCAAGAACAGGCGAGGGACGACCTGGCCTTAACCGCTTCCGCCCTCGACCACACTCCGGGCCGCGAATGGCGCAACTTGCAGGACACGGCCGATGCCGCTCCGCAGCTTTATTTCTCTCCGCATGCGTGGCAATCCTGGCGGCGCGGAACTGACTTTTACGACGAAGACACGCTGAACTGGCTCTGGGCCGACGTCATCATCCGCCAACAGAGCAAGGGCAAGAAAACGTTGGATGACTTCTGCCGCATGTTCCACGGCGCTCCCAGCACACCGCCGATGGTGAAAACTTACAACTTTGACGATGTGGTCACCGCGCTGAACCAGGTCGTAGCTTACGATTGGCGCGGCTTCTGGACCGAACGGCTGACGAATCACGGTCCCGGGGCGCCACTGGGAGGCGTCGAAGGCAGCGGATGGAAGGTGGTCTACGACGAGGTTCCATCCGAAATGGAGCGCGGCGGCGAGGGCAGCTCGCATTTCGTTGACGTCGCCTATTCGCTCGGAATCGACCTCCGTGAAGACGGCACCATCGCCGACACCACCGAGGGCATGCCCGCAGCGCTGGCCGGAATCGGCCCCGGCATGAAGCTGATCGCGGTGAACGGCCGCCAATACTCGGCGGAAATCCTGCGCGACGCGCTCAAAGCCGGCAAGGGCGGTACTGCTCCCTTGGAGCTTCTGGTCGAGAACACGGACTACTACAAGACCTATAAGCTCGATTATCACGGCGGCGAGCGCTACCCTCACCTAGTGCGCGATGAATCGAAGCCGGATTTGCTGACGGAGATCTACAAAGCAAAGTAGGTCGAGTGGATTTGTCATCCTGAGCGCGCGCTTTCTGCGCGGCGAAGGATCTGGGCGAGCCGCGCGAAGCAGCCTGCCTTGAGGAAGCGAAGCGCCGATGGGTCGCGCTCTTTGCGACGCAGTAATCGCGCATTGGGCTCGCCTCCTTATTCGTTTTGCAAGGAGATGCCGATCATGAGCTTGCGCCGGCCCATGTTGTTCTCCACCAGCGCCTTGTGTGTTTTGGCGTTCGCGCTCCACTCACCGCTCTTTACCCAAGCCCAGACTTCTATCCTGGGGTTCACTCCATCGACAGAGGCGCATGAAACCGAGATCGAAAACAAGTTCAAAGCGATCCCCTCCCCAGACGAAGAGCGCCGCCAGCATCACATCTTCACCGCCGAGCCCCACGTCGCCGGCTCCGTGCGCAACAACGAGCTGGCTCGCTACATTGCCGACCAGTGGCGCACTGAAGGCCTTGAGGACGTAGTCATCCGCCGCTACGACGTCTACGGCAGCAACCCAAAGTCCACCTTGCTGGAAATGGTCGCTCCCGTCCATTACCGCGCCATCTTGCGCGAGATGCCGGTCCCAGGCGATCCCGACATGAAGAACAAGAGCATCAGTTCGGCGTGGAGCGGCATGTCTGCCTCCGGCGAGGTAACGGCCCCGCTCGTCTACGCCCACAGCGGCAATCCCGAAGACTACGAACTTCTCCGCAAGCAAGGCATCGACGTCAAAGGCAAGGTCGTCCTGGTGCGCTACTCAAATCCCTACAGCTATCGTGGCTTCAAAGCGCTCACCGCCGAACGTGAAGGCGTGGCCGCCATTCTCATTTACAGCGATCCCGCCGAGGACGGCTACAAGAAAGGTCAGGTAGTCCCCAAAGGGCCCTGGGGACCGGAGTATCACATCCAGCGCGGAGCTATCACCTACGACTTCATGGTGCCCGGCGATCCACTCACTCCGGGATGGGCCTCTATTCCCGGCGCCAAGCGCATTCCCGTCGAAGAAGCGATTTCGATCCCCAAGATCATGGCGCTCCCGCTCTCCTGGCACGATGCCAAACCGCTGCTCGCCGCGATGGACGGTCCACTCGCTCCTGATGAATGGCAGGGCGGACTGCCCATCAAGTATCACCTAGGGGGCAAGCGCGTGCGCGTGCACGTGAAAATCGTAATGGATAACTCGACCCAGCCTTATTACGTGGTCGAGGGCCGCATTCGCGGCGCGCAGTTGCCCGACGAATGGATCGTGCTCGGCAATCACCGCGACGCCTGGGTCTTCGGCGGCGTCGATCCCAGCAGCGGAACCGCGTCGATGATGGAGTTGACCCGCGCCCTGGGAAAGTTGGCCAAAGCAGGAACGCGCCCGCGGCGCACCCTGGTCTTCTGCAGCTGGGACGGAGAAGAAGTCGGCCTTACCGGTTCCACCGAATGGGGAGAACAGTTCGCCGACGAACTGCGCACCAAGGCGGTTGCCTACATCAACGTTGATGAGGCCACTTCAGGGCCGCACTTCCACGGCCAGGCAGTGGCGTCGCTCTCGCCCATGCTGGTCGAGACCACGCACACGTTGAAAGATCCTTCCGGCAAGACTTTGTATGAAGCGTGGAAGGAAACAAGCGCACGCGAGCGCCGAGAGGCTAAGCAAACTGAAGCAGTTACAGATTCAAACCTCGCCGACACCCGCATTGGCAGCGGCTCGGATCACACCGTGTTCCTCAACTTTGTCGGTATGCCCGTCCTCGGCCTCCAGTTCGACGGTCCCTATGGCGTCTACCACTCTGCCTACGACGACTTTTTCTGGATGAACCACTTCGGCGATCCCGGCTACCGCTATCACACTCTCATGTCGCAGCTGTGGGGAGTGCTTGCACTCCGCCTGGCCAATGCCGATTTGCTCCCTTTCGACTTCGCGAGTTACGCAAGCAATATTCGCCAGTTCGTGAATGAGCTGTCTCAAGGAAAAGATCTGAGCCAACTGGATCTCAAGCCGGTGCTCGACGCCATCGACGACTTCGAGGCCGCCGGCAAACGCTTGGACGACTCCGCCAGCCGTGCCCTGGCCTCCGGCCCAATTGATGCCAAACTAGCCGCCACCATCAATCACGGCGCCATGCAGGTCGAGCGGAACTGGCTCAACCCCGACGGCATTCCCGGCAGACCGTGGTTCAAGCACATTCTCTACGGCGCCCGCTTCACCTACGCCCACCTGGAGCTGCCGGGCCTAACCGAAGCGGTCGAGAAACAAGATTGGACCGTTGCCAAACAGCAAGCAGAAATTCTGCGCCAGGCACTAACCAACAACACAAAGCTGGTCAACGAACTGAACTCCAGCTTGAACGGCGAGAAGGCCCAGGCAGGAAAGTAAAGTTCGGAACAATCGTCTTGAATCTCCTCTGAACCGTCGTAGAGACGTTGCTTGCAACGTCTCTTTTGCGTCCCCGGCGATAACGCCCGTGCGACCGTGGAAGAGCGGCGCTTCAGCGCCGCGTAAGCCTCTAGAATCGCGCGGGCTTCAGCCCCCCAGTTTTTCCGCAGCCTGTTAGTTTAGCCACGCAGGAACTTTGTGTGGCGCAGCGCTTCAGCCTTGTGATGAAGCGCCCCTTCATCCCAATCTTGTCATTCCGAGCCACTCGGAGCCGGTAAAACCGGCGAGAGTGAGCGAGAAATCTGTTTTTCGCTCATGCGGAGACAGCCACCTCGGCTGTCCGCCCGAGCGCCACCTTCTCACGTGACATCCAACTCCGGTGACATCCAACCTTGCCATCCACAGCCCCATCAGCCGACGATGAAAGCGCAGGCTATCGAGCGATGTCGTGCCAGTGGTGCATAACAGCGCAACTGAGATGACCCAGGATAAACCAGAACACTGCCGTGAGAACAGCCTTGAGCGTTGGATTCATGACGGCAAGATTAATTGAGAGGAAATTGGTGTCAAGCGAAAACCGGCACTCAAGTCCTCTAAACAGAATATTTTGCCCGCAAACTACTGAGCCCCCGAAGATTTTTCCAGAAATTCTCGCTACGGTGATGATTTCAATGGACCAGGGGGAGGGGGATACCCCTTTCAGAAAATGTCAGTCAAATTCAAACACCTCCGGCTCCACCGGACTACTCCACACCGGAGCGAACGACTGCCGATGCAGCGGCGTCGGACCGTACTTCTCCAGAGCAGCCAGATGCTGCGGCGTGCTGTACCCCTTGTGCGAAGCCAGGCCGTACTCGGGGAACACCACATCCCACTCGCACATCATGCGGTCGCGCTCTACTTTTGCCAGAATCGAAGCCGCAGCAATCGATGCGGAAAGTGCGTCACCGTGGATGATGGCCCGCTGTGGCAGTTCGCAATCCAGGCGCACGGCATCCACGAGCAAATGGTCCGCCGCCGGCTGGAGACGCATCGCCGCATCGCGCATGGCCAACCGCGACGCCTGGTAGATGTTGATCTGGTCGATGCGCGCCGCATCCACCGCCGCTACCGCCCATGCCACGGCATGTTCACGGATGCGCGGCGCCAGCAATTCGCGGCGTTCCGGTGGCAGCAGTTTGGAATCGCGCAGTCCACGAACCCGGTATCCGCGGTCGAGAATCACCGCCGCCGCCACCACCGGGCCAAACAGCGATCCACGCCCCACCTCGTCCACCCCGGCGACCAGAGCCGCACCCGACGCCCACGCGCTTTTTTCATAACGCAGCGTGCAGCGAAGCCTTTTTAGCAGCCGCAGTTTCGCCGCAGCGGAAGATAGAGAAAACTCGGAGGAAACCTTCGCCGTGCTCGACATTTGAGATGAGATGAAGAATGCTCCCCATCTTCACTTGCCGCCACTGATTTCCGCAAGCGGGAAAATACACCGGAAAGAGTTCCCTGGCCTCGCGCGTTGCCACCGCACCACTCCCGGGCCACGCTTTCGCATCAAGGTAATACCTCTCAGTAACCATTACTTCGATTACGACCGTACATTGTCCGGTCGGACATGTACTGCTATGTTCACCAACGTCCCCCGTTCGCGAGGAACATTGTGAACGACGACGTAATCCAGCCACGGCCAGTTAATGTGCTGCAAGACGGTGCTCCGCAGGAAGGCGCGCCGGTAGAGAAGTTGATCCATCTGGCGCTTCCGGTTCGTCTCACTCACATGCAGAACGGCGGTCGCAGCGGGCAGGAACTCGCGTGCACCTACGACATCCATCCGCGCGGTGCGCGGCTGCTCAGTTGCCGGGATGTAAAGGTGGGCGACTTGGTCACGGTCGAACGCGGCCGTCACAAGTCCATCTGCCAGGTAGTCTGGACCGCGGATGCGGGCTCCGCCCTGCGCGGTCAGTTCACGGTTGAATGCGTCGACGGTGGCCGGACTCCCTGGGAAGAGGAACTGCGGCAAATGGAAGAGCAGTATCTGCCAGTAATCCCTGCCGGGTCCAACGGCAAGCCCGCGATGAATGCTTTCGGCAGGGGTGAGAACCGGCGCCGACGGCCGCGCTTCCAGGTAGAAGGAGGTGCCAATCTGGCCGAGATCGGCGGACGATCCCGCGTGAAAGGCCGCCTGGAACAGCTTTCCGAATATGGCTGCCTTGTCAGCGCCGGCGACCTTCTTACGCCCGGCACTGGGCTAAGGTTGGTCCTGAATCTGTGCGATGTGAGCGTCGCGCTGCGCGGGCACGTCAGATACACGACCGAGAAACGCGCGATGGGCGTGGAGTTTCACGAGATTCGGCAGGGCGACCGTCCATTGCTCGACTATGTGCTGAGCCGTTTGAAACAGCCCCGCACTGAAGACTTCGCCGACCTTGAAGTCATCACCGAGCACTTGGCCGCGGCCGCGGGATAGAGATAGAGATTGCTTCCAGCCGCGTCTCGACCCATGCCGGCCGAGACGCGCAACGGGCACGGGTTAGCTGGGTTTTTCGACGTCGCGCAGGCGTGCCGCTTTGCCCTTGAGTCCGCGCAGGTAATACAGCTTGGCGCGTCGGACCTTGGACGAGCGCAGCAGATCCACTTTGTCGATCACTTTGGAGTGGACGGGGAAAATGCGCTCCACGCCCTGGCCGAAGCTGATCTTGCGAACGGTGAAGCTGGCCTGCGGTCCGTTGTCGCGCTTGATTACTACGCCTTCAAACGCCTGCAAGCGCTCTTTGTCGCCTTCCTTGATCTTCACGTGGACGCGAACGGTGTCGCCCGGATGAAACGCGGGAATGTCGGTGCGTTGGGTCTTCGCCAGCAGTTTTTCGATGATAAGGTTCGACATAGTGGTTAGCCCTTCTGAATTCTGAAATCCTGTTTCTAAGATCCCGATTCAACGGTCTTCTTAATCCCGGCCAGAAACTTGTTATCTTCCTCGCTCAGCGCTGCCCCCTCCAGCAGGTCAGGGCGGTTACGCAACGTCTTCTCCAGCGCCCGCTGACGCCGCCACTTACGAATCTCTTCGTGGTTGCCGGACATCAACGCTTCCGGCACTGCAATCCCGCGAAACTCCGCTGGCCGCGTGTAGTGCGGATAGTCGAGCAATCCATTCGACCCGCAAGTCGAATCCGCGCCAACCGGGCTTTTCACCTTCGCGTCAACCGTAAACGATTCCTGCTGAGTTGACGCTTCGTTTCCCACCGCGCCGGGAAGCAAACGCATCAACGCTTCCACAATCACGGCAGCGGCCATTTCTCCGCCGCTCAGAACATAGTCGCCGATGGAAAGTTCCCGATCGGCCAGAAAGTCCGCCACCCGCTCATCCACGCCCTCGTACCGCCCGCAGAGTAGAACGATGCGGTCGAGCGGCGCCAGCTCCGCCGCGACTTTCTGCGTAAACCGTTGCCCCTGCGCCGAGAGCAAAACCACCGACTGCTTCACACGTCCAGCGATGCGTTGTTCCCGCATCGCGACACCCATCGACTCCAAGCATTCAAACAGCGGCTCCGGCTTCAGCACCATGCCTTCGCCGCCGCCGAAGGGCCGGTCATCCACGGTGCGGTGACGATCGTGGGTAAACTCCCGCAGATCGTGGACTTTAATTGTCGCCAGCCCCATCTCCTGAGCCCGGCGCGTGATGCCATATTCCAACGGTCCGCGAAAGAAGTCCGGAAAGATAGTGACGATGTCGGCCTTCATCGCAGATCAAAACCTTCACCCCAGAGCTACACACGGGTTACCCTGTGATCCTCTGCGTCCTCTGTGTTTAATGCTTTTTTCTAGCTCCCTGCGCCTGCTCCCGCTTCTCTTCTGCGGTAAGCGGAGCGTTCACTTCCAGCAAGCCCTCGGGCAACTTCATGCGGACCTGCTTCCGCTCCACGTCCACGCTATCCAAATAAGCCTCAGCAAAGGGCACTTCCACAAGCCGGGCCCCAGCATCGCGCACCATTAACAATGGCGCTTCGCCTGCTCCAAACTGAACATCTTCAACGCGGCCAATCTCGCGGTCCTGGTTAAGCACCGAACAACCTACCAGGTCGCTGACATAATTCCAGCCCGCCTGTAACTGCGAACGTTCCTTGCGGGGCACCTGCAATTCGCATCCGACCAGCGTTTCCGCCTCGGAAATCGAATCTACTCCCCCAAATTTCAACACCACCAGCCCTTTGTGCGGCCAGAGCTCGTCCACTTCCAGTCCACGCCGGAGCCCGTCCGGCTCCCGCGGCAGCGCCAATAACTTCATGCCGATGGCGAATCGCCCGGGAACGTCGCTGAGAATCTCGGCCGCAACCTCGCCGCGGCGGCCCTGCGTTCTCACCACGCGGGCCAGCGTAATGAACTCACCACTTGTTTCAGGATCGCGAATGGTCCGGTTCCCTGCCCCGGCGCTCTGTTCGCAAAGGGAAAGTAAAACTCCCTCGGGGGCTAAAGCCCGGATTCTCGTTGCCCCGATAGCGGCGCGGCTCGAAGCCGCGCCCTTTCAAAACAATCTTTGACCAGTTCCAGCCAATAGCCGACTAGTCGATGACGTCCAGCGTATATCGCTTTCTTGCCCGCACGCCCGCCGCGCTCAAAAGCGTGCGCAGAGCCCGGACGCTGCGCCCCTGCCGTCCGATGACTTTGCCCACGTCAGCTTCGGCGACTTCCAGTTCGATCACGTCGTCATCGAGATGGTCCACGAAGACCTGATCGGGAGCGTCGACGATCCACTTTGCAATCTGCTCGATGAGAGCCCGCACATTTCCAGTGGGTTCAGTCATGGTGATTGCTTAGGCCGCGGGAACAGCCGGGGCGACCGGGGGCTTGGAGTAAAGCTTGCCCACCCGCTCTGACATTTGCGCGCCCTTCGACACCCAATAGTCCACGCGATCACGCTTGAAGTCCACGCTGGCGGGGTTGGTGCGAGGATTGTACGTCCCCACAACTTCCACCGGCCGGCCGTTGCGCGCACGCGCCTTCTCAATCACGACAATGCGGTAATGCGGTTGTTTGCGCGCACCCATGCGCGACAGTCGAATCATTAACACAGATGTATATCCTTGTTCCGGAAGCGTCCGGCGAGGTCAAGACAAACACTTATTATGCCGTAGGTTAGGCGGATTCGCAAGAGCCTGCTGCGACCGCGCCAGCTTTGCTAGACTCAAATGTTTGGAGGCAACGCTTGCAGCCAGTCTACATTCTCTCCGCCGTGCGCACGCCGATTGGAAAGTTTGGCGGATCGCTGGCCTCGCTGACCGCGGCCGACATGGGCGTGGTGGCCGCCACGGCCGCGATGGAGCGCGCCGCAATCCAGCCCGAGCAAGTGGATGAAACCATCTTCGGCAATGCCCGGCAAGCTGGCGGCGGACCGAATCCGGCGCGGCAGATTTCCATCCGCAGCGGCGTGCCGCAGGAAGTGCCGGCGTTCACCGTGAACAAAGCCTGCGCCTCAGGGTTGAAGTCGATCGCACTGGCTTATCAGGCGATTCTGCTCGGCGATGCGAGCTGCATGCTGGCGGGCGGCACGGAGTCCATGTCGCGGGTTCCTTACTATCTCGAAGCGCGCTGGGGATACCGTCTCGGCAATCAGGATTTGGTCGACGGCATGTATCGCGACGGGTTCTTCTGTCCTATGGCAAAAATGGTGATGGGAGAAACCGCCGAAGTACTGGCCGAGCATTACAAGATTTCTCGCGAAGAGCAGGATGAATATGCCCTGATGTCGCAAACCCGCTCCGTACGGGCCATTGCCGCTGGACGATTTGACGCAGAGCTCGCCCCCGTGACCATCGAAGGCAGGAAGGGCGTGACTATCTTCAGCCGCGACGAACATCCCTTCCCGGACGCCAGCATGGAAAAGCTAGGCAAGCTGGCTCCGGTATTCTCGAAAACCGGAACGGTGACCGCGGGCAATTCTTCGGGAATCACCGACGGCGCTGCCGCCGTGGTTTTGGCGAGTGAGCATTTCGTGAAGCAGAACCACCTGAAACCGCTGGCGCGAATCTCGGCTGTAACCTCGGCGGGAGTCGACCCGCGCACGATGGGAATTGGGCCCGTCCCGGCACTGCGGAAGCTGGAGGAGAAGCACAATCTCAGGCTGCACGAATTCGGCCTGATCGAGCTGAATGAAGCCTTCGCCGCCCAGGTGATCGCCTGTGACCGCGAATTGAATTTCAACCGCGACCGGCTCAACGTGAATGGCGGCGCGATCGCGATCGGGCATCCCATCGGCTGCACCGGCGCCCGGATCACAGTCACGTTGCTGCACGAAATGCTGAAGCGCAACACCCGGCGCGGAGTGGCGACGTTATGCGTGAGCGGCGGCCTGGGCATGGCTCTGGCGCTGGAGAACGTAGTGTGACGGCCGAACCGTCATTTCGTCTGGCGGCGGAATCTGACACCGTCACGCTCCTGAAGTTCATGCGGGCGTACTACGCTTTCGATGGACACGGCTTCGACGAGCAGAAAGCCCGCGGAGCTTTGACTACTCTGCTGCGCGATCCTAACCTCGGCCGCGCGTGGCTCATTCTGGATGACGCGGCTCCCGTGGGTTACGTGGTGATCGCCTTCGGCTACAGTCTGGAATGGCTGGGCCGCGACGCATTCGTCGACGAGTTCTACTACTCGAGGACTATCGCGGACGCGGTTGGGGACGCAAGACCATGGCGTTCGTGGAAGAAGCTGCCCGGTCGCTCAACGTCAGGGCGCTCCATCTGGAAGTCGTCCGCCAAAATGCGGCGGCGCTCGAGGTGTACCGCAAGCTGGGCTTCAAAGACCGCGAGAGCACTTTCCTGTCGAAGTGGATCGCTCTGGATTTCTCCAAGCCCACGCGGTGAGGCGCTTCCCGGTCTCGCGTTGACGCTGCCAAAACGCCGCCACTATACTCAAAGCAGACCATTGGCAACTGGAGACGGAATGCCCCTTTCTGCTGTTATCGTGGACGACGAGCAACTCGCCCGCGATGAACTTGCCTACCTGCTCAAGAACGCCGGCGACGTCAATGTAGTAGCGCAAGGCAAGAACGGTCTCGAAGCCATCAACCTCATCAAGGAACACAGCCCTGATCTCGTCTTTCTCGACGTCCAGATGCCCGGACTCGACGGCTTCGGCGTCATCAAGAAGCTTCTCGACCGGAAGATCCCGCTGCCCAAGATCGTCTTCGCCACGGCCTTTGACCAGTATGCGGTCAAGGCGTTCGAGGTCAACGCGGTGGATTATCTGCTGAAGCC
>OCZU010000904.1_pt1 | contig 19992 bp, 8 predicted proteins | sample 1539001 | NCBI WGS metagenome assembly OCZU01 (sample SAMEA3539306, study PRJEB22396) | soil metagenome | biome: tundra; feature: field; material: soil | place: USA | collected 2010-05 | depth 0.15 m | reverse complement strand
AGGGCCCGGCGGCGCGCCACCGCCCGGCCGCGCCGCCGGCTGCCGGTCGGGTCACCAGTTGGCCGCCCCACCGGCTGGTCGGGCACAAGCTGGCCGGGTCGGCGCGGTCTGGCCTGCTCAGCGCCGGTAGAATAACTGCCTCAGCAGTAGGGAATCGCCCGAGCCGGGCATGAGGTCTTCGTTTGGGGTGGATTCGATGCGACGTTCCGCGCTGGTGACTACGGTCGCTGTCGTGCTGACCGGCGGCCTGGCCGCGTGCGGGAGTTCTGGCACCGGCTCGTCGGGCGGCGGCACGTCGGGTAGCCCCGGTCCCACCGCCTCGACGCTCAGCTGTACCAGGGCGGGCGTCTCCGGGGAACTGTTTTCCAGCGGCGTGCTGACCGTAGCTACCGACAACCCGGCATTCACGCCCTGGTTCGTGAACAACAACCCGGCCAATGGCAAGGGCTATGAGAGCGCGGTCGCCTATGCGATCGCCGCCCAGCTCGGCTTCGCCAAGTCCGAGGTTAAGTGGGTACACGAGGCGTTCAGCAGCGCCTACGGCCCGGGACCGAAGTCCTTCGACTTCGACATCAACGAGGTCTCCGTCACGCCGGAGCGGGCCACGGCCGTGACGTTCTCGAACAGCTACTATCCGGTGCAGCAGTCGATCGTCGCGCTGAAGGGCACGCCGATCGTGACCAAGCACTCGCCGGCTGAGCTGAAGACCTATACCTACGGTGACCAGATCGGCACGACCGGACTGACCTTCATCAACGCTGACATTCAGCCGACGACGACGACGAAGGTCTTCAACACCCTTGCGCTGGCCGCCGCGGCATTGCAGGCGCACCGGATCGACGCGCTGATCACGGACACGCCGACCGCACAATACATGGCCTCCGCGCAGCTCAAGCACGGCGTCCTGGTCGCCCAGTTCCCGACCGTCGGCGAGCACTACGGCCTGGTCTTCGCCAAGGGCAATCCGCTGGTGACCTGCGTCAACAAGGCAATCGCGACGCTGGCTTCGAACGGAACGCTGCCCGCGCTGCAAAGGCAGTACCTCGGCATCTTCCTGCACTTCCCGACCATCAAGCCCTGACGGCCGTGGACCCAGGCGACACGTTCGCCACCGGGCGGGGACCTCGGCTGCTGGCCGGCGGAGGTGACCGGCGGGCGACCGCGATCTCCTCGGCCAGCACGGTGATCGTCCTGCTCGCCCTGCTCGCGATCTTCCTGCTGGCGCCCGGTGCCAGGACGGTGGAGCACGCGTTCTTCAATCCGCGGGACATGTGGCAGTCCTTCACCGGCGACCCGAGGAAGGGCTACTACTCGATCGGCGCGGCGATCTGGCTCAACATCAGGATGTTCTGCGTCTCCGAGGTCCTGATCCTGGTGCTTGCCCTGCTGCTCGCGCTGATCCGCCAGTCCACCCACCCGGCGCTGTTCCCGATCAGGATCCTCGGCACGATCTACGTCGACTTCTTCCGCGGCGTCCCGCTGATCCTGGTCATCTTCGCGCTCGGGCTCGGCGTTCCCGGGCTGTATCTTCCGGTCATCTCGCACCAGTCGGACGCGGTCTACGGCATCGCCGCGCTCGTCCTGTCCTACTCCGCGTACGTCTCCGAGGTCTACCGGGCCGGCCTGAACTCGGTGCACCAGAGCCAGGTGGCCGCCGCCAGGTCGCTCGGGCTCTCGCACCAGACGGCGCTGCGCTACGTGATCTTGCCGCAGGCGATCAGGAACATCATCCCGCCGCTGCTCAACGACTTCATCAGCCTGCAGAAGGACACCGCGCTGGTCGGCGTGCTCGGCGTGATCGAGGCCAACCAGGCGGCCAACATCTACAGTTCGCTGACATTCAACTTCTCCAGCTTCACCGTCGCCGCGATCTTGTTTCTGATTCTGACCATTCCGCTGGCCAGATTCACCGACCGGCTGATCGCGAAGGACCGTAGCCGGCGGCTGGCCGGGGCTGTCCGGTGACGGGGCAGAGCTGGCGAGCATGGCTCGGAGGACTGTGGTGACCGGGCCAGGGGGCGCGGGTAGCGGCCAGGTCTTCGGTGACCCTGCGGAAGCGATCAGGATCGAGGGCCTGCGCAAGTCGTTCGGCGCCAACGAGGTGCTGAAGGGGATCGACCTCACGGTCGCGGCGCACGAGGTGATCTGCCTGATCGGCGCGTCCGGCTCGGGCAAGTCGACGCTGCTGCGCTGCGCCAACCTGCTTGAGCCGATCGACTCGGGCCGGATCAGCCTGCTCGGCCAGGAGATCACGGGCCGCAACATCGACCAGAACCGGGTCCGGCGGCAGATCGGCATCGTGTTCCAGTCGTTCAACCTGTTTCCGCACATGAACGTGCTGAAGAACGTCACGCTCGCGCCGATGAAGGTCCTTCACGTTCCGCCGGCTCGGGCGATCGAAGAGGCGCGGGCGCTGCTCGACCGGTTCGGCCTGATCGACAAGCAGCTCGACTATCCGGACCGGCTGTCCGGCGGCCAGCAGCAGCGGGTGGCGATCGTCCGGGCGCTGGCCATGACGCCGCAGATCATGCTGCTGGACGAGGTGACCAGCGCGCTTGACCCCGAACTGGTCGCTGAGGTGCTCGCAGTGATCGCCGAGCTGGCGGCCGGCGGGATGACCATGCTGATCGCGACCCACGAGATGGGATTCGCCCGCGATATCGCCGACCGGGTCTGCTTCCTGGAAGAGGGCCGGATTATCGAGGACGCGCCGCCCGCGGAACTGTTCACCGCTCCCAAGGACGACCGTACCCGCCGGTTCCTGCGCCGCATCGTCGAGGCCAAGCGCCTGTAGCACTGGACATGGTTGTGGGCCGAGACGGTGTCGTTCGGCAAGGACAGGATTATCGCGATTGGTGGGCTCTACCACGGTCAGTAGACAGGCCGAATGCCGCGTCCATGCGGTCTCCCGCGACCGCCTAGAGCGGCAGGGACTGCCGGTTACTTCGCCGGTATTTCGCCGGTAGATCTCATGGTTCACCCTTGATCTTTCTCGGATGCTCTAGCTGAGTTGACTGGCTAGCGTTCGTTAAGGGGACAGCTCATGAACTGGCTGCGCGCTTTCTGGGTACCGACCATCGCAACTGGCAGAGGAAGGCAGGGCGGGCGGCACCGAGCCCCGCGGTGGATCAGCCTGTTGCTGGCGCCAGTGACGGCGGTGGCGACTGGTACGGCAGCGATTCCGGTGTCGGCAGTGGCGGCTGGTGCCGTGGCGGTGACGGCGGCGGGAGTGGTAGCCGCAGGTGCGGCGCCGGCCCGTGCGGCGTCGGGGACGGCGCTGATCTTGTCGACATCGGTCAACGGAGGTTCCTCCAGCGCGGAGGCGAAGGCGGCGTCGAATCTTGGTTACACGGTGACGGTAGCGACGCCGTCGACGTGGGACGCGATGACGACGGCTCAGTTCAAGACGTACTCGCTGCTGATCATCGGAGATCCGTCCACCGGCACAACGTGCGCATCGACGGTGCCCTCGGACGCGCTGAGCACAGCGGGGACGTGGGGTCCTGCGGTGACCGGGAACGTGGCGGTGCTCGGTACGGCTCCGGCGCTAGCGGGGACGGCGGGTACGTCGCTGATCGGCGACAGCGTCGGGTATGCGGTGGCGGGCGGCGGGACAGGTTTGTACGTGTCCTTGAACTGCGAGTACTCGACGGCTGCGGCGAATACCGCGGTGCCGCTGCTGGCCAGCATGGATCATGGCGGGTTCACGGTGACTGGCCAGTCCGGCGCGTGCCCGGATTCCGGGACGGTGAACAAGTGGGAGGCGGATAGCTCGGGGGCATTCAGCGGGCTGTCGAGTTCTGCTCTTGCGTCGTGGGCCTCTCCGGCCTGCTCGGTGCAGGAGACGGTGACGGCGTGGCCGGCCGGATTCACGCCGGTCGCGTACGGCGTGACCAGCGGCAGCTTCGCCTCACCGGCCGACTTCACGGCGTCTGATGGGGTGTCCGGGCAGCCGTACGTGCTGCTGGGATCGCCAGTCAGCGCCGGCACGGCGGCGCTGGCGCCGTCAGCGGGCGGGGAGGTGCCGGCCGGGACGACGGCTGGCGGAGCCGGGAATCCGGCGGCGCCAGGGGTGTCGGCGGCCAGTGCCGGGGATCCGGTGAATACGGAGAATGGTGACTTCTCCCAGTCAGCGACCGATCTGTCGGTTCCGACGTATGGCCCGGCGCTGACGTTCTCCCGGACCTATGACGCGCTGCTGGCGCAGCAGCAGACCCAGACGGCGACACCCGGGCCGCTGGGATACGGGTGGACGGATAACTGGGCGTCGTCACTGACCATGACCAGGCCGGTGCCTGCTGACATTTACACGATCAGCGGACCGGGGACCGACACCGGGGACGGCGGGCCAGCCACGTCGGCACCGCTGAACGCGCCCGGCGGTGTGACGGACAGCAACGGGAACATCTACGTCGCTGACTCGGCGGGAAACCGGGTACAGGAGATCCCGGCGGCGAGCGGCACGCAGTGGGGAATCTCGATGACGGCGGGAGACGTGTACACCATCGCGGGCAGCCCGACCGGGGTGCAGGGGGACTCGCCGAGCGGGACGGCCGCGTCGGCGTCGCTGCTGTTCGATCCGTCCGGGGTGGCCGTGGATGACAGCGGAGATCTGTTCATCGCCGATACCGGCAACGACCGGGTGGCAGAGATCGCGGCGTCCTCGGCTCCGTGGGGCAACATGGCGAATCCGGTCGCCGGGGACCTGTACACGGTCGCCGGGGTGCCAGGGCAGCCAGGAACCGGCGGCGACGCGAAGGCGGCGACGTCGTCGGACCTGAGCAATCCGGTGTCGGTGTTCATCGGCGGATACGCGGGCGGGGACCTGTACATCGCGGATGCGTGGAACAACCGGATCCAGATGGTCTCGCAGATCAGCCAGACCAGATGGGGCCAGTCGATGAGCCCGTACGACGTGTACACCGTCGCGGGCAGTGCCACGGGTACCGCCGGGGACAGCGGTGACGGCTCCAACGCGCATACCTCGGCGCTGCTGGACGCGCCGGAGAACATGTCGGCCAGCTCGGCGGGAGATCTGTATATCGCGGACTCCGGCAACAACCGGATTCAGGAAGTCCCTAAGGTCACGGGCACGCAATGGGGCATCTCGATGACTGCGGACGACATGTACACCGTGGCGGGCAGCGCCTCGGGCAGCAGCGGCCATTCCGGGGACGGCGGGAAGGCGACGTCGGCGCTGCTTGACTTCCCGACGGCGGTGACCGCGGCTAACAGCCAGCAGCTCTATGTCACCGACTCGGGGAACAACCGGATCCAGGAAGTAGCGCGGACGGCGCATACCGAGTTCGGGCAGTCGATGACCGCGAACGACGCATACACGATCGCGGGGTCCTCGTCAGGCACCGGCGGGTTCTCCGGCGACAGCGGCGCGGCGACGTCGGCGCTGCTGGAGGCTCCGACGCAGGTAGCGCTGGACGGCTCGTTTGACGTGTACATCGTGGACACTTTCAACAACCGGGTACGCGAGGTGTCCGCGTCGACAGCGAAGATCTCGGAGTTCGCCGGGAACGGCGGGACGTTCGCCCAGGACGGTGACGGCGGGCCAGCAGTCACCGCCGGCCTGTTCCAGCCGGGCGGGGAGGCGGCCGACGCGGCCGGTGACATCTACATCGCGGACCTCGGCAACAACCGGGTCCAGGAAATCGCCGCGACCAGCCACACCCAGTGGGGCATCGCGATGACGGCCGGGGACGTGTACACGATCGCAGGATCGGCGATCGGGCTGCCGGGGCTGTCGGGCGACGGCGGCCCGGCGAGGTCGGCGCTGCTGAACGGCCCCGACATGGTCGTGGTCGACGCTGCCGGGGACGTGTTCATCGCCGACGAAGATAACAACCGGATCCAGGAGATCGCCGCTGCGACCGGATCGCAGCGGGGCCAGTCGATGACCGCGAGCGACATCTACACGGTGGCCGGCAGCGCGGCCGGGAACGCCGGCGACTCGGGCAACGGCGGGACGGCAACATCGGCCCTGATGAGCTTCCCTGAGGGCATGGCGATCGATCACGCCGGTGACCTGTATATCGCCGACTACGGCAACAACCGGGTCCAGGAGGTCCCGGTCGCGACAGGCAGCCAGTGGGGTCAGAGCATGACCGCGAATGACATGTACACGATCGCGGGCAGCGCGGCCGGGATCGGCGGGACCTCCGGTGACGGCGGCCCGGCGACGTCGGCGCTGCTGTCCGGTTCCTCGGGCATCACGCTGGACGGTGCCGGGAACTTGTACATCGCGGATTACCTCAACAACCGGGTCCAGGAGGTCCCTGCCGCCACCAGTACCCAGCGCGGCCGGTCGATGACCAGGTACGACATGTATACGATCGCGGGCAGCTCTGCCGGGACCGGCGGCATCACCGGTGACGGCGGCACGGCGGCATCGGCGCTGCTGAACGCCCCGAACTCGATCGCGTCCGACGCTGCGGGGAACCTGTACATCGCCGATAGCGTCAACAACCGGGTGCAGGAGATCGCGGTCGCCGACGGTACCCAGTGGGGCACCTCGATGACCGCGAATGACATCTACACCGTCGCGGGCAGTGCCACCGGAGTGTCCGGCGACTCCGGCGACGGCGGCCCGGCGACGTCGGCGTTGCTCGACACGTCCGGCTTCGTCTCGGTCGACGCGGCCGGGAATCTGTACGTCACCGACGTCGGCAGCAGCCTGCTCCGCGAGGTCACCGCCACGACGGCGACCACGATCACCCCGGCGCCCGGGCAGACCAGCTGGCTGGCTCCGGCGCCGGGCGGGATCACTGTCTCTCAGCCCGGTGGTGCGCAGGTCACGTTCTACGCCCAGTCCGGCGGGACCTGCACCGCCCCGTATGTCAAGGCAGGCGGTTACTGCGCCCTGCCGCAGGACGTTGGCGCCACCTTGACCTACAGTTCGGGCAGCAGCACCTACACATTCAGCCCGTCGCCCGGCTCGACGTACACCTACAGCCAGAACGGGATCCTGACCGGCGAGGCCGACGCCGCGGGAGACGCCCTGACCATCGCCTACGGCACGCCGTCGCCAGGGTCCGGAAACTGCCCGGCCACGGCGTTCGCCTGTGACACGATCACCTCGGCGTCCGGCCGGGCGCTGACCACCGGCCAGAACTCCGCCGGCCTGGTCACCTCGGTCACCGACCCGATGGACCGGGCATGGACCTACTCCTACACAGGATCAGACCTGACCAAGGTCACCGACCCGATGGGCAACATCACCACCTACACCTACGGCGCAGGCACCACCGGCAACCCGCTGAACGCCAACAGCCTGCTCACCATCACCAGCCCCAACGCCCAGCCCGGCGGCTCCGACGCCGGCGACTCAACCGTCAACGTCTACAACACCTTCGGCCAGGTCACCACCCAGACCGACCCGTCCGGCTACAAGACCACCTTCAGCTACTGCGTCAGCGCCGCCGCCGGCAATTGCATGAATGCCTCCACCGGCACCGGCTACGTCACTGTCGCCGACCCCGACGGCAACACCACCGTCGATGCCTACACTCAGGGCGCCCTCACCGCCGAATCCGCCTGGACAGCTGGCACCGCCCTGTCCTCGGAGCAGGACTACGTCCCCGATACCACCGCGGGTGGCAGTGATGGCGGAACTCTGCTGGATACCGCGTCCGCGGACGGCGACGGTGCCATCACCACAGGTACCTACGATGCGGCTGGCGACCTGACCAGCTCGACCAGCCCGGACGGGGTCGGCTCGCAGGCCGGGACGACCACGGCGGAGTTCACCAGCCTGAATCTGGCCAGCTGCGACGGGACCGTGCAGGCTGCGACGCCGTGCTCGTCGACCGAGACCGGACCATCACCGGTCGCCCCGGGCGGGGTGATCACCCCGCCATCCTCAGCCCCGCCGGCCGGGGTCACCTACACCCTGTATGACACCGACGGGAACGAGTTGTATGCCACGACCGGCGTGTACGAGCCGGGCAGCAACACCGCGTCGTACTCTCAGGCCAGTTACCAGCTGTTCAAGGGCAACTCAGTTACCCTGGGCAGCACCCACATCTCCTGCACCACGCAGCCGCCGTCCGCCTCGCTGCCATGCGCCACGATCAACCCAGCCGGGGTCGTCACCCAGCTTGCCTACAACGCGCAGGGTGACCTGGATTCCAGCAGCTCGCCGGACGGGAACGGTACGCAGCTAGCGACGACGACGGACACCTATGACGCGGACGGGGAACAGCTGACTGAGGTTGCCCCGGACGGGAACGTGTCCGGTGGGAACGCGGGGAATTACACGACGGCTACGGCGTGGAACGCGGACGGGCAGGAGTCGTCGGCCACACTGGGCGGCGGCACGGGCAATACCGATACGCCGCGTATCGCGTACTACGGGTATGACGCGGACGGAAACCAGGTCACGGTCAAGGATCCGCGCGGCTACACCGCTACCACGGCGTTCAGCGCCGACGACAGGCCGGTCCTGGTGACGAACCCTGCCGGTCACGCGGCCCTGACCTGTTACGACGGCGCGGGCCACGTCGCGCAGACGGTGCCGCCTGCTGGGGTAGCGGCGGGCAGCCTGACCGCCGCGTCCTGCCCGACCTCGTATCCGGCCGGGTACACCGACCGGCTGGCCACGGACGCGACCACGTATACCTACAACGCGCAGGATAAGCAGACGGCGGCGACGACCCCGGCGCCGGCTGGCCAGTCCGGGCCGCAGACGACGACGTTCAGTTATGACGGCGACGGGAACCTGAGTACCGCCACGGCCCCGGCCACCAGCGCCGGCGGCCCGGCTCAGGTGACCGCGGACACCTACAACGCCGTCGGTGAACTGGCGTCGCAGACCACCGGGTCTGGCACGTCAGCGGCCTCTACGGTGTCGTATTGCTATGACCCGAACGGCGACACCACCTCGGTGGTGTACGCGGACGGGAACATCTCGGGCGTTGCCTCGTGCGAGACGTCCTCGCCGTGGGCGGTGTCGTCCGGCAGCTATCCGACGCAGGCCGCGTACCAGACGACCTACGCCTATGACTCGGCCGGGGAGCAGGTCTCCGCAACGACCCCGGCGACAAGCGCGGCACCCTCCGGGGCGACGACGACATCGACGTATGACCCTGACGGGAACACGCTGACCACGACCGACCCGGGCGGCGTAACGGTGACCAGGACGTACACGCCGCTGGACCTGACCGCGACGGTGTCGTACTCCGGGTCATCGGCACACTCGGTGAGCTACTCCTACGACGCGGACGGCAGCCGGACCGGGATGACCGACGCGACCGGCGCCTCGTCCTACATCTACGATCCGTTCGGGGAGCTGACATCGGCCGATAACGGCACCGGGCAGACCACCGGGTACGGGTACAGCGCCGACGGGCAGGTCACCGGGATCACCTACCCGCTGCCTGCCACCGCGACCTGGGCCAGCACCGACACGGTCTCCTACGGGTACGACAGCGCCGATGAGCTGACCTCGGTGACTGACTTCAACGGCCACCAGATCACCGTCACCCCGAACGCCGACGGCCTGACGAGCGCGGAGGCACTCGGCTCGACCGGGGACACGATCGCCACGACGTATGACGCCACCGATCACCCGTCCGTGATCAGCCTGAAGAACTCCGGCTCCACGCTGGCATCCTTCACCTACTCCGACGCCCCGGCCGGGAATATCCTGTCCGAGACCGATACTCCGTCCGCTCCGCAGTCCCCGGCGGTCTACACCTATGACGCCAAGGGCCGGGTCACCTCCATGACACCGGGCACCGGCTCCCAGCTCAGCTACGGCTTCGACGCCTCAGGGAACCTGACCACCCTGCCCGGCGGCGCGGCCGGCAGCTACGACCACGCCGGCGAGCTCACCTCATCGGTGCTGTCCGGCGCCACCACCGGCTACACCTACAACGCCGACGGTGAGCAGCTCACTGCCGTCCAGGGCGGCATCACGATCGCCTCAGGTGCCTGGAACGGCGCCGGGCAGCTCACGTCCTACGCCGCCGCGGCCGCGAACATGACCGCGGCGACCTACGACGGCGACGGCCTGCGCGCCACCGCGACCATCAGCGCCGGGACCAAGGACTTCGTCTGGAACACCACCTCCGCGGTCCCGCAGCTGATCATGGACAGCACGAGCGCTTACATCTACGCCGGCTCGGACACCCCCGCCGAGCAGGTCAGCCTGTCCGCCGGCGCCAGCACCTACCTCCTCGCTGATTCCCTCGGCTCGGTCCGCGGCACCGTCAGCTCCGCCGGAACGCTAACCGGCACGACCGGCTACACCGCCTGGGGCAGCCCGCAGACCGCAGGCGGCCTCACCGCGACCACCCCGTTCGGGTATGCCGGCGGCTACACCGATCCCGACGGGCTGATCTACCTCCTGCACCGCTACTACAAGCCAGCCACCGGCCAGTTCCTCTCTGTCGACCCCGCCATCGCGCAGACTCTCCAGCCATACGCGTACGCGAACGACAACCCCGTCTCTGCCACCGACCCAACCGGCCTTACCTGGTGGACTTATGAGACTTGGGAGCCCAGGTCCCGAATAAGCGCAGACGTCTACAGTGACTACTCGGCGTCCATGGTCGACAAAATAGACAAGGTTACCGCGAGTGATGTGGCAAAGCACATTAACACGGTCGCCAGGTGGCTCGCTGCGCTAGCGGCTAGCATTCGCTTGACCGGCGCTTCGCACGCTCAGGTCGTGGCAATAATCGCATGGGTGTCTGCTGTGGTGGCGCTTATTTCCGCCAACCGCCTGTTTAGGCTTGTCAAGTGGGTTAAGAAATGGGGTTACAAAGGAAAGCATCGAGGACTTTATGTTACTCAGTATAATGCCGAGACTATTCCACCATCTTCCTATGTGGGGACCACGATCAGGGCTTGTTACGAAAGCAAGGTTTCTTGTGGATCGCCCGCCGCGCATGGTAAGGAGTACTGGCCGCAGTACTGACGGCGGCGACGAGCAGCCAGGCATGCCCCGTGTGCGCCCAGATCGGGTCGGCGTTGTGCTGCGCCGCGAAGCGCCCAGGTGCGGTCGGCCAGCGCTAACCCTGTAGTCGGCGGCCCGTTGCTGCCCTGTCGCCGCGAGTTGGTGTCTCGCTATAGTCCGAATATGCACGAACTTGTGCGACACCACCTTTAGGAGGGTGACCCGTGCTCAGATTCCCCCGAAGAAGACTCGCGGCTGTGCTTGCCCCGGCACTGCTGCTGGCCGGAGTCGTCACGGCCGCTGGTCCGGCCGGAGCCTCGGCCGGAACGCCGGCCTGCCCTAGCCCGATCGTCCCGGGGGACACCGTCCTCTGCGGCTCGCTGGCCGACGGCGCCACTTACCTGATCGAGGTTCCGGCGCACTGGAACCACACGCTGTTCCTGTACAGCCACGGATATGTTGTCCCCGGTTCAGCTAACCCGGCGCAGGACGTCGGCGACCCGGTGACTGGCGGCTGGCTGCTCAGCCACGGTTTCGCGCTGGCAGGCTCGTCGTACGCGATCACCGGCTGGGCGCTCGCTTTTGCCCTGCCGGACCAGATCGCCACCTTGGATACGTTCGACAAAATGGTCGGCAAGCCAAGCCGGACGATCGCCTGGGGACATTCGCTCGGCGGGATGATCACGGCCGGACTGATCCAGCGCTACCCGCGCCGGTTCGGCGCCGCGCTGCCGATGTGCGGCGTGCTCTCCGGCGGGATCGCGACCTGGAACACCGCGCTGGACGCGGAGCTCGCCTTCCAGCAGCTACTCGACCCGTCCGTGCAGGTCGTCAACATCACCAACCCGACCGCGAACCTGACAGCCGCGGAGCAAGCTGCCGGAGCGGCGCAGGCCACCGCCCAGGGCCAGGCCAGGCTCGCGCTCATTGCCGCACTCGGCGATACGCCTGGCTGGTTCACGCCGCTGTCACCCGAGCCGGCGCCGACCGACTTCGCGGGCCAGGAGGCCAACCAGTTCCAGTGGGAGGCCAACGTGGACTTCCCGTTCGTCTTCGCGTTCCGCGCGCAGCTTGAGGCCCTGGCCGGCGGCAACCCGTCCTGGACCACCGGGGTCGACTTCGCCGCCCAGCTGGCCAAGTCGGTTGACGCCCGTGAGGTCCGCGCGCTGTACAAGGCGGCCGGACTGAACCTGGGAGCCGACCTGCGCACTCTAAGCCACGCGAGTCCGATCAAGGCCGACCCGGCCGCGAAGAAGTACCTCGAATCGAACATCGTCTACAACGGCAAGATCTCGATGCCGGTGCTGACCATGCACACCGTCGGCGACGGCCTGGTCGTGCCGGAGAACGAGCACGCATACGCCAGCGTCGTGCGCCGGGCCGGCAAGTCCGCATTGCTGCGCCAGATCTTCGTCAGCCGGGCTGGGCACTGCGCCTTCACGCCGGCGGAGACGATCACCGCGGTCCGCGTGCTCCTGCAGCGGGTGCGGACCGGACACTGGGACCGTGGCGCGCTGTTCCCGAGAAACCTGGACACCTCGGCGGCGAACCTCGGACCCAACTACAACATCTTCCTCAGCGGCGGCACCATCGTTCCGACGGTCCCGGCATTCGTGCCGTTCCACCCGGCGCCCTACCTGCGACCCTTCGACTGGCAGATGCACTCCTGACAACATGATCATGGGCTGGAACCCGCCACCCTGGTGGATTCCAGCCCATGATCATGTTGTGGGCGCCGTGGGCGCCACAGGTACCGCCGGCGGCCGGCTTACTGGCCGCGCTTGAGCGGGCCGAGCTTGAGCAGCCGCCACCAGGTCACGCACGAGTACAGGATGAACAGCGCCACCATCGACCCCATATCGAGCAGCCAGGCGTGCCCCGTGTGCGCCCAGATCGGGTCAGCGTTGTGCTGCGCGGTGAACCCGCCGATCACGTTGAGGTTGGTGGTCGCGGCGTTCGCGGCGAAGCCCCACCGGGACGGCGTCAGCCAGGCGACCTCCTCGATCCCGACCTTGCCGTGGATCGCGAAGATCCCGCCGGTGGTGACCACCTGCACCATGACCAGCAGGAAGACCAGCGGCATGGCCCGCTCAGCCGTGCTGACGACCGAGGATACGAGCAGGCCGATCGCCATCGAGGCAACGCCCACCAGGGCGACGGCCAGCATGACCTCGACCAGCGGTATCGGCAGGAACGCTCCCTTCGGCGGGAACGTCGTCCCAAACATCCCGACCACCACGAGCAGCATGGCCTGGAACGCGCTGATCACGCCGAGCACGATCAGCTTGGAGCACAGATATGCCCCGGCGGACAGGCCGGCGGCTCTTTCTCGTGCGTAGATCGGCCGTTCCTTCACCACCTCCCTGACCGAGTTCAGCGCTCCGGCGAAGCACGCGCCGAGGATCAGGATGAGCAGCACCGATTGAGCGCCGGCATTGATCTTGCCAGGCGGCGCCGTGAATCCGCCTGTGAGCGGGAACAGCCTGACCATCAGGCCGAGGCCCACAACGACGCCGACGAGCAGGGCAAGGAAACCACGGTCGGAGGCGAGCACCGCCATATAGCGCCGGACCATCGTGGACATCTGCGCGAACCGGTTGCTCGTCGTCGGTGCCGGTGCGGGCGTTGCGATAGCTCTCGGCGCCCGTGAATGGACCGCGCCGGCGCCGTCCATTTCGGACACGATGTACTGCTGGAAGTAAGGCGACTGGCGGAACTCGGCCGCCCAGTCCCGGTCCGGCTCGTTTTCGAACGCCTGGAAAACCTCGGCCCACCGGGCCTTGCCGAAGTACCGCAGGCCGTCCTTGGGAGCGCCGAAGTACCCGATCTTGCCGCCGGCCACCAGGACCAGGAGCCGGTCGCACAGGTCCAGGTTGTCGACCGAGTGGGTGACCACGATGATGGTGCGGCCGTCGTGCGCCAGCTCGGCCATCTGCTCCATCACGGACTTGTCGAGGCCGGGGTCCAGACCAGACGTCGGCTCGTCGAGGAACAGCAGCGACGGCTTAGTCAGCAGCTCAAGCGCGACGTTCACCCGCTTCTGCTGGCCGCCGGACAGGGCCGCCGTCTTGGTCTCGGCATGCCTGGTCAGCGCCAGCTCACCAAGAACCTCGTCGATCCGGTGGCTGCGCTCGGCCTTGCTGACGTCGCGCGGGAACCTCAATTCCGCGGCATAACCAAGCGCACGCCGGGCTGTCAGCTGGGTATGCAGGATGTTCTCCTGCGGGACTAGCCCGATCCGGTGCCGCAGCTCGTCGTAGTACGTATAGAGGTCGCGTCCGTCGTAGAGGACCGAGCCCGTGGTGGCCGGAGCGATCCCGGTCAGCGCGCCGAGCAGCGTGGACTTGCCCGCGCCGCTCGGCCCGATCACGCCCATCAGGCAGCGCTCGCCAAGCGGGAAGCTCATGTGGTCGAGCAGCACCTTGCCGCCGGGCAGGACCACGTTCAGGTCGTTGGCGATGAACGAGATATCGCCGGAGTCGATGAACTCCTGCAGTTCCTCGCCCACCAGGCGGTACGTGGCCGGCCCGATACCGATGGTGTCCCGCTCGGTGACTGGTGCGGAGCCGACCCGCTGGCCGTTCACAAAGGTGCCGTTATGGCTGCCCAGGTCGACGATCGTGTACCCGCCGCGCGGATCCCTGCGCAGCTCGGCGTGATACCGGGAGACACCGAGATCGGCCACGACGACCTGGTTGTCGGCGGCACGGCCGATCCGCAGCAGCGCGCTGGGCAGCTGCATGACCGCGCTCGGCATCCGCTCCATGCTGTTCCGGCGGGCGATCGACATGCCGCCCTGACCGCCGTTCCGCGGCCCGCCGGGCCACCCTGGCGGGTTGGCGCCGGCGCCTCCGGGCCCGACCGGGACGCCGACTCCGGCCGCGGCACCCGCGGGCATCCGGGGAACGGCGGGATTCAGCGGGGGCGCCCCCTGCCCGGGCTGGGCGCGCGGTGTCGGCTGAACCCGCGGCTGGGCACCGTATCCCGGCTGAGCGCCTGGCGTCGGCTGCGGTCGTGGCGGCGCGGCCGGCCCGGCCGGGGCCTGCGCGAACGCGGTGGGCTGTGGTCCGGCGGGCTGCGGGCGGTCGAATGCGCGCTCGGGCACCTTGACCGAGCAGGACATGGCTGGCCCGTCATCGGGATGACCGAGCCGGATCGAGCACTGGCCGCTGATTGCGAACCGCTGAACCCGGTCCCGGCCAAGGAACGTTCCATTGGTGGATCCGACGTCTTCGTACAGCCAGGTCGCCCCGTCGAGCCGGAGGACAGCATGGCGCCAGGACACACGGGAGTCGTTGACGACGATGTCGGATTGCGGATCTCGGCCGATGTAGTAACTGCGACCGGCGGGCAGGGTGCGCTCCGCGTCCGGCGTCCGCACCATCAAGGTGGGACCGGCGTCGGGCGAGTGGGCGTACTCAGGCGTCATGGAGTAACTGTAGAACGCTTTGGGTCGCGAATGTATCGGGCTTTTGGTGCCGTTCAGGCCGGAGCGCCGAGCTGGTCAAGCATGCTATGTCATACGAAATTCTCATAGGTGGGGCGGTTGTGACCGTATTTTTCATGCTCGGCTACTTCTCCCAAGTGCTGGAGGCAGGTTGAGCGAGCAGTTCGAGCCCGATGCCGGCGTGCTGACGCACCCGGCGGCAGGGTCACGGGTGGCGACGCCAGCGGCAGCACGTATCTGTGGGACATCAGCACCGGACACGTGACCGCGACCCTGACCGACCCGGTCAGCGGGAAGCGCGGCGTTCAGGGGTGGCGTTCAGCCCGGATGGCACAATTCTGGTCGCTGGTGATTCCGATGGCAGCACTTTCTTGTGGGACACTGGCACCGATAGCCTGGTCAGAACCCTGACCGACCCCAGCTCCCAGGGAGTGCAGGCGGTGGCGTTCAGCCCGGATGGCACCAGGATCGCGACGGGCGATGCCAACGGCAGCAGCTACCTGTGGAATGCTGGCTGAACGAGGGGGATGAACGGGGGGAAGCCGTCATCGGCGCGTAGGTTGCGGCAGGCACGGCCAAACCGGATACTTGGGAACGCCCACACGCGACTGACGTACCTGGTCTCGGCATTATCCCTAATGTTCGTCCCAGTCGGATCGAGCGGAAGTTGGGAGTATCGGGCAGATCGCAATCGCTGGAGGCATTTGGTGAGCGAGGGCTTCCCCTCCGCGCCTGGCGGCTTCGCCGTTGGTTCGCGGATCGCCGGGTATCTGCTTGAGGAGCAGATTGGCCAGGGCGGCATGGCGGTGGTGTTCCGCGCGCATGATGAGCGGCTGGACCGGCGGGTGGCGCTGAAGATCCTGGCTCCGGCTCTGGCTGCGGATGAGGCGTTCCGGCAGCGGTTTATCCGGGAGTCGCGGGCGGCTGCGGCGGTGGATGATCCGCATATCATCCCGGTGTTCGAGGCCGGCGAGGCGAGCGGTGTGCTGTTCATCGCGATGCGGTACGTCCGCGGCGGTGACGTGCGGTCACTCGTTACCCAGTCCGGCTCGCTGCCGCCTGGCCGGGTCGCCGAGATCGTCTCGCAGGTGGCCTCGGCGCTGGACGCGGCGCACGGCCGGGGCCTGGTGCACCGTGACGTCAAGCCGGCCAACATGCTGCTGGACTCCAGCGGCGGTGCGGGCAGGCCGGATCACGTGTACCTGTCCGACTTCGGGCTGAGCAAGGCGTCGCTGCAGGCCAGCGGGCTGACCGGGACCGGGACGTTCCTCGGCACGCTGGATTACATCTCACCCGAGCAGATCGAGGGCAAGCCGGTCGACGGCCGGGCCGATCAGTACGCGCTGGCCTGTGCCGCGTACGAGCTGCTCTGCGGCTCGCCGCCGTTCCAGCGCGAAGAGGCCATGGCTGTGATGTATGCGCAGCTGTCCGAGCCGCCGCCGCAGCTGACCAGCAGGCGGCCCGATCTTCCGCCGGCCGTTGACGACGTCTTCGCTCGTGCACTTGCCAAAGCCCCCGCGAGCCGTTATGCAAGCTGCCGGGAGTTCTGCGACGACCTGCGCGAGGCGTTCGGGATCAGGCCGTACGACTCCGGACCAGGCATCAGCCCGGTTCCGGTCCGGCCGGCCACCGAGCTCGCGGCCTGGTCTTCCGGCGGAGCTGCCGCAGGGTCCGGGACCGTGGCGGCCGGGATGGCCGGAGGTACCGGGCCGATCGGAGCCGCGGGAAGCGTTCCCAGCGCCGCCGGAGCTAGCGTCGGCATGGGCCAGGCCACCCAGCTGGCGCCGCAGCAGCACACCACGCCGGGGCTCACCGAGTCGCACTGGTCCGACGCCGGGACCGGCCAGCGGGACACCGGCGGCGGCGGCGGCCGGCCAGCGTGGCGCTCACCGCTGGCGCTGGTGGCCGCGATCATCGTGCTGGTCGTGCTCGGCGGTGGCGGCGCGTACCTGGCGCTGCACGGCAGCACGAAGAAGCCCGGCCACAAGGTGACCGCCGTGTCTCTGCCCGGCGCCAGTACCGTCGCGGCGGCCGGGAAGACGCTGACCGTGCCGAGCACGCTGACGCCCATCCAGACCGGGAATCCGTTTGCCGTGCTGCCGTCCCCGGACGGCAAGGTCATCTTCACGACGGATGACACCAACCTGAATGTCCTGGTCAGGGGCACCGGGACGACCATTACCCGGCAATACGGGTACGCGATCTTCAACACTGCCATGCCGGGCAAGGGCATGGCGCTGACCAGCGACGGCAAAGACCTGCTGATCGCCGCCGGCAACGGGATCAATGTGCAGAGCGTCGCCGAGGCCGAGCAGGGCAACGGCGAGGCCAATGTCGGTGTGCTGACCGTGCCGAGCTCGACCGGCAACGACGGCGCGGTCGAGGTCGAGCTGTCACCTGATGGCAAGTTCGCCTTCGTCACGCTGCAGTACGCGAACAAGCTGGCCGTGTTCAACGTGCAGCAGGCGCTGTCCACCGGAAACTTCAGCAGCTCCAGCTATGTCGGGTCGATATCGCTGCCAGATCAGCCGGTGGGCATGTCGATCTCGCCGGACGGCAAGTCGCTGTACGTGGTGAGTTTCGGCTCGCAGCCTGGCCAGCCGGCCGCCGAGGGCACGCTCAGCGTGCTGAACATCGGCACGCTGGAGAACACCCCTGCGTCGGCGATCAGCAAGCAGGTGCCGGCCGGCTTCAGTGCCGCACGAGTGCTCGCATCGCCTGACGGCAACACGGTCTGGGTCACGGCGCGGGGGAGCAACTCGGTGCTCGCGTTCTCCGCCGCCAAGCTGATCTCTGACCCGAAACACGCGCTGATCGCGAAGGTTCAGGTCGGCCAGACGCCGATCGGCATGATCCTGATCGACAACGGCGCGAAGCTGGTGGTCGCCGACACCGATATCAACAACACCTCGTCGACCGCGCACAACCTGGCCGTGGTCAACGTGGCGAAGGCCCTGGCGGGTAAGCCGGCCCTGCTCGGCTACATCCCGGTGGGCGGGTCGATGCCGCGCGAGTTCGGGCTAATCTCCGGCGGCCGGTACCTGATCGTTTCTGACAATGGCTCTGGTCAGGTGCAAATATTCGACCTGAGCAAGCTACCCTGATCTTTCTCGCTCGCGCGACTGCCCCGGCCGTGGCGGCGAAACCAGGACCGGAGGGGTCTTCGTGTACAACTACCAGCAGCAGATGCCGCAGCCGCTGCCACAACGGCGCAACAGAGGCCGCAAGTGGGTGACGTGGATTGTCATCATCGTGATCCTGCTGGTCGGTCTCGACTTCGGCGCCAAGGCTTTCGCCGAGAGCGAGGCAGCCACCCAGATCCAGAAGCAGGGTTTCCCGACCAAGCCGAAGGTGTCGATCGCCGGATTCCCGTTCCTGACTCAGGTCATCACGCGGCACTTCGACGCGGTCACGATCAGCGCGTCGAACATCAAGGAGGGGCCGATCACGATCACGAGCCTGGCCGCGACCGCGAAGGACATTCACCTTAACTCCAACTTCCAGAGCGGGACCACCGGTCCGCTGACCGGGACGATCCTGATCAGCCTCGGCGCGCTGGGCGATGCGCTCTCGGTCGCCGGGCCGCTGGCCGGGCTCCTCGGTGGCGGATCGGGCGGCGGGCTGAAGGTTGTGTCGGTAGGCAGCACCGAGGTGAAGGCCAGAATCAACTTCGCCGCCGGGCTCGTCAACGCGTCGGCGACCTGGCGGGTCGTAAACGCAGGGCCGCATGAGATCGACTTGCAGCTGGTGTCGAGCAACGGCGTGCCGTCGCAGTTCGCGGGAAAGCTCAACAACATCAAGCTGCCGCTGTCGTCGCTGCCGGCCGGCCTGGTGCTGACCGGCGGACTGAACTCCTCAGGCAACGGGATCACCGCGAATGTCGGAGCGAACAGCCTGTCCTTCGGGAGTTAACGGGACTCACGTGGTCGAGGGAGTCAGGCAGCACGCCTGCGGTGCCGGCTGCTGGCGCAACGCCTAGCACCGCAGGCATGCCATCCACTTCCGCTCGTCCGGGCAGCGACGTCGCCCGGACGAATCATCATTAATCACGGCATCAAGCTGCTGCCTCGGCCTCCCGAGGATCGAGTTTCGACTGCGAACTCGCGCGCTCGCCGGTGCCGCAGTGAGCGGGCGCCTCAGCCGGCCTTGCGGACGCGGTAGTAGGCCGTCGGATGCCACCACTGGTTGACGCCGTGCCACCACACCACGGTGCCTGGCTCTAGCGCGCCAAAGGTGGACTGCGGTCGGCGGTCGACCATCTCCACGTGACCGGAGCCGTAGAACGCAAGATCGCCCGGCCGGACCTTCGATGCCGGGATCCAGATCAGACGGCTGCTGGCCAGCATCTGGTAGGTCGTCCGCGGCAACGTGATGCCCTCGTGCCGGTAGGCGGCCACCACTAGGCCGGAGCAGTCATACCCGCCGGGGCCGGTGCCGCCCCACTCGTACGGCTTGCCGGCCTGGTGTCGTGCCCAGTAGAACGCGCCCAGCCGTTGCACCAGTTTCGCGTGGTGTCGTTGGGCTGCCGGGCGGGCCGCGGACGTGGCCCGTGCGTGCGCGGCCGCGGGGCGGGCCGCGGACGCGGTGGTGACGGCGGCATGGGCGGCCGCCGTGGGAACTGCGAACGAGCAGGCGG
>OCZU010000903.1_pt1 | contig 20010 bp, 15 predicted proteins | sample 1539001 | NCBI WGS metagenome assembly OCZU01 (sample SAMEA3539306, study PRJEB22396) | soil metagenome | biome: tundra; feature: field; material: soil | place: USA | collected 2010-05 | depth 0.15 m | reverse complement strand
CGAACCGTTCTGCCGAGGGCATTTTCTGGGACTGGCCGGGCGACACCGAGGTGGTAATGGCCCGCAAGCCCGGCTGAACAAGTGGCGGTGGCATCTCCTGCGGTGGGCAGCCACGTTAGTGCTCGCCGGCGTCGGCGATGTGGCCGCGGAGCCTGCCGGGGGAGGCGAACGCCAGGTCAGTGATCCCGTGCCGGGCGGCCAGTTTGACCAGCTGGGCGCTGTGGGAGCGGACCTGCTGCTCGGTGGCGGGCGGCAGGTGCGGCGGTTCGGGATCTGGCCGCCGAGGATTACGGCCGGGAACGCTCATCGTCGGCAACCTGTCCCCGATGTGGCTGTTCTTGACCCGGGAGGCCTGACCTGAGAAGCGCTCGATCCGCCGCTATGGGCGGGCTGGCGGGCGGCGGTGATGTCTGGCTGCCGACTGACCAGACGGATCGTTATGGCGCCACGGCGGAGGCTGCACCTGGCCGGGTGGGCGTGGGTGGCCTACGCTGCGACCGTGCCGGTCACGAGCTACGAGACGATGGGATGGCTCAGAGCTGCGGTCGGTATCGCGCTTATTGTGGCGCCGGGAGCGCCGATGCGGTTGTCAGGCCGGCAGGAGCCGGCCGGTGCCGATTTGCTGCTCATGCGGACGATCGGCATCCGGGACCTTGTCCTGGGCCTGGGCACCGTTGCCGCGGCACGATCGGATGACGTGGGGGATGTCCGTCGCTGGACCGCGGCAGCATTGGCGAGTGATTCGCTCGACTCTGCTGCCAGCCTTGCGAGCTTTGGCTCCATCGGGAAGCGGGACTCCTTGAGTGCAGCCGTGCTGGCGCTCACCTTCGTTTGCGGAGACCTCCAGGCACTCCGGCGGATTCCTGCTGCGCCCGGGCAAGGCTGAGGCCACAGTCTTATGATCACAGGCTGGCCATCCAGGCCGGCCACGTACCCGCAGCCGGTCCGATCTGTTCTGGACCGTCGGCATCTGGCTGCACGCCGAGCCGTTCGGGGCGCCTTCCTGCCGGGTGCTCGGTTAGCCTCCGCCGCGCAGATGGATCCGTCGGGCGCGGTGCCCACGCGGGCGTGCACGTCGGCGCCCGTCCGGTCGGAGGGCTGCTTGGTGTCGGGCAGTTCCGGGCTGCCCCCGGCTGGTTGCGCGCCAGATTAGGTGTCGTTCCGTTTTCGTCGTGGTTATGCGGGCAGCTTGGCGCCGCCCAGTCCATATGGGTCCCAGGCGGGCTGGCCGTTGCGCAGGTGGTCCTCGACAACGGTGCGGAGGCACAGCGGGTTGATGTCGCTGTGATCGGCGCCATGGAGCTTGAGGGTGGGGGTCAGTCCTGAGACAGGTTCCGCGACCCAGTGGCCCGGCCCGCGCTCATCGGCGTTCAGCCGTTCGGCCAGCGCGCTGAGGTCCACCCGGGGGCGGGGGCGCCGTGACCGGTACTGCACCCAGGTCTCGTACCGGTAGCTGAACTCGTACTTCTGCCCGCGGATGACGAGCACCGCGAAACGGTCAGTCGCGTTGCAGAGGGACATCGGGTGCAGGCCAGAAACCCATTCGCCTGCGAAGCGGTGGCCTCCGGCGTGGGGGAAGTTCTCGGCTACCGTTACCACTGCGAGGTCGATGTCCATGACCTCCTCGATTGTGGCCTGACCAGTGGCCAGGGCCACCTCGCTGGCCTCGAGCGAGGCGTCCTCCTCCGCCCACAGATGCCGGTAGCGGTCCGGGTGGTCGCACAACTCGCCGAGCCGGCCGAGCAACTCTGCGTAGAGCTGGGCGGTCATCGTGGCGTAGTCAGCAGCCAGACCCTCGATCGGGCTGCGTCCGGGGGTGGCGTAGGCCGAGACAGCCATGGAGATCCGGGCGGCCTCGCGCAGATCGAAGGTGGCGAAGTCCCCGGCACGTGCGACGTCGATGAGGAGGTCCCGGCGGGCAAGAGCTGCTTCCGGGCGCGCCAGGGCGTAGATCGAGACCAGGCCATCCTGATCGAAATGGTTGTTCGATACGGCGGTGGCGGGATCGTGGCGGTCATAGGCCTCCAGGTAGGCGAAGGCCATCTGGGCCGATAGGTCAGCCCGGAACCTGGCTGGGCTGGCGATGCCCGGCCAGTGGCTGAGACACAGGACGGTTCCCGTGGTTGGTGACCCGTCGACGATGACGTTCGGCCTCCCGTCGAGTTCGTGGTAGGGGACGAAGCCGAGCAGCGGTGACCGCTTCCCTTGGGCGTCAGGCCCTCCCCAGCGCGATCTGGCCATCTCGTCTCCTCCTGGTGCTAAGCCCTGGGCAGGATGGTAGAAGCTCAAGTCATGTTGAGGTCAAGGAAAACGCAACGGGCCGGGAGACGCAGCGGGCGCGGTCCATAAACGAAATCCCGGCTGATCGTGGGGTCTGCCGCTCTGGTTCACCGCGTTCCATCCGCTGCGCGTGTGCGTGAACCTCGCGGAGGAAGACCGGGCAGGCCGCGATACTCGCGTGGGGGCACGCGAGTGCGTGCTGCAGGATGGTGCGCGCCTGGTTGATGGCGGCTTGTGCCTGTTCCAGCTCGGCGAGCTTGGCGCGGATCGCCGCGCGCCATGGCCGGTCCGGCGGGTGGGCCGGCCCGATGAGCTGCGCGATCTCGGCGAGGGTGAATCCGGCGTGCTGCAGCAGGTTCACCGTGCTGGAGCGGCAGTTCCGCGGCTGACTCTTGCCGCTGGTGCAGGCGGCCAGCGAGGCATGTCATTCGGTCGGTGCCCGGGGTCGTGGAGTGTGGTTGTGGGCGGCATGGTGCCGAGCGCTGCCGCGGCTCTGCGCGCCGTTGGCTTGAGCCTGTGGCGCGGGCCCGGCGCCAGTTCGCGCCGGGCCCGGGCGGCCTTGCCGTCCACGTGCGCTTTGTGTGCGCCGCGGCGCAGCTCGGCGCGGAGCGGGCGTGCTGCGGAAGCGTCACGCGCCGACCAGCGCAGGGGAGGCGCGCCGGTCGGCTCGGCCAGGGTCGTGGTGGCGTGGACGGTGGGCAGTGGATGGCAGTCCCAGCGACCGGTTATTGCGTCTGGGCCGTCATTAGGGACGGTAGCCGTCCTGATCGCAGACGGCCTTCGCGAGCTGATCCTGGCAACCGTCTGACAGTAATCTTGCTGGCTACTTGAAGTGAGCGTGAATCGTTGCGCATTCAGCTCCTGGCCGTGCATATCGCCGACTATTTGCGAGGATAGATAATCAACGCTTAGGCGCTGCGCCTGCACAGAGCACGCCGATATGGACGGCCCTGAACGGAGCGCAGCGGTAGGGGTAACCCTCGGCGGCTTTACGAAGGCGCGGACGCGGCAAGCGCACGCGCAGCTCCTGCGCAAAAGGCTGCAAATATATTTGCGGCGTGCCTCGCAGCCTGGAGTCGATGAGCATGACCGGTGGGGCGCGGGACGGGGAGTGTATTACCGCCTTGGCGCGTGCACCGGGACACGCCGGGTGACAGGCTGGGTCACTGATCGGCCCGCATTGGTCCTGGCCACCGCCTACCCTGAGCATCCCGAACGCTTCGTCCGCAAGCCACTGGCCCGCCGAAACTGTCGGCCGCCCCGATCAAACCCACCCGACGGCACGGAGGCCGCTGCTCAGTAAAGCTGATCAACGGTGCCTCATTCAGGTTGACATTAGTTTCCGCAGTGTTACAAGGTCGTTAACATGGGTCGCTAATGGGCGGGACCGGACGCAGACGCCCTCGGATGCAGGCGAATGAGCTCAGGCCGACGCGCGCAGAGCCCCGCGCATAATCCACGTTACCGCCCCTGGCCGTATGGATCGAAGCTAATGTGGGCAAAGCAACTTCTGGAGGGGACGCGAGGGGGATCTTAGGTTGTTGCTCAGATTTAATCTCTACGATCTGTTCTATCTATCCTTCGTCCAGCTGGTCTTGTCGACCCTGCTCGTGCTGAGCCCGGCGCGCGGCGTTGGCACCCGCTTTCGCTGGACGGGCTCGAGGATCACCGAGGTGTTCGTCGGCGGGGTGGGGGCGGTGGCAATCTCGGCCGCCGCCTGCGTGATCACCCACGAGCTGTGGGGCGCGCCGATCAGCGGCCTCGAGACGGCCGCCTACCTGCTCGTCATCACCTCGGTCGTCGTGATGGCCCTCCAGCCGGACACCAACTTCGTCGGCCAGGTCTTCTACGCCTCGTACCTTTCGGCGGCCCTCAGCTTCATCGGCTACGCGGCCTTCCTCGCGGTCGTCGCCTCGCACTCGATCATCGAGATGCTCACGGCTTCCTTGGTGATCGTGCTCGATCTGGCAGCGTTTGTCGTGTGGATCTCGAACATCAACTATGTGAGCGACGTCTTGTGCCGCGCGCGCCGGTCGCGGCCGCTCCCCAAGGCCGACCCCAGCTATCAGCCCTTCGTGTCGCTGCACATCCCGGCCTACAACGAGCCTCCCGACCTGCTCATCGAGACGATCAAGGCGGTCGAGCGGATCGACTACCCGAACTTCGAGGTGGTTGTCATGGACAACAACACCTCGGATCCGGCCGTGTGGGGCCCGGTGGAGGAGTACTGCCGGGGTCGTGAGCGTGTCCGCTTCGTCCACGTCGCCCCCTGGCCCGGCTACAAGGCGGGCGCCTGCAACCTCGCCCTGCGCCGCTACACTGACCCGCGGGCCGAAATCATCGGCCTGGTCGACGCCGACGACATCGTCCAGCCTTACTATCTGCGCGAGACCGCCTCGTACTTCTCCGACCCGAGCGTCGGCTTCGTGCAGACCTTCGAGGGCAACCGCGACTACCAGGGCAGCGACTACTACAGCGCTTGCGTGGACTCCTTCCAAGCCTTCTACCTGTCGGTCATGTCCTCGCGCAACGAGCGCAACACGGTCCCCTTCGTTGGGACGATGGGGCTGTTCCGCCGCAGCGCGCTGACGGCAGTTGGCGGGTGGAACGAGTGGTGCATTTGCGAGGACACCGAGGCCTCGCTCCGGGTGCTCAGGGACGGCTGGTCCGGCCTCTATATTCCCCGCTGCTTCGGCCGGGGCGTCGTGCCACCCAGCTTCGCCGGGATGCTCACCCAGCGCCACCGCTGGTGCTTCGGCGCCATGCAGATCCTCCGGCTGCACTGGCGAAGCCTAATGCCGTGGGACCGCTCTCCCGACAACCATCTCACGAGCGCCCAGCGCCGCGACTACCTGATGGCGTCGCTCGGGTGGTTCCGGGATCTGCTCATGCTGGCCTTCAGCCTGCTGCTGCTCGCAATCACCGGTCTGTTGGTCACGTATTCCAAGTTCGCCGTCTCCCCGATGGACGGCGCCCGGTCGCTCCTGCCGTTGTCGCTCATCATCGTCGCCACGATCACCATGATGTTTACGCTGCGCCTCTGGACGACCATGTCGTATCGCCGGGCGCTGCTGTCGCTCGTCATCAGCCTCTCGGTCACCTGGGTCATCGCACTCGGCTGCATCGAAGGGATGGCACGACGAGACGGGGTCTTCCTCAGGACCTCGAAGGCCGGCGGCCGCCGCCGCATCCGCACGGCGCTCCGGCTGACTCGGGCGGAGACGATCCTGGCCGTCGCCCTGTACATCGCCGCCGGATTCCTCGCCGCCGTGCGACACGGGCCGTGGCTGCTCATCTTCATCATCTTCCTCCAGGCCACCGTGTACCTCTGCGGCCCGATCGCGTCCGTGTGGAACCTGTGGGCCCAGGGAGTCCCGGGCCCGGAGTACCGGCGCCGCTTCGAGAAACGACGCCTGCGCGCGGAGCGCCGCCGGCGACCCTGGACCCAGTTCCCCCGGCCTGCCGCCGTCGGCGCCACCCTGGCTGCCCTCTGCGTCGGGGGAGTGACGAGCGCCTTCCTGGCCCCCGTGCCGCTGCTGCAGGCGACGGCGGTGCGACGAGCCGTGTCCCCGCAGTCGCTGTCGGCCGGCTCCGCGAGCACCGAGGTCTACCTGAAGCTGGGCTCGTCGACCTCCGGGGCCGGGCGTGCGTACTACTCCATCACCTCGGTGCACCTGTCGACCACGCCGGCGCGGGCTGGGCTCAGGCTCAGATTCGACACGTCCTCGCTCGTGCTGCTCGGCGAGGTCCTCGGGGGGGCCGCGAACGGCGGGCAGATCTCGAACCTCAGCCTCGCCTTCCGCACGCCGGGCCTGCGCGGCCGGCCGACGACCGAGTCCGTGGACACGTTCAGCACCGCCGCCGTCGCCTCCTTCAGGGAACAGCTGTCCGGCATGCCGATGGGCACCGTCTCGCTCGTGCTTCCCGCTGCGAGCCACGTGGTCAGCGCGCCGGGCCCGCTGCAGCGCGTCGGCCCATTCGCCGGCCCATCCAGCACGCCGGCCACGAAAGCGTACGTGAACACGGATGCAACCGGAACGACGGGGGCGCCCTCCTCTGCCGTGACGGCCGTCCAGCTCTCCCAGGCGGCGTCGCATGCCCCCCTCCACCTCAGCTTCACCACGTCGTCGCTGCCGCTGCTCGACGGGATATTCCAAGACCAGGGCGCCGCCGTCAGCATCCCGATGCTCACGCTTTCCGTCCGTGCCGGGGGAGGCGGCAGTCCGTCGGCCAGGGAGCTGACCTACACCTTCTCGGCGCTGAGCGTCGGTTCCTTCGCCGAGAGTAACCTCTCGGGGTCGCTCTCGGGCACCGCCACGCTCGTCGTCCGCCCGTGATAGCCGCTAGTCCGCGTTGCGGCGCGGACTAGCGGGCCGTCACGGCAGCCGAGCGCAGGTTTCACAGAACTGCCGAACCCGGCCGATCAACGCTCAGCCGCGCGGGTCGTGTGCGCAGGTAGCGTGCGGCAGCGTCCTCCGCACGTCGAGGCAGCAGGCGCAGATCCGCACGGAGTCGCGCGACGGGCCGAACTCGACGCCGAAAGACGCGGTGTCGAGCCGATCAGGTGGGGCGGGACCGAGCCCAGCCGCATCGGGAGCGGCAGTCGTCCCGACTCCGGGGCGAGGTGCCGGCCTGGCACGAGTTCATGCCGTACAACACGTTCGGGTCGCCCCGCACCCAAGTGAAGGCGCTCGGCGTGAGGCATGTCGGCTCAGTGCACGGCGGCGTGTGGGCACAGCGTCCCTCGATCGTCGCGGCGCGAGCCAGCGACATGCCGGGCTCACAACTCACGCAAGAACACATGGCCGTGGCGTACGACGACGGCTACCCCCACGCCCACGATGGACGACTTCGAGACGGGCCCGAAGACCCGCGAGTCACAGGCGTCCGAGCGGTTGTCGCCCATCACGAAGTACTGGTTCCGGACGAGCGTTGTGCTGGGGATCGGCCTCGAACCGACTTGGCCGAAGCGGGGGTCGTACCATCCCCGTTCGCGGAGCGGCCGCCCGTCGACGAAGATCGTATTGTCGATGGACCAGATAGTCTGGCCGGGCAGCGCCACGACCCGGAGCACGAGGTCACCACCGCCGCCTCCGACTGTGCAGGGCAGGAACTGCGAGGGGCGGAAGACGACGATCTGGCCGCTGCGGATGGGGCCCTCAAGGAGACCGGACTTAACGACGAGGATCCGGTCGCCCGCCTGGAGGGTGGGCCCCATCACCACCCCGGGCACCGAGAAGGGCTGGACAACGAAGGCCTGGAGGACCCATGCGGCGAGCGCCGCCACGGCGAGGAGGACGGCCACCTTGGCCAGGAGTGGACCATGGCGGCGAGGGCGCCGCCGGCGGCGCTCCGGTTGTGTCGGAGCCGTGGGGACGTAGTCCGCCGGATCGGTGCTGAGACCCCGCAGCCGGTAGTCGAGTTCTTGCGGCGACCGAACGGCCATGCCGCCACCGTGTCGACCGCTGCCGGTGGCGGCGCCGGAAGCCGAGCGGCCCGCCGGGCGGCCCGGATCGCCGTCGGCCACTACGGCCGAGAGATCGCCGTTATCGGAGGACCGCGGGCTCATTGTGAACCTCGTCTGCTGCCAGCGGTAACGAGGAACCGCTGCACCCCTTCGGTCTCGCCGTCGTCTAGATCCCCGAAGACGACGCCGAAGTGCGTGCCGGCTCTGCTACGGCGATTCCATCTGATCCGGCCCGCCACACCGAGGCAGATCCGCGACGTGGTCACCTCGGCTTCGAGCAGCAACGGTACGTCGAGCGTCGCGCCCGGTTCGAGCACCGGGGGCGCCTCGGGCAGCACGCACCGCACCCCGCCCTCGCTCAGATCGACGAGGCCGACGGAAAAAGTGGCGTGCCCACACAGGATGTGTGCCCGGCCGTCGACGCGCATCCGCACATGTCGCCGGAACTCGGTTGCCACCCTCCCGGGGGCGCTTGTCACGCCGGCCACCTGGCTGCGGCCGTTGGCGGCCGGTCCATCGACGCCCGCGCGGGGGCCTCCTCCCGCGAACGCGCCTCCATGCCTGCTCGCTTGCGCGGCGGTCGATACGGAAGCACCGACCTTCGCTTGGGACGATCGCAGACGACGGAGGCGACGAGCCGAGACGCGCCGTGTCCCGGAAAACTGGAGGCCAAAGGCGCGCCGCTCGGCGGGCGACAGGTCGGACCAGTTCGGCGGCATCCGCCGGATGAACGACGGTGCCCCGGCGGCTGCCTCGGCGCGGAGTTGCCTGCCCCAGCCCGCCGCCACCGAGGCCGCCTGGGTGAAGCTCACTGTCATGGCGCGTGGCTCGTAGGGCAGATCGAACAGGCCCGGGTCGTCGAGCCAGTCGGGGCTGCCGACGGTGATCGCCTGGGCGACGTCCGGCCAGCGCACTCTCGCGAGGAGGTAAGGCACGGCGCGGTCGGCGAGCACGAGGTACGTGAGACCGTCCGTGTTGGGTATCACTGCCGCCCGCCCCCCATGCATGCGGCAACTCTCCCTATTGCCCGCACGCGAACGTTAGCACGGTGCCCGGGCGGATTGACCTTGCTTTATCCCGCTTCATGCAGCGTTAACGCAGATTTGACGTTGGCCCTTGGAGGAGGAGGGCGATGGCGCAGACGCGCAGGTGACCTAGGATCCGGGGTGAACGGGAACTGGGGAACTGGGTAACGCCGGCCGGCACCCCCGGGGCGATGGGACGGCGCGCTGCATGAGGATGAGCGAACGGAGCTAGCCCGGCGCCCTTCCCTCGGCCCGGGTCGCTGCTCCTCGGGCCTGACGGCCTTTGCGGCGGCCTGCACCCGGGCAGGACCTGCGCTCGGGGGTCTCATGGGGCAAAGTGACAGCTGGGGCCAAACAAGATCAGCGCCATCAAAGTGCCCACCGTTCCAGGCGAACATGGACGCTGAGGCCCCGTGAGGAGTCGTGAACAGGTATGACACCGACCCCGGATCTCGCCAGCCGGCTCCGGCGCCGCCCCATCCTTCTCGGTGCCGCCCTCGCGCTGGCCGCCCTCACGCTGGCCGCCGCCTGGTCCTTGGCTGGCGCACCGGACTCCGCCAGCCGGACGGCCACACCGGGTCAGCCGGATTTCGGACCGAACGTCTACGTCTTCAGCCCGAGCATGCCGCCGAGCCACATCGAGGCCAGGGTCAACTCGATCGCCAGCCAGCAGGCCGGCAACCAGTTCGGCACCCAGCGTTACGCGCTGCTGTTCGAACCGGGCACCTACGGTTCGGCCGCGGACCCACTATTCCTCCAGGTTGGCTACTACACCAGCGTGGCTGGCCTCGGATCTTCCCCGGGCGACGTCATCATCAACGGCGCGGTCGATTCCTTCAACCAGTGCTCCCCGCCAACGCGCGCTACCGGCAACTGCACCGCGCTGGATAACTTCTGGCGCTCGCTGTCCAACCTGACGATCAACTTCCCGGCGCCGCGGAGCGGCGCACCGTGCCGGCAAACGGCTGAATTCTGGGCCACGTCCCAGGCGTCCCCCGTGCGGCGGGTCGAAGTCAACGGGTTCACCTCGCTGGATGACTACTGCTCGAAGCCCAGCTACTCAAGCGGCGGCTTCATCGCCGACTCGAAGTTCTCCGGCCGCCCCGTGCTCAACGGCACCCAGCAGCAGTTCCTCGTCCGGAACAGCACCCTCGACGGCTGGAGCAACAGCGTGTGGAACCAGGTCTTCTCCGGTGACGTGGGGGCGCCTGCCCAGAACTTCGGCTCGGGCGGGCAGTACACGACCCTGGCGGCCAGCCCGGTCACCGAGGAGGAGCCGTTCCTGCAGGTGGACTCCAGCGGGAAGTACAGCGTGTTCGTTCCGGCGGTGCAGCACGGCTCAGTGGGACCGTCCTGGGCCAGCGGCCCGACGCCGGGCACCCCGATCCCCATCCAGCGGTTCTTCATAGCCACCCCCAGCGACCCGGCATCGGTGATCAACGCGGCGCTGGCCCGGGGGCAGGACCTGATCCTCACCCCCGGCGTCTACAACCTGCACCAGACCATCGAGGTCACCCGGCCGGACACAGTGGTGCTCGGCCTCGGCTTCCCCACTATGGTGCCGGCGAACGGCATCGTCTCGATGCGGGTAGCCAGCGTTCGGGGTGTGAAGCTGTCCGGGATGATCTTCGCTGCTGGGCCGGTGAACTCCCCGATGCTGCTGCAGGTGGGCAGCCAGCCCGGGCTCGGACTCGCGGACCCGGCGGACCCCACACTGGTGCAGGATGTGTTCTTCCGCATCGGCGGTGCCACCCCGGGCCAGGCGACCACCAGCCTCGTGGTCAACAGCTCCCAGGTGATTCTCGACGACATCTGGGCCTGGCGGGCCGACCATGGCAACGGGGTCGGCTGGGCCGGCAACGTCGGGGACACCGGCGTCATCGTCAACGGGGACCATGTGACCGCCTATGGGCTGTTCGTCGAGCACTACGAGAAGTACGAGGTGATCTGGAACGGGAAAGACGGCACGGACATCTTCTTCCAGAACGAGATGCCGTACGATGCCCCGAGCCAGTCCGCCTGGATGGCCAATCCCGCGACCGACGGCTACCCCGCGTTCCTGATCACTCTTCGGGCGGCCGGCTTCCAAGGGTACGGAATGAGCAGTTACAGCTTCTTTAACCAGGGCGTGTCGGTCTTTGCCACCAGCGCGTTCGAGACCGCCAACCCCCCCGACAGCGAGCTCCACGACCTGCTGACGATCTTCCTTAGCGCCGCTGGGTCCGGCGGGATTAGTCACGTGGTGAACGGCACCGGCAGGTCGTCGACGGCCGCGAACCCCGATACCCCGGTGGATGTAGTCAGCTATCCGTGACGCGCTGGCTCTCTGCCTGAGGATGGGCAGGCAGACCCTAAAGGTCACCTTGTCGGGAATGATCGGCTGCCCGGCGGGGGTGAGGGTGAACTGGCGGCGCATTTTGCCCATGGCCTCGTCGTAGGCGGTCCGCAGGGCCGGGGAGGCAGGGCCCCGGCAAAGTCATTTAGCAGTTCATGATCGTTCGCAGCCGCCGGTCTTGCCGTCCACCGCGATCACCCGCCGTCCCCCCGGCCCGGGCGCGGTGCGCCGGGCCGCCCACCTGCCGGCCAGGTCATCGAAGGCATCCGCGTCCAGCCGCTGCAGGGTCCGCCGGAACGTCGACTCCGAGGGCACCACGCCCGTGACCCGATGACAGGGCCAATCAGTGATGATGGCGGCGCGGGCATGGCCCCCCGGGAAGCGATCTGGCTGGCGTGAGAACCGCTATGATCACCCCAAGGGCCGTGCCCGTGCTCTTACCCGCCCATCACCGGCGGGTCGCTACCTCCCCGACGCAAGACGACTTTGCCGACCCCTGCCTGAATCACCGGCGTACATGACCAAGCATCCTCATGAGACCATCTGTTGGGTGGACGCCAGCCGAGCACGGCCGGACCTTGTGTGAACAGCTCTATCCGACAACCATGCCGACGCTGGACGGCCGGGATCGTGCACGGATCATATGATGCCGAGGCCCCACTGAGCTGCGCAGGCGGCCGCGGCGCTAGGGTATTCGACTGCGGATTGCGCGGTTAGCCAGGGCACGGAGGCGGGCAATGACCAGTTCGGCCCGGGGAGCAATATCTTACGCGCAGCTCCCCAAGCATTCGGGCTGCGGGCCAATCAATGTTCCCTGACGCCGTGCCCACACCGCGCGCACGGGCAACGATGAACCGGCGCCGCTTTATTTCAACAGCGCTTGGCGCCGGGACGCTGACACAGCTTTCATCATGCGTGAGCCAGAAAGCACGGCCTAGAGTTGCCTATGCGTTCTCAGACGAATTTGATGGTCCCGCAGGAAGCACCCCAGACCCATCGAAATGGGCGTATGATCTTGGAGGCGGGGGCTGGGGAAATGATGAGCTTGAGGTTTACACTTCTTCGCGCGAAAACAGTTTCCAGGACGGCAATGGGAACTTGGTGATCCGCGCGACCAAGCGCGTCCAGACCTCAGGTGGCCGGACTACTACCACGTACCGGAGCGCCCGGCTAAAGACCGCCGGCAATTTCAGCGCATATCATGGCACCTTCGAGGCCCGGATCAAGCTCGATATCCAGCGCGGGCTGTGGCCAGCATGGTGGGCATTGGGTGCCAACTTCGGGAAGGTAGGGTGGCCAGCGTGCGGCGAAGTGGACATATTGGAGAATTACGGCGGCCCTGCCGTGCAAACGTCGATCCATACTCCCAATAACACCGACAGCGGCGTGCTCACGAAGCTCGCGAACATCCCGGCGGACGATGATTGGCACATCTGGCGAATGTGGTGGCAGCCAAAGACCGGGGCCTTCACGTTCTATAAAGATGGCGTGGAGTACATCACCGTAGAACCCGCACAGATGCGCAACTGGTGTTTCAGTTCCGGGGTCCCGGTGTTCATGATCCTCAACCTCGCGGTCGGCGGGAAAGTGGGTCCTCCGCCCGACAGCGTGCAGTTTCCTGTTGACCTGCTAGTCGATTACGTCCGGGTCTGGTAACGCTATCATCTTGCTGGGGCCGAGACTTTGAGAACTTCCTGGGGCGGCGGCGCGCGATCTGGATGGCCTGGGCGGCCTGAGGGAAGGCCAGCCTAGCGGACACGGCGGTATTCCTGCTGACCACGTCAAGTGAGCGCAATGGCTGCGCGCCGAGGCCGTCAGAGCGCCGAGCGATTACGCGCGTGTTGGCATTGTTAATCTGGCGCCTGCACGAGCGCTCCTATCATCCGGTTCTGGGCCATCGCTCTGGCGGGTGGCGAGGTTGGTCAGGCTGGCTCGCCGGATATCCATCCTGAACTTAGACGCACTCCGCGCGGTGCCCTAGGCTCCGCCGAGGGTGGTGCGCATGAGTGCTCTGGTACGGATCAGGGATATGGCGAGGTCTTCGGCTTCGACGGGCCTGGACCGCAACGAGATCTTCCTCGCCCTCGCCGCCTTCGCGGTGCTGTGCGTCGCGGTCCTGCGCTGCGCGCCCTATCTCGCGGAGCCCGACGATTTTGCGTATCGCGCCTCGATCGCCGCCATGACCCAGGGAAACTTTCTGACCCTGTCCACCGCGCAGTACAACGCGCTGGCCGTGCATCTGGGCCGGCTCGGCGGCGGGAGCCCCCTGGGCATCCTCAACGCCCCCGTCGTCCAGTGGGTCCAGCTCGCCGACGGACGATGGATCAGCGAGAAGGATCCCGGTTACCCGTTCCTGGCCGTGCCGTTCCAGGCGCTGGGCATCATCCGGTGGGCGCCGCTGTTCTACGGGACGCTGGGCTGCCTGGGCCTGTTCTTCGGCGCCCGGCGCTGGCTGGGCCGCTTCGGCGGCGCGGCGGCCGTCGGCCTGTTCTGCTCCTCGGGCGCGGCGCTGCTGTTCGCCTGGCGCGACTACATGCCGACGTTCACCGACGCCTCGCTGATCGCGGCGGGCACCGGCGCGCTGCTGTGGGCCGTGCTGGCCGCCGAGGCCACTGCCCGGCGGCGCACCTGGGCCGGGCTGGGCGGGTTCGTGGCGTTGGAGGCCGCGGTGTTCGTTCGCTACACCGACATCGTCGTGCTCGGCTGCGCCGTCGTGGCGGTGCTGGTGGCCTGGCGGCTGCGGGCAGCGCGGCTGCCATCGGCCGCGCTGGCCTGGTGGCTGGGCTCGGTTGCCGTGTCCGGCGCGGGCGTGGGCCTGTTCGACGACTTGGTGTACGGCGGCCCGCTGAAGTCCGGGTACCGGCCGGGGGAGATCCAATTCAGTCTCAGCGCGGTCCTGCCCAACTTCCGGTATATGCCGGCGCACCTGATCGAGGCGATGCCGATGCTGGTGCTCGGGCTGGCCGGGCTGGTGTGGATCGTCGTGCGGTGGGTGCGGCTGCGGCGGGCCGATGACGAGCCGGCCGTGGTTGCCCGCCGCGACTTCGCGGTGGTGCTGGCGCTGGCCGCGTCGTGGTTCAGCACGTGGGGGCTGTATGCCGCCTACACCTGGACGGCCGGGCCAGGCCTTAGCAGCTTGCAGGCCATCCGGTTCTACCTGCCCGCGATGGGCGCCATCGCGCTGCTCGGCGCCTGGCTGCTGGTCCGCGTGCCGCCGCGGGCGTCGCTGGCCGCGCTGACATCGGCCGCCGTCGTGGCGGCGATGCTCGGACTTGGCGTCTGGTCCTACAACGACATGCGTGCATCCTGGCTCGGGGAGATAGCCCGCATCGTGCACGGGCGGCACGGACCATTCAGAGTAGAGCCAGGCGCACAGGGCGGACCGCCACGCGCTCCCGCCGGACACAGGCCAGGGAAGTGACCAACGCTTCAATATCCTTCCGCCGGCCCTCAGCGGAGATGAGGCGATCCGGCCCGTGCGATCCAGCGCGAACCGCGGGAAGAGGAAACGCTATGGCGGCCGCTGCAACGGCGCCGCCGGGACCGGGCTCCAATCTAAATAGCGTCGTCGTCTCTGTCTGGAATTGGATCATCACAATGAGCGAGACCGCGCGCCGCGGCCGGCCCCGCCGCCAGTCCAGAGCCCGGAACGAGAAGGCCTTCTCTGCTATGACGAAGCTCCGCCCTGAAGGAAGTTAACGTCATGATAGGCCGCTATCGCGGCCCGGCCCCTTTCAACCGTTGCCACGCGAGTTTGACCAGACAGGCGGCAACGGCCGTGCCGAGGAGACGGCCAGGGCACTCACGCCATGTCACGGGCCCGATCTCACCAGCAATGCGCCCGCCGATCTAAAACCGCTCCGGATCGCCGACTCGGTACCTCTGAGATCTCCGTCGCCTCCGCGGGCTAGAACGCACAGATCAGCCATCCCGGCGTGGCCAGTCGAGCAGGTCGCGGATCGCCTGGATAACGGCGTCTGGACGGTCAATGGTGATCGTGCTGTGCCTGGCGTCTTCGAGGGCGCGGTGCTCGCCGCGCGTAACCGAGTCGGCGAGCGCCGCGTAGAGGCGGCGTTTGCCGTCGGTCAGCTCACGCAGGGCTTTTCTGGACATCAGCAGCCTCATGCCGGGATCGGTGCCGAGCGCGGTGAGCGCGATCAGCGGCACGTCGGGCACGTCTCCGCCGTGGTGGAGCTCGTCGGCGAGCTCTGGCAGGTTGCTTCTCTCGCGGACGCCCACCTGGAACCACTCGGCGGAGAGGTGACGGTCGATGAGCACCCCGCGTATCCCGTCAGGCCACTCGGCGAACATCCGCCGGTACATGCGGCGCATGAATGGGCGTATGAGCCACAGCTGGAGCCGGCCGGGATCCGGCTGGCGTACCCGCGCCAGGTGCAGGTGCTCGGGCATGTAGGCGTCCGTCTCCTCGTAGAAGGACTCCAGCAAGAGCAGGCCGGTCACCTCGCCGGGGCGCGATTGGGGTTGGGTGCAGATACGTTGCAGGGACTTGTTGATCAAGCTGCGGTTGCGTGGTCACACGGTCCGATGGTTGGGGCGTTCGGGGTCATCGCGACTGCTTGCGTTCCAGTTGTCTCTTCTTGCGCTCAAGTCGGCGCTGGGCGCGTTTCAGCTTGGGGTTGGGTGTCTCCGCGTTGGCAGAACGTCGCTCGACATAGACAGTCCCGCAGAACGCGAAGCCAGTGATTGTGATCCTGGGTGCACCGGGTGTTCCCGGCCCTTCGTCGTGGTGGTCGAAGCCGCCGATGATCCCAGTGCCGCCGATAAGAACATCGGCGTCTTCGGGCACCACGACGGTGATGTTGCCGATGATCGCGGTGGCGTGGATAGTCGTCTCGCCGTCGATGAACCGGGCTTGGCGGAGGTCGATCTCGCCGTTGCCTATCACCGCCAGCCCCCGGAAGGTGCGCCCCACCATCCATCGGCCCTTGCGCTGGAACCCGGCAATGATCCCAACGTCTCTTATCGAGGTGGGTGCCGCGCCTGCCCAGTCGCCTGGCTGTGGTGTAGAAGCCCTCAGGTCGTGCATGATCGTTGCAAGTTCGGCGTCAGTCCCGGCGGCATAGGCCGCGGCCAGCCGCTCCTCCAGCTCCGGCATCATCAGCCGGCCCTCCGCGAACGCCGCTTGCAGCGCGACCGCGACGCGCTCGCGGTCGGCGTCGGACGCTCGGACAGCCGGTATGACTGGGCGATTCTCAGGCCCCACGGCCTCAGGCAAGTTCCCCATTTGGCGAGCTTACGGTGCGAGCAGCCTCACAGTCACGACAGCGTCAAGCTACCGGCGCAAGGTGCAGAAAGATTGCAGGGACTTTCCGATCAGGCCGCGAGGGCGACTTCGCGGAGAGCACAGAACCAGCAGGGTCGCGCGGACGGTGGCCGGGACGGTCATGTGATTCTTCTCTGAACTTGAATATCGCAGTTCTGGTGATGGGCTAGTTCGTGATCTCGGGGCGCGTCCGGCCGGGGATTGGCACCGGACCAAGTCGAAAGACGACACGAGCTCCCAGAACGGATCCGGCGTGCCTGACGCCGATGACCCATCACGGATCGCGGCGATGCCGCCGCGAACTGGTCAGTACTATCGTCCGTCCGATCTGCGCTAACCAGACTGAATCAGTTCGACGTCTATGACCTGGGTTCTCGCAATGGCCCGGTCCCGGTCATCGGAGAGAGACAGCCGCCGGCCGTCGGTCATGTAGTCGTTGAGTGCCGCCGTAGACGGGAACTCGAGAAGCTGGATCTCAAGCGGCTGCCCGTCTGCACCGTTGCTCCTCGCGCGCTGCAGCACCCTGCCACCGTGCCCGGAAACCAAGTCCAGAACCCGGTCCTCATAGGCGATGAGGGCATCCCCGGCACCAGGTTGCGCCCATAGCAAAACGCAAAGCGTCAGACTCATAGCCGAGACCCTGGACCCCGGCCAGACATGGAGAGTTTCATCGGAACAGAATGCCCGATATGGAACGGCGCCGCGATCGAGCTGCAGTTTGCCGACTGCTGTCATCCAGATCGAGGGCGGCACGCATTGGGCTGGACACATGCTTCCTGGCACCTCTTGGGTCTTAAGGTGTTCAGATGCCGGGCACAGTGGAGCATCCAGACATCAGATACGTGGTGTACCCGGTGCACCTCGACGGCACGCCAACAGGAGCGAAGCCAAGACTGCGGCACGATCCCGGTTGCGGCCACTTCGAAATGGGGAGACGGCACCATCCTGGGTACCCCTCAGCTGGCCACCGAAGTACAGATGCAGACTCTCCGGGCATGCAAAACCTGTATTGGGACCCGCGGTAACTCGTCTACGGATGCCCGCCACGACCTGAAGGATGGAAGGACCGGCAGGCTCTGTCCCACGTCCAACCAGATGATGCCCCTGACGGGGGTCTGCGACAACTGCTCCACCTTAACCAGCCCGGTGAACAGCCGTGACCGCGCTCGAGATCGACGCTAGCCAGACCGCACCGAATGCGGAGCCTTGGCATGGCTGCGTGGGTTCTGGCCCTGGGACTACCCGGCCTCCCGCAACCGCTGCGCGAGCCAGTCGGCGGCCTGCGGGCGCCACCGGTACGTCAGATTCATGCACACGTGGTTGCCCTCGTCGAACATCCACAGCTGCGCGTTGCGTGCCTCCTCTGTCACCCGGACTGCGTGCTGCCAGGGAACCAGGCGGTCGCGCTTGCCGAAGACCACGATCATCGGCTGGGTGATCCGGTCCGCCACCCCGGCCAGGCTCATCTGCGCCGCGAAGTCGTACGCTTCCTGCCTGGTGGACGCCCCGCAGCCGTGCATGAAGGTGGCCAGGCTGTGCGACGGCCGGTCACGGATCAGGTCCCCGTAGTCGTAACAGCCACCGGAGATGATGACCGCCCGCAGCCGCGGCTCGAAGGCCGCTGCGCGGGCCCCGTAGTAGCCGCCTAGGCTCACTCCGAGCATGCCCACCCGCTCGCCGTCGAGGTCCTCCCGCTGGCACAGCACGTCCAGGACGGCTGCCACCGGCGCCTCAAAGTCAGGCCGGATCCCCAGCACCCGCCCAGTCTCTCCCTGTCCCGGCCCGTCCAGGGAGAAGGTCGCCATACCGCGGGCCAGAAACACGTTCTCGGCCGCGAAGAACTCTTCCTTGGTCGAATCCAAGCCGGCAATGAGCAGCACAAGGGGCGGCCGGTCCAGGCCAGGCGGGCGGCGCAGGTTGCCTACCATCGTGGCCCCGCCGAAGCCGATCGCGATCCGCTCGGCGGTGGGGTCGAGCAGGCGGTGCGCGCTGGTCATGGCCGCAACCGCCCGATCCGCTGCAGCGTAATGAGCGTCCATGTCCAGCATCCACACGAACTTGCCGAAGTGGTAGCTGAGCGCGGCCCGTATCCACGCCTCACCAGCCGTCCGCTGCCCGCCGCGGTCCTCCGCTTCGCGGGCCAGCGCCGCGTGCGTGTCGCCGTTGGCGCTCCAACTGCTCAGCCAGTCCTCCCACCGCTCGATCCCGCCGGTCACCCGCGCGAAGTCGGACGAGTCAACACCCTGAGCAGTAAACCGGGGCCCCCAGTTAGCGATGGCCGAAAGGACCGCATCGTCAGGCACCTAGCCGCCTCCTGCAGTTGAGGCCAGCAGCGGGCTGGCCGGGCTCCCACGGCCCGGGCCGTGGGAGGATTGTGGCCAGGGTCAGTGCAGCACGATCGATGAATCCCCCGCAAGCCTACGACCTGGGCGGGCGCAACAGGTTCCGGACCTGTGACCCCGGCTTGTATCGGGTAACATCACCACTCCTGCCTGCCCGTTCCTCCATCCGCCGAGGTCAGTGCGAGCAGAACCGGGCAGAGCCGAACACGGCGAAGCCACCATGAGCACAGCGCGCTCCCGCTCGCACTCCCATTCCATGATCAGTGGTGCCGATAGTGTCACAGCCTGGAGGGCCAGCGTTCCCCGCTCACGGCTGCCACCGGCGCACGGCCATGCTCCAGCACACCGTGACATTCCCCCAGACAGCTGATCCTCAATCAAGACATATCGCGACCCCCGGGCTATGCGGGATCTGCTCCCCGCCGTGCTCAGCGAACTGAACGTGGCGATTCCCGGCTCGGCCGTGGCATCCGCCACGCTCATCTTCAGTCACCTGGCGCAGCTGTGCCTGCGCGGCCTGGCCAGCGAGTACTGGGTGGTGCAGAAGGCCGAGGAGATCATCACCAATACCGGCTGCCCATCCGAGATCATCGCCCTGCCGCTGGGGCAGCTCTGTGGGCTCACCAACGAATGGGGCGCAGGCTGGGGCCGCACCGGGAACTGCCGCGGATCAAGAGCCGCGCCGCCTACGAGAAAGGCCAGACGGCCCCGCCGGACTGGCGGATCGCGTGCTGTTACGTCGGCAAGGGACACCGGCGTCAGGGCGCGGCGGCCGCCGCGCTCGCCGGCGCTCTGGACCTGATCGCCGCCCTCGGCGGGGGAACCGTGGAGGGATACCCTGAGAACGCCGGCTCGGTGCCCGCCGGGTTCCTGTACAACGGGGCGCTGTCGACCTACGAGAAGCTGGGGTTCACCCGGAACCGGAAGATCGGCAAGCATCGCTGGGTCGTGACCAAACTCGTCACGCCCGAGTCCGCGTAGAACCCGCATCATCGGCACAGAGCAAACAGGAAGCACCCACAGGACGGCCAGGCCCCATAGGCGTCCGCAGCAGCCGAGCTTGTTCCTAGGACCGTTACTCGGGGCAGCACCCGCACATGCCGCCGGCCGGGCAATCCACCAGAGCCCCTGGCGCCAAGGCGTACTGGCCGGATGGCTGGGCAGCCACCCTGCGTCGATGCTGGACGGATAGCAAGGAGCCGTGGCCACCCTGCCAGGCGAGCAGCACTACTGGATGCCTGGCCGGCCGCTGCCTTCAGGCCCGGCGGCAAACGTAG
>OCZU010000902.1_pt1 | contig 20023 bp, 16 predicted proteins | sample 1539001 | NCBI WGS metagenome assembly OCZU01 (sample SAMEA3539306, study PRJEB22396) | soil metagenome | biome: tundra; feature: field; material: soil | place: USA | collected 2010-05 | depth 0.15 m | reverse complement strand
ACGTCCGAGACTCCCGAACTCAGGCCGATTTTGTAGCCCACAAAAAGCAGCACCATCACGATGGCCGTCGCCACCGCGATGATCCCCAGTCTCCGGACCCACGGATCCACATTGCCGCGAATCGTTCCGGGCGGCAGCATCCAGGCCGGAGACAGTTGACTGAATCGCCCGCGGATGCGATGGATCTTGTCGCGGGTCATGTTCATCATCTGATCCAGTTCGCCGCGGTTTCCGGCTCTGTACTTGCCGCAGAAGCCCAGCAGGAGGCACAGGTAGTGCACTTCCAGCAGATCCGCAAGGTCGTGCGAATCGCTTCTCCCCACCAGTTGCTGCAGGTTCTGGAAGAAGCCTTCGCCGGCGATGTGCGTGCCGAACAGTTCCTCCTGCAACGGCTTCCGCAGCCAGTCGGCGAAGATCGGGTTCTGCGAATTCAGCACCGATTCGTCGAGGAAGGCGACCGCCGCGAAGGTGGCGTACTTCGTGTCGTCGGCGTTGTAGCCGGCCGCCAGCGCCTGGTTGGCAGCGGTCTTCATGGCCTCGCGGGTGTGATGGCGAAAGGCATTGGCATCGTTGACGCCCTGCGTGTTGGCGCGCAGCCGCTCGATGGCGGTAAGAGCTTCCTGATAGATGAGCGCCAGGTTATCGGGCCTGCGGGTATTCGCTGAAGGTGTCATGACTGGTTATCCAGCACCACTAGGATTTCCACTTCGGGATTGGGAAACTCGCCGGGAATATAGACTCCCACCTGCCTGGCCTTAACCATGTGGTCCCAGCAGGGGCCGCTCCGGCTGATGCCGAAGTATTGTGTCTCCACGCGCGTCGAAATGGCCGGCGGTGGAATCGGCAGGTGCGTCAGCGCCATCCCCGGCAGCGCACGCTTCACCAGCTCCCGCACGAAAGGCGGCGTGCAGATCTTGATCAGTTGCGGCGTTCTCGCCATGAGTTCCGCTTCTCCCATGTTCGCGTGGATCGCAAATACCCATCGCGAGCGGCCCATGCACCGCTGGTCGGTGACTTCGCCTTCCCAGTAGTAATCGCCCGCGGGCTTGAGCGGTATCGACAGGCAATTCGTGGGAACGATGGTTTCCAGGTGCAGGCGAATGTGCCGCTCCAACTCGTCGAAGCACTCACTCAGGCGCAGGTGATCGTACAACGGCAGGGTGCGGGGGTGCGAATCGAGGGCGAACGTACACAGCGCCCCCGCCAGGCGCGACATTTCCACAAACAGCTCCTCGGGATGGCCGTGCTTGGCGATGAGTTGATGCCGCAACATCGGCAGGGCCGAGTTTACGGCGTGCAGCAGCCAGAAATTGGCGATTTCACGGGTGGAGAACTCGGTTCCGATTTGCGCTCCGCGGCTGGAGCCCCGGCTGATGGTGGCGGCCTTCTCATCCAGGATCTCGATCAGACGCTGCACCATCATCATCAGGCTCTTGCTGGCGCTGATCTCGAGCAGCGGCGGGATGAAACGCGGGTCATAGGCGTAATGGCCGGATCCGTCGCGCACCACCCGCGCGACGGGCTGCGTCAGAAACTCCTGGGTCGGTTCGGTATCGATCAGGATCCGCAGGTTCTTGCGGCCCAGGCGGACCGGCCGCTCGTCGGCCCCGCTGTTTTCATCGGAGAGTACCTGCGACTCCGCCAGGTATCGCGCCGCCGCCCCGTCTTCACTCAGCGAACAGTTGTAGCCGTTGGGCTTGCGCGGCGGAATGGCCAGCATCACGGTGATGAAGTCGCGAGTGGGCGGAAACAGGTCGGCGATGGCGCGCGGCTCGGGAAGGGCGTCCGATTCCGGCATGTTAAACGGTAAGCCATCCGGGAGGATACCACGCGCGTGTACCAGCGAAGCAGTACCATTGCGGAGGGCCTCGGCGTCCAGTTCCACGCCGACCAGGCCGAATGACGCGAACCAGAGGGAGGCCGTCGCAAACTGGATCGAGTCTTCGAAATAGCGGCTTTGCGCCTGAAAATGGTGCGGTCCCAGGTACATGCCTTCCGACCACACCACTCGTGAAAGTAACCGCATAGGTTATCGCGATTCAATGTAACATTAACTTTCGGGTTTAGGAAACCATCGATGGTACGTGCCGGTCCATACCGTAGGAGATTTTTCGGGTGCGCGGCTGCGTGCCATGATGGGGACGAGCGGGGCGAGCGATGGACTTTTACAAGCGATATGAACTGATCGATCCACTTCCCGGACCAGGTACCAAGAGCTTTCGGGCACGGCAGGTCTCGACCGCACGGGAGGTCACGGTCCATCTTCTGGTCGGTGGTCGAACACCGGAGAATGAACAGTTACTGGCCCGCCTGCGCGCCATGCCGGCACAATCGTTTTCCAAGCTGATCGAGGTGGGAGACAACGATGGCACGCCCTACGTAGTCACCATGGCGCCTCCGTACCAGCACTTGAGCGATTGGCTGAGCGACCAGGAAAAAGTGGCCCAGAATGTACCGCGGGTCACGCACGCGGGGGCGTGGCGAGCGCCGGCGTCTCCCCCTGAATCGAAGGCTCCGCCCGCGGTCGCACCTGCCACGCCACCCGCGGCCCGTGGGACTATCTCTCCGGCCCCACCGGCCCCGGCACCGCCCTCTGCCGCGGCAACTCCGGCGGCGCCATCGAGTGGCCAGGGACCCGGCGAGTCTGCCCTGCTCCTCCCAACGGGGGCGCCCTCCCGAGCGGAGGAGCGCCGGGTCCCGGCTTCTCAACCCGGTGCCCCGGCTACCTCTCAGTCCGGCCAGTTCCCCCGTAATTCCCAAGGCGGCGCACCTCCCGTGCCGGAGCCGGCTAAGCCGCCAGCCGGAGCCCTGACGTCGTCGAACGCTCCGGCCGCTCCGCCTGCCAATCCCGCGTCTCAACCGAGCGCCCCGCCGGAATCCGGGCCGGGCGAGTTCACCCGCGTGTTCCAACGCGGTGGGTCCTCTACACAACCCGCGAAGCCTACACAAGAGCCCGCGAAGCTGCCTGCCGAAGCCCGGGCGTCGTCTGGGGCCCCGGCCGCTCCGCCGGCTAAACTCCCGTCTCAGCCCAGTGCCTCGCCGGAATCCGGGCCGGGCGAGTTCACTCGCGTGTTCCAGCGCGGTGGGTCCTCTACACAGGAGCCGGTGAAGCCACCAACCGCAGCGTTATCGTCGTCGAAGGCCCCGGCCGCTCCGCCTGCCAATCCCGCGTCTCAGCCCGGCCCTCCGGCGGCGTCCGAGCCTGGCGAGTTCACCCGCGTCTTCCAAGCCGCCGGGCGCACGGATCCGGAACCTAAGCCGCCGGTCACGGTCCCCCCCGCCTCCGTCAGCTCGCCTCCGGCTAAACCTGCGGCCCCGTCCAGCGCTACGGGCGCTCTGCCCGCCCAACCCGCGTCTCAGCCCGGTGCCCCGGCGGCGTCCGAGCCCGGTGAGTTCACCCGGATTTTCCAAACAGGAGCACGCTCCCCTGGGCAGCAACAGCCCGCGAGCCCCCAGCAGGCGGTCACGGCCCCCGCCTCCGTCAGCTCGCCTCCGGCTAAACCTGCGGCCCCGTCCAGCGCTACGGGCGCTCTGCCCGCCCAACCCGCGTCTCAGCCCGGTGCCCCGGCGGCGTCCGAGCCCGGTGAGTTCACCCGGATTTTCCAAACAGGAGCACGCTCCCCTGGGCAGCAACAGCCCGCGAGCCCCCAGCAGGCGGTCGAGGCCCCAGCCTTGTTCGCCGATCTGCCGGCTAGACCCGCAGTTCCCTCTACCAGCCCGGTCACACCCCCGCCCGGGGAGTTTACGCGCCGGTTCCAGGACTCGCCGAAATCTCCGATCCCGGAACCGGCTCGCCCGCCGGCGCCCCCGCCGTCCAGCGGCCCGGGAGAATTTACACAAATGTTCAATTCGCCTCTACCGGATCGCCCGGAGGCGCAGGGAGACTGGCCGCAGCAGCCGGCCAAGTTGACGGAAGCGGGCAGCTTCAAACGCATGGTCCCCTCTCCCCCGGCTGCCGCCCCGCAGTCCGATGAAGCGCCTCAGGGCGGCGAGTTTACGCGTTTTTTCAAGACTCCCGCGGCAGCGACGCCACCCGGACCACAGTCACCCCCCGGATCGGGATTGTTCCCGGCGAGTCCCATGGCCCCGACGCCGCAGCAACCCATGCCGCAGCCAAGAGCGCCGCAGGCCCCCCGCTCTTCCCAACCGGGGGAATTCACCCGCATGTTCGGAAAGCCCGGTCAGGATCCTGGAGCCGAGCCGCAACCGCCGTCCGCGGGATATCCTTCCGGAGGCGCCACAGGCGCGTTTTTAGCTCCCCCTGTCCAACCGCCCGGACCGCCAGGCGGCGTGCCCTATGGCGCTCCGCTGGGTACTCCGCCTGGCCCCACGCCGGGAATCCCACCTGCCGAGCCGCAGGGGCCGAGCGAGTACACCATGATGATCGGCAGGCCGCAGAACCTGCAGAGCGGCGCGCCGGGCGGCGCATCACCGGCCGCGCCGCCGGTTCAGCAATCAGGCGGCTCGCCGATACAGGTGAATGTGCAGTCGCCGCAGATGCCGTATGTGCCCGGGCTACGCGCGCCCCAACTGCCGTATGTGCCGCAGCCGCAGGTCCAGATCCCTGGGGGCGGGTACGTGCAGGGGCCGCACATTCCCCAGCCGGTAATTCCACAACCGTACATTCCGCAGCCGACCATTCCGCAGGCTACACTGACTGCCAAAGGGCCGTCGAACAACATCCTGCTGTTGGTGATCGTCGCCCTGGTGGCGTTGCTCCTGGGAGTGGTCCTGGGGAAGTTCCTGAAGTAGGGAAGCCCGTAAACCCTGGCCCCGGGGAGCCGCGATAGAATCGCCCGCAAGCGGGCGATTCAGGCGGCACCGCCTGCCCCACCACTGAAGGCACAGTACTTGCCGAGGTGGCGCAGGTGCCGCCTGCGCTTCCGGATTCTTTCACGGCTTCCCTGGCAACTGGCCCCTGGTTTCATTCCTGGCGCAGGGCGGATGCGGGTTGAACGCGGGTGGCTCGCGCGGTGGGAATCGCGATCGCGGCGGCGGAAACCAACGCCACGAACAGGGCCGCCAAGACCAGCGAGAGGGGGTCCCCCGGCGCCACGCCATAGAGCAGCACACGTGCCCACCGCCCGGCCAGCAGGGCGCCGCCAAGTCCCAGGATCACTCCGCCGGCAACCATCCCGCCCGCCTGGAGTCCGAGCATCCGGCCAATATCCGATGCCCGCGCTCCCAGAGCCATGCGGATGCCGATTTCGCGGCGCCGTTGCTCTACCGCGAAAGCCAGCAGCCCGTAAATCCCCACGGCCGCCAGAAGTGTGGCGAAGAAGCCGAAGATCGTGGCCAGAGCGGCCGTCAGCCGTTCCGGCGCGGCGCTCGCGTCCACCTCCTCCGCCAGGGTGTGGATCTCGGTGAACGGCAGAGCCGGGTCAATGGCCGCGAGGGCGGCCCGAACCGGCTGGATCGCGGACTCGGGAGCGGTTCGCGTCTTCACGCATAGCACCGAGAGCTCCTTATCGGTAACGATGTAGTAGGTGGGGGTCATGGGCTCCCGCAGTGAACGGTACTTGGCGTCGGTAACCACTCCGGCAACCTCCCAATCGGCGGGTGTGTCGGAATCCATGCCGTTGCCGAAGCGCCGGCCAACCGCATCCTGATCGGGGAAGAAACGACGCGCAAATGCCTCGTTGACCACCACTGGTATCGGTCTGGACGCCTTGAGGTCGGCGATGGTGAAGCCGCGGCCTTGTAGAACGCGCATGCCGATCGTGTCGAAGTATTCCGGCGAGATCGAGTTCAGGCTGGTATTCAGAAAATCGGCGGGCGTGGTCTTCTGGCCAGCCGGGGCCACCGTGCTCTTGACGCCGCTGCCGCGCATCAAAGGGCGCGAGGCCGCGGCTACCGAGACCACGCCGGGAATCTCGCGCACACGGGCGGTCAGCGCCTGCCAAAAGGACTTCGACTGCGCGACGGTATAGGCCGAGAAGTTGGGATAGACCGTAAAGGTGACGACGTGCTCCCGGTCGAAGCCGGGGTCCAGACTGCGAAGCTGTTGGAGAGTCCTCACCAGCAGGCCTGCACCCGCCAGCAGCAGGGTGCACAGCGCCACCTGAAAAACCACCAGCGCCCTCCGTCCGCCCCATCCGCGGCTGGAGCGAACTCCTCGCAGCACGCTATCCACACTGATCCGTGCAGCCGACAGGGCGGGCGCCAGCCCGAACAGCACCGCCGTCAGGAGTGCGGCGGCGACAGAAACCAGGATCACCCGCCCGTCCGGTGTGAGGTCGAGCGACAAAGTCATCCGCGCGGTGGCGAGATCTCGAATCGGCGGCAGCGCGCCAACCAGCAGCGGCGCGGAGATCCACGCCAGCATCCACCCACCTGCGGCCCCCAGCGCCGTGAGCAACAGGCTTTCGATGAGCATCTGGCGCACCAGGCGCAACCGCGTCGCGCCGATGGCCAGCCGTATAGCGATCTCGCCGCGCCGCGCCGCCGCGCCTGCGAGCAACAGGCCCGCCACGTTGGCGCAAACCATCAGGAGCAGCAGCCCGACCGACACGGTCAGCAGTTCGAGGGCGCCGCCGAACTTGTCCCGCAGAACCGAAACGCCACGATCGAGCCGATCGAGATCCATTCCCCGGCTTAGCTCGCCTTGGGCATATCGTGGACCGTAGTCGGGCTGGTGGCCGTACCACTCTTGGATGGTGGGGCGCCAGATCGCCAGGCACTCGGCCAGCGCCCGTTGGAGCGTCACACCGGGCCGAAGGCGGCCGGCCAGATCGAGCTGAACGTTGGCGATTGTGCGTTCGCGCTCGGAGTTGGAGAGCAAGGGAAGCGCACGCAACGGCAGGCGCACGTCGGGAGCACTGTCCGCCGAGACGCCGTTGAACTTGCGCGGCATCACCCCCACGATGGTGAATGAGTGGCCATGCAGGGAGATGGTTTGGCCGAGGACGGCGCGATCGGAGTGGAAACGCCGTTGCCAGAAGCCGTAACTCAGCACGGCTGGGACGGAGCCAGGGACGTCCTTGCCATCGTCCGCGGAGAGCGCCCGGCCGTAGAGAGCGGCGACTCCAAGCACCTGGAAAAACTCCGGTGTGGCCAGGTGCACGCGGATCTGCTCGGCCGGCAAGGGCTCATTCATTGCTACAAACATCTCGTATTCGCCGAAAACGCCCGCCAGAGTGGTGGAATGTTCGGCGAGCGCACGATAGTAGGCGTAGATGAAATAGCTGCGGCTGCCGAGTTGCGGGGTTCTCTGCACCATGCGGACCAGTTCTTCCGGATGGCGCACCGGCAGCCGGCGCAGCCAGACGGATTCGAACGCGCTGAACATCAGCGAGCTGGCGCCGATGCCGATGGCCAGCAGTCCCGCCGTCACCAGCGTGAACCCCGGGCTCTTCGCCAGCATTCGGACGGCATAGCGAAGGTCGCTCATGGGGACCATGTTAGCGCGACGGACACTTTAACCGTGGGGCGGACCCCCTGGTCCGCGGCCGACGCCCTCGTCGGCCTTTTCGCATCGGACCCGATGTTGATTTCCATTGCCGAAGCGGGTCCGGGGGGACCCGCGCGGACCAGGGGTCCGCCCCACAAGAGGGCTAATCTTTTTCGCCGCTACCGCCGATTACTCAACTGTGACAGCGGACGACCTGATTCAACTGGAATTAATGCTCAACCGGTTCAACCGGCTGATCGGCGAACTTCTGCGAGGAGCGATCGTGCGGAATACGTTCCAACCGTGGGAGGTCGAGATCTTAATGGATATGGATACCTGCGGGTTGGAACCACGAAAGCGTCAGGAAATTCTTCGGCAGTATCAGAAAGCGGTGACCAGACAGATGGAGACCGGTCCCGGACCGCCGATGAAGCTGTCCGACTACCTGCAACAGAGGACGACTCGACGTCCCTCAATCGTGTAATTGCCCCCGAGTACGATGCGGATCGCCTCGGGATAGATGCGGTGCTCCTCCTTGAGAATGCGGGCGGAGAGAGACTCCACGGTGTCATCGTCCAACACGGGTACGGCCGCTTGCACGATGATGGGGCCGGCATCCAGTTGTGCGTCCACAAAATGGACGGTGCAACCGGTGATTTTGACGCCATGTTCCAACGCCTGGTGCTGTGCGTCCAATCCGGGAAAGGCGGGGAGGAGGGATGGATGAATATTGAGAATCCGGTTCGGAAACTGTCGGATGAAAGAAGCGCTCAGGAGGCGCATGAAACCGGCGAGCAGGACCACATCCACCTGCTGCTTGTGAAGTTCTTCGAGAAGCATGCGGTCGTAGACTTCGCGGTCGAGCCCTTTGGAAGGGATCGAGATGGGGTTCAACCCGCGTTGGCGGGCGGCTTCCAGGCCGCGCGCTTCCGGGCGGTTGGCGATCACCACCGCGATTTCCGCTCCGATGTCGCCCAAAGCGACGGCGTTCGCGATGGCCTCGAAATTGGAGCCGCGGCCGGAGATCAGGATGCCGAGGCGCTTCACCGGTATTCCACCCGGGGCCGTCCCCGCTTGTGGGTGATCACCGAACCGATGAGGAACGGAGTTTCGCCCAAGCGCCTGAGGACGGCTTCGGCTCGCACGGCGCCCGGTGCGGGAACGGCGAGGATCATGCCGGCTCCCAAGTTAAAGGTGCGGCGAAAATCATCGTCCGGTATATTACCGATCCGGCGTAGCACTTCGAAGATCGCCGGAATGCGCCAGGAAGCCGTGTCGATGGCCACAGCCAGGCCCTTTGGCAGCATGCGAGGCGTGTTGCCGGTGATCCCGCCGCCGGTGATGTGGGCGGCGCCACGAAGAAGTCTTGCGGCCGTCAGCGCGCGAATGGGTTTCAAATAGCTGCGATGAACCGCGAGCAGGATATCGCCGACGGTCGAGCCAACTTCGGGAAGCAGCGTCTTCGGGCCATAGCCAGCCACATCGAAAAGTAGCTTCCGGGCCAGCGAATAACCGTTGGTATGGAGGCCACTGGAAGGCAGCGCCAAAAGAGCGTCGCCCGCGCGGATGGTCTTGCCCGTGAGCAGCGCGGAGCGCTCAGCGGCTCCTACAATAAAGCCGGCCAGGTCGTACTCCGATTCGGCATACATGCCCGGCATTTCGGCGGTTTCGCCGCCGATCAGTGCACAGCCATTTTGCCGGCAACCCCGCGCGATGCCTGAGACCACGGCTGAGGCAACACCAGCGTCCAACTTGCCGACGGCGAAATAGTCCAGAAAAAACAGCGGCAGAGCGCCTTGCACGGCGATGTCGTTGACACAGTGGTTCACCAGGTCTTCCCCCACGGTATCGTGCCGGCCCGTGAGGAAAGCGACCTTCAGCTTGGTGCCGACACCGTCAGCCGAACTGACGAGGACCGGTCTGCGAAAGCCGGAAAGCTCAAAAGAGGCGCCGAAGGAACCGATGTCTGTGAGCACTCCCTTCGTGAACGTCTGGCGCGCCAGTTTCTTGATGGACGAGACGGCGCGATCGGCTTCATCGATATCCACCCCGGCATCCCGGTAGAGGATCTGTTTACGGTTAGGCAAATCTCAGTATACGGCCCTTCCGAAAGCGCGGGGTGGGGCATGCTTTTGCTTGCCCGGAAATGAAAAAACCAAGAGCTGGCAAGCAAAAGCACGCCCCATTCCGCGGTAACCTGCCCGCTGGCGGTAGCGCCATATACCCTTAACCCTTCCCAGCCGCGGGGTATATAAGACGCACTCTGCCTTTATGAAAAAACCAGTAACTGCGCTGCTCCTGTTCTGCGCCTGCGCCCTCGCCGAGGCACCCTCCGCGGTAGCGATCCGCAACGCCAAGATTGTGACGGTCTCGGGCCCGGTCATCGCCAAGGGTACGGTGGTCATTCGCCACGGGCTGATTGAAGCGGTTGGGGAAAACGTTCCCGTTCCGGCCGACGCCTGGCTGGTGGATGGCGAGGGAATGACCGTCTATCCCGGTCTGATCGACTCGTTGAGCACGGTCGGCATGCCCGGCGTGGCTCCGGCCGCCGGAGCCACCACCGGCGGACGCGGTGGCGGACGGGGCCAGGCCACACCGGCAACTCCCACTGTTCCCGCGGCTGCCGCCACGGCCACGGTCGAGCGTGCGCGTGGGCCGGAGGACCGCCCGGCGACCACCAGTTGGCTGATCGCGGCCGACGAGCTCCTGGCCGCCGACCGTCGCATCGAAACCGTTCGCGGCGGCGGAATTACGACTGCGGTGACCTTCCCGACACGCGGCATTTTTGCCGGCCAAGGTTCCATTATCGACATGTTATCGGGCGAGAAGGCCGCCGAATTGGTGCTGGTCCCCTCGGTAGGGCAGTACATCTCGCTCTCCCGCGGCGGTGGTGGCGGAGGCGGAGGCGGCTTCCCCAGTTCATTGATGGGCACCATCTCCTATATTCGCCAGATCTACCTGGATGCCGCCCATTACCAGTTGGTGAAAGACGCCTACGCCAAGGATCCACGGGGGATGGAGCGGCCGGAATATGACCGCGCCCTCGAAGGCGTGCTCTCATCCAAGCGGATTCTGCTTCCGGCTAACCGCCTGGTGGAGATCGACCGCATGTTGCGGTTTGCGGCGGAGTTGAAACAGCCGACCATCCTGTACGGCGCTCGGGAAAGCTACCGCCCCGAAGCGGCCGAGCTTCTGAAGAAGTCCGGCGTACCGGTGCTGGTGAGCATCCGGTGGCCGGAGCCGTCGCGCGACGCTAATCCGGAGGATGTGGACAGTCTCCGAACCCTCGAGACGCGCGACCAAGCCGCTTCCGCGCCCGCGGTGTTGCAGAAAGCGGGCGTCAAATATGCGCTGTATTCCGATGGTCTGGACCAGCCGCGCGACATCCAGCGCGCGGTCAAGAAAGCCATCGATGCCGGACTCTCGCGCGAGGACGCGATTCGCGCACTGACTCTTTCTCCGGCTCAGATCTACGGAGTGGCGGACCGGCTGGGCAGCATCGAAAAAGGCAAGATCGCGAACCTCGTTGTCACCAAGGGCGAACTGTTTGACGATCGAACTAGGATTGAAATGATCTTCGTGGATGGCCGGAAGTACACGCCCGCCGCGGATACTACTCCGGGCGGCCGCGGGCCAGCGACGGATGATCCAGGAGCGAACCAATGACAAAGTCTGGAATACTGCTGGCGGCACTGATCGCCATGGCGCCCCTCGGCGCGGAGACGTTCGTCATTCAAAACGCGACCGTCATGACGGTGAGCAAGGGCACGTTCAAAGGCTCCGTCGTGGTGAAGGATGGCAAGATCGCCGATATGGGCGAGAAGGTGATTGTGCCACAAGGCGCCACCATCATCGATGGCACCGGCCAATACCTGATCCCGGGCATTATCGACTGCCACTCGCACATTGCCGCGGATGGCGGGATCAATGAAGGCAGCGTGTCGGTATCGTCGATGGTGGACATCCGGGACGTGATCAACCCGGAAGACATAGCGATCTACCGCGCCCTGGCCGGCGGCGTCACCACGGCCAACATCCTGCACGGCTCGGCGAACTCGATCGGCGGGTGTACCCTGCCCATCAAGATGCGCTGGGGCAAGGATGCGCAGTCGATGATCTTCGACGGCGCCACTCCGGGCATCAAGTTCGCGCTGGGTGAGAATCCCAAACGCGCGGGCAACCCGCAGGGCGGCCGCGGCGGGACGGGCCCCGCTGTGCTGGCGCGTTATCCGGCGACCCGTATGGGCGTAGAAGATACCATCCGCGAAGCCTTCAACGAGGCCAAGGCGTACAAGGCGGAGTGGGACGACTACAACGCGAAGGTCGCGCACGGCGAGCACCTCATCCCTCCGCGCAAGGACCTCAAACTCGAGCCGCTCAAGGAAGTCCTCGAAGGCAAGCGCTTCGTCCATGCGCATTGTTACCGCGCCGACGAGATCCTGATGCTGCTGCGTGTGGCGGACGACTACGGATTCAAGATCCGCACCCTCCAGCACGTTCTCGAGGGCTACAAGGTGGCCAAGGAGATCGCGGCCCACGGCGCGGGCGCCTCTACATTCAGCGATTGGTGGTCGTACAAGGTGGAAGCCTTCGACGCCATTCCTTATAACGCCGCCATCATGACCAGGAAGGGCGTGGTGGTGAGCCTGAACAGCGACGATGCGGAGTTGATGCGGCACCTGAACAGCGAAGCCGGCAAGGCCATGAAGTATGGCGGGATGAGCGAAACCGAGGCTCTGGCCATGGTCACATTGAATCCGGCCAAGCAGTTGGGCATCGACAATCGCGTCGGTTCGATCGAAGTGGGAAAGGACGCCGACCTGGTGCTCTACGACAAATTCCCGCTGTCGGATTACGCCAAGGTGCAGAAGGTTCTCATCGATGGCACGGTTTACTTCGATCGTGACAAGGAAGTGACCGGGCGCGCCGCGAAGCAGGCCCAGAAGCAGAAACTGATCGATAAGGAAAAGCAAAACCAACCGCGGCAGCAGCCGGGCCGCGGCGGGCGCGCCGGTCAAGGGGGGCAGGCGGAATGAAACGATTCGGAATTCTGATCGGTTGTGCGATGGCCGCTTTCGCAGCCTCCGGCGATACGGTGCTGATCCATAACGCCGACGTTTACCCGGTGACGGGAGCCCCGATGAAGGGCGTTTCGGTCCTGATCCAGGACGGCAAGATCTCCGACATCGGCGCCAAAATCGTTCCGGCGAAGGGCGTCCGCGTGGTCGAGGGGAAAGGGCTGCGTGTGTATCCAGGCATGCTGGATTCCGGGACGGAGCTGGGGCTTTCCGAGATCGGCGCGGTGCGCGAGAGTGTCGATACGGGCGAGTTGGGCGAATTCATGCCACAACTTCGCGCATTGGTCGCGGTCAATCCGGAGAGCGAACACTTCCCCGTGGTGCGCGTGAATGGCATCACCAGTGTGATGACCTTTCCGTCCTCGGGCGGCGGTGGTGGTGGCGGCGGCCGTTTCGGCGGCGGCGAGCGCCAGATGATCTCGGGTCAGGCGGCCTTGATTCACACCGACGGCTGGACTTGGGAGGATATGGAGATCAACCGATCGGCGGCGATGCATTTAATCTTCCCGAGCATCGCGGGCCGGGGCGGCCGCGGCGGTGGGGGACCGGCCCCGGATAGCAGCGTGCTGGAACTGCTCGGCGTGGCAGGCGCCGGCGGCTACACGGCGGCGCGGCGGACTTATGAGCAGCAGATCGCCAAACTCAACGACTTCTTCGACGATGCGCGGAAGTACCAGAAGGCCAGGGCCGCCAATGCCCCGGGCTTCCTGCGCGACCTGAAGTTCGAAGCCATGATACCGGTGCTGGAACGCAAAGTACCGGTGGCGGTGTCGGCGGGCCGCACCAGCGCCATCCACGATGCCATCGCCTTTTCCGAGAAGCAGAACATCAAGATCGTGATCTTGCAGCCTCGCGAGTTGGGCAAAGCAGCCGCGGAGTTGAAGGCCAAGAACATCCCCGTAGTTCTGGGCAGGGTGCTAGCTTTGCCGGAAACCGAGGACAGTGCCTACGATGAGTCGTTCACGCTGCCTGCCGAGGCCTACAAGGCGGGCGTGAAGTTCGCTTTCGGCACCTTCAACAACGAGTTCGTCCGCAACCTGCCCTACCAGGCGGCGACGGCGGTGGCCTTCGGGTTGCCATACGACGAGGCGTTGAAAGCGGTCACGATCACCCCGGCGGAGATTTGGGGAGTCAGTGACAAGGTCGGTTCCGTGGAGAAGGGCAAAGTGGCGGACCTGATGGTGACGGACGGCGATCCGCTCGATATCCAGACACACGTCAAACACCTCTACATCAACGGTAAGGAAGTGGCCCTCACAAACAAGCAAACGCGGCTGAACGACAAGTATATGAGCCGCCAGTAGGTGCTCAGTGGGGCGGCCATTCTTGGCTGCCCCCGGCTTTCAGCCGCGCCTGAAGAAGGCCATCTCCTGCCGGTGGTGCCGGTGATTGACCACTTCTGCCAGCCTGCCGCCGATGTGGTGTAGTGGTAGGTGGGACAGGCGGTTTCGCCTGTCAGGCCGGCTGAAAGCCGGCTCTTCGCCGGCGCTCTTGAGTTCTTACATAGTTCTTACTTGTCCGCCGGCATGGGCGAATGCCCGTGTTACGCCACGATCTTCGGTCTGATCACTTCTACCCCAATCGATTTCATCCGTTCCTTGAGTCTCGCCAGCATATCCTCGTCCGCGTAAGTGCCGACAATCGCCCCGCCCGACCCCGCGAAGTTCGAGGTGGCGCCGGCCTGCCTCGCGGCGTGAACCATCTCCAGGTTCCCTTTGTCGATTTGGTAGATGCGAGCCCGCAAATCGAAGTTGGCATCGATCAACTCCCCCAATCTGAGGTAATCGCGGCGCAGCAGACATTCCCGGCCCTGCTCGGCGTAGCTCGCCCAAGTTCTCATGGCCTCCACCACGTCGGAATCGCCACGGCGCCAGCGCTCCCGCAGGTTGCCATGAAAGACTTCCGTACCCTCGCTCAGGGAGGTTCGGCAGGCCACATATACCTTCGGTAGAAGCGCCGGATCCATACATTCGTATTCGCCATATCCGCGCGACTCCATCAGGTGGCGCGAGAAGTCCATATAAACCAATCCCTGGTAGGCCTGAACCACGCGGTCCTGCAACCCCGCCGGGACGTTGAGTTCGAGGGTCTCCGTTTCCAGGACCAGGTTCGCCTGAGTCGGAAGTGGTATGTCGAGCCGGTAATATTGGCACAATGCGCGCAGCGACGCGGTGATGATGGCGCTGGACCCGCCCAGACCCAGGCGCTGCGGGATGTTGGACTCATACTCCAGAGTGAAGTTGCGATTCTCCAGTTCGAACCCCTGCTGCCGGCAATAATCGAGGAACCGGACGATCAGGGCTTGGATGATACGGATGCCACCGTAATAACCGCGCCACCGAGTGATGCGGTAGAGGTCATCCAGGTTCTCGAAGACCGGGAGATCCGCTTTGGAAGGCTTGATCTCGAGCCGTCCGCTGGGATACAGCAGGACGCGCGCCCGAAAATTGGACATGGCAAACGAAATCGTCTTGCCGAAGTAACCGTCGCTCGGGTTTCCCAGCAGGCCGGCACGGGCATAGCCGTAAGTTTCGATCATTTCTTACTTCGATCCGCCGAGTCGATCGCGATAGTCACCGGACCGTGGTTGACGATCTGAACCTCCATCGCCGCCTGAAAAACGCCCGTCTCGACGGGCACGGGTCCACGCCGCGCGGACTCTACAAAGTAATTGTAGAGCGCTTTTGCCTGCTCTGGCGGCGCGGCCTGGTCGAAGCCCGGCCGGCGTCCCTTGCGGCAGTCGGCATAGAGCGTAAACTGCGAGACAATCAGCAACGCGCCACCGGCTTCCTGCACGTTGCGATTCATCTTCCCCGCGTCATCCGGGAAGATCCGAAGTCCGAGTAGTTTATCCAGCAGATAGTCCGCATCCCCGGTAGTATCCGACTTCGATATACCCAGAAACGCAACCAAGCCCGTGAGGATTGACCCCACGGTATGGTCTTCGACGTCTACCGACGCTCGTGTCACACGCTGCAGAACTAGTCGCATAGTTTTCCAGTCAAATCGACTCTATTCATCTTGACACGCCGATGTTGTAGTGTGTGCGAACGTGAACATTATGGCGCGAGGCAGAATAAACTCCGCCGAACTCTGGGCCTTTGACTGACTCCTCCCGGCAAAAGGGCGCCCGGCAGCTTCATGGGGCATTCTCCGGCGCTTTGGCCGGCATTAGCTTGCCCCGAAATCACATGCCGCCAGCCGGGCAGGCTAAAGCATGCCCCGCCGGAATTTGGCGGTGCTAATATGTGTACGCATGGGAGAGTTGACCCGGATTGGCGTAGCTATCGACACGGACTTGCTGGAAAAGTTCGACCAGTTGATCGAACAGCGCGGCTACACGAACCGGTCGGAGGCTTTCCGCGACCTCATCCGCGACGAACTGGTGGAGAAGAACTGGGAATCGCCGGATAGCCCGGTGGTCGGGACCGTCACCCTGGTCTACGATCACCACGTTCGGATGCTGAGCGAGAAGTTAACGGACATCCAGCACGACTTCCATCACTCCATTCTTTCGACCCTGCACGTGCACCTGGATCACGACCACTGCCTGGAAGTTCTGGTGGTCCGGGGTAAGTCCGGGGAAGTGCGGAAGGTGGCGGACGTCCTGATCAGCACAAAAGGTGTCAAACACGGCCGGCTGACCATCACCACTTCCGGGGTGGAACTCAAGTGATCGTGGGCACGGGTGTCGACCTTGCCGAGGTCCCGCGGATCCGCGCTTCCATCGAGCGATTCGGCGCCCGCTTCGTCGATCGCATTTTCACCCCTGCCGAAATCGCCTATGTGGAGCGCAAGGCCAATCGATACGAACGCTACGCCGCGCGATTTGCGGCCAAGGAAGCGGGTATGAAGGCGATCGGCACCGGCTGGAAGCGCGGGGTGACCTGGCAGGATTTCGAGGTTGCCAACCTGCCGTCGGGAAAGCCCACGCTGCGGCTCCACGGGGTCGCGGCCGCGATCGCCGCCAACCTGGGTGTGCGCAACATTTCGTTGTCGCTGACCCACACTGCGGAACTGGGGATGGCTCACGTGATTCTGGAGGATTAGGCTGGCACTGGTGGGTGCATCTGGCGGGGCGGACCCCCTGGTCCGCGCGGTCGCCCCGGACCCGCTCTTCGTGTTCCCTGGCCCGCCGGGCGGGCAAGAATCGGTATGAAAGCGCACGCTTCGCGTGTAGCACGCTTCGCGTGTGTCTTTTCAAGGGTGCCAGGATATCGACGCTTCCAGGCGCGAAGGCCGACGAGGGCGTCGGCCGCGGACCAGGGGGTCCGCCCCACTTAGGCGCCGGGCGCTTCGGCTTCCATCCGCTTGCACTCGTGCCAGGTGTAAATCATGCGGTGCACCACTGTGAGATTCGAAAGGATCGCAATCACCCACAGCACCGCGGCCATGCGATCGAACAATGCGCCAATAATAATCAGGACCACACGTTCCGGCCGCTCGAGAAACCCGACCTTGCACTTCGGAATTGTGTTTTCGGCGCGGGCACGGGTGTAGCTGATCATCACAGAGCCGGTCATCACGATGGCGGTTAGGACGATGTAGAAGAAGCGATTGATGGAGGCGTAATAGACCAGCAGACCCATGAAGACGGCCAGGTCCGAGTAGCGGTCGATCACCGAATCGAAAAAGCCACCGAAGGGCGTCACCTGGTCGGTAGCCCGCGCCACGCGTCCGTCTACCATGTCGAACAGGCCGGCACCAATCAGCACCAGCCCGGCCCACCGGAAATCCACTCTCGGGTTCTCCGCGTTACCCGCCCGCGCGAACAGCCAGGCCGCCCAGATGTTGATCACCAGCCCGAGGAAGGTGAGGATATTGGGATGGATTTTCGACAGTGCCAGCCAGCGCACGATGCGATCGATGACGGCGCCGCAGGCTACCCCGATGGCACGGGTGAACGTCCACTTCTTGTTAGGCTGCATCGTGAATGGTGGTCAGCTTCAGGATTTCCAGTTCCTTGACGCCTCCCGGACTCAGCACCTTGACTTCGTCGCCGACCACTTTGCCCAGCAGCGCCCGCCCGATAGGAGAGGTTGTGGAGATCTTGCCGTTGGCGGCATCGGCCTCCTCGCTGGTCACCAGGTTGTACGTAATCTCTTCTTCACGCTTAGTGTCGAGCACCACGACGGTCGAGCCGAGCCCGACTTTGCCATGCGGGATCTTGGTGAAGTCGATCATCGACAGCTCGGCGAGCCGCCTTTTGAGTTGATTCAGGCGGGCATTGACCATGCCCTGACGTTCCTTGGCGGCGTGGTACTCCGCGTTTTCGCTGAGGTCCCCGTGAAGTCGTGCCTTTAGGATCTCTTTCGGCAGTTCGACGTGCAGCTCATATTCGAGGACGGCCATTTCGTCCTGAAGTTTTTTCTTGATATCAGTCATCTGACGGGGACAGCTCCACCGTCACATTATAGCGGAGGTAGCAGAGTATTACATCAGCATAGATTCTCTGCGGCGTGCGAAGGTTTTCTCATGCGGTAGCCGTAAGCTGTTGAGCCGATGACTGGCGGATGGTGCCGGAGGACTATGTCATCGGCATGGACCAGTTGGTGGACGACACCCACAAGGACCGCAAGCACGGACTCCACGTCGCAGGCTTCGTAGAGGCAGCGGATAGATGGGGGGCCTTCCAGCGGCCCGAGCGGCCCGCCCACATTACCGTTAAACCTGCTACAACTGGTTTCATGGCACAGGAATCCACAGACCGCCGCCATTTTCTTAAGACCGCCGGAGCCGCTGCGCTCACCACGTCTCTTTTCACCGGCAACATCCGCGGCGCTAACGACAAGGTGAACGTGGCCTTCATCGGCGTCGGCCGCATGGGCTCGGGGAACATCGGGTACGCCGCCAAGGTGCCTGGGTTTCAGATTGTCTCCGTCTGCGACGTCTACCAACCCGCACTCGAAAAAGCCGAGGCGCAAGCCAAACGCCTGGGCTTCGATGGAGTCAAGGCCACCAAAGATTTCCGGGAGATCCTGGCCGACAAATCCATCGATGCCGTCTCGATCGCGGCGCCCGACCACTGGCATGCTTATCTGAGCGTGGAAGCCTGCAAGGCCAATAAAGACGTCTGGGTGGAAAAGCCCGCCTGCGTCTATGTGGAAGAGGGCACCAAGATGGTGGAGGCCGCGCGCAAGTACAAGCGTGTGGTGCAGGCCGGAACCATGCAGCGCTCCGGCGGCTTCTTCCAGAAGGCGCGCGAGATCGTCAAGAGCGGCGACCTGGGCGACATCAGCTTCTGCCGCACCTTCCAGGCCGGCACTACCAAGAAGGAAGGCTACGGCAACCCGCCGGATTCCGATCCGCCCGCGGGCCTGGATTGGGACCTGTGGCTGGGACCTGCGCCCAAACGTCCGTTCAACGCCAATCGCTGGGGTGTGGCGCCCGAACGTTGGTCCACCTTCCGCTATTTCTGGGACTACGCCGGCGGCGCCATGACGGATTGGGGCGTGCACCTGCTCGATATCGTGCAGTTCGCATTCGACGAGGCCATGCCGGTTTCGGTGTCCGCGCAGGGTGGCAAGTTCTACGTCAACGACAACACCGAGACGCCGGACACCATGCTGGTGACCTACCGCTACCCCGGATTCGTCGGCGCCTACGAAAGCCGCACGGCCAATCCCTTCCCCCTGTACAACGACACCTACGGCACGTCGTTCCACGGCACCAAGGCGACCCTGATGGTGAACCGCGGGGGATATTCCCTGTTCCCCAATGCGAAGGGCGCCGAGCCCGTGGTGGAGAAGAGCAAAGAAATGTCGGACATGAATGTGCCGCACTGGAAGAATTTCCTGGAGTGCCTCCGCACGCGCCAGAAACCGATTTCCGATATCGAAACCTGCGTGCGGAGCACCACTACCTGCGTGCTGGCCAACCTGGCCCTGCGGCACGGCATGACCCTGGATTGGGACGAGAAGGCTTTCACCGTGAAGCAGCATGAGGTGAAGCCATATTTGAAGGCGAAGTATCGTTCGCCGTGGAAACTGGAGGTTTAATTGATTATGAAGTGGCTTCGACTATCGACCGCCGCATTAGCCTGCGTCGCCGCGGCAAACGCTCAGACGCTCACCGGACGTTGGACCGGTAACGCCTCGACCACCGACAATGGTCTCGAAATCGTAGTCGCCCTCAACCAGGGCGCGGACGGGAAGATCACCGGATACATCATCGGCCGCTCCCAGGACACCATCGTGGATGGCAAGATCGAGGACGGCAAGATCACGCTTGAAGCGGAGCGGGCCGGCCGCGCCGGTGCTATACAGAAGGTCACATACACCGCGGTCCTGGAAGGCGACAAGCTGAAACTGACGATGCCGATGGGCGGCGGAGGCCGGGGTCCGGGTCGCGGTCCCGGTGGAGCACCCGGAGCGCCTGGAGCAACTCCCGGAGCGGCGATCGTCGCCGGTCCCGGAGCAGTTCCTGGCGCAGGGGCAGCCACTCCGGGACCCGGACCGGGTGCGGCTCCTGGCCGCGCGCCGCGCCCGCCTCAAGTGTTCGAGCTCGCGCGCGTCTCCCCCGAAGTGCCGAAAACCCTGCCGCCCAAGCCTGCCCC
>OCZU010000900.1_pt1 | contig 20054 bp, 18 predicted proteins | sample 1539001 | NCBI WGS metagenome assembly OCZU01 (sample SAMEA3539306, study PRJEB22396) | soil metagenome | biome: tundra; feature: field; material: soil | place: USA | collected 2010-05 | depth 0.15 m | reverse complement strand
CCCATACCTTATCTTTCTGCCTCATCTTGCCTACAATTACAAGCTAGTTCTCACGCACCCTCTAAAGCCGTTGATTGTTTTGGGGTTGAGCGGCACGGCTCGAAGCCGTGCCCTTCCTAAACCCTTTCCACCACAGAAAAATGAGCACTTGCGCCGCGATACCGGCGCAGGTATCGAGCGCAACGTCTCGCGGTGTGCCCGTGCGCGAAGGGATGAAGCTTTGGTGCCACTCATCCAGGCTGGCAACGAAAGCCGTCATCAGTACGGCGATGCTGGCCCAGCGCATGGTCCACGGAGGGCTTCCGCGCGCGGGGAAGGTCTCGCGCCATGCTCGAAACGCCAAAATACTCAAGATGGCGTAGCCGACGACGTGGCCTCCCTTACGAATATAGAAGTGCCATTGCTGAAAATGTTCCCAGTCCAAGCCGAAGAGGTAGTGAAGCAGGGGATAGAGAATCCGGCTGGTGTTGCTGGCAGAGAGCAAGGCGCTCGATTCAATGGCAATGACAATCAGCCATAGGATCGCAGCGATCCACGCCTTGAGAAGATTGTGCCGGCCGGAGCTCAAGAGGCAGCGGCTGAAGCCGGGCCTGTCCGCAGTGGCTTGTGGCATCGCTGAAGCGATGCCCTGATACGAAGCGTTGCTGGGCTACTCGATGGCATAGTTGGGAGCCTCGCGGGTGATCATGACGTCGTGAACGTGGCTCTCGCGGAGTCCGGCGCCGCTGATGCGCACAAAGCGCGTTTTCTGCAGGAGTTCGGCGATTGTGGCGCAGCCGCAATAGCCCATGCCTGACTTCAATCCGCCAACCATCTGATGCACGATCATGGCGACCGAACCGCGATAGGGGACGCGCCCCTCAATGCCTTCGGGAACAAGTTTGCCCAGGCGATTGGATTCGCCATTATTGTCAGAGACTGCGGCGGAGGAATCGCCTTCCGTGCTCTGAAAATATCGTTCGGCGGAACCTTGCGCCATGGCGCCGATCGAGCCCATGCCGCGATACGACTTGAAGGAGCGGCCTTGATACAGAATCAGCTCGCCGGGACTTTCATCGGTGCCGGCGAAAAGCGATCCGATCATAACCGCGCTTGCGCCCGCAGCCAGTGCTTTAGTGATGTCGCCGGAGTACTTGATACCACCATCGGCAATGATGGGAATGCCAGCGTCTTTTGTGGCGCGGAAGGCTTCAGCAATAGCCGTGATCTGCGGAACGCCGGCGCCGGTAACCACCCGCGTGGTGCAAATGGAACCGGGGCCGATCCCGACTTTGATGCCGTCGGCTCCGGCGCGTGCCAACTCGCAAGCGCCGTCGAAAGTAGCGATGTTGCCGGCCAATAATTCCATTTCAGGCAGCTTCGATTTGACCAACTTCACGGCGTCGAGGACTTTGGTGGAGTGGCCGTGGGCGCTGTCGATGGCAAGCACATCGACTTTGGCTGCGGCCAGTTCCTGGGCGCGCTCCAGAAAATCGCCGGTGGCGCCGATGGCCGCGCCTACGCGCAGGCGTCCCTGAGAATCCTTGGCGGCGTTGGGATACTTCAGTTTTTTCTGAATGTCTTTTACGGTGATCAATCCCTTGAGGTTGTACTTGTCGTCGACGACCAGAAGTTTTTCGACGCGGTGCTCGTGAAGAATTTCTTCGGCATCTTCCAGAGTAGTGCCGACCGGTACAGTGATGAGATTTTTCTTGGTCATCACACGATCGATCGGGATGTCGAAGCGGGTCTCGAAGCGAAGGTCGCGATTGGTGAGGATGCCGACGAGACGACCCTGCAGAGTGATGGGCACGCCGGAAATCTTGTATTTGCGCATGACCTCAAGCGCGTCACTGACTTTATCGGTGGGCGACATGGTGACCGGGTCGACGATCATGCCGCTTTCCGAGCGTTTTACTTTGTCGACTTCGTTGGCCTGCTGCTCGATGGTGAGATTGCGATGGATGATGCCGAGCCCACCCTGCTGCGCCACCGCAATCGCCATGTGCGACTCGGTGACGGTGTCCATGGCGGAGCTGACGATGGGGATGTTCAGACGGATGTTGCGGGTGAGCTGGGTCTGGGTATTGGCAGTTGCGGGAATTACATCCGAGCGAGCGGGTAAGAGAAGAACGTCGTCGAAGGTGAGAGCTTCGGGTACGGGAAAATGAATCATAAGGTTCTCGGAAATTCTCCCAACTTGTGGGGTGAATCTTCATTCTAGAGAGGGCGTGGGGATTCAGGCAAATCATGGTTTCGGCAGCCTGAGTGGACTGCGGCCGCGGGGTAGTCCCTCCGATCCCCACGAAGCGGTGGCGACTGAGATTCCTCCGCTCATGAAGAAAAGCACGCGCTGTCGGAATGACAAAGTGTCATGTGGCAATCAAGGCTTGATATCATCGCTAGTCTTGACGGAGCAAAACTATGCGAAAGCTGATTTTTTTAATTTGTGTTGTCGCGTTATCGGCGTCTATGGCGGCACAGCAATACGATTTTGTGCTCGAAGGTGGGCGAGTCATGGATCCCGAAACCGGTCTGGATGCGGTGCGGAACGTCGGCATCCGCGACGGGAAGATTGTACGCGTCTCGTCGGAGGCGCTAAGCGGACGGCGCGTGGTTCATGCTGCAGGGCTGGTGGTGGCTCCAGGTTTCATCGATCTCCATCAGCACGGGCAGGATTTGGCGAGCCAGCGGGTCAAAGCGTTTGACGGTGTGACGACGGCGCTGGAGTTGGAAATCGGAGTGCCCGACGTCGCTCAGTTCTTGAAGACGAAAGAAGGCCACTCGCTGATTCACTATGGCACTTCGGCCAGCCATGTAGCGGCGCGGGCGCAGGTGTTCGGCGCACCGCTGCCGCCCGAAACCATCCTGCCCAAGAGCGGACTCGCAACGGACCAGCCCGCTACGCCAGAGCAAATTGAAGCGATGCGGGAACGGCTGCGAGCTGAGCTTGACGCTGGCGGCTTGGCTGTTGGGATGGGCATTCAGTACACACCTGGCGCGACGAGGCTCGAGGTGATCGATATGTTCCGCCTGGCCGCTGAGCGAAGGTTGCCGGTCTACACCCACATGCGCAGCGCGGGGCGCATAGAGCCGGGTTCGTCGATCGAGGCGGTGAGTGAAGTGATTGGAGCGGCGGCGATCACGGGCGCTTCGCTGCACATCGTTCACATCAACAGCACTTGTCTGCGCGATTCGCTGGAATGTCTTTCCATGGTGGAAGGAGCGCGCGCTCGCGGGTTGGATGTAACTACCGAGGCGTATCCCTACATCGCGGGCATGACCGCGGTGAACTCGGCTCTATTTAATCCCGGATGGCGCGAAAAACTCGGAATTGACTATGGCGATCTCGTGCTTCCCGACACTGGAGAACACCTCACCAAGCAGCGTTTCGACGAGTTGCATAATTCCAGCGCGACGCACTGGGTGCTGATTTTCGCTAACACTCAAGAAATTGTGGACAAGGTGATTCCGCATCCTCTGGTGATGATCGCAAGCGATGGCGCGGAAGGCCATCCGCGCAACGCGGGAACTTACTCGCGGGTGCTGGCACAGTACGTGCGGGAAAAGGGAACGGTTACGCTGATGGATGCGATCCGCAAGATGAGTCTCATGCCGGCGGAGATGCTGGAGCGCTCGACGCCCGCGGCTCGACAGAAAGGCAGATTGCAGGAGGGCGCGGACGCCGACATCGTGGTGTTCGATGCAAACACGATCAGTGACCGCTCTACCTTCGAGAAGCCCATGGAACCGAGTGTGGGCGTGCGTTATTTGGTGGTCGGAGGAACTGTGGTGGTGGATGAGGGCAAGATTGTGCCGGATGTGTTCCCCGGGCGGGCGCTGCTGGGGCCGGGCAAGACGGGCAAGGAACGTTGATTGACCGTCCACATTCTAGTTCACGGTGAGCGGCGTCGTGACGCTGCCGATCTTGCCGGTGACGTTATCGCGGATGACGACTCGGACGGTGTACTGTCCGGGGCCCAGTTCTAACGTATCCTTCATTGCAATTCCGTTGGCGCGTAAAGAGGCCATCTGTGCGTCGCTCACAGATTGCGCTGACAGTTTTACTCGAAGTAATGGCCGGTTCGCCTTTCTTGCTGTTGTCCAAAAATGCCGCGGACGCAACATCGAAGTTGAGGCGATTCTTTCCTTCGCTGGCTTGAATCGTCACGCTGTTGAGGGGCACATTGAGTAAGTAGTCGGTTCTTTTCTTTGCGCCATCCCCTGAAGTCGCCATCCACTTCATGGTCATCGTAACCCCCGTCCCCTCAATGGGCGAGGTGAGAGCGTAGGTCAGGTCTGAGGTGCGGGTAAGGTCAAGATGGATGGTTGCGTTAGTAACGAAAAAGCCTTTACGCGCGCGGATCTCAGCGTCCTTCTTGTCGACTTTAACTTTGAGTTGTCGCCATCCGGCGTGGTTGTTGCTTTTATCGAGGTAATACCCGGCTAAGTAATAGGAAGAAGCATCGTCAGCGGCGCGTTTGAAACTCGATGCCAGATCGTTGGTGTTGTAAAAAGCCTTGCCGCCCGTCATGTCCGCGAATTCAGTGAGAGTTTCGATGGAAGACTGTTGCAGCCACGCGCGATTGGTGAGTTGCTGCATAGCCGCTGGTCCGGTACGCACGCGAGACTGGCTTGCGTCGGGGACAGCATTCGCTACCAGCCCTCGGACGTCCACTGGATAAACGGAAATCTGAGCAGCGGTCAATGCAGCCATGGTGCGCTCATAGAGTTTCGAGAGATACCCTCCAGGAACGGCGGCCGGAGAAGTAATGGTGAAGGGAAATCCGCCCGTGGCCCAGATCAGAGACTTGCGGCCCGGAACACCCGAAAGAGACCATGCGATCCCCAGGAATGCATTCATGGTGGTTTCGATCGCGTTCTGCTGTTGAAACTGGGCATAAATCGCATCTCCGCGTTCGACAAAGGCGTCGATAGCGGAACCGGGATCGGAGCCGGATGCGACTGACGGAAGGTCGGCAATATCGACTACGGCGGCGTCGGCTTGCGCGTCGATGTCGACGCCGTGCATGGCCGGGAGTTCTCCGCTGGCTTTTTTCAGCACCTGGAGCAGTTGTTCGGGGTCGCCGGTCAGTCCCTGGACAATCTTGAGCCCGTGGCTCGTGATGATCATGAGGGCCAGCACCTGGCCGGAATCGAGACTGCCAGCCAAATACTTTACCAGTTCGCGGCGGCCGGTGGACTGATCAAGGTAGGGCGTGTTTACGGTGTCGAGAACGATCACGGTAACCAACCGCGGCTGCTGCTCCGAAAGAGTTAAGTTCGTGAACTCTCCCGGCTTTGGCGCAATAACCGGAAGCTTCGTATTCGTTGAAATGATCTCTTCGAATGCCGTGACTTTCTGTTCTTTGCCGTTTTCGAAGATGTGGAAGTCATCTTTCGTCAAGCCGTGAAGATGGTTGCCCGACTTGTCGGTGACCACGATCGGAACTTGAACCAGAATTGTCTCCGTGCGGAATTCGATTTTCCCCTCGTCGTCGACCGTATGGATGGGGACACTCCCGGGAAAACTGTTGTTGGAAGTCCCGTAAGAGGGCGGAGTGGTACGGATCGGGGAAGGATTGCTGACTGGAGTGCGCCCGCCCCCACCGCCGCGAGTCTGGGCCGAGGCTGCAAGGGACAACAAAAGAAAAATGGTTAGCGGAAGCAAAAGGCGGTGAGTGAACATAGTCCCTCCAGCAGTGACTGGGTTGTATTCCTGTCCCATGGGCACATTCGTCATTTTTAGTCCAAAACTACCCAAAGAAAACGACGGGCCGGGAGAAGCTAGCTCCGGAAATAGGCCTGACAAGGCGTGTTCTTGGCAACTCCTAGTTCACCGTCAACGGTGCTGTGATACTGCCGACTTTGCCGGTGACGTTATCGCGGACGACCACGCGGACTGTGTACTGCCCCGGCCCGAGTTCGAGCGTGTCTTGCATAGCGATTCCGTTGGCTCGTAACGAAACCAGATTGGCGTCGGTGATGAATGCGCTGACGGTTTTAGTCGAAGTAATGGCGGGTTCGCCCTTCTTGCTGCTATTCAGAAACGCAGCCCATGCGACATCGAAATTGATGCGGTTCTTGCCGTCGCGGATTTGCAGCGAAACGCCATTCAGGGGCACATTCACTAAGAAGTCAGTTTTTTTCTTGTCGTCGCTGTCCGATGTTGTCAGCCACTTCATCGTGATCGGTACTCCAGTGCCTTCAATTGGAGATGAGAGAGCGTAGGTCAAGTCCGTACCGCGCGCCTGTTCAAGGTGAATGGTTGCGTTCGTTACGAAGAAGCCTTTACGCGCGCGTATTTCCGTGTCTTCCTTATCTACCTTGACCTTGAGCTGTCTCCATCCGGCGCGGTCGTTGCTTTTGTCGAGATAATAGCCCGCGAGGTAGTAGGACGAAGCATCGTTGTCGGCGCGTTTGAAGCTCGAGGCAAGATTATTGGTGTTGAAAAACGCCCTGCCGCCGGTCATCTCGGCAAATTCACTGAGGGTTTCAACGGTGGATTGTTGCAGCCACGACCGATTGGTGATCTGCTGCATGGAAACCTGTCCGGTGACGTGCTGGGTGGCCGCCGGTCCAGTGTTCTTTCGACCCTCGCTGGCATCGGGAAGAGCATTCGATGCCAACCCGCGAACGTCCACGGGATAAACGGAGATTTGAGCTGCCCTCAAGGCTTCCATGGTTCGCTCGTAAAGTTGTGAGAGATATCCGCCCGGAACGACAGCTGGGTAGGCGATGGTAAAGGGAAATCCGCCTGTCGCCCAGATCACAGACTTGCGTCCCGGAACCCCGGAAAGGTACCAGGCAATTCCGAGGAAGGCATTCATCGTAGTTTCGATGGCATTCGACTGTTGAAACTGGGCATGGATAGCATCCCCGCGTTCGATAAATTCGTCCATCATTCTGCGGGGATCGGCACCTTGCGACATGATTGTCTGGGCGGTAGGAATGTCATCGAGGGCGGCGTCGGTTTGCGTAGCGATGTTCACGCCTTGCAACGCCGGCATTTCTCCACTAGCTTTTTTCAGCACCGTAACCAGTTGTTCAGGATCGCCAGTTAACCCCTGCACGATTTTGAGGCCGTGGCTCGTCATGATCATGAGGGCCCGCACTTGAGTGGCGTCGAGATTGTTGGCCAAATACTTGACCAGTTCGCGGCGACCGGTGGACTGATCAAGCAGGGGAGTGTTCACGGTGTCGAGAACGATCACGGTTATGGCGTGCGGCGTCTGCTCCGAGAGCGTTAGGTTACTGAACTCTCCAGGCCTGGGCGCGATTACGGGAAGGTTGGCCGTGGTGGAGACGATCTCTTCAAAGCTAGTAATCTTCTGCTCTTTGCCGTTTTCGTAGATATGGAAGCTTTCTTTCGGCAAATTGTGAATGTGGTTGCCCGACTTGTCAGTGATGACGATGGGAACTTGGACCAGAACCGTCTCAGCGCGGAATTCAATTTTGCCTTCGTTATCAGCAGTCTCAGTGGTGACGCCGCCCTCAAAATCCTTAAAAGTTCCATGCGTCGGGGGAGTGCTTTGTGGCGTTGGAGTAGCCGACGTGCCCCGGCCTCCACCGCCGCGGGTCTGCGCAAATAGCGCAAAGGAGAACACCAGGAAACTGGAAAGGAGAATGGAAAGAGGGCGGACGAGCATATTGCCTCACACACTGTCAAGAATTGTAGTCTTGATACGGCCAAAACTACTGAGAATATTAGCGGGCAGTCGCCGCTGAATTGTGTACTGCAACAATCGTCGAGCCCTTTTCCGAAACGCTGAGTCGGGTTGTCCGGCGTTTGTTTTTTCCCACTGCCGGGCGTATATTAGAGAACTGAGAACTGTTGTGTAGTACCAGCATTTGGCGAAGCACACCAGTGGGCGCAAGCCCACTTTTTCGTTGCGGCGGAATCCGCCGGGTGGGCTGGCGCGTAAGTTATTGGATGCATGGCACTTGAGCTTGATCGAGTACGAGAGATTGCGGAGCGGGTAGCCGCCTCCAGCGGGCTTGAGGTGGTCGACGTGGAGTTTCGCGGGAGCGGCAATGCCCGCATGCTGCGCGTGTTCCTGGATAAGCCCGGAGCGGCGAGCGGCGATCCACTGGCGGGAGTGACGCATGGAGATTGCGCCAACTTCAGCCGGGAGTTCGGCACCCTCCTCGATGTCGAGGATGCGATGCCGGGCAGTTACACGCTGGAAGTTTCATCGCCGGGATTGGACCGGAAGCTGACGAAAGCGGCGGAGTTTGAGCGCTTCGTCGGCAGCCGGGTGAAGCTGATGACGAGGAATCCGGTGAACAACAACCGGTACTTCGAAGGGCGGCTGGAAAGTTTTCGCGACGGACGGCTGACGCTGGATTTGAGCGTGGCGAGCCACAAGTCGCGCAAGAAGATGGGTGGGGCGGCGACCGAGCAAGGGCAGAAGATCGGGATTGAATTCGCCAATGTGGAGAAAGCGAATCTGGTGCCGGAAATTTGAACGGAAAGTTTCAAGGTTTCATAGTTTCAAGGTTTCAAAGTTGAAGATCGTCCGGGATACGGTTTTGAACCTTGAGACATTGAAACCTGGTACACGTTGGCAAGTTTTATAACGGAATCTTCAATATGGCAAGTGAGCTCTACAACACGATCGACGCGTTGAGCCGCGAAAAGGGGATTGATCCGCGGATTGTGGTGACTGCGGTGGAAGACGCCATTGTGATGGCGACGCGCAAGTATTACAAGTCGCAGGAAAATCTGCGCGCCGAGTTGGATAAGGAAACCGGCAAGATCAATGCTTACGCGGTGAAGACAGTGGTGGAAACCCCTGAGCAAGTGGAAGACCCGCAGCTTCAGATCACGCTGGAGGATGCGCGCAAGGCCGATCCCAAGCTGGAAGTTGGCGGAGAGTTGCGGATTCCGAAAGTCACGGAAGGAATTCTGGGGCGCATTGCGGCGCAACTGGCGAAGCAGGTTATTTTCCAGAAAGTGCGCGAGGCGGAGCGCGATACGGTCTACAACGAGTACATCGGACGCGTGGGCGAAGTGGTGAACGCCACGGTGAAGCGCGTGGAAGGTCCGGACGTGATCTTCGACATCGGTAAGGCGGAAGCGCGCATGCCGCGCAAGGAGCAGTCGCGGCTGGAGTCGTTCGCCATCGGCGAGCGCGTGCGGGTGGTGATTGCGCGAGTGGAGAAGGCTTCGAAGGGGCCGGGCGTGGTGGTATCGCGCGCCGTGCCGGACCTGGTGCAGCATTTGTTCCAGACCGAAGTTCCGGAGATTTACGACGGCACGGTGGTGATCCGCGCCATTGCTCGCGAAGCCGGGGAGCGCACGAAAATCGCCGTCATGTCCAAGGACAAAGATGTTGATGCCGTAGGCGCTTGCGTCGGCATGAAGGGAATGCGGGTGCAGTCGATCATCCGCGAATTGCACGGCGAAAAAATTGACATCATCGAGTATCACGAAGACGCGGTCACTTTCGCCGAGAAGGCTTTGCAGCCCGCAAAAGTGAGCAAGGTGACCGTGGTCGATTCCGGGGGCAAACATCTGGAAGTTGTGGTGGACGATAGCCAACTCTCGCTTGCGATCGGCAAGAAGGGTCAGAATGTTCGCCTTGCGGCCAAGTTGCTGGGCTGGAAGATCGACATCAAGAGTGAGGAAGAAAAGCGCCAGGAAGTGGAGCAGCAGATGTCCGCGATGGTCACGCAGACGGCCACGCCGCTGGAAAGCGTGCCCGGCCTGGGCGATGGACTGGTGGAGAAGCTGAGTGCTGCAGGTGTAACCACGGTGGAGGCACTGGCCGACATGACGCCGGAGCAACTTGAGGCGATTGAAGGCATCGGGCCGAAGACGGTGGAAAAAATCAGTCTTGCGGTGAATAATTACTTTGCCAGCCTGGAGTCGGGTGCGGCGGTTGAAGGCGAAGTGGCCGCGGAAGGCGAGGCCGCGGCGGAAACTTCTGAGGCAGGCGGCGAGGAAGTTCCTGCGGAAGCCGCGCCGGGCGAAGAAGTCGCCACCGGCGAAACTGAAGCGGTGGCTGGCGAACCGCTGGCCGCGACTGCGAATGAGAATGACGAGCCGGCTCAAGAGCCCGCTCCAGAAGCGGAACCCGCTTCCGGGACCAGAGAATAATGATGGCACGCTGGCATACGTTCGACGGCGGGAAACCGAAGAAACTGACTCCGTGAGGTCGCAATGAAGACCTAACTACAACACGGAGAAACGAAAGGCCGGATGAGTAAGGTTCGAATTAACGATCTAGCCCGAGAGCTGGAAGTAAAGAGCAGAGCCATACTGGATACGCTACCGTTGGTTGGGGTGACCGAGAAGAAGACGCATTCCAGTTCTCTGGAGGAGCATGAGGCGGAGAAGGTACGTGTGTACATCCGTTCCGCAGCGGAAGGCTCGTCCTCGGCTGGCAAGTCCAGTGCCCGCGCACTTCGGGGCGAAGAAGAAATAAAAACCAAGATTGATCTGTCGCACATCTCGCGTCCCGGAGATGTGTTGAAGGCGATTACGCAGCAGAAGGAAGCGGTTGCGCCACCCGTTGCGCCGCGTGCTGTGCCGCCGCCCGTGACGCATGCGCCAGTCGCGCAGCCTTCGGTGGAAAAACCTGCGGCTGCACCTCCGGCCGCGGTGAGTCATCCGACAACGGTTGCACCTCCAGTAGCAAAGCCAGCGGTGCCTCCGGCAGTTTCCGTGACAACAGCTCCGGCGGCTCCAGCCGTTACTGCGCGACCGCTCGTTGCGCCTCCAATTCCATACGCGCCTGTCGCGTCTTTGCCGGTGGCTGCGCCTCCGGTGCGTCCTGCGGCACCGCCCGTAGCACCAGCTTCTTCGGCGCCAGCAGTTCCTGTGGCTTCGGCGAGCGCTCCGCCAGCGTCTCCGGTTGTGGCAAAGCCAGTTACTCCGCCGCCCGCGCCGCGCATGATCGTTCCGCAAACTGGGCCGCGGCCGGTGTACAAAGCGCCCGTGCGGCCGGCTCCACCACCGGTGCAACCTGGAGTTCCGATCGGCGGCGCAATGCGTGCCGCGCCGGGTCGTCCCGTGCCCGGGCAACCGATTTTTCAGCGTCGTCCGCCCGTGCAGGGTGGTGGCCCTGGAGGCCCACCGCGTCCTCCGCTTCGTCCGGGTGAGCGTCGTCCTATGCATCCTACGCGGCAAGCTCCAGCCGGAGCGCGGCCGCTGGGTGTAGGTCCAGCGCTTCCACCTCCGGGCACCACGCGGCCCGGCAGCCGTCCGGGCGGTCCAGCGCGGCGTCCTGGTCAGCGCTATGTTCCGCGCGGGGTGAAGGAAGGCCCGATGAAGGGCTACACGCCGCCACCGCGCATGGTGGTGTCGAATGAGCCCCAGCCCATCACCCGTAGCATCACGATCACGGAAGGCATCAGCGTAAAGGATCTGGCGGAGAAGTTAGACATCCGCGCCAAAGATCTGATTTCGCGTTTGTTGTCGAAAGGTGTCTTTGCCACGATCAACCAGACGCTCGACGCGGAGCTGGCCAGTGAAATGGCGCGGTTCTTCGGTGCGGATACGAATGTGATTACGTTCGAGGAGCAGACGGCGAAGGAAATTGACGCGGCCGCTGCCGGCGAAGAGTCCGCTCCCGAAACTGGGATTCGTCCGCCCGTGGTTACGATCATGGGCCACGTCGACCACGGCAAGACCACACTGCTCGATTCCATCCGCATCACAAATGTGGCGGGAGGCGAAGCGGGCGGAATTACGCAGCACATCGGTGCGTACAAAGTACGAATCACCGACAAGGAATCGCCCGCGTTCGGACGTGAAATTGTTTTCCTCGATACGCCTGGTCACGAAGCGTTCACTCGCATGCGATCCCGCGGGGCCAAAGCTACCGACATCGTTGTGTTGGTGGTGGCGGCTGACGATGGCGTCATGCCGCAGACCCTGGAAGCCATTGACCACGCGCACGCCGCCGAGGTTCCCATTATCGTGGCGGTAAACAAGATCGACAAGCCCGATGCTTTGCCAGACCGCGTTAAGAAACAACTTGCCGACCGCGGCCTGATGCCGGAAGAGTGGGGCGGCAAGACCGTGTTCGTCGACGTTTCGGCCAAGAAGAAAACGAATCTGAATCTGCTGATGGAAATGATCTGCCTGGTCGCCGATCTGGGCGAGTTGAAAGCTACTCCCGAACGCGCGGCGACTGGAGTGGTGCTCGAAGCCAAGCTTGATCGTGGGCGCGGTCCCGTAGCCACCGTGCTGGTGCAGAACGGAACCCTGAACGCAGGCGACAATTTTGTGGTTGGCAATGTATACGGCAAAGTGCGTGCGATGTTTGACGATCGCGGCGCGCCGTTGAAGACAGCTCCGCCTTCTACCCCGGTGGAGATTATCGGTATGGAAGCGCTGCCCCAGGCCGGCGATCAGTTTGTGGTGGTGGCTGATCGCGACAAAGCGCGCGGCATTTCCGAATACCGCGAACAGAAATCGCGCGAAGCCGCGCTGGCCAAGAGTTCCCGCGTATCGCTGGAAGGACTGGCGGAGCAGATCAAGGCCGCGGGCACCAAGGAACTGAACGTCATTCTCAAGGGCGACGTGCAGGGCTCTGTGGAAGTGATCACCGATCTGCTGACAAAGCTCTCGAATGACAAGGTTCGCCTGAAACTTCTGCGGTCCGGCGTGGGCGCGATCACGGAGACCGACGTCCTGCTGGCATCGGCGTCGAACGCGATCATCATTGGATTCAACGTGCGGCCGGAACGCAAGGCGCAAGAGATTGCAGAGCAGGAGAAAGTCGACATCCGTCTGCACTCGATCATTTACGAACTGCAGGATGAGATCAAGCGCGCCATGACCGGCTTGCTCGAGCCCACGATCAAGGAAACCTACCAGGGCCGCGCCGAAGTGCTCAACGTTTTCCGCATCCCGAAAGTGGGGACTGTGGCCGGTTGTCGCGTGAGCGACGGCCTGCTCAAGCGCGATTCCGAAGTCCGCCTGCTGCGCGACAACGTGCAAGTGTTCAAGGGCAAGGTGGGATCGTTGCGGCGCTTCAAGGATGACGCCAGTCAGGTCACGAATGGCATGGAGTGCGGCATCTCAATCTCCAACTACGGCGACATCAAAGTCGGCGATGTGATCGAGGCGTTTGCTACCGAGAGAATTGCCGCGGAAGTAATTGCTTGAAAACAGTTCTCAGTTCTCGGTTCTCAGTTCTCAGTCCTGGCTCCAGCGGGTTTGCTGAGAACTGAGAACTGAGAACCGAGAACTGGGATCGAATGCCCATCGCCTTCCTCACCCTCGAACTTCACATCGAAGCGGCACAATCGCTCAAGGACAAACGTCAGGTAGTGCGCAGCTTGAAAGACCGTCTGCGCGCCAGTTTCAACGTCTCTGTCGCCGAACTCGAGGCCAGCCCGGTGTGGAATCGCGCCACCATTGGCGTGGTCAGCATCTCCGATTCGCGCGACTATCTCGATGGATTGATGAAGAACGTCGAGCGGCAGGCTACACGCATCGCCAACAACCTCGGCGCGGACGTGGCCGACTCGTTCGTGGAATATCTGTAGCGCCGAGAATCTCTCGGTCGTTGGTCGTTCGTCGTTCGTCTCTGTCGTTCGTCGGTGCGCGAAGTGGGTTTTGCCAACGACTCACGGCCAATGACTGCCGCCGATTCGTGGCCGCTATCGCATTGTTACCTCTGTACTTACCCCGCCCACTCCTTTGTGCGCGACAATAGCACTACAAGGCCAACACCTGAGGTCGATTTTCTGATATTCTCATGCGTTTTACTTCGAGGTGAATGGTGGAAAAGCGCGGGCTGAAATACCATCGCGGGCGGTTAGGCGAGGCCTTGCGCGAGGAGATCGAAACCTTGGTGGAAGGAGAGCTGGCCGATCCGCGCATCGGACTGGTCGGCGTGACTGCCGTCCATGTGGCCGACGATGGCCGGTCTGCACAGGTTTTGGTGGATGTGGACGGCGACGAGCAAGAAGCGGAGCGCAGCCTCGAAGGCTTGCTCGCCGCCAAAGAATACATAAGGCATGAATTGGTGGAGCGCCTGCGGCTGAGACGCGCGCCAGAATTGTATTTCCGGCTGGACCGCGCGGAGCGGGAAAAGGCGCGAGTGGAAGAATTGTTGGCCAGGGCGAAGAAGAGGATGAAGTCTCATACGAAGCCGGGTGCGGGAAAGGCATAGCGATGTTGCGGGACGTTCTCCGTCAAATCGAGCAGCGCAACCGGTTCGTGCTTACTTCGCACGCCCGGCCCGATGGCGACGCCATCGGATCGGCGCTGGCGTGCTGCCAGGTTCTCCGTGCCATGGGCAAACAGGCTGACGTGGTGCTGCATGATGGTGTCCCGCGGATTTATCGCGCTCTTCCGTTCGCCGACCAAGTGCTGCAGGCCGATCGTGTCGGGGGAAATTACGAAGCTGCAATTATTCTAGAGTGCGATAGCATCCACCGCACAAGGTTGGAGGGCCTGGAAGACCGCTTTCTGATCAGTATCGATCACCACGTCAGCGGGCGGCCGTTTGCGCACGTCAATTGGATCGATCCACATGCCGTGGCCACTGGAGAAATGGTGTTTCGCCTGGCACGCGAAGCGGGGACGCCGTTTTCTCCGGATATTGCGACCTGTCTTTATACCGCACTGATGACCGATACAGGATCTTTCATGTTTCAGGGAACCAACGAGCACACCTTCGCTCTAGCGCGCGAGTTGGTGCTGGCCGGCGCCGATCCTTCGCATTGTGCTCGCAGCATTTATTTCGCTCATTCGGTGGCCAAGATGAGGCTGCTGGGGGAAGCGTTGCGCAACCTCAACACCGAAGGCCACGTCGGCTGGACCTGGGTAACGCAGGAGCAAGTGGAACGCTGGGGAGCGAAGGAAGAAGACTGCGAAGGCTTGGTGAACTATGTGCTTTCTATCGGGGAAGTCGAAGTGGCGGCATTGTTCCGCGAGCTGCCCGAAGGACGTTTTCGAGTGAGCCTTCGCAGCAAGGGCAAACTCGATGTGGCAAAAGTGGCGGAATGCTTTGGCGGGGGCGGCCATGAATGCGCCGGTGGTTGCTCGCTGGAGGGGCCGCTCGCTCAAGCCGTGCGCCAGATCCTGGAAATTTTGCGCCGCGGTCCTTCCATACAATGAATCGACATCAGGTTTCAACCTTTCAAGGTTTCAAGGTTTCGAAGGCCAACGCGTCCCATGCAACTTCGTACGCGATCATCTTGAACCCTTGAAACCTTGAAACTTCCGAAACCTTGAAACCTTGCACCTTGAAACCTTGAAACCTTGAAACCTTTCCTCATCCCATGACGAATCGCGCTCGCACTGACTCGCTGTTGCTCGTGGGATTCTGCGCGTTTCTGTTTTTCTATGGCCTGGGGCAATTCGGTCTGATCGGGGCCGACGAGCCGCGCTATGCGCAGGTGGCGCGCGAGATGCTGGAGCGTCACGACTGGATCACTCCCGTGCTAGGTGGCCAGCCGTGGCTGGAAAAGCCGCCGCTCTATTACTGGCAGGCCATGATGGCTTACAGCATCTTCGGCGTGAGTGACTGGGCCGCGCGGCTGCCTTCGGCGATCGATGCTACTTTCCTCGTGCTTGCAGTGTACTTTTTCCTGCGCCGCTTCCGGCCGGGATTCGAACTTGATGGCGCGCTGATCGCGGCCTCTTGTGCGGGGATTATGGCCTACGCTCATGCCGCGTCAATGGACATGGCTCTGGCTACGGCGTTCACCGCGGGCATGCTGGGCTGGTGGGCATGGCGCGAAACCGGGAAGAGAATTTACCTGGCGGTGTTTTATGGCCTTATGGCTTTGGGAACGCTGGCGAAAGGGCCCGTAGCTCCGTTTCTCGCTATCGTTGTGATCGTTTCCTACGCGGCCGCGGTTCGAGAATTACGACTGGTCTCAAAGACGCTCTGGCTGCCCGGAATTATCTTGTTCTGTGTCATCGCTCTGCCATGGTTTGTCGCTGTGCAGATGCGAAATCCGGAGTTCTTCCGTGAGTTTATTGTCGAGCACAATCTCGGACGGTTCTCGAAGAATCTTTATCATCACACCGAGCCGTCGTGGTATTACCTGCCAGTAACCGCTTTGGCGTTGCTTCCGTGGACGGTTTTCGCGATCGCGGCTTTTGCTGAGTCGGTGCGCCTGTGGTGGGCCTCGCGAAAGTCGATTGGCGAGTCAGGAAATGATTCAGAATATCGGCTCCGCATTTTCGCCTGCTGCTGGCTCGTCGTCCCTGCGATATTGTTCTCAATTTCTCAATCGAAACTCCCCGGCTATATTCTTCCCGCGATTCCCGCGGGCGCGCTGCTGCTGGCGGATTATCTGAGGCATCGTCTGGAACAAAATGACGCGGGACCTGTTGGCACGGGGCTGATTATTCTGCATGCGCTGTTCGCCGCGGCTCCGATTGTTCCGGCACTGCTGATTGCATATCTAATCACGCAGCACCGTCTTCCCGTAGGCCAGCCGATGCTAGTCGGGCTCGCCATCGCATTTGTATTTTGCGCCGGAATCGCGCTCACGCTGGTGCGCAAGACTGGTCTGCGCATGCTGCGGTTCGTCACTCTCATTCCCGTCGTGCTCACCGTTGGGGTTGTATTGAACCTGGGCTCCGGAGCGCTGGACCAGACACTCTCGGCGCGTCCCTTAGCGCAAGAAATCGCCGGCGTGGAAATGCACCGGCTACCGCTGGCGGTCTACCACATTCGGCGCGAACTGGAATACGGCCTCACGTTTTATCGCAACCGGTTAACTTTTAATTATGACTGGGGCAGCGTTCCACAAGAAGAGCATCTACTGGTGGCGCCGGAAAATTCGCAAGTAGAGATTGCTAAGCTGGTAGCGGGCCGCCGCGTCTCTTATCTCGGCCACTACGCTCCCCAGCATGTGGACTATTTCTGGGTTGCCGCGGCGCCGCCTGCTTCGCCTTAACCTCGGTGTTGCCGTCCTTTGTTCCGCCAGTTTGCCTAAGCTCTTACAACGCACTAAACTCGGAGTTCTGCCACCGCGAAGAAAGCCGCTATTTGTTGGCTAAACTTTGCAGGAGACCCGTGGAGATTCTCGACCTCAGACATTTTTCTTCCGTGGATCTGCGTCCCCTGCTCGACGATGAGGCTCGAGTCTGGGCGAACCTGCTTTCGTGGGACTACAGCGGATCGGCCGAGATGATCCTGCGCTATGTCGACGCGAAAATTCTTCCCGGCTACGCCGCCATCGAGCGCGGCCGCATTTTCGGCTACACCTTCTTTGTGTATGAAGGCAGTAAGGGCGTGGTCGGAGATCTGTTCGTGACCAACGGCAACCGTCTTCCCAACCCGCGTGAGGTGGAACTGAAGCTGCTGACGCATGTGATCGAGACCTTGCAGCAGTCACCCGGAATTCACCGTGTGGAAGCCCAGTTACTGGCGCACGAAGCGGGAAGCGTTGCCCGGCCCTTTCTCGATCAGGGATTCCAGCGCCATCCGCGACTGTTCATGGTCCTCGGGATCGGCAACATACCGCCGCCGATACCGGCCACTCATCCGGACGTCGAGATTCGCCGTTGGACTGAGGGGGATTACCAGCCCGCGGCCGCCGTGATTACCGCGGCCTATCGCGGCCACGTCGATGCCCAAATTAATGACCAGTACCACACGCTGGGCGGATCGCTGCGCTTCCTGAATAACATTGTGCGTTTTCCGGGATGCGGTTTGTTCGACGTGGAATCTTCCTTCGCCGCCATCGATCGCAAAGCCAAGAACTTGATTGGATTAATTCTCTGCTCTCGCGTGCGCGGCGACGTTGGCCATGTGACCCAGGTGTGCGTGCTGCCGGAGTATCGTTCTCACGGTATTGGTGAGTCGCTTCTGGCCGCGACGGTGGGCAGCCTTCGGAAGCGAGGCTTTTCCATGTTGTCGCTGACCGTGACCGAGGCCAATGACCGCGCGGTCGCTCTCTACCGCCGCCTGAATTTTGAGTCGAAACGAGTATTCGATGCGTTTGTGTGGCAGGGGTGAGGGAACTAGCTAGAGGCTAGTAGCTAGAAGCCAGCAGCTACCTTCGTACCAGCCACATCGCCCAGCCCGCTACTAAAGCTCCGCCCAGGAACATCACAAAACAATACAGGCCGTAGCGGATCATGTCACGTGAGGTTTCTCGATGGGTGATGCCGAAAACGATCGAGGCAAAAAGCGCGAACACAAAAGCCGCGCTGAAGTGTGTGAGTTGAACGGTCATGACTCTCCTGCCGGTGGTGAGGTCTTAGCTGAGTGCTGACGGCTGAGTGCTGACGGCTGTTTCATTGTTTCTTCCCGATGGCGATGTGGTAGGCGTCCGCCACCGCAATGAAATTCAGCAGCCCGGCGACGATCATGAACTTGGTTCCGTAATCCGCAATCGCAAAAGCGATCGCCCCCTGGCCTCCGTTCAGGGCGAGCGTCGCAATATACATTCCGCCGGCGCCCAGGTCGCCGATGAATCCGAGAATGTCGAGAATGTCACCGCCATTGGGCTTGTAGATATGGCCCTGCATCATCAGGCCAAGCACGAATAACGTTCCGACGGAAATGAGAAGCAGCAGGCCGCGAATCCAGCGCCGTTGGATGAGGTGTCCGGCACCGGGAATGAGCCAGCCGATTGCGGGTGCGATCACGGCCATCATGCTGGCGGGCTGCGCCGGCTCAACCGCCTTGGTCTTAGCTGTCGTGGAATTTGCCATCAGATAATTACGATCTCGCGTTGAATGTTGCCGGTAACTTCCGCCGACTTCGGCCGCACCAGCATGTTAACTTCGCTGCGCACGCCGAATTCCGGCAGATAAATGCCCGGCTCGATTGAGAAACAAGAGTTGGGAAGAATCTGGCGCTCGTCGTGGATTTCCAGATCGTCCATGTTGGCTCCATTGGAATGGACGTCAGTGCCAATGGAGTGTCCCGTGCGATGTATAAAATAATCGCCGTAGCCTTTCTGCTGGATGTGGTTGCGGGTGGCGCGATCCACTTCCCAACCTGCAATTCGGCGTCCGGCGCCGATTGCGTCGGTCACGGTTTTCACACCGGCGTCGCGTGCGTCGCGCACAATCTCGAATACCTCGCGCATGCGGCCGGAGGGCGCTGAACCTACAAAGCCCATCCAGGTAATGTCGTAGTAAACCGCATCCGGAATATCCTTCTTGCCCCAGACGTCGAGCAGCACCAGATCGCCCTCGCGAATAGGCACGGGATGGTCGGCGCGCGGCTCATAGTGCGGATTTCCGGCATTGGAGTTGACGGCCACGATCGGCGGATCATCGGTGAGCAGGTTCTCGCGTCGAAATGCCTCCACGAACCATTGCTGGATTTCATGCTCCGTAGTTCCACGGTTGCGGGCGCGCTGACCTATTTCCTGGAAGGCCGCTGCAACGATTGAATCCACGCTGTCGCGCGCCGCGAAATGCGTTTTGATTTGCTCCTCGCTCCAAGTCGCCTCGAATTGCGCCACCAGGTCCGCCGAACTGACGATGTTCTTTCCCAGGCCGCGCAGCAACTCGACCGTCCCAGCATCGACCAGAGAAATGGTGAAGACGATATTGTTGGGCGAATACTGCATGGCGATGTCACGGTAGGGAGCGAGCATCGCCTTCAAGCTATCGAACAGTTCCTGCCATCCGGAATATTGGCGCTTGCTGCCGGGCAGAGAATCGAGGTGGCCGGCTTCGATCTTGTGCACCAGTTTCACCGGCTCGCCCTGTGCCGGTATGAGGTAAAACCAGCGCCGCGTGACCATCAGCCCCGCCGGCAAACCGAGCACACGATACGCGATGGGATCGCGATGGTGGTGGTCGTAGAACAGCCACGCGTCGATGTTGCGTTCGCGCAGCGCAGATTGGATGGCGGCCAAGTCCATGGGCAAACCTTTATTGTAAACAATGGAGAGGATTTGGGCGAATCCTGGATTTGCAGACTGTTTTAGCTCCATAATTCTGTCACCCCCTAACAGCAACGTGAAAATGTCACCCCATGAGAGGAAGGACATTCGCGTTGAGTCAGAAGGAACTGCAACGAGTGAGCGTGATTTCCAGTTGCGCTAAGGGAGACATGGCGTGCGCCAGAGCCGCCGAGATCGGAAGAGCGTCGTGTAGGGAAAGAGTGTAGATCTCGGTGGTCGCCGTA
>OCZU010000898.1_pt1 | contig 20080 bp, 20 predicted proteins | sample 1539001 | NCBI WGS metagenome assembly OCZU01 (sample SAMEA3539306, study PRJEB22396) | soil metagenome | biome: tundra; feature: field; material: soil | place: USA | collected 2010-05 | depth 0.15 m | reverse complement strand
TCAGCATGGTGCCGACGACCACCGGCGCGGCCAAGGCCACCGGCCTGGTCATCCCTGAGCTAGCCGGCCGCCTTGACGGGGTCGCCGTGCGGGTGCCCGTGCCGGACGGGTCGCTGACCGACCTGACCGTGGTGCTGGGGCGCGACGCCAGCGCCGCCGAGATCAACAGCGCGTTCGAGCAGGCGGCGACGGCCGGCCCGATGGCCGGCATCCTGCACTACAGCACCGATCCGCTGGTCTCCCGCGACGTCATCGGCGATCCCGCCTCGTGCGTCTTCGACTCCGGCCTGACCCAGGCCTCGGGCAACCTGGCCAAGGTGTTCGGCTGGTACGACAACGAGTGGGGCTACACCTGCAGGCTGGCCGACCTGACAGTCCTGGTCGGAGCAACGCTGTAACCGCACCATCAGGCACCTGAGGGGGTGCGGAGATGTACAGGTCACTTGCGGACGACGGCATAGTCCGGCGGCTGCTCGGCGCGGCCGGGGCTGCGCCGTCCATCCACAACACCCAGCCGTGGCGGTTCCGGGCCACCGGCGATGTCATCGAGGTGCACGGCGACCCGGACCGGATGCTCTGGGTTGCCGACCCGCGGGGCCGGGCACTGCATCTGAGCTGCGGGGCGGCCCTGTTCAACCTCAGGCTCGCGATCCGGATGATGGGCGCGAAGCCGCTGATCTGGCCGCTTCCTGACCCGGCGGGCGAGCCGACGCTGCTGGCATCCGTGCAGCTGGCGGACGGCAGGCCGCCGACGCCGGAGGAACGGGAGCTGTTCGACGCGATCACGCTGCGGCATACCAGCCGCGCGCCGTTCTCCGGCCAGCCCATTCCCGAGTCGGTGCAGATCGGGCTAGAGCAGGAGGCTGGCTTCGAGTTCGCGCTGCTCCGCATGCTGAGCGCCAGGGACGCCGCCGTGGTACTTGAGCTTGCCGCGGAGGCCGACCGGAAGCTGGCGGCCAACTTCGATCACCGGGTGGAGCTTGGGCACTGGATCGGCGTTGCCGGTGACGACGGCGTTCCGGCCCTTGCTCTTGGCAGCCGCCCGGACCGCCAGCCCGCGCCGGTCCGGGACCTCGGCTATGCGTCGCCGGCCGCCGCGCGGCCGACCGGCACCTTCGAGCAGCAGCCGCAGCTCGCGGTGCTGTCCACCGCGCGGGACGAGCCCGCCGACTGGCTGCGGGCCGGGCAGGCACTGCAGCGCGTGCTGCTGACGGCCACCCGGCACGGCATCGCGACGTCGTTCCTCTACCAGCCGATCGAGCTGCGGGACGTCGAGGAGCAGGCCGATGACTGGTGGCCATGGCCGGAGTGCCCGCAGACCATCGTCCGCTTCGGCTACGGGCCGCCGGGGGCCGACTCGCCGCGGCGCGAGGTGACCGCGATACTCGACCGGCAGGAAGAGACGGCCGGCCCCAGCCCGCGCTAGCCGGAGGCTTAGGGTGACTGGCGTGCGGTAGCTTCGGAATTGCTACTCCCGAGGTCATCCGTGCACGATGAGCGCGGACGCGAGCAAAGGTGCCAGCCGCAGATGGACCACACAGCCCGGCAGCAGCCGGACGGCCAGGCCAAGTCCCGGCAAGGCGAGGATTCAGCGCCGGGCGACCGCAAGATCAGCGTGTTCCTGCTTGATGATCACGAGATCGTCCGCCGCGGGGTCCGTGAGCTGCTGGAGGGGGAGCCGGACATCGTCGTCGTCGGCGAGGCGGGCACGGCATCGTCGGCACTGGCCCGCATCCCGGCGCTGCGGCCGGATGTGGCGGTGCTCGACGTGCGGCTGCCGGATGGCAATGGCGTGAACGTATGCCGCGATATCCGCTCCTCGATGCCCGAGGTCGCCTGCCTGATGCTCACCTCCTTCGGCGATGACGAGGCGCTTTTCGACGCGATCATGGCCGGCGCGGCGGGCTACGTGCTGAAGCAGATCCGCGGCACCGACCTGGTCGGCGCGGTGCGCGCGGTCGCGGCCGGCCAGTCGCTGCTTGACCCGCAGGCGGCCAGCATGGTGATGCGGCGGATGCGGGACACCGCGGCCCGTTCCGACCCGCTGTCCGGCCTGACCGGCCAGGAGCGGCGGATCCTTGAGCTGATCGGCGAGGGCCTGACCAACAGGCAGATCGGCGAGCGGATGTTCCTTGCCGAGAAGACCGTCAAGAACTACGTGTCCGCCTTGTTCGCCAAGCTCGGCATGGAGCGCCGCACCCAGGCTGCGGCATACGCGGCCAGGGTTTTTGGCGATCAAGATCATGGTGAACGGGAGAATCCGGCGCACTGAACCCGCCAGTGCTCGTCCGGCCAGGGGGCCCGTGCCATCGTCGCCTGAACAGGCAGCGGCTCAGGACAGCGGCACCTGCCACCGCAGTTCCGTGCCGCCCCCGTCAGCCGGCCCGACCTGCAGCGTGCCGCCAAGCAGCCTGGCGCGCTCGGCCAGGTTGGCCAGCCCGCTTCGCCGGGTGCTGTTGCCGATGCCGGTGCCATTATCGCGGACGACGAGGATCAGGTCGCTGTCGGCCGCGATGGTGACGTCCACGCGGCTGGCGCGGGCGTGCCTGGCTGCGTTCGAGAGCGCCTCCCGCAGCGCGTGCAGCGCCTGATCACCGACGTCCACCGGGACCTGCCCGTCAAGCCCGCCGGACAGGCTGAGTGCCGGGGCGAACCCGAGCGGCCCGGTCATCTCCGCCGTGATGCCAAGGATCCGCTCGCGGATGCCTGTCTTCTTGACGTCGTTCCGCGCGTGCAGCGCGAAGATAGCCGACCGGATCTCCCCGATCGTGTCGTCGAGGGCATCCACCGCGCGGCTCACCCGGTCAGCCACCTCGGGCCGCGCGATCAGCGGCAGCGCACCCTGCAGCGACATGCCGGTCGCGTACAGCCGCTGGATCACCAGATCGTGCAGGTCACGGGCGATCCGCTCGCGGTCCTGGAGCATCGTGACCTGCTCGGCGTCGCGCCGGACATCGGCTAGCTCAAGCGCTACGCCCGCCTGCCAGGCGAACGAGCCGACCATTTCGGTGGCAGCGTGGGCCAGCGGCATCGCCCCCGGGCGGCGGCCGACGGTGAGCACGCCGCGCACGTTGCCATGTCCGCCGAGCGGGAATATCACCGCGGGCCCGAGCGACATCTGCTCCTGGGCCACCAGCGCGACCCGCTCGTCCTGGCCGAAGTCCTCCACCGTCACCGGCTCGCCGGTAGCCAGCACCTCGGCGGACAGCGACGCCTCGGGAAGAAGCAGCCCGCGCGTCTTCGCCGCGTCATCCCCCGCCGCGTGCCTGATCACCAGCTCATGCCGCTCGCCTTCCGGCAGTGCCAGCACTGCCAGGTCTGCTCCCGACATCTCCAGCACCTGCTGCGTCACCAGGTCGAGCACCTCATGCGGATTAGCGCCGGACATCAGCATTCGGGTGACTTCGGCGCTTGCCTGCAGCCACCGCTGCCGCCTGCGCGCATCCTCGTACAGCCGGGCGTTCTCGATCGCCACGCCAGCGGCGGCTGCCAGCGCGACGACAACGGCCTGGTCCTCCTCGTCGAACTGGCCGCCGGTCGTCTTCTCTGTCAGGTAGAGGTTCCCGTATACCTCATCACGGATCCGCACCGGCACGCCGAGGAAGGACGTCATCGGCGGGTGCCCGTCCGGGAAGCCAAATGAGCGCGGATGGCCGGCTATCTCCGGCATGCGCAGCGGCCGCGGGTGAGTGATCAGCTCCCCGAGCAGGCCGCGGCCTTCCGGCCAGTGATGAATGGCGGAAATCTGAGCCTCGTCCAGGCCAACCGGGATGAACTCGGCCAGGGTGCCGCCATCTCCGATCACGCCGAGCGCGCCGTAGCGGGCGTTCACCAGGCCGACCGCCGCCTCCACGATCTGCCGCAGCACCACCTCAAGCTCGAGGTGGCTGCCGACCGCGACGACCGCCTCAAGCAGCGCGTGCACCCGGTCACGGGTAGACAGCACTGCCTGCAGCCGCACCTGCAGTTCGGCGAGCAGGTCGTCAAGGCGCAGGTGCGGCAAGAGCGGGCCCGTTCCTGATGACTCCACCAGCGGCTCCTGCGGCTCAGCTTCCGAGTCAGGTGATCTTAACGATAGCGCGCGCCCGGATGCCTGGCCATGGCCGGTCAGCCAGGCCCGCCGGCCAGGTATACGTGTGACCGAGGTCCCATGGCACAGAGGCAATCGGCCCTGTCATGGCCTGCCCGGTCGAGGCGATTATTTGAACAGTCAACAAGAAAAGCGGGCCGGAACCGGCAGGCCCCGGCCAATCTAAGGAGAAACTCCCATGCGGAGAAGGACTTTTGACGCGCTGGCGACCACGGTCGGGCTGGTTCTCGCGGTCATCCTGCTGGCTGCAGGCGGACTGATGATGTGGGGCCACTCGTTTGTGGACAGTCAGGTGCACAACCAGCTCGCCGCCCAGAAGATTTACTTCCCGGCTAACAACAGCCCGGAAATCAAGGCGCCCGAGTTCGCCGCGATGCACCAGTACGCCGGGCAGCTCATGACCACCGGTGCTCAGGCCGAGGTGTACGCGGACCACTTCATCGCCAACCACCTCCTGGTGATCGGCGGCGGCCAGACCTACTCCCAGCTGTCCGGCAAGGCGCTGACCGAGCCCGCGAACCTCGCGCTGGCGAACCAGGTCAACCTCATGTTCCGCGGCACCACGCTGCGCGGGATGCTGCTGAACGCCTACGCCTTCTGGAAGATGGGCGAGCTCGCGCTGTGGGGCGCGATCGTCTCCTTCGTCGGAGCAGCCGTCCTGCTGCTCATGTCGGTGGCCGGATTCGGGCACCTGCGCCGGACCCCGCCCACCGCTGAGGTCTTCCCGCACCTGACTGAGAAGGTCCCGGTCACGACGGCATAATGGGGTAGCGGGACCAAGGTCCCGCGAACACAGGGCGGGCGGCCCTCCCCTGGGAGGGCCGCCCGCTGGCACGGTGGCACGGTGGCACGAATGATCATGGCGGGTTCGGTCCTGCCATTCGCTGACGCCGGCAACCGCACGCAGTTCAGCTCTATGGCTTTCTGGCTAATGAAACGTTGGAGAGTGAAATGAACCCCCCACATCTGTCGCACGCGGGCCTGGCCATCAACATGAATCAGCCGGGCTCCTTCGTGCACTGGTCGATCTTTGACGTGACCGTGGCGAATCTGGTCCTGATCGCGGTGATGGTCGTTATCTTCGGCGCAGCGCTGCTGCTCCCGTTCCCGAGCGGACACCGCGCGGAGGACGCGACAGACGCTGGCGACGCTGGCGCGCCAGGCGCTTCAGTATCGAGTACTTCCGGGCCGGGCAATGGCGCGACGGCTGCTGATGACACCTCCCGCATGTGGACGGCCCGGGTGCGGAACCGGGCGGTGGGCGCGCTGCCGCCGGGCAAGCTGATTCCCGACACGCAGCCCGCCTACGTGGCGTCCTGGGTGTACGTGTTCGGCGTGGCCTCGCTGGCAGCGTTCGGGGTGGCGATCGTGAGTGGATTCGCCATCTCCCTCGGCGGCCCTGACTGGTGGCACTACAACCCCATCGGGCATTTCTTCAACAGCCTGCACCTATGGAGCGTCGAGCTGTTCATGGCCCTTCTCGTCATCCACCTGTGGGGCAAGTTCTGGATGGCGGCATGGCGCGGCCGCCGGAGGCTGACCTGGATCACCGGCGTGGTCGCGTTCGTTGCCTCGGTCGTCGAGTGCTTCACCGGCTACCTGTCCCAGCAGAATTTTGACTCGCAGTGGATCTCCACTAGCGGCAAGGACGCGTTCAACTCGGTGGGGGTCGGCGCGTTCTTCAACGTCATGAACTTCGGCCAGATGCTGCTGTGGCACGTGGTACTCATCCCTATCGTGCTGATCGCCATCATCGGCGCGCATGTCCTGCTGGTCCGGGTCCGCGGCGTCGCGCACCCGATCGACGCGCATGCCGCCGGGGCCAAGGGACGAGGCCGGATGCGCCGCCGCGCGATCGCCATGGCCGACGCCGCGCCGTGGCGCGGCCCGAACCGGCGCTATGACATCCTCAAGGAGGGCACGATCGCCTCGGTGATCGTGCTGGCGCTGACCGCGGGGCTGGCCGCCGCGCTGTCGTCTCCGGACGTGCCGCCGGTGACGATCGCCACCTGGGCGCGGCTGGCACCCGCCGACTTCCTCGGGACTGCGGCGACCGAGCTGAACGGAACAAGCGAGACGGCTACCTACGGCCCGCCCTACAACAACGGCACCGGCAGCGTCCAGCGCCTGCTGTTCTCCCCGACCAAGATCACCGGCATCACTCAGCCGGTCAACGCGGCACAGGACTTCGTCATCGGGCCGCAGTCGAAGCTGGCGGCGTCCGACCCGGCCATTGCCACCCCGCTCGCCGCGTACCAGGCGGCCCCGGCTGCCCAGCAGCTGAAGTGGGCCAACGCTTACGCCACCGCGGTGGCGAAGGTGAAGTTCGTCAACGGACGGCCGATCGTTCCGGCAGCCAGCGACGGGCCGGTCCCGGCGATAATGGCGAACGAGCTCACCCTCGCGCGCAGCGGCGCGCTGGATACCGACCTGCTGTCCCAGCAGCCGTTCTACGGGACAAACTTCACCAGGCCGCTGCTGTTCATCGAGGACGGGCAGTACTTCGTGAATAAGGCCACCGCGCTCGGCCTGACCGGCGAGCAGTGGGGCGTGATGAACGAGTCTGGCCTCTACCCGGGCCAGCCATGGCTGTGGCTGTACACGCTCTGGTACCAGGTGCCGGGATGGACCAACTCGGCCAACATCGACATGATCGCCGTCTACATGACCGGCCTGGCGACGGTGCTGCTCCTGCTAGTGCCGTTCATCCCGGGCCTGCGCGACATCCCGAGGCTGATCCCGGTGCACCGGCTGATCTGGCGGTCCTGGTACCGCTCGTCCGGGACTCCCGCCACCGGCAGCCGCGGCCCGGGCAGTAGCGGCCCAGGCCATGCGGCCGGTGATCCCCCAGACCCGGCCACTGAACACACTGCTGGCCATTCGACGAAGTGACCGGCTGCCGTTAGCCAGGTAGCCAGGCAGGCCCCCAGCGGGCCATGCAGATCGGCCCCGCAGGTCCCTTCTGGGACGGGCCTGCGGGGCCGATTGCAGTCCGGCCTGCAGGCCGGCGACTCGTCAGCGAACTACGAGCACCGGCCGGTCGGCGAGGTGGATCACCTTGTGCGCGGTGCTGCCGAGCAGGAGCCCGGCTAGGTCGCCCCGTCCTCTCGAACCCATGATGATGACGTCCACGTCGTGTTCCTTGGCGTCGTCAATGATCTCGCCGGCAGCGTGCCCGTAGATCGTGTTCCTTATCTCACCGTGTGCCGTGATTCCGGCCCTGGTCAGCTCGTCCACGGCGGTATCGACCGCCGCCTGCGCCTCATCGGTCGACTCGTTTGCCACCAGCCCGGCTCGGGGCATGACCTCGCGTTCGCGCAGATGCAGCACCCATACCTCGCCGTTGGTCAGCGACGCCAGATCCTTGGCCGCGACGAGCACACGCTCGGTGATCTCTGAGTGATCAACGGCCACCAGTAGGCTCTTGTACATCAGCCCGTTCCTTCCTGCACGAAACGATAGATCTTGCACCTATTCGACATGATCGCGCTCTCGTCAGCGCGGAGGCAGGGCCTAAGGTCCCTGGCGGCTGGGTCGTCTGCCTCGTGACGCCAGCAGGCGCTGGGGCGACGCTGGGTATAGAGGTTATGGACGGAGCGACATGAGCGGCACGTCGGCGTCGGCGCTGGCCGGCCATCAGTTCACCCGTGGCATGCCGGACGACCACATCGCCGCGCTGGCGGGGGCTGCCCGGCACATCCGGGTGCCGGCTCGTCACCGGCTGTTCGACGAGGGCGGCACCGCTGACCGGTTCTGGCTCATTCAGGCGGGGCAGATCGCGCTGGACATGAACGTGCCAGGACGCGGCCTAGTGGTCATCGAGGCACTGGGGATGGGCGAAGTCGTCGGCTGGTCCTGGCTGTACCCTCCGTTCCAGTGGCGGATGGGTGCGGTCGCGACGCGGCCCACTCAGGCTTTCGAGATTGACGCCCGCGCCGTCCGCGAATTGTGCGCTGCCGATCCAGGCTTCGGCTACGAGCTCACCCGACGGTTCCTTGTCGTGGTCGTGCACCGGCTGCAGGCGACCAGGAACCGGCTGCTCGACCTGAGCGCGCACTCCCCGGACTGGCCGTGACGGGCGCTCGATACGCCGAGGGGCGGCCCGGCCGCGGCTAAGGCGCGATGACCGTGCCGGCCTTGCGGTGCAGCAGCGCCTCGGCGTCGTCGAGCCTGCCGATCGCCGCCATCGCGCCGGTGGCCTCGACAAAACGGCATGCGGCGTCCACCTTCGGGCCCATCGATCCGGCGGGGAATGCCATTGCCCGCAACTCATCAGGCGCTGCACGGCGGATCGGCCGCGCATCCCGCGTTCCGTATTTGTACTGAACGCAGTCCACGTCGGTCAGCAGAAGCAGCGCCTCGGCAGTCACGCAGCGGGCCAGCAGCGCCGCGGTCAGGTCCTTGTCGACGACGGCCTCGACGCCCTGCAGCAGCCCGGCGGCGTCTCGCGTTACCGGAACGCCGCCGCCGCCCGCGCAGACCACGATCGCGCCAGCCCGCAGCAGCTCGCTGATCAGCGGCAGGTCGAGCAGCTCAACCGGCTCCGGCGACGGCACCACGCGGCGCCAGCTGCCCCCGTCGGGGCGGACCTGCCAGCCGTGCTCGGCAGCCAGCTGCCGGGCCCTGGCCTCGGCATAGACGGGGCCGACGAACTTGACCGGATTGGCGAATGCGGGATCATCCGCGCTGACCAGGGTCCGGCAGACCAGGCAGCCGGCCAGTCTGCCGGGCAGCGCGTTCTGCAGCGCCTGCACCAGCCAGTAGCCGATCATTCCCTGGGTCTGCGCCCCGAGCACGTCGAACGGGTAGGGCCGGGACAGCGCCGGGTCACCGGCGCTCTCTATCGCCAGCAGGCCGACCTGCGGCCCGTTGCCGTGCGTAATGACTAGCTCGTGGTCGCCGGCCAGCGGCGCGAGCGCGGCCACCGCGCTCGCGACGTGCGCCTGCTGAAGGCCGGAGTCGGGCCGCTCGCCCCGCTCAAGCAGCGCGTTGCCGCCGAGCGCAGCGACGATCCTCACGCGGGCTGCCCGATGGTGGCCACCATCAGTGCCTTGATGGTGTGCAGCCTGTTCTCCGCCTGGTCGAAGACGATGCTCGCCGGTGACTCGAATACCTCTTCGGTCACCTCGAGCCCGGCCAGGCCGCGGCTGACGAGAATGTGCTGCCCGATCTCCGTGTCGCGGTTATGCAAGGCGGGCAGGCAGTGCAGGAACTTTGTGCCCGGTTTTCCGGTGGCTGCCATCATCGTGGCATTCACCTGGTACGGCAGCAGCAGGTCGATCCGCTTGTCCCAGTTATCCTCCGGCTCGCCCATCGACAGCCAGACGTCGGTGTAGAGGAAGTCGGCGCCAGGCACTCCCTCGGCGGTATCGGCGGTGACAGTCAGCCGTGCGCCCGACGTGGCCGCGATATCCCGGGCGATGTCGCGCACCCGCGGCGCCGGCCACAGCTCATCCGGCGCGCAGATCCGCACGTCAAGGCCGAGCAGCGCGCCTGTCACCAGCAGTGAGTTCGCCGTGTTGTTCCGGCCGTCTCCCAGGTAGCAGTAGGAGACATCAGCCAGCGGCTTACCCGCGTGCTCGCGCATGGTCAGGATGTCGGCCAGCATCTGGGTCGGGTGCCACTGATCGGTGAGGCCGTTCCACACCGGCACCCCGGCGTACGCGCCCAGGATCTCCGCCGATTCCTGGGCGAACCCGCGGAACTCGATGCCGTCGAACATCCGGCCGAGGACCCGCGCCGCGTCCTTGACCGACTCCTTGTGGCCAAGATGGGAGTCCTCCGGCCCGAGGTAGGTGACGTGGCCGCCCTCGTCGTGCGCCGCGACCTCGAAGGCCGACCGGGTCCTGGTGGATGCCTTCTCGAAGATCAGCGCGATGTTGCGCCCGGCCAGCCGGACCGACTGCTGGCCAAGGCCCGACTGCCTGGCCAGGTGCTTCTCGTTGCGCAGCTGCCCGGCCAGGTCGACCAGGTAGCGGAACTCCGCCGCGGTCAGGTCGATCTCCTTGAGCAGGTTGCGTCCGTGCAGGTCCATTGCGTGCTCCTTTGCTCGCTCCGCGGCCGGGCGGCTAGGCGGGATCGCGCTCGATCGGGCAGGTCATGCAGCGCGGGCCGCCCCGGCCCCGGCCAAGCTCGCTGCCCGCGATGGTCACCACCTCGATGCCGTGCTTGCGCAGCATCGTGTTGGTCGGCACGTTGCGCTCATACCCCATCACGACGCCGGGCGCGACGGCGAGATAGTTGGTCCCGTCGTCCCACTGCTCCCGTTCAGCCGCCCTGACGTCCTCGTCGGTTGACAGCATGGTGACCTTCTCCACTCCCAGCGCCATCGCGAGCGTGTCCCACAGGCTGCCGTTGCGGCTGATGCTGATTTCGCCGTCCCCGCCCCGGGTCATCGTGCACGACCTCAGGTGCCGGTCCAGGTACGGGTACAGCACGAACGTGCCGCGATCAACCATGGTCATCACCGTGTCCAGATGCATCATCGCGCGCGAGGACGGCAGCTCGACGGCGATCACGGTGCTGGCCTGGCCGCTGGCGAACAGGGCCTGGGCCAGGATCTCCGCCGCCATCGGGGTTGTCCGCTCCCCCATGCCGATCAGCACCGCCCCGTTGCCGAGCACGTGCACGTCCCCGCCCTCGACGGTGGCTGGCAGGTGCATTGCGTCGTCGTCTCCGTAGTAGGTCACGAAGCTCTCCGAAGCGAACATCGGGTGGTAAGCGTAGATGGCCCGGCTGTGCAGCGTGTCGCGCTGGCGGGCGGGCTTGGCCATCGGGTTCACCGAGACCCCGCCGTAGATCCAGCAGGAGTTGTCCCGCTGGAAGAGGTGGTTCGGCAGCGGGGGAAGCACGAAGTCGTCCGCGCGCAGCGTGTCCCATTTCAGGCTGCGGGCCCGCTGCGGATGCAGGTCCGCCTTGATCACGCCGCCGACCAGGAGCTCGGCCAGGCTGGCCCCGTCCATGTCCTCGAACAGCTTCCGGACCGGCGGGACCAGCGCCGGGCCGAGTATCTCCGGGGTGCAGATCCGGTCAAGGACGAATGCCCGCCCGGCGGGCACTTCGAGTGCCTCGGCCAGCAGCTGGCCGAAGTAATGCACCCGGACGCCCTTCTCACGCAGCGCCTCGGCGAACGCGTCGTGCTCTTCCTTCGCCTTTCTTGCCCACATCACGTCGTCGAACAGCAGCGCGCCGACGTTCTGCGGGGTGAGCCGGGACAGCTCCAGGCCGGGCCGGTGAACGATCACCTGGCGGAGCTGTCCCACTTCCGACTGGACGTTGAGCGTCATGACTGCACTCCCTGGTCCGCTGTCTGCCTGGCGGCCGGACCCGCCGCGGCGGCCGCGTACGGGCTGCCGGCCGGGTAGCCGATCGGGATCACGGGCGACTCGCCGTACTCCTTGCGCTGCGCCTTCATCCAGATGTAAACCGGCACGCCGAGGAAGAAGACCAGGATGCCGTAGTAGACCGCCTGGTATCCGGTCCCGGCGAGCGCAGAAGGAGAACACCAGCGCGAGGACGGTGACCATGACATCCCTGGCCAGGTGCGGCCAGCTGACCGCCCGGCCCTGCACGACCAGCCAGTACAGGTGCGCCGCCGCCGAGTACAGGCAGGGAATGACCGCGGTGAACACGCTGAGCAGCACTATGTCGGTGAACACGGTGGTGAAGTGGGTGTAGCCGAGCGCCATCAGCACCGAGGCGAGCACGGTCGCGGCCAGGATCCCGAAGACCGGGATCTCCCGCTTGCTGACCTTGGCGAACTGAGTCGGGAACAGCCGGTCACGGGCCGCTGCCATCGGCATCTCTGCGCGGATCAGCGTCCAGCCGTTCAGGCACCCGATACCGGAGATGATCGCTGCCACCGCCATGACCTTGCCCGCCCAGGAGCCGGCGAAGATCGCGTCGGCCGAGGCGGAGAACGGCGCCGTCGAGGTGAGCAGCGTCCTGTGCGCGACCGTGCCGAACACCGTCACGTCCCGAGGATGTAGATGAATGCGCAGGCCAGGGTCCCGTAGATGGTGGCGCGTGACACGTTGCGGCTTGGCTCCTTGACCCTGCCCGCGGCCACCGAGGCCGTCTCAAGGCCCAGGTAGCTGAACAGGGCGATGGCCGCGGCAGCGGAGACCGCGCCGGCGAGCGAAAGGTGGCTCGGGTTGAACGACCCGAAGTTACCCGCCTTGATGAAGAACAAGCCCACCGTCGCCATGAACAGCAGCGGGACGAACTTGAGTATCTTGGCGAATTCCTTGCCTCGTGCCGGGCCGGCCTCCCCGGGAGAGGCGGGCAGCTGGCCATCCGCCGTCTGCTTGTCAGACATTGCTGCCTCCAGAAGTCCCCCGAAATCCGCAAGCTTCCGGCGATCCGGCCAGGGCGCCACGACCGCAGGCAGCCGCCCGGCAACCCCTTTTGTCACAATTGTCCGCTACCGGACTAGGCGTGATCTGGGCCGAAGGTCCCACCGGGCCGGAACGAAGGTAACCAGTGATCCACTTCGCGCCAGACGGCCGGCCAGCACCTGCCGGAGGAGCAGGCCAGGCCTTACGCGGGGGACGCTCGCGGCGCGGCCAAGGGCATTGGGCCCATCCGAAACGGGGATTTCGGCCCTACCTGGCCGGCTGGCCTGCGTGCGAGGCTCTTACACATGGTCACTAAGAGCGAGCACAAAGACTCCGCCGGAGCGGGCGCCACCCAGCGAGCCGCGCACCAGGCCGCGGCAGACAGCCACCCGGCGCAGCCCGACCGGGCGTGCTGCTGCCCGGCGACGCCCGTCATGGTCGTGCTGATGCCACCGGGCACCGGCCGGCCGGCCCCGGTTGACCTATGGCTGTGCGGCCACCACTACCGGGAAAGCCGGCAGGCGCTTGCGGCGGCCGGCGCCCGCGTTTCCGACGCCCCCGGCCACGGCAAGTGACCTTCCCCGGGTCCGGGACAATCCGCCCGCCGCATCGGGACCTTCGGTCCTAGACCGTCCGCGCCGCCGGCCGGATGCTGTGCCTAGAGGCGTCAGGCCGCGCTACCGCGAGGACGGGCGGCCTAGTATGCACGCCCGTACCCCGAGGGAGCGGGAGCACCCCGAGGAGGAGTGATGAAGAAGATCATCCTGCTTGCCGTGGACACCAGCAGCCACGTGTCAGCCGCCGCGGACATGACGCGCGAACTGTGCCGGGACAGCGGCGACAAGGTCATCGTGCTGCACGTGCATGAATTCGCCACCGGACGGTGGGGACGGATGCAGGTCGACTGCAATGACGGCGACGGCGAGCGCGTGGTCGGCGAGATCGTCGCGGACATGACAGCCGCCGGGATCACCGCCGAGAGCGAGATCCGCGAGGCGCAGTTCGGGCATATCGCCAGGAGCATCCTGGCTGCCGCGGACGAGCACGACGCGCGAATCGTGGTGCTTGGCTCGGGCGGCCGCACGGACGTGCCGCATCTGCCCTTCGGCAGTGTCTCGCACCGGCTGCTGCACTCGGCCAGGCGGCCGGTGCTGATCGTGCCCAGGCAGCCAGCCACGGAGACAGTGCACCAGCCCGCCGCCGCCGCCGCGGCTGACCCCGCCTAACCCCGGCCGGCCAGCCGGTGCCGGCCAGTCAGTGCCGGCCAGCCGGTCAGTGGTCGGCCAGGTCTGATGCCGAGGGCAGGCGGCTGTCGTCGATCGCATAGGCCAGCGTGTCCACGACGTCAATGACGCCGTCCACGGAACGGGCCATCTTGACCGCGAGCCTGATCATGCTCTTCTTCTCGACCTCGCCGCCCAGCGTGACGACGCCGTCGGCGACGCCGACCTTGGCACGAGCCGGGTCGGTGCCGAGGTAGTTGGTGATCACGTCGTGCACGATCTCGTTCCGGATCTCGTCGTCGGATCGCAGGTACACCTTCAGCAGGTCGCGGGGCGCGACAATACCTGCCAGCCGGCCCTCGTCGTCGGTCACGATGAGGTGCCTGACCCGGTGGCGGTCCAGCGCCCTCGCCGCCTCGACGACGCTGGCGTCCGGCGCGACGGTCACCGGCGGCGAGCTCATCACGTCTGCGGCGGTCAGTCCGGCGGCCCGCGCCCGGCCCGCCCGGTAATGCCGCCGCGGCAGCCGTCCCGCGCTCGGGTCGTCCTGGTACTCCTCCTTGCGGAGGAGGTCAATCTCGGCGACGATGCCAGCCACCCGGCCCCGGGCGTCGAGGACCGGCAATGCGGTGATGTCCCGTGCCGCCAGTATGCCGGCCAGTTCCTTGAAGGGCGTGTGCTCGGCCACCGTGACGACCTCCGCCGTCATCACCTCGCGCACGGTGCGATGAGCCATAGCTGCCTCCCTCAACGGAAATGCGGACAGCCGATGCACAGAAGGTAAACCGCAAGCTAGCCGGCCGCCAGGGTCCTACGTCACCCGCGCCCGTGGCCCGGGAGGCGGGCCCGGGGCAGGGCGGCCCCGGCTAACGCGACCAGCGGCGTGCCACGTCGATCACTAGCCGCCAGCCGCGGCCGGGGCCGCGGAGGGTGAACGCCCGGAACGGCAGCCTGGCGCGCACGCCCAGGCCCAGGGCGGTGCTTCCCTCGAATGAGCCGGCGCCGGCCACCTGCCGGAACGTACCGAAGCCCGGCACGTCTGCCAGCTGGCGGCTGGAGACCGGGAAAGTGCGGGTGACCGGCGCGAGCACCGTGACCCGCAGCCTCGCGCCGCCGCGAACACCGATCACCCGCCCGGACGGGTCCTGGATGATCCTCCGCACGTAGCGCACCCGGTAGCCCGGCCGCTGGCCCGCGCCAAGCACGACGACCAGCCTGTCGAAGCAGCCGTGCTGACCGACCCGCACGCGAGCCACCGGTGACCCGGTCGCCGACCCCGCGCCCTTTGACCTGCTGCCCCAGCGGATCCCGCAGAACGGCCTGCCCGGCGCGGCCGGCGCCCGGGCGGGACGCACGGCGCCTGCGGGTCGTGCGCCCGTGGTTCCGGTGTTCGCGCACGCCGCCAGGCCGCCGCCGAGCGTGATCGCCATGACCGCCCCGATGGCCATCAGTCTGCTCATTGCCCTCCCCCCCAGCCGAGGTGCGTGTTTCGACACTGCACGATCACGCAGCGTGAGGTAAGAGACGAAGGTCCCGATTCCCGGCCGGTTAACCGCAGCGCCGGAAACCAATGCCGGACAAGACCCGATTTTCCAGCGTATGAAGGGCCCAGCCGGACGCCCGGGCTGCCGTGACCAAACACGGCAGTTTACGGGTAAGTAACCTGAATTACCGCAGGTGTTAACCTGCTGCGCGGCCACCGGCGATCCTGGCTGCGCGGCGACCTGGTGGCCGGTCTCACCGTGGCGGCCTACCTGATCCCCCAGGTGATGGCCTACGCGAGCGTGGCCGGCCTGCCGCCGGTAGCCGGCCTGCGGGCGGCACTGCCCGCGCTCGTGGTGTACGCCGCGCTCGGCTCGTCGCGGTCGCTGTCGATGGGCCCGGAGGCGACCACGGCGCTGATGACGGCCATTGCGATCGGGCCGCTCGCCGCGGGCGAGCCCGCGCGTTATGCCGCGCTTGCCACCTCCCTCGCGCTGCTGGTGGGGCTCATGTCGCTGGCCGCCTGGGTGCTGCGGCTTGGCTTCGTGGCTGACCTGCTCTCCCGGCCGGTGCTTGTCGGCTACATGGCGGGCGTGGCGATAATCATGATCGCGGCGCAGCTCGGCCGGGTGACCGGCGTGCCGGTTACCGCACAGGAACCGGTGGCGCAGGTCACCTCCTTCCTCGGGCACCTCGGCCGCATTCAGCCGGCCACGATCGCGGTCGCCGCCGCTGTCCTGGCGTTCCTCCTCGTGGTGCGCTCGCGGTGGCCGCAGGCGCCCGGCACGCTGCTGGCCATGCTGGCGGCCACCGCGGCCGGGGCGCTGCTCGGCCCGGGCAGCCGGGTCAGCGTGGTGGGACCGGTGCCGGCCGGCCAGCCGGTCCCGATGGTGCGCCGGGGTTCTGGCGTTCAATATCCTGTTCGGTGTCCTGCTGGCGATCGGACTGTCGGTAGCCGATCTGCTGCTCCGGGTGGCCAGGCCGCATGCTGCCGTGCTCGGGCGGGTGCCGGGGCTGGCCGGCATGCATAACGTGGCCGGCTACCCGGGCACCAGGACGATCCCCGGGCTCGTGGTGTACCGCTACGACGCGCCGCTGTTCTTCGCCAACGCCGCCGATTTCCGGCACCGGGCGCTGGCCGCCGCGCACGGCCAGCAGGCCCGCTGGTTCGTGCTCAACGTCGAGGCGAACGTCCAGGTCGACTTCACCGCGCTTGAGGCGGTGGACGCGGTCCGCGATGAGCTCACCAGGGCCGGCCTGGTCTTCGGGCTGGCCCGGGTCAAGCATGACCTGCTGGCCCGGCTGCAGGCATTCGGGCTAGCCCAGAAGATCGGGCCGGACCTGCTGTTCCCCACCCTGCCCACCGCGGTGGCTGCGTACGAGGAATGGGCCAGGCAGCATCCGCTGCCGCCGGAAGGCTAGGGCCGGACGCCGGCCCCGCCGGTTCCTGGCGGCCGGGCGATCCGGGCAATGAACGCGACCGCCACCAGGTCCGCCGAGACGACGCCCCTTCGCAGATAGCGGCCGGCCCGAGTGCTTCGTCAAGCTCCGTGCCCGGTCCGGCGGTTCGCGGGCCGTTCCTGGCAGCCATCGCACGCCTCCCCATCGGCCGCCGCGAGGGGGCGGCCTTTCATGTTGTCACGGCGCCGCTGACCGGGGCGGCGAGCTGACGATGCCGGGCAGCTCAAGTGCGACCACCGCGCCGCCATCCGGCCGGTTGCGGGCCACCGCCCGGCCGCCATGCGCACTGGCGATGGCACTCACGATCGCCAGGCCCAGGCCGGCGCCGCCCTCGCTGCGGGCCCGCCCGCTGTCCGGGCGCCTGAAGCGCTCGAAGGCGTGCGGCAGGAAATCGGCGGGGAAGCCGGGACCGCGGTCGCTGACGTCGAGCACCAGGGCCTGGCCAGCGGTCCGCGCAGCCAGCACGATTGGCGTTCCGGCTGGCGCGAACCGCAGTGCGTTGTCGACCAGGTTGTCGGCCGCCTCGCGGATGCGGTCAGGGTCGATGTCCGCCGCCAGCCCGGCTGGCACCGTCACCTCGATCGTGCTGCCCGCCGCGCTGGCGCGGCCGGCGGCCTGCTCGGCGGTGCGGGCCAGCAGCGCGGCGATATCGGTCCGCTCCGGGCGCAGTGCGATCTTGTCCTCATCGCTCCTGGCGAGCAGGAGCAGCTGCTCGGTGATGCGGGCGAGCCTGGCCGTCTCCTCGCTGGCGCGCGCCACCGCGGCGGCAAGTTCTTCCCGGCTCCGGCCAGGCCGGCCGGCCAGCTCCAGCTCTCCGCGCAGCACGGCGAAGGGGGTGCGCAGCTCGTGGCTGGCATCGGCGACGAGCGCGCGCTGCCGGGCCAGCGCGCGCTGCAGCCGGGCCAGCAACTCATTCATGGTCTGCGCGAGCGCTGCTATCTCGTCCCGGGTGCGCGGCACCTGGACGCCCGGTGCCTGATCACGCTCGGAGAGCGCGGCTACCTCCCGCCGCAGCCGCTCCACCGGGGACAGCGCGGCGCGAGCCAGCCCGTAGGCCCCGAGTCCGGCGGCCGCCACGAAGGCCAGGCCGGCGATCAGCAGGCTGCGGGTGACATCGCCCAGAGTGCCGTCGAACGATTCGAGCGAGACTCCGGCGACCGCGACCCAGCCGGGATGACCAGCGAGCGGCCCGGCCATCAGGCGCTCGCGCTCGTCTTCCGCATTCGTGGTCAGCACGAGCCGGCCGTGCCGGGCCTGGCTGGCCTGGGCAGCCGTCACCATCGGGCCCGTCCCGGCGTCCGCGCTCGCGCCGCGGACCCGGTCTGAAGGGTCGATGACCTGGACTACGTACTCGCCTGGCAGCGGGTTTCCGGTGGCGCTGCCAGCTGGCGTCGCCGGCCCGCCGTGGCCCGGAACGTAGCGGTCTGCCTGCGCAAGCCGGGTGGCCAGCTGTGAGTCGATCGAGGTCATCAGCGACGAGGAGAGCGCGGCCACGAACAGCCAGCTGCCGAGGGTGAAGACGATCGCGGCGGCAACCGCGAACACGACAGCAAGCCGGAGCCTGATCGACATCGTTACTCCGGCTCTGCCTGGCGGAGCCGGTAACCCATCCCCCGGACCGTCTCGATGTCGTGCCGCCCGAACGGAACGTCTACCTTGCGGCGCAGGTAGTTCACGTACTGGTCGACGACGTTGGAGGTGCCGTCGTAGGCGAAGTCCCAGACTGCCTCGATGATCTGCGACCGGGTCAGCACGCTGCCCGGGTGGCGGAGAAAGAACTCAAGGAGAGAGAACTCCTTCGGGGACAACTGGACCTCGGCGCTGCCCCGCCACGCCTGCTTGCTGGCCGGATCCAGCTTCAGGTCTCCCTCGGCCAGTACCGCCGGGCGGCGGCGGTCGTCCCGGCGCGCGAGCGCCCGCAGCCTTGCCGCGAGCTCAAGCAGGCTGAACGGCTTGACCAGGTAATCGTCGGCGCCCGCGTCCAGGCCGCGGACCCGGTCGCCGACCTCGTCCCGGGCGGTGAGCATCAGCACCGGCACCCAGACGCCCGCAGCCCGCAGCCGGCGGCACAGCTCGAAACCGTCGAAACCGGGCAGCATGATGTCGAGGACGATCGCGGCGTAGGGGTTCTCGGTGGCCATCCACAGGCCGTCAGGGCCGTCAGCGGCGACGTCCACGGCGTGGCCTTCCTCCTCGAGCGCGCGCCTGAGCAAGCGCGCCATCCGCACCTCGTCCTCGATGATCAGCACCCGCATGGAGCGAGACTACGCAGGGTCAGATGTGAGAACCATGAGAGCCGGCCACGACCCGAAGATGTGAGTGGCTCTCATCAGCCTCACACGATCGATTCATCACTGCGCATGCACTATCGGATTGCCGGGCCGGTCCCGGCCGTGACGTACAAGACATACACGCCATTAAAAGAAAGGAAACGCACATGGACTCCGAGCGTGATTCCCACAGCGGGCCGGGGGTGCCGCTACCAGGATTCGGCGAGGCTGCTCCGCACGACCGGGACCGGACGGACCAGGGACAGACCGACCGTACTGCGACGACTCGCGCGGACGGCATCCGTCACGTCCGGCGGATGTCGAACTGGACGGCCGCCGCATTGATAGTCGGCACTGGCGCAGCCACGGTGGCACTGGCCCATCAGGCATTCCCCGCCTCAGCTCCGGCAGCAAACACGGCGGTCACGGCCGGGACCGGCGCCGCGGCGACGAGCGGGGCGAGCGGGCCGGCGGTCACGCACTCGGTCGCGACGACCAGCGGGTCGGGTGTCACGGTGACAACCACCACCCGCACGGTGAACGGCAAGGCTATCGTCACTCATGTCCGGCACGCCCCGGCCTACCACGACAACTGATGACGATGACTGCCTCAGTGGCTGAACTGGCTAGCCGCGCGCCGTGGCGGTGCATCGATACCGGCGACAGCACTGTCGCCGTGGCCGATCGCGATGCGCTGGGCACGAGCGCCCGTCTCGTGGTGTGGCCGCCCGACAGTGTCGGGGGGGCGCTGGCCGCGGTGGACAGCGTGCTGAGCGCGCTGGATCGGCAGGCGAGCCGGTTCCGGCCGGACTCCGAGATCTCCTGGATCCACCGCAGCGCCGGCGGCCTGTTCATGCTCAGCGACGGGCTCGCCGAGGCGGTCGGCGTCGCGCTGGCGGCTGCCCGGTGGACTGGCGGGCTGGTGGACCCGACGGTGGGCGATGCCCTCATCTCGCTGGGCTACGACCGCGACTTCGCCGCGATCGATCCCGAGGGGAATGAGCCGCCCGGCACGCCGGCGCCGGCGCCGGGATGGCAGAAGGTGAGGCTCGACGGGGCGCTGCTCTGGATGCCCGCCGGCGTCCGGCTCGACCTGGGCGCCACCGCGAAAGGCCTCGGATCCGACCGGGCGGTCAGGGCGGCGCACGCCGCCGCCGGGCGGGCCGGGGGCATCCTGGTCAGCCTGATGTTCCTCCGCTCTCTGAACTCCCTGCAGAT
>OCZU010000897.1_pt1 | contig 20090 bp, 21 predicted proteins | sample 1539001 | NCBI WGS metagenome assembly OCZU01 (sample SAMEA3539306, study PRJEB22396) | soil metagenome | biome: tundra; feature: field; material: soil | place: USA | collected 2010-05 | depth 0.15 m | reverse complement strand
TTTCCAACATCTATGGGCAAAGCGACCCGATACAACGCGTTCTCACGCGGTCTCTTCAGCCCCTGAAGACACAAACATAGCCGCTCTTCTTCCTCACTTTGCCTTCACGAACTTCGCCAAGGGCACCACTTCTACTTTCTTCCCCAGCGAATACGTCTTGTCCCCGGGATACAACACATAGAGATGATCAAGTCTCAGATCAGTAAGAGCAGTCCGCATCGACGGCGTAAGCACAGGCGCGTCCGCGCGCTTGCATTCGATCCCGATTCGTCGTCCATCCTTGAACAAGAGCAGATCGAGCTCCGCTCCGTTGTAAGTCGCCCAGTAATATGCTTCGTCGGGACGGAACGACTTCAACACCTCCTCCACCGCATACCCCTCCCACGACGCGCCCACCTTCGGATGATTTTCCAGATCGAGCCGGTTGGTAATGCCCAACAGGGAATGCAGAAGTCCCGAATCGCGCACGTAAACCTTCGGTGACTTTACCTGCCGTTTGCCCAGATTCTCAAACCACGGCGGCAACTGGCGGACCATGAAAACTCCTGCCATTAGATCCAGATAGCGCCGCACCGTCGACTCGCTCATCGCCATCGCGCGAGCCAGTTCAGCCGCATTCCAGATTTGTCCGTGGCAGTGCGCCACCATGTTCCAGAACCGCCGTAGCGCCGCCGCCGGAATCTCGATGCCGAACTGAGGGATATCGCGCTCCAGAAAGGTCTGCAGGAATTGCCGCCTCCAACTCACTGAGTCGGGCTCCCGCCGTGGCGTGTAAGCCAGCGGGAAGCCGCCGCGCAGCCAGTGACGGCTTTGTGCGGAGGCTCCGAAGTCCGAAAGCCGAAAGCCCTCCAGCGGCACTGTTTCCAGCCGCCCGGCCAGCGTTTCCGACGATTGCTGGAGCAGATCCTCCGACGCGCTGCCCAGAATCAGGAAGCGTGCCGGCAGCGGCGAACGGTCCGCCAGCACGCGCAACAACGGAAAAAGATCGGGACGCCGCTGAATCTCGTCAATCACCACCAACTTCTTCAGCGGACGCAGCGCCATGTCTGGCTCGCTCAGCCGCGCCAGGCTCCGCGGGTCTTCCAGATCGAAATAGTTGAGCGAATCGGGTGGGACAAATTGCCGCGCCAGCGTGGTCTTACCGCACTGCCGCGGCCCCAGCAGAGCCACAACGCGGCTGCGCCGCAAAGCCCCGCGAACCATCAGAAGATCGGCTTGGCGTTCGATCACAGACAAACATACTACCATGAATATCCCGCACTGTATGCAGGATATTCATTGATTACTAAGTAGTAATATTGCTAACGTCAAATCAACATTTGCTCCAATTCCTTTTCCTCAATCACCCTAACCCCCAGTTCCTTCGCCTTATCCAGCTTCGACCCTGCATCCGCCCCCGCCACCAGGTAATCCGTCTTCTTAGTCACCGACCCCGTAACCTTCCCGCCCGCATCTTCGATCATCTTCTTCGCTTCATCGCGCGTGAAATGCGCCAGCGTTCCAGTCAACACGAATGTCTTCCCCGCCAGCTTCGTCCCGCGCTGCTTCCGCTCACCAGTGAGCCTCAGCTTCGCCTTTCGCAGCCGCTCAATCAAGTCCTGATTGGCCGCAATGGCAAAGAACTCCACAATGCTCTCCGCGATCCGCGGACCAACTTCATTCACATTCTGCAATTCTTCGACGCCAGCTTTTTCGAGTTCCTCCATCGATCCAAAATGCTCGGCCAAAAACTGCGCCGTACGCTCCCCCACCATTCGAATTCCCAGACCGTAGATCACGCGCTCCAGCGGCAGCTTCTTCGAATTCTCGATCTCCCGAAGAATGTTCTCCGCCGATTTGTCGCCCACACGCTCCAGGCTCAGCAGATCCGCTTTCGTCAGTTTGTAAATATCCGCAACATTTTTCACCAGCCCGCGCTCCGTAAGCTGATTCACCAGCGCATCGCCCATGCCATCGATATTCATGATCCCGCGCGATGCGAAATGCAGAATCGTCTCGCGCAACTTCGCCGGACAATTCGCATTGACGCAGCGATAATCCACCTCGCCTTCAGTGCGCACAACATTGGTCTCGCACACCGGACACTTCTTCGGCATCTCAAAGTCTTTAACGTCGCGGGGACGAGGATGGTCTTTATCATCGATGACCCTCGCAACTTTCGGAATTACATCCCCGCCGCGCTCCACCTGCACCCAGTCGCCAATCTCTACCCCCAGCCGCTCAATCTCATCCATGTTGTGCAGCGTGGCATTTCTCACTGTGGTCCCGCCGATCAAAACCGGAGCCAGCATCGCGACCGGTGTGAGCTTGCCCGTGCGTCCGACTTGCACTCGGATATCTTCCAGCTTCGTAATCCCCGCCCGCGCCGCGTACTTATAAGCAATCGCCCAGCGCGGAGCTTTCCCCGTGAACCCGAGTTCATCCTGCAACGCCGTTCGATCCACCTTCACCACAATGCCATCGATCTCGTACGCCAGCGCCTCGCGCTTTTCCGCCCACTGCTGGATGAATGCCCAAACTTCCTCCATGCTATGCACCAGCTTGCGAGTTCCATTGACCTTGAAACCCGCAGCATCGAGCGCGTCCAGCGTCTTCGAGTGCCGATCAAAGTAAGTGCGCCCATCCCGCAGCAGCATGTAGGAAAAATAATCCAGACGCCGTTCCGCCGTGACTCTGGACTCCAGTTGCCGCACCGTTCCCGCCGTCGCATTCCGCGGATTCGCAAACGAGGAAAGTCCCTTGCGCTCTCGCTCCTCATTCATTCGCTTGAACGCCGCCAGCGGCATCAGTAGTTCCCCACGCACCTCAAAATCCGCGGGGATGCCCGCCTTCTTCAGCTTCTCTTTTGAAATTGAAAGCGGCACCGACCGCACCGTGCGCACGTTAAGCGTCACATCTTCCCCGGTGCTCCCGTCACCGCGCGTGATTCCGCGCACCAGCTTCCCATCCTCATAAATCAGCGCCAGCGACATTCCATCCAGCTTCAGTTCGCAAACATAGTCCACGTCGCTGCGGCCACTCAATTCGTGCACGCGCCGCTCCCAGTCGCGCAGCTCTTCCTCGCTATAAGTGTTGTCGAGCGACAACATCGGCGACGAATGCCGCACTTTGACAAACCCTTCGCGCGGCTTGCCGCCCACCCGCTGTGTAGGAGAATCCGCCGTAAGCAGTTCGGGATGCTCCGCCTCAAGATCCTTCAACTCCCGCATCAACTTATCGAACTCGGCATCGCCGATCTCAGGCTGGTCGAGGACGTAATACAAATATTCGTGCTGCCGAATCTTCTCGCGAAGCGCTTCGATCTTTTTTCCGATATCTTTATTAGGGGAAGCCATCGCGCAGATTATAGTCGGAGACTAGACCGCGAAAACATTCGCGTACGCCATGCAAATCCTCGAAACCCCACGCCTGCTCCTCCGCGAGTTTGCCCCCGACGATGTGGGCGCTCTCGCCCGCGTCCTCTCCGACCCAGAAACCATGCCCTCCGCACCAATAAAACCGGGGCTGGCAAAACCCAGCCCCGGAAATATCGCGATCCAGACTCACACCAAATCTTCGATCTTCAATTCCTGATCTTCACCCTTCCACGACGCCTCAAATTGCCTCTGAATAAATCCTGCGTCATAGTCGCGCTTCTGCTGCAGCAGGGCCTGATGCAGTCCCCACAGCGATCGAGGATTACGCAGATTCCGGTCGAGGTCGTCACGAAACACTCTCTCCGCGCCGGCCGCGTCCCCGCTCATAAGCAGCACACCTCCCAGCGATTCGCGCACCGGAAAGAACCAATCGGGCGGCTCTCCATACTTCAGCGTGTCCTGGATGGTAACGGCTTCCCTTAGCATCCCAATCGCCCTGTTGTTGTCTTTTTTCGCCACCGCGATCTTGGCGCCCAGAACATCCTTCGCGATCTTCATGATGTCCTTGGCCTTGTTGTTGATCGGCATCTGAAAAATAACGTCGGGAGGGGTAGCCGCCTCAGCGTCTGAGACAATCTTGTATTCCGCCTCCGCTTCCGTCATCTTCCCAGTACCGGCGAGCGCCAGCCCGCGCCCGAAGTGCCAAAAAACTGTCGCTGTTTTCATCGCAGCATCCGGCTGTGGCATTTTCAGAATTTCATTCCAATGATGGAATCGTATCTCCACCGCCACTGGAATCGTCATGAAGCCTTCGAGTGGCGGCATCTCCTTCACGTGCGGACCAACATTCTCGACCAGCAAGTTCGCATTCTTCCTGGACTCGGCGTAATTGCCGTTCATCGCCGCGCACATCGCAATGAAGTGCAGGTTGTGGCTGTAATACATCATCGGATAGATGCCCTGCACTCCGGTAGCTTTGATGTATTCCCGATCCACCGACGCAGCCTGCTCGTTGGTTTTTACGGCGGCTTCATAGTCGCCGGTACGAATGTAAACATGCGCCGGCATGTGTACGATGTGCCCGGCCGCGGGCGCCAGCGCCGCCAGCTTGTCCGCACCAGCCAGGGCGCGCTCAGGAGTGGCCGAAGCTTCCACCGCATGAATGTAGTAATGAATCGCGCCCAGATGGTTGGGATCGCGCCTCATCACCGACTCCAGCGTGGCCACGATTTCATCCGTTCCCACCTCGGGTGTGCCATCGACATGCCATAGCCCCCAGGGATGCAAATTCATGCCAGCCTCGGCGAACAGCGTCGCCGCATCCAAATCGTCGGGAAATTCGCTGACCACCTGCCGCATCGCGTCGCGATATTCCTCCGCAGCTTTTTTCAGATCGGACTTTGAATCCGCCGGAAAGCGTTTGGCCAGAGCCTGAACATAGGCCTGATCGCTTTCCGATGCGCTCGCCGAGAGATCGACAGCCTTCTGCACCGCCTCGTGCGCCTGCTTGTAGCGCTCAGGATCGGCCGGATCGTTGTAGTTTGGTCCTACCGCCTCGGCGACGCCCCAGTACGCCATCGCCAGCCTGGGGTCGAGCTCCGCGGCATGTTGAAAAGAACGGGCTGCCTCGTCATGGTTAAAGTCATAGATGAAACGCAGACCCTGATCGAAGAATTGTTGGGCCTGCGGATTATGCGTGGAAACCGGATGGTGCGCATTCCCGATACCAGTGATCAGCGTGACCGGCCGCCCTTGCACATGCATCGGATGCTCCTGAGCGGCGGCCACGCCCAAGCAAAGGAATGCCCCAAAGAGAACCTGCGCCAGAGTTTTCATCTGGTCATCCTCCTGATTTCGATCTTTATTGAAGGGGAGGGCGGTCAAAGGAAGCCACAGGAGTCCTCCTCTTCCCAAGCGGGCACATCTTATTCCAACCTCGGGCCACTTGCAAAGGGATATGTTCGAGCGAACAAGAAAGCCTCAGGTACAATCCATCTTCGATCTTCCATCCGGCCATGCGCAAAGCAGCCCTGCTCTATAACCCCGATTCCGGCGGCAGCCACAAGCGCCGCCAGTCGGAATTAGATTCCGTGCTCGCCCTGCTCCACGATGCTGGTGTCGAGGCGAACCTGGTCCTCACTCACTCTCGTTCCCATGCGGAGGAGAAAGCCCGTCAAGCCGTACTTGCCGGATGTGACACCGTCTTCGCCTGCGGCGGCGACGGCACCATCCACAACATCATCCAGGTGCTGGCCACCACCGGCGTCGCGCTTGCCGTTCTTCCCATGGGCACCGCCAACGCGCTCGCCCACGATCTCGGCTTGCCCATGAATATCGTCGGGGCCGCGAAGTCGGCTCTCCGCGCCGCGCCGCGCCGCATAGCGCTGGGCCACATTCAATACCAGGATTTCGAAGGGAAGCCTGGCACCCGTTACTTCATCGTCGCCGCCGGCGTCGGAGTCGACGCCCACCTTTTCTATAAACTCCACTCCGGAACCAAGCATCGCCTCGGCATGACCGCCTACTACGCCAAGGCATGGCATCTCTGGTTCACTTATCCCATGACGCGCTTTCAGGTCGAGTACGCCGAAACTGGTCTGACCGAAACCGGTTCGACCGCAACCGGTCTGGCAGAAAGAGGTTCGGACCATCCCCAACGCGCCCATCTCACAGAACTTCTCGGCGTCCGCATCCGCCATTTCGGCGGAGTGCTACGGGGACTCGCTCCCGGCGCATCGCTCGACCGCAACGATCTCCGCCTCGTCCTCTGCCGCACCGCCAGCCGCTTCGCATATCTTTCCTACGTCACCCGCTCACTCCTCGGCCGACACTGGCACGTGCCCGGCATCGACCTCGCCCACGCCAGCAAAGCCATCTGCCAATACTTGCCTGAAGCGGATAATTCGCCCCATACTAAAATCTACGTCGAAGCCGACGGCGAACTCCTCGGCACACTTCCTGCGGAAATCACCGCAGCCGCAAACGCGCTAACCGTACTCTCGCCCGGACAATGATTCGCAGTTAGCCAGTTTACGTTTCGCCCCGCACGCACGGTCTGTAACACACGCGCTAGTTTGCTTTCGCGGCTGGCCTCGCCGGGCTCCCATTGTTCTTCACGTAGTGCGCGTACCAACTGAGGTTGCGCTCCAACCGGTCTTTGATATGCGAGGGCGTCTTGAATCCGTGGAATTCGCCGGGATACACCACCAGTTCAGTTTCGCGCCCCAGGCTCTTCATTGCCTCGTACATCTGCTCGCCGCCTATGATCGGAACATTCCAGTCAACATCGCCGCCCATGAACAGAGTTGGTGTAGTTATGTTTGCAACTTTGTAGAAGGGCGAGATTCTGTCCCAGACCGCCCGGTTCTCCCACGGGCGTCCGAGTTCCACATCGTAGTCCAGAATGTACTGGTCATGCCCGTACAGCGTGGCGAAGAAAGCGGAGCCCGCGCCTGAAATCGCCGCCTTGAACCGCTTGGTCTGCGCAATGATGAAGTCGGTGGAAATGCCGCCATAGGACCAACCTCCTACGCCCAGCTTGTCAGGATCAGCCAAGCCTTGCGCAATCGCGAAATCGGCCATTGCCATGTCGTCCTGATAATCCTTGTTGCCCCAATCGGCATAGATGGCCTTGCAGAAATCCTGCCCGTATCCAGACGACCCGCGCGGATTCGGCTCCAACACTACGTAGCCATTGGCCGCGAAGAGCTGCGAGAAATGATTGAACTCCCCGTAGTAAGCCCCTACCGGGCCGCCGTGCGGGTGCAGAAGCGTGGGATATTTCTTTCCCGCAACGTAATCCAGCGGCTTGTAGAGATAGCCCGCAACCAGCGTCCCGTCCTTGCTCTTGAACTTGACGTACTCGGGCGCGACCACCCTGATCTTTGCCATGAACGCATCGTTCACGTGCGTAACCCGTGTCAGCGGGCCGCCGGAGGTGGTCGTGGTGAATATCTCGCTGGGCCGGTCGATGCTTGTGATCTGAGCGGCGACCTCGCCCGACTTCGCGATGGTGTAGCTGGAGACCACTACGTGTCCAGAGACCGGTCGCGTGATCTCCCCGCCCGTTGCCGGAATGCGGCACAAGTTCTGGGTTCCATCGTCATCGGCGATGAAGTAGATAAACTGGCCGTCTGGCGAGTAGTGCGGCGATCTCGACATGCGATCGAAGGCTAGCGTCAACACTTTGGCCTGGCCTCCACTTGCGGGAGAAACTGCAACGTGGTGCGTGGCATATTGAAAAAGCTTCGGATCGAGTTGCGCGATGTAGGTGATCCACTTGCCGTCGGGCGACCACGCCGGTGACGCGTCCGACCCGGGATTTGTGGTCACCTGCGTCAGGAGCGCACCTTTGTCGGTGTTGTCGGCCGCCACTACCCAGATATTGGTGTCGTAGGTACGATCAGGATCGGGAGCCGATCGGTTGCTGCGAAACGCCAACAGCGCGCCATCGGGCGACCACGCCGGCTCCTCATCGTCGAAGTCGCCGGAAGTCACCTGCACCACTGCCTTGGTCGCCACGTCGATGACATACAAATGAGTGCGGCGGCGGTCCAAATAACCCACCATGTCGCTCTTAAAGCGATAGCGATCGATCACCAGGGGTCGCGGCGTCTTCGGCTTTTTTCCCTTCGCGTCTTTTTCTTTCTCTTTACTCTTTGTCCTCGTTTCCAGGCTTTTCTTTGTCTTTGGTTTTGGCTTCGTCCAATTCCTCCGGGGAAGGATCTCGCAGCACCAGTACGAGCCGCTTACTATCGGGCGACCAGGAAAAATCATCCACGTCTTGAATTGCATCAGTTAGCTTCTGCGCCTCACCGCCCATGCGGTTGAGCAGCCACACCTGTGTTTTGCCTTCGTTGCGCTTGGAGAGAAATGCGAGATAGTGCCCGTTCGGGCTCCAGCGCGGATGTGACGAGGAAACATCTTCAGCGGTCATCACGATCGCATCGCCCCCACCAGCCGGCGCCATCCATATCCGTGTCTCCGTCTTGTCTTCCTTCAACGATGCGGTCGAGACTGTGTAAGCGACCCACTTGCCATCGTCGCTGATCTGCGGATCGCGCACCTCGTGAATTTCAAACGCATCGTCGACCGTGATGGCCCGCGGCGCGGCCGGCGTGGATGCAGCAGACTGCGCGGCCGCGAACGCGACCAAGAGATAGAACGCAAGAACCAGCGCGCAAAACGGCAAAGCCAGCGAACGAAATCTCATGCGATTGCTTCTCCGTGAAAGATTTTGGATGACGCCGCGAAGCGGCTTAAGAATAAAGCCCGCGGTTTCTTCGGTTCTACTGACTCCAACGTTGAGATATTACTCGAATGCCAGCTGGATTGGGGATCAGTTTAGGAGATGCCCATTTAGCTTAGGAGATGCCAATGTGGGGACAGCCGCCCTCGGCTGTCCAGTCGAGCGTAGCTCGACGGTTTCTTCGACGACCAGCAAAACGAGACGCTTCCCAATTTCCCGCCCTTGGACATTTCTCCCCACCACCCCCTACAATCCTTCTACCTGCTTGGAACCCGTCACCCACTTCCTGACCGGCGCATGCCTGGGACGCGCCGGCTTCAACCGCAAGACCGCGCTGGCCACGCTCACGCTCACGCTCGCCGCCGAAGCTCCAGACCTCGACGTCCTCAGCCGCCTGCGCGGCCCAGCTTTCGGCTTCGCCCACCATCGCGGCTTCACCCACTCGTTCCTCGGAGTCCCGCTCGACGCCGCCGTAGTAGTCGGCTTCGTCTATCTAATCTGGCGTATCCGCCGCCGCAAAATAAAAGATCCAAATCTTCCCCCGCGCTGGGGATTGCTTTTCCTCTACGCCTGCATCGCCGGCCTCAGCCATATTCTGCTCGACTTCACCAACAACTACGGCATCCGCCCGTTCTGGCCGTTTTCGGAGAAATGGTACTCCTGGGACATCGTGTTCATCTTCGAGCCCATCATGTTCACTTGCCTGCTGCTCGGATTGATCGCCCCAGCTCTTTTCTCGCTGATCGATAAAGAAATCGGCGTCCGCCCTCGCGGTCCGCGTGGCCGCCTCGCTGCTACCCTCGCCCTCATTGCCGTCGTGCTCCTGTGGACCGTGCGCGACTACGAGCACCGCCGCGCTCTCAACGCACTCGAAGCCCGCACCTACAACGGCGCCGACCCGGTCAGAGCCTCCGCCTATCCGGGGTTAGCGGATCCTTTCCGCTGGTATGGAGTAGTCGAAACTTCGAACTTCTTCGTCCTCGCTCCCGTCGATTCCCTCGGCCCCGAAGTCAATCCCGGGCTTGCTGAAGAAGACAAGCTGCAGATCCTCTACAAGCCGGAAGAAACGCCGATCACACTGGCCGCCAAGCGCTCCTATCTCGGACGCGTCTACCTCGACTGGGCGCAATATCCCATCACCCAAACTGAAACCCTGGGTTCGCCCGAACAAGACTCGCCCGCGCAAGGTTCGCCCGCGCAAGGCTACATCGTCGACTTCCAGGACCTTCGCTTCGTGCAATTGCCCAGCCTTCTGAGCCGCGGCGGAGCGCGCAGAGCCCTCGGCGCCGGCGTCCGACTCGACCGCAACCTACGCGTCGTCGGCGATGTCTACGGCTCGGGCCCGAATCGTGTAACCGTTCCCGATCCCTAGCAACTCTTTTTGCAGACTACAAACCCTTGACGGCGCTGCACTCCAACGCCGACAATACCTTTTGCGTCTCCCGAGGTGCACATGCTCGCTTATCTATTCGTCATCATCGCCGTCGCCGTAAGATTTCTGCCTCACCCCATGGCTTTCACTCCCGTGGGAGCCGCGCTCTTATTCTTCGGCGCCCGTGGTCCGCGCCGCCGCCTATGGTTGCCTCTAGTTCTGCTCGCCGCCTCTGACGTGATTCTGACCACGCTGGTCTACCGCTATCCCTTCACTTGGGATCACTTCGTGACCTGGGCCTGGTACGCCGGCATGTTATGGCTAGGCACAACTCTGCGCCAGAACTCCGGAGCCCTCAAGATCATGGGCTCGGCCCTGGGCGGATCGATTGGGTTTTTCCTGGTGAGTAACTTCGCCGTCTGGGCCGCATGGGAAATGTACCCAAAGAGCTTCGCGGGACTGATGACCTGCTACGACGCTGGCCTGCCCTTCTTCCGCCGCGCCGTCGAAGGCGACTTACTCTTCACCGCCGCCATGTTCGCCACGCCTGTAATTTTGCATTCGCTCGCTGGCTGGTTCCGCAAATCGAACGATCACATCGCAGCCGCGTAATAAATTTCATGTGGGGACAGCCGCCCTCGGCTGTCCACCTCGCGCGGCAGCGAGTCGCGCGTTCCTTTGGAGATAAGATTTTGGGTGGCGTAGCGCTTTAAGCGCTGCGATTCATTCACTAAGAGAGTCTGGGCTTTAGCCTCCGAGGGATGGCTCCCGGCGTCGCCGCCCCCGCAACACCAGCCACACCGCGACTCCAACCACCACTACGCCCAGCACCCCAAAAATATGCCGGCGGAACAACGTCCCCATCAATCCCACGATCTGCGGCCCGAACCACAACGTCAGCAAAGCCAGCGCCAGAAACCTCACAAACCTTCCCGCAAAAATCGCCGCCATAAAATCACGGAACCTCATCTCGAACACGGCCGCGGCCAGCACAAAAATTTTGAACGGCATCGGCGGCGGCAGCATTCCCGGAAACATCAGCGCCCAGAATTCATGCCGCTCAAACGAGCGGTGAATCCGCAGAAAGCGCTCCTCCGAAATCCGCTTGCGCAAAACTTTTTCGCCGCCCTCGTACCCAATCACATACAGCGGGATACTCCCCAGCGCCGATCCCGCCGACGCCATCAGCACATAAAACAGCAGCCGCCTGTGATCCTGATACACATAGAACGCCACAATCGCATCCACCGGCATGCCCAGCAGCGCGGAATCCGCGAACGCAATCGCGAACACTCCCCAAATCCCCAGCGGCGCCAGCACCCGCAAAATCCACGCCGTATACCGCGCCAAGATGTGTCCCAAAGTTTTCAAAGGAAATTTAGTGTACGTGAAACCGTGTGGGACGGACACTCTTGTCCGTCGCCTTTGACCTTAGTTTTTGACTTTGTTTCTCACTTTGACCTCAAAATATCGTACGGGGATTTTGATCTCCCATGATGCTCCGACAGAAAACGACCCCCTCACCGCTCCCACCCTCCAGCCTCTCCACAATCCTCCGCGTCAATCGCCCCATCGAACTGAACGTCTTCTCCTCACTCGGCGCCATCGTCCGTCTCCCCCGGCGAAAATGATGCCGCGTCAGAAACCACCAAGCCTCCATGTACCGCTCGTACTTTTGCCCCTTGCGATCCGGAGCCAGCGCCACCGTCAACTTCCCCAACAGCAGTTGGACCGGAAAGATATACCAGACATCCTCCGGTACCACGTAGCAGGCAAAATAATCGAAGTCCTTCGCCGTATATAACCGATGATCATTCCCGCTCAGCTGGCAAACATACATCCCCCGCAACCGCCTCGCACACGATTTCACCTGCACCCGCAAGAACCGCCCATCCATCTCCAGCGCCACATCGTATGCCGCCGAATCCCCCCAAAGCTTCGCCACATTGAACCCTAACCCCTGAGCAACCGTAATAAACACCAACTCCGCCCACTCCCCCCGCCGCTTGTAAGTCGCAAATTTTGTCCGATCCCGTAATCGCATACCTCTCCCCAGCCTTGTCATCCTGAGGCGGGCGCTCTTTGCCCGCCGAAGGACCCAGGCGAGCCCCGCGAAGGATCGCGTCCTTTGCGATCCGTAAAACGCGCGTTTGGCTCGCTTCCCTATGCAGACTGCCCACGCCTCCAAGAAACAAAAAAGGCGCAGCCCGCAGGCCGCGCCCTTCTTTTTCCGAATTTTGATTCGATGATACTATTATATCACATTGCTATAGGCAAATGGGACATGTTTACTCGAAATTTGAAATTTATATCTCCTTCATTTGCCCCACATAGCCTCAACCGTGTAATTCCTGCCTATTGACAAGATTTTGGCCTACCGTTTTCCATAGGCCGCAAACTAATCGGTGCTCCAGGTCCAATTCGGGTATCCCGCGGCCTGAGCACTCTACATTTGCCTCATTTAGTGCAGCCATTGTGCTTAAATAACTGTAATGAACTGGAACCAGCTGCTCTCAACTAAGCGAGTCAAGGCGCTCTGGGGAGAGAAATCCTCAACAATCTCGGAAGGCGATCCGCGGTCGGAATTTGACCGAGATTATGGACGCGCGGTCTTTTCGACACCCGTTCGCCGTTTGCAAGACAAGGCCCAGGTCTTTCCGCTAGAGGAACACGATGCCGTCAGGACACGCCTCACTCATTCTCTTGAGGTGTCCAGCGTTGCTCGGAGCCTCGGAGAGGCGGCAGAACGCCAAGCGTTAAAAAGGGAGGGCACCGGCTTTACGAAGGCTGGATGTATCCCAACGATCGCGGCAACGTGTGGGCTCATTCACGACTTGGGAAACCCCCCATTTGGACATGCTGGCGAGCTGGCGATCGCTGACTGGTTTCAAAAAAGGGAACACGCCAATCCGGGGCTCTTCTCAGATTTTGACCCAAAAGACGGCAAAACAAAAGCGCCAGATACGCAGTTCGCAAAGGATTTCCTCAATTTCGAAGGCAACGCACAGACACAACGTCTTCTGTCTCGCCTTCAGGTACTTGCCGACGACTACGGCTTGAACTTGACCTGTGGCACCCTGTCGGCAAGCTGCAAGTATGTGGCTGCCTCGGACTCAATCGACACCTCCGTCCAAGCGAAGAAGAAGCACGGTTATTTTGCGTCGGAGAACGACCTGATCTCAAGGCTAAGGAGCGAGGTCGGAACTGGTGACGCTCGAAACCCCATTACGTTTCTCGTGGAAGCCGCCGACGATATCGTCTATTCGACGGTTGATCTGGAGGACGGAATCAAGAAGCGATGCATAAGCTGGGATTCTCTCGAGGAGGAGCTTCGAAAACGGTGCGGTTCCGAGTGCCTGAACCGGTCTTTGTCTAAAGCGAAGGAAAAGATCGATCCTGCGGGGCTTAAAGGACAGACGCGGGACGAGGCAATGGCGGTGGGATTCCGAACCTTCGCAATCACGGAGATGGTTGTCGCGACCATTAAAGTTCTTGAGGCCGAGTATGACAGCCTTATGATGGGGGCATACACGCATGAGATTCTCTACAAGTCCGACGCTGCAAGCTTGGCTACTGCCTGCAAGAGTATCGCCCTAGAGCACGTGTATGTTTCTCCCGAAGTCTTGAGGAGGGAAATCATGGGTCGCGAGATAATTTTCGACCTCCTCGACTTATACTGGGATGCTGCACAAGCGGTCGGACCGGATAAGAAGGCGAAGGGCTTCAACAAAAAGGTATACAGCCAGATCTCAAGCAATTACCGTCAGATATTTGAGCGGAACATGGCCAAAAGCGAACAGTTGGCGATACCGGTTCAGTACTTTCGCATGCAATTGATCACTGACCAGATCTCGGGCATGACGGACTCCTTTGCCGTAAACTTACACCGTGAACTAAAGAATGGCTGAAGTGCATTCAATTGACTACGAGCGCAGACTTCGACGACAGCTGCGAACATTCCTAGCTGGCCGGGGGCCACACCGTGCCGTCGTGTCAACCCTTTACGACTGGAAAAGGAAGGATTGGCGTCCGTTTTTGTTTGGAGGACTGCTGCGTGACATTCTGATTTTGGGTCGTCGGCACGGACCGCGGGACGTCGACGTGGTCATAGAAAATGGTAGCTCAGAGGAGCTAGCAGAGGCGCTTCATCCGTACATCAAAAGGCGCAACAGGTTTGGAGGATTCCAGTTGGAGCTTAGCAAGTGGCATTTCGACGTGTGGCCCTTGCATAAAACTTGGGCATTTGTACAGAACAAAGGGCTAATAGCGAGTCCTCAGAATCTGCCGAAGACCACGTTTCTAAATGTTGAGGCAATCGCCGTATCGCTAGGCGAGAACGGAGAGGTGGGGGACATTTTTGAAGCTGGCTTTTTTGACGCCGTTCGCACGAAGATATTGGATATTAACCTCGAAGATAATCCGTACCCGGCCCTAGCAGCCGTTCGGGCCCTCGCCACGGCGGAAAAACTGCGATATTCGTTGAGTCCGAGATTGGGTCATTACATCCTCGATACAGAAAAAGACCTTGGGTCGGAGGCCTTGGTAAATGCCCAAGATTCTCATTACGGGTACGTTCGCTTTCGTAGACTGACGATTCAGAAGTTAGTCAGGCATGTAAGACGCGAACTTTCTCGATCTTCGGTTGAACCGATACGTCTGCACGACCCTGCTACGCGGCAGCTTTCACTTTGGCACCTCGAGGAGTCCGCTTAGCTCAAACTCATTACGAGTGCTCCGTCTTCCCATCTAGCAAATTCATCGCGTGAGGCACCAACTCCAGCACCGCCTGCAGTGATTCCACCGCACCGGCCGATCTTTCAAACCGACTCATGCGCATGCATATACGCCCGCAGAATAGCGTTGATGCGCGTTTGATAGCCACGCTGTTGACGGAACCAGCGCAGCAAGTCGGAGTCCAGCCGCATGGTCACAATTTCTTTCGGCGCCGGCATCACGACCTTCGCGCTTTTCCAGAATTCTTTATCCGTGGCATGCGCGTCGGGGTCGGCCGCAATCCCCTTGCGTATCGTGGCAGCACTCACGCGGCGCAACTTATCCCAGTCCGTGCCGCCGCCTCGTTTGTGGTTCGCTTTCTTGGTCCTCGCCCTGTCGGTTTTCAATCGCATAAGCCCTCGACATGCTGCCAGTAGTAGCGCCGTTCATGCGGCTCCGCGCGCCAAGCCGAGATGATGCGTCTCTCGTCGTCTTTCCTGTCGCTGTAAATGACCGTAATCTCCAGGCCGCCCACGAGTCCGATGGCATACACGCGCTGTTCGCCGTAGGCGAACCTGTCATCCACTCTTTCGACGGTCGGGCCTTCGAAAATCCGCGCCGCGTCTTCGAACGCAAGCCCATGCAACTCAAGGTTACGGCGGTTATTTTCTTCGTCCCAACTATACCGCATAAGACGTATTTACACAACGTAAATACATAAGCCGGATGTCCCATGTCTCGCGTTTTTTGCGAGAAGGGGGGATTTCACAACCGCCTACGAATGTTCCGTCTTCCCATCCAGCAAATTCAGCGCATGCGGCACCAACTCCAACACAGCTTGCAGCGATTCCACCGCGCCGCTGGGACTGCCCGGCAAATTCAGAATCAGAGTCTTGCCGCGCACGCCGCACACTCCGCGGCTCAAGGCCGCAAACGGAGTCTTCTTGTAACCCTCGCTTCGCATGCGCTCGGCCACGCCGTCGATTACACGCTCACAAATCGATTCTGTTGCCTCCGGAGTAACGTCGCGCTCGGCGATTCCCGTCCCGCCCGTGGTCACAATGAATCGCACCTCCAGCGCCAGGTGGACCAGCGCGTTCTGAATCTGCATGGAATCGTCCTGAACGATTTGCTTGGCCACCACGTGAAAGCCGGATTTTTCCAGCAACTCGGCGACCGCCGGACCTGAAACATCCACGCGCTGCCCGCGCGCGCAGGAATCGCTCACCGTAATCACAGCAGCCGAAGAGTTTGCCGGCACGTTCAAATTAATTGTCGAGGAGAACATCGTCCTCCTCTTCCGTTCCGCTCCTGGCGCTGGCGGCGCTTCCCGCGCCGCTATTGCCATCAGCACTCGGAGCAGTGCTAACGCCGCTGTCGTTACTGTTGCTGACACTTTCGCTGGCCGCGTCCGCGCCGCCGTCGCGCTGCGATTCGTCCAGCAGCCGCAAGCCTTCCATCAGCAGTCCTTGCGTGTTGAGCTGCGTGGTTTCCTGATCGGTCTTGCCCTCGAAGTTGAGTTCGAAGTTGCCGCCCGTCCAGCGCAGAACCTTGAAGACCGCTTGATCTCCCAACAAAGATCCGTAGGTCGCGTGCTTCACCTGTCCCTCAACAAAAAAGACTTCGCACTTCTCGGCTTCGTTATTCAGTTTGAGCTGGCAGCTCTTGCGGCCCATCTCCAGCGACTGCATCAGATCGATCACATTCATCTGCGAGAGGTTTCCGCGAACTACGCCGTCGGAGGGCGCAGTCTTTGCCATCTTTTCCAGAGCGATGCGGTCCACCGTGCGCTTGATGCGCCGCGTGGCCTCTTTCAGAAAAAAAGGCTTCGCCAGATAATCGTCGGCGGCATCCTGCGGAGATAGACGCTCATCAATGTCCGCGCGGCTCGCCATCAAGATCGCGGAAAAATTCGCGGTAGCCGGACGGCTCTTCAGCTTCTCCACCAATTGCCGTCCATCCATTCCCGGCATCCGATAGTCGCAAACCACCAAATCTGGCGGATCATCGACGGCCTTCAGCAAAGCATCCGCCGAATCGCCCGCCGCCGCCACCCGCGCAAACGGAGCAAGAGCGTGCTGCAGCATTCCCAGAATCATGGGGTTGTCGTCCACCAACAGCAGTTTGACGTCATTCGCCATTGTTTTTCTTTACTCGCCGATACTCTCCGCTCTTCCCGCCACTCTTCCGCTGCAACACAATCTCGCGAATCTCAATCTCTTTATCGAGGCCCTTCAGCATGTCAAAAATCGTTAGAGCGGAGATACTTGCGGCCACGAGAGCTTCCATCTCGACTCCAGTTTCAGCGGTGGTGACGACTTTGGTGGCAATCGCGACGCCATTCTCGCACAGCGTCATGTTGACATCAACGAGGGAGAGCGGCAGAGGGTGGCACATCGGAATGAGATCGGATGTGCGTTTGGCGGCCATGATGCCGGCGATGCGGGCGACTTCGAGCGGATCACCTTTGGGATTTTGCGGCAGCGCTTTCATGACTTCCGGCTTGATGCGGACGAAAGCGCTGGCCTCGGCCTCGCGTTTGCTGGCGGCTTTGCCGGAAACATCGACCATGCGCGCGCGGCCGCAGTCGTCGTAGTGGGAGAGCCTCTTCGCCATGCGGAAAGTCTATCTTACATGGGAGGCGGGCTGGGAGTAGTTGAGCTTTATGCAGGACGAAGCAAGCTAAGCCTCTAACGTGGCATCACGGCTACCCACTCGCCTGCGAGAATGTGCTCGCGGTCGGGCGGGATTACGACGAGGCAGTTCGAGCGGGATCTGGCGGCGATATCGCCCGATCCTTGCCAGGGGACAAGTTCTACTTGCGAATTTTCATACTGGCCAGAGAGGGTGGCGGGAAGGAAGCGCTTCAGTCCGGGCTTGACGCGGATTTCGGATTTCAGACGCGCATGGAGGAATACGAGCGGGCGCGGGGACATTCCAGAAAGGGCTTCGATCAGGGGGCGGGCAAAGAGTTCGAAGGTGACCATGGTTGAGACTGGATTGCCGGGGAGACCGAAGAAATATTTGTGCAGGACAGGAGCGAAAACCTCGCGGGCGGGGGCGCCCGCGCCACACGAGCAACTTGGGATGCGGCCGAATACTACGGGGCGGCCGGGTTGAATTTTTGCTCCGGTGAAAAAGAACTCGGCTTGCATCTCGGCCAGCACTTGTTCGACTAAATCGTAGCGTCCCATGGAGACGCCACCGGTCATCAGAAGTAAATCCGCTTGCAAGCCTTGCTCGATTAATTCGCGCAGGCGGCGCGGCTCGTCGGGAGCGACCGGCAGCAGCACGGGTTCGCCTCCGGCTTCCTGGACTTGCGCCGCGAGTGAATAGCTGTTCGAGTTGCGAATCTGCGTGGGACCGATTTCCGCATCGACGTCAACGATCTCGTCACCCGTGGTGAGCACCGCGACGCGCGGACGAATAAACACTTGCAAGCGCGATTTGCCGACTGAGGCGGCGAGCGCGATGGCGGCCTCGTTGAGCCGCGTGCCGCGATCGAGCACAAGGCTGCCGCGTTTGGCTTCGGCTCCTTGCGCGACAATGTTTTCTCCCGGCGCAACCGCTTTCGTGATTTCGACGCAGTCGTTCTGCAGAGATGTGTACTCAATCATTACTACTGCGTCCGCGCCGGGCGGCACCGGGGCGCCAGTCATGATGGAGAATGCTTCCCCGCGATTAAGAGTGAGGACTTTCCCGGGCGGTGGGCCGGCTTTGATCTCTCCTATCACGGTCAACTTTGCCGGAAGCTTCGCCAGATCGGCGGCGCGCACCGCGTAGCCATCGCGCGTGGATCGCGGAAAGGGAGGGATGTCGCGATCGGCGGCGAGGGGCTCGGCGAAAACTCGGCCGGCGGCGTGCAGTAGGTCTACGGTTTCGTTGGCGCCTGGGGACACGCGCGATGCATGGTCCTCGACTGCGCGGCGTGCGTCTTCGAAGGTTAGGAGGAGGGATTGGGGCGGCGGTGCGGCCATGCAGGGATGATAGTGGAAAGATCCCCACTTCTTGCAAGAAGCGCTAGAAATGGGCAGCCGGCCGACTTCTTCGCGGCCTTTACAACGGCGTCTTTGGGTGTGTTTTATCTCGACTCAGCGGTTTACTCCATAAAAGACCTCGATTTCCAGGTAGTGCCGGAGTCTATAACTAAAACACTTAGCATGATTATGCACCTCCATGGTTGCATATATAGCGTATACGTAGTACAATCAATCTGCAGTGCGACAACCGCCTTATGGCACAGAGGAGCGAAGCTTCGGCGTTCGGCATTCCTTCCCGAGAACAAAGGGAAGAGGTTGAGACCTACCAAAAACTTCGAGCGGCGGAAGCGAAGCTCGTGGGACCAGACGGCAGGACAGAGACGTTGCCCAACAATCTTTATTCGTTCCTGCTGCGGTTGCTGGCTGATCTCAGGGCGGGCCAGTCCGTCACGCTCCTGCAAAGCAGGCATGAGTTCACAACGATTGAGGCCAGCAAGGTTCTGGGAATGTCGAGACAGTTTCTGGTTCGGTTGCTCGAGAAAGGCGAAATCCCATTCCACAAGGTGGGTACGCACCGCCGGATATACGCGCGGGACGTGCTGGGATATAAGGCGAAGCGTGATTTGTCCCGGCGCAAGAATTTGGATGATCTGGCAAGGGCGGAGTATGCCGAGGGCCTGTACAGCCAGATACCAGATGACTTTAACGCAGAACAATGAGCGACGTCGTCGTATTGGATGCGTGCGTATTGGTTCCCATGCCTCTGTGTGACACGCTACTCCGGCTTGCCGAAGACCCGGCCATGTACCGGCCGCTTTGGAGCGAGCGAATTCTTGTCGAGATGGGCGATGCGCTGGAGAAAAAGTTAACGCGAACCGCATCGCAGCGGGAAAGGCGCGTGCTGGCGATGCGAGCCGCGTTTCCCGAGGCTGAGGTGAGTTTCCCGGAGGATCTCGCCAAAGCCGTTACATGTATTCCCGATTTGAGCGATCGTCACGTGGTGGCTGCGGCTATCTTCGGCTCGGCAGACCTAATTGTGAGTCGCAATAAAAAACATTTCCCGGCAAACTGCATTGAGCAGTACGGTCTTATCTGCCAGACTCCCGATGAATTCCTGGTGCAGCAGTTCTATCTGTCTCCTGAATTGGTGCTGGAAAAGATAGACCTGCAGGCAGCGGCTCTGGGTCAGGAACGTTCGTTCGTTGTCCAGCTATTGCGAAAGATGACTCCGTCGTTTGCTGAGTTGGTGGAAAAGGGAGTGGGTGGCGGGTGAAGGGTCAGAGCGAGTGACGGGGCTGCAGGCCAGGTGCGTCCCTCAGCGGCTAAAGCCGGGTTCATTTGGAGCGGACGTTTACGGCACGGCTGAAGTGGCTGCGGAAAAACTTAGTTTTTGGCGTGCTGCAGTCCTCCGCAACCTGCTT
>OCZU010000896.1_pt1 | contig 20100 bp, 23 predicted proteins | sample 1539001 | NCBI WGS metagenome assembly OCZU01 (sample SAMEA3539306, study PRJEB22396) | soil metagenome | biome: tundra; feature: field; material: soil | place: USA | collected 2010-05 | depth 0.15 m | reverse complement strand
AACGAGGGGTTGCCGCCCGGGACGGCAACCCCTCCGCATAATGGTCAAGCCTGCCGGGTCAGCAGCAGCTCGAGCTGGAGGATGAGGAGCAGCCGACAAAGATGCCGTTCGAGGCGCCCATTTCCGGCAGCGCGGTGCCCGCCGAAACCTCAAGCACTTCCAGCTCGGCGATGTCGAACGACGCGAAGGTCGCCGCGAAATCCTTGGTGTTAATGCTCATTGTGGATCCTTTCGGAGTGATGACACGGCTGGTTTTCCGTGAAATGATTCTGTGCATCCCGCAGCCCGCGCTGCCAGTTCTCGCGGCCGCCGCTTGACACACCTCACTATGTTGATTACGTCGGTCATCGCGCCGTTATGCTGTTCACACCCAGCCGCGTTCGGTCGCGATCCGCGCGGTATCGAAACGGTTGCGGCCACCCAGCCTCCTGATCAAGCTGGAGGTCAGGTTGCGCACGGTGCCAGGGGCGAGGAACATGCTGCTGGCGATGTCCTTGACCGGCATGCCCATCGCGGTCAGCCGCAGGATCTCCCGCTCCCGGTCGGTCAGCAATGGGATCGCTGCGCCGCCCCGGGCAACCAGGGCGGGGTCGAGGACCAGGCATCCGGTCGACACCCCGCGGATCACGTTAACGAGATGCGGCAGCCTGGCGTGCGCCGGGACGACGCTGAGCACGCCGCCGGTCACGGCACGGTCGACCAGGGCTCGTGTTGGCTGATTGGCGATCAGCACGATCCGGCACGATGGCACGGACTCGGCCAGCCTGCTCACCAGGTCGAGCCCATCGTTCCCGGCTATCGGGGTGCCGACCACCGTGACGACCGGTCGCGACCAGTGGAGGTCCCGTGCGGCATCTGCGACGTCGCAGGATATGCCTACAACATCGAAGTCGCGTACCGTGCCTAGCGCCATCGCTACGACGTCGAAGAAAAGCCAGTTGGCCTCGTTGGTCACAATCTGCACGCGAATCAGGTTGGTAACCCGGTACTCGGCTCCGCTCACCCCTTGGTCTGTGCCGGGCGTGACGCCGGCCGCGCTATCCGGCATCCCGGCTGGCGGGGCGCTTCCCGGTCTGGGGTCAGTGTAGGCATACCTGCCCGCGTTTGCGGCGGGCCCTGGTACGGGACAGGCCTCCACCATTGACGGAACCTCGCTCTTACAGCCACCCACGATCGCGCGCGATCCGGACCGCGTCGAACCGGTTGCGGGCACCCAGCCTCTTGATCAGGCTGGAGGTCAGGTTGCGCACGGTGCCGGGGGCGAGGAAGAGCTTGCTGGCGATGTCCTTGATCGGCATGCCCATCGCGGTCAGCCGCAGGATCTCCCGCTCCCGCTCGCCTAGGACCCGGCCGGCCGGATCGGCAGCATCAAACAGGCTGGCATCCAAGGTCAGCAAGCCGTCAGCGACGCCCCTGATGGCGTCAACGAGATGCTTCAGCGGGGCGTGCGTCGGTACCACGCTGAGCACGCCGGCGGCGACCGCGCGGTCGACCAGCGCCTGGGTCGGCCGCACCGCGACCAGCACTACGCGAGACAGCGGCGACACCTCGATCACCTTGCGGGCCAGATCAAGCCGATGATGACCGGCCCCGCCGATTCCGAGCACGACGACGATCGGCCGGGTGCGCCGCACCTCGTCCACCACTGCCTCCGGGGCGAGCACCGCGCGCACCACCTCGAAGTCACGGATCATGCCGAACATGTGAACGGCGGCATCAAGGAACAGCTGGCTCTCCTCCGCAACGAGAATGCGGATGCCAGGTGCCGCGATCCGGGTCGTGCGCTCCAGGCTTCTCCTCAGCGGGAGTATCGTTTCGGTTGCGGTGGTCACCGGCGCTCACTTCCTCGCGCCATCATCGAATCATTGGTCATGATCAGCTCCTCGCTCGCTAAGTAGAAGCTTGCTGGATACAGCGGGACTCATCGCGACCACCCCGCCTCGGTAATCCCGAGGTACGTGGAGTGCGAATACGGAGCCAGCACGACCTGCACCTGGCAGGAATCCAGCTCGTTCGGCATCCGGAAGATAACCACGATCTCCGGATAAGCGGTCATCCCGCCAAGACCCGCGAAATAGCTGTCGCAATCGAGCACGAGGCGATACAGCCCGCGCTCCAGATCCTCATGCCCCCAGCTCTCTATAGTGCCCTCGGCATTCGTCTGTGCGTCGGCGACTAGATGCCAGCCATCGATGCCAAAGTGCTCCAGACGGACCCGAGCGCCAGCGGCCGGCTGTCCGAACGTGCTGTCCAGCACCTGTGCGGAGATGTTCATGGTCAGGGCGCCCAATTTGCCTCGTCCTTGCCTACAACGACTGCCTGCGACGCTTGCCTGCGACAGCCGCGCCGCTGCCATCCACCATGCGGCTGGCTGCTATCCGCCCGCCTTCGCCGTTCGATGGGGGGTGGATGGCCTGGCTTGGAAGGGTTAGCGGCAAGTTCGCAGCACAACGAGGGGAAGTGCAGAGGGGGTTCAGGGAGATGAGCACTCGCTCCAGTGCGACTGTCGCCAGGCAGTCCAGGGCTGCTCGGCAGCCAGTTCCGCATCCGGGATGCCACGGAGGATGGTCCCCGCCACGGGGAGCATCACCGAGCACGAGGCAGCGTCCATGACCTGGGAACAGCGCTGCGCGTTGCTGTGCGCACTGGTGGACGCGGATGACCGGGAGGACGCGGCGGCGCTTGCCCGTGTCGGCTGGATCCTTTTCGACTTGCTCTGCCAGGCTCAGCAGGCCAAGAGCGAGGTGGTATAGCCTGCCCGCGCACCACCACTTACCCGGGCGCGGATCGCCGCGCCAGAGCGGCCCGCCCGCACCCCTATCGCGGGTCACACCCCTCGGTCATTGCCTGTCGGCCGGATTGTCTAGGGTGCCGAAATAGGTGGAGTATGAATAAGGGGAGATCGTGACCTGAACCCGGAGGTATTGCCCTCCTCCCTGCACGCGGAAGATGACGCCCACCTCTGAGTAGGCAGCGGCCACGCCCTGGCTGGCAAAATAGCCGTCACTATCGAAGACGATTCGGTAGAGGCCGCGCTCAAGATACCAGTCAGCCCACTCTTCGATGCGCCCGTTATAGTCCGTTTCTGCATCGGCGACCGCCGTCCAGCCATTTTCACCGTGACGCGCCAAGAGGGCGTGCATGCCGAGGGCGGGTTTCCCGTGCGTGCCATCCAGCACATGCGTGAATATTCTCATGCCAGGAATACCTGCCTGTCGCGGTTGCCCTGTTGCAGCCGCCCGCTACTGCGGGAGCAGTGCGCTTATGACCGAGGGGAACCGTGCACCGTCAGCCGTGAGGTTAGCGGGCACGATGCGGCTGACTTACAGCTTCCTGCGGTGCGCTATCAAAGAGCTTTCCGCCGCCGATAACTTACTGAAGGCGGCCGGCAATATGTTGACGGAAATCAACCGGAACCTCGTGCATAGGAAGGTAACGTGAACCACCAGCGTACTACCGTACGTATAACCTTGGCCGCCGTCGCCATCTGCTTTGTCGCTGCCGGAGCCACCGCTCCCATCGCGGCTGCCGCTCCCGCCGCACACGCCGTCGCCACTTCGGGTACCGCGAACCCGAACGGCGGGCCAGACCCCAACGGCTAAAACCAGCTAAGCGTGTCGTCATCATGCGCGAAGCTGACAGGCGGATGCTCTCCGACGGGCCGCGAGGATCGTCGGCGGAACTGGCTGAGCGTACGCTACCGGCCGCACTTCCGCACCGCGTGCGGAAGTGGCGGTCCCGGACAGGCAAGCCGGTGCGGCGGAGATCTCGCCAGAAGATCTGCTGGATCTCTACCGGGCGCTGGCCGAAGCCGACGACCTGAACGACGCCGTGGCGCTCGCCCGTATCGGCTGGCAGTTCTACTCGATGGTCTGCGCGGCTCACAAGGCCCGCAGCGAGGCGGCGGGCCTTGTGAGCGAACTGTGCGCCGCGGCACGCGCCACTGTAGCCGGGCACGGCAGCCCGGCGTCGCTGGCGCTGCTGCGCGAGGTGCTCGCCAGATGGCTGCCTCCGCCTGGCGCGACTCCGCTGCAGATGATCGCCGCGCCGCGACCGGGGTTGCGCTGCTAGCGGGATTGACCGAGCGCTTTCGCCTGCACCACGGCCGCAGCCGCCCCGGCGGCATGAGCGGCATCGGCATCACCTAGAGCCGCATAAGCCTCACTGAGCAACGTCAGCGCGCGCGCCTCGTCCAGCGGCATCCGCATGTCACGGAAAGCGTCGGCCGCCCGCTGCCCGAACTTGATCGCCTCGCCAGGATCGTCGCTGGCCAGGGCAACCTTGCTCAGCCCGAACAGCGCACGGGTCCAGGCCATGCGCTGGCCGATGCTGTCGGCCAGATCCAGCGCGCGCTGCAACGCCTCGCGCGCCTGCCCGAACTCCCCTTGGAGCGCCCGCGCCGCGCCGATGCCGCGCAGAGCGTGCGCCTCATCAGGGGCGTCGCCGATCCGGTCGGCTATCGAAATCGCCTCCCCGAACGCGGTGAGGGCGCGCGCCGGATCGCCGGCCTGCAGCCAGGCATCACCGAGCCGGTTTAGCACCTGCGCCTCCGTATTCGCGATCCCCGCCGTCTGGCACAACTGCAGCGCCTCGGACAGCAGCTCGATCGCGTCGCCTGGGCGCTCGAACTCCAGCCGGATCTGGGCCAGGTCACGCAGCACGCACGCTATGTCGTAGTTGCTGCCGCTCTCGCGGAACACGGCCAGTGCCTGCTCATAGCCCCTGGCGGCATCATCGAGCCGTCCACACACCCGGTTCACGGCCGCCATGGACCGGGTGACCTGAGCGACGCCACGGCAGTCCTCGGCATCCCGGAACAGCCGCTCCGCCGCGGTCATCTCCGCGTGCGCTTGGTCGAGTCGCCCCTGCTGGAAATGCATCACGCCGATGCACAGGAGCATCGTCGCCTGGCCGCGGACATCACCTGCCCTCCTGGCGGCGTCAAGGGCGATCTCGTGCGTTTCCCGCCAGTCGTCGAGGTAGCTGCGGATCTGGAACAACGTCACCGCGTCGAAGGCCAGACTCCAGCACAGCTCGGTGAAACCTGCCTGGGCAGCCTGCCTGATCCCCCAGACCAGGGTGGCGCGCTCCCGCTCGAACCACGCAAGGGGATCCTCCACAAGCTGCTGCACCAGCCGGTCCGGTACCGGGCAGCGCGGCGCGCTGCCCGGTAGCCACAGGGAGTCCCCGCCGAAGTATTCGCGATCGGCCGCGTCGGAGACGTGCAGCAAGGCGCTGAGCACCCGCTCAAGTAGCGCCATGCGCTCGGCCGTCGGCTCCTCCTCGGCCAGCCGCTCCCTGGCGAAGACCCGGACCAGGTCGTGAAAGCGGTACTGGCTGTGCGCGCCCGAGCCGCTTCCGTCGATCTCGATGAGGTGGGCACTGACCAGGTCATCGAGCAGGTCCTCGGCGTGCGGCTCGTCGATGAGCACTGTGCTGAGCCAGCCAGAGAAGACCTCCAGGTCGAGCAAGGCGAGTCGGCGGAACAGCTGCCGCGCCTGCTTGCTGGTGCTCTCGTAGCTGAGCGAGATGCTCGGCCGGATGCCCATGTCGCCGTGTCTTAGCTCGTCCAGACGGCGGGTCTCGTCGGCGAGGCGGTCGGCGAGCTGCGGGATCCGCCAATGCGGCCGCGCGGCCAGCCGCGCGCCGGCGATGCGCAGGGCCAGCGGCAGATATTCGCAGTGCTCGGCGACCTCTGCCGCCGCGTCGGGCTCGTCCTTGACCCGGTCCGCGCCGATGATGCTCGCAAGCAGATCCAGCGACTGACCTGCGTCCAGGGCATCCACACCGATATGGGTGACCCCGGCTAAGCCGGGGAGCCTGTTCCGGCTGCTGATCATGACCGCGGCGCCCGGGGTGCCGGGAAGGAGCGGCGATACCTGCCTCTCGCTCGCCGCGTCATCGAGTACCACCAGGACCTTCCGGCCGGCGAGCAGGTTCCGGTAGACCTCCGCCCGTTCGTCGATGCCCTCTGGTATCTCGGTGCCTGGCACGCCGAACGCCCGCAGGAAACGCTCAAGCACCTGCATCGGACCGACCGGGCGCGACGCCCCGCCGTGCAGGTCGGCGAAAAGCTGCCCGTCGGGGAAGTAGCCGGCGACGTCATGCGATGCGTGGACGGCGAGGCTGGTCTTGCCTATCCCGCCCTTGCCGGTGATCACCACGACCGGGACCGCGCCGCGAGCCCTGTCGGCCGTGACCAGGTGCTGGTGGATCTTGCCGATCTGCTCCAGTCGGCCGGTGAAGTCCGCGATGTCGGTGGGCAGCAGGTTCGGCGCCGGGCGCTTGGCGGACACGACCTCGGCGGGCTGAGCGGGCGGCTGCAGCGCGGGGTCGGCGTTGAGGATGGCGTGCTCAAGCTGCTGCAAGCGTTCCCCTGGCTCGATTCCCAGCTCCTCGATCATGGTGCGCCGGGTCTGCCCGTACACCCCCAGCGCCTCGGCGGCACGGCCACAGCGGTACAAGGCGAGCATGAGCTGGCCGCGCAGCAGTTCGCGCAGCGGGTACTCCCTGACGAGTTCCCTGAGCTCGCCGACGAGTTCGTGATGCCTGCCGAGGTCGAGCTCGAGCGTGAGGCGCTCCTCGGTAACGGCGATACGCTGCTCGTCCAGGCGATGGGCCGCCGCGCGCAGCAGCGTGCTGTCGATGCCTTCGAGTGCGGGACCCCGCCACAGCCGCAGGGCGTCGCGGTACCTCGCCACCGCGAGATCGATGTCACCAGCCCCGCGGGCGGCACGGGCCGCGGCTACTAGCGCCTCGAACCGCTCGCTGTCCAGCTGCCCGCTCTCGACCTTGATCACATAGCCGTGCGCGTGCGTGGCGATGACTGGGTCGCTGCAGCAGGCGGCGAATGTCCGCCGCAGCGCGGAGATGCTGATCTGGACCTGAGAGCGAGCGGTCGACGGCAGACCCTCGCCGTACATTGCCTCAAGCAGCCGGTCAACCGTGACGACATTGTTCGGGCTGAGCAAGAGCGTCGCGATGACGACCTGCTGTCTGACGCCCCCGAGTTCAATGCGTTCTGTCCCTATTGCGATCTCAACGGGACCGAGGATCTTATAGTCCACTCCAAGCTCCGGACGAGACTGGGAGACGACATGCGGCACTAACTAGGACACATTACCACATTGCCAGCATTTTGCCAGGTATACGCACTAAAGTTGCTGGAGTGTACGTAGTGGTGCAGCTCCACCAGCGCCAGGTAGGCGGCGGGGTCATCCATGCAGGTACGCTCACGGACCTTGCACATGATCGGGCGGGATTTGTGGGCTTATTGCTAATGCTGGGGAAATGCCAAAGAGCGCTGACGGAGGGCCCAGTGGAATTCAAGATATTAGGGCCACTTGTGATCACGGCGGGCACGGAGCTTCTTGACGTCGGCGGCACCAGGCAGCAGATCGTCATCGCGACGCTCCTGCTCGCGGGCAATCGAGCCGTCCCGGCCGATCGCCTGCTCGAAGCGATCTACGGCGAAAACCGCCCGCCGACTAGCCGGTCGCAGGTGCAGATTTGCGTATCGTTGCTGCGGAAGATGCTGGCCAGGCGTCATAGTTCCGCGACAGTCACCACGCACCAGAACGGATACACCTTCGAGATCGGCGACGAGCAGTTTGACGCCGCGCGGTTCGGGGACCTCGCCGCGGCCGGGCGTGCCGCGCGGGATGCAGGCCGCCCGGCGGAGGCGGCCGCGCGGTACCGTGATGCGCTCAGGATCTGGCGAGGGCCGGCTCTAGACGGGATACACTGCCCCCTCGTCCGTGCCGCGGCTCACCGGCTTGATCAGCGGCGAGCAGACCTCACGGAGGAGTGCATCCAGCTTGAGCTCGACCTCGGCAGGCACCATGAGCTGGTGGGCGAGCTCACTAGCCTGACCGGTGCGTCCCCGCTGCGCGAAGGCCTGCGCGGGCAACTGATGCTGGCCCTGTACCGCTGTGACCGGACCGCGGAGGCGCTGCAGGTCTACCAGCAGGCACGGCAGAGCATGATCGATGAACTCGGGGTTGAGCCCGGCGAGCGCCTCCGGCGGCTGGAGCGCGCCATTCGCCTGGGTGACCCGGCCCTCGCGCCACCGCCGGGATCGCTGGTGATTTGTCCCGCGCCACGGCGGGGACCGAGCATGCTACCCATGGACGTCGCGGACTTCGTCGGCCGCGACGAGCAGATTGCCCAGATCCGCGAGGCACTGCGCCGCAGGCAGACCGCGGCGGTGCCCGTGGTGGCGATCACCGGCCGGGGCGGGGCAGGCAAGACCAGCCTCGCCGTGCATGTCTCGCACCAGCTCGCGCAGGATTTCCCTGACGGGCAACTGTCCGCCGACCTGCACGGGGCCAGCGAGCATCGGATCGGCCCGACGCAGGTACTGGAGCGGTTCCTGCGGGCCCTGGGCCTAGCCGGTTCCCAGCTCCCGGCCGGCCTGGACGAGCGGGCCGAGGTGTACCGCAGCCTGCTCGAGGGCCGCAACATCCTCGTGCTGATCGACGATGCGGCGTCGGAGAGCCAGGTGCTGCCGCTTCTTCCCGGAGGTGCGACGGCGGCCGTGATAGTCACCAGCCGGAGGCGGCTGGCCGGCCTGGCGGGCGCGGTTCATGTCGATGTCGGCATCCTGGACGCCGGATCGTCGCTGAACCTGCTCGCCCGCATCGCCGGCCCTGCACGGGTGCGGTCACAGGCAGGCGAGGCGTCGCTCGTCGCCCGGCATTGCGGTCACCTCCCGCTCGCGCTGCGCATCGCAGGCGCGCGGCTGTCCGCCCGCCCGCAGTGGAGCATCCGGCGGCTGGCCGATCGCCTCGCGGATGAGACACACCGGCTGGACGAGCTCCGCTACGGTGACCTGGATGTCCGGTCGAGCATCCTGCTCAGCTATAAGAGCACTGGCGCCGCGGCCAGACGGCTGTTCCGCCTGCTAGCGCTCCTCGACCTGCCGTCTTTCCCTGGCTGGGTGAGCGCCGCCCTGCTCGACGTGCCGCTGAGCCAGGCCGAGGACCTGCTCGAGGACCTGGTGACCACCCAGCTGATTGAGCTCGCCGGCACCGGGTCCGGCGTGCACCAGCAGTACCGCTTCCACGACCTAATCAGGGTGTTCGCCAGGGAGCGGCTGGTCGCCGAGGAACCGGCGTCCGAGCGGTCTGCCGCGCTCGAGCGAGCATTCGGCGCCCTGCTCTGCCTGGCCGAGCAAGCCCGTTCTCGGCACCTGGGCCGCGATTATGCCTGCCTGGGCAGTGACGCGTCACGCTGGCGGCTGCCGGAGCGGATGGTGGACGAGTTGCTCTGTGATCCGATTGCGTGGTACGAGAGCGCGCGCGTAGCGCTGGTCTCCGCGGTGCGGCAGGCGGCACAGGCCGGTTTCGGCGGGCTGTCATGGAGCCTGGCCTACAACTCGGTGACGCTGTTCGAGGCCAGGAGCTATCTCGACGACTGGCGGGCAACCCACGACATCGCCCTGGAGGCTGCACGGAGGACCAGCGATATCCGCGGCCAGGCGGCAATGCTGTACTCGACCGGTTCCCTGCACGTCGCGCAGCACCATTTCGACCTAGCCCGGCAGGAATCCGCCGCTGCCGCCCGGTTGTTCGCCGAGGCCGGCGACGACCAGGGGATCGCGGTCGTGACTTGCCAGACCGCTTTCATTGAAAGGCTGACTGGCCGCCTGGCTGACGCCGCTGCGCACTACGAGCAAGCACTGGCCCTGTTCCTGAAGGTTCCCGACCTGACCGCCGTAGGGTACGTGCTGCACGGCCTGGCGGAGATCAAGCTGGAACTGCGGCAGGCGGCGGGCCGAAGAGCGTGCTAGCGGCGGAGGGTCACGCCCAGTTACTTGCCGCCATCGGCATTTACTCCTCGAAGCGGCCGCCCATGTGCTTGGCAAGGAACTTCTCGGCAGCTGCGTAGAACTTCAGCCGGTTCTCCGGCTTGCTGAAGCCGTGGCCCTCGTCCGGGAACAGCATGTACTCGTGGTCGATCCCGGCTGCCTTCAAAGCCGCTACGATCTGCTCGGACTCAGCCTGCTTCACTCGCGGGTCGTTCGCGCCCTGCGCGATGAGCAGCGGGATCGCGATGTCCGAGGCACGCGATAGCGGCGACCGCGACCAGAGGAAGTCCGCGTCCGTCTCCGGGTTGCCGACCCGCTTGTACAGCTGCGCGCGCAGCGGCGCCCAGTATGGTGGAATGGTCTCCAGCAGCGTCATCAGGTTCGACGGCCCGACGATGTCCACCGCGCAGCGGAACACGTCAGGGGTGAACGCCGCCCCCACCAGTGCCGCGTACCCGCCGTACGATCCGCCATAGATCGCCACCCGCGATGGGTCCGCCCAGCCCTGGGCAACCACATAGGACACTGCGTCGAGCAAGTCGTCGTGCATCTTCCCGCCCCACTCGCGGTCTCCAGCGGCGACGAACGACTTACCGTAGCCAAGCGAACCACGGTAGTTCACGTGGATGGACAGATAGCCGCGGTTGGCTAGCCACTGCGCTTCCGGGTAGAAGCCCCACGCGTCCCGGGCCTGCGGCCCGCCGTGCACATTCAGCACGGTAGGCAGCGCGGTCCGCCCCGCGCCAACGGGAAACGTCGCATACGCATGTATAGTCAGGCCGTCGCGGGCGGTGAACATAAACGGTTCCATCGCGGCCAGCTTGTACCGGGCCAAGCCGGGGCGGGTGTCGAAAAGGAACCGCCCGGTGCGTGTGGCGCGGTCATAACTGAAGAACCTCGCCGGCCCATCGTCTTTGTTAAACGAGATCAGCCAGGTGGTGTCCGCTTCGTCCCGGCCGATCAGGCTGGGATCACCCGAGTCCAGCGCGCGAACGGCGTCCAGGTCGGCCCGCACCGATGGGTCAACCACGTGGTACTCCATCCGATCCTTGAGCACCTCGACGATCTGCGGCTCGCGGGTGTCCGGGTGTAGGACCACCTCGACCACCTCCGCCTCAGGGTCCTCCAGCAGCACCTCGACCCGCCCATCGGCCAGATGCACCCGGGCCAGCCGGCTGGTGTCCGAGCCTTCGGCGCTGATCACCAGCAGCGATGTGCCGTCCGCGCTGAACGACACCATAAGGCTGGACGGCGCATCGTCGGCGGAGATGGTCAGCAGCGTGCGCCACTCGCCGTCACCGGTGTCCCGGACCAGGAGGTTGAACCCGCCGTCCGGAAGCGGCTGGAGCGCGCCGCGGACCACCTGGTCCTCGTCGGCCAGCCAGCCCGCGTACCCGGGGTTCTCGATAATCTTGACCAGCTCGCCGGAGGCCAGGTCCAGCTGGTACACATCGTGCAGCTGCGGGTTGTCCCGGTTTATCCCAACGAGCACCTGACCCGGGTGGCTCTTCTTCAGCGATACGACCCGGGCCTGGATGCCGTCGAACGGGGTCAGGTCGCGGCGGGCCGCAGTGCCTGTTCCCGCGGTATCCGGGTTGACGCCATAAAGCCGCCAGTTCTCATCCCCGCCTGCGTCCTGCAGGTAGAGCAGGTGCACCCCGTCGCGCGCCCAGGCGAACGTCCGGATACCACGATCCGTGTCGTCGGTCACCACCGTCGCGGCGTCCCAGTTGACGCCATCCGGCCCGGTCGGCGCGACCCAGACGTTCAGCACGCCGTCTTTCGGCGCGATCCAGGCGGTTCGCTTTCCGTCGGGGGAGATCTGCGGGCTGAAGCGCTCCGGGTTCCCGAAAAGGACCACGCGCGGGATGAGCTCAGTCATGCCTCAATCCCTACCACAGGGCTCGCTGCACCGGCGGCCGGCCACATGTTCAAGTGACATTTGACATTTGAGGAGATATCACCCGTTTCGGCGGTCGAGAATGCCGGTGCACTCGGCGGCCGTGGTGGCGCACTTGGCGACGTAGGCGGCGACCTTGGTGTCGGTCAGTTCCCCGGTGGTGCTGACCAGGCGGGTGTCGTGTTCCCGGCCCCAGGCCAGGGTCCGGGTGGGGATCCCGGGGCGGCGGGCGCCGGTACGCTGGCAGCAGAAGGTGGCGGGAGGCATCATGGTTTGGCTCGGTGGCCCGCGGCGGACGGGCGGCAGGACCAGAGGAATCTATCTGCACGATCCTCCCCCTGACTATCGTCCGCCCAGGGCGAGAATTCCGTTGAAGGACCGGCAACGGAAGGCACGCGAGGACTGGGTCCTCATGCGCGTCACCACCGTAGTCCTGGTACTTGCGGCTGCTGCGTTCATGGTGATCATGTTCGTGATCATCGCGACGCATATTTAGCCTCGGTCTTCCGCGAGCTCGACCTGGCAACGGGCAGTCGTGCCACTCACGTGCCACACCGACTCGCTGACGGTGCTCGCTCACGGCGACTCAGGCGCAGTGAAACATGGCGTTGACCTGGCATTACGCAGATGGCGCAGGCTGGCCCGGCTTTCCTCTAAGCAACCGCTCACGTGCCCGCTGCGTGCCCGATCAGCCGGACGACCAGGGCATCTGGCGGACACTCACGGACAGGGCAAGCTGCTGCCGACCTGCAGCAATGCTGGTCACAGCGCTAACCGCGCTCATTCCCAAGCTGACAGTCCAGTACCTCCGGTCACCGTCGCACATACGGTCGGCCATGGTGTCCGCTGCGACGCGAAGCCTGACCACCACGGCTGACCACAACGGCATACGACTTGAGCCGATCGAGCCAGAACCGGCGAGGCGGTAATGCGCAGGTAAATGACAGTAAACCGATACCGTGGGCGTACCTTACAAGCGAGGGGTCACTGGTTCGGAACCGATCGGCGTCTACCTGGCTGATACCCCTGACGCCCTTTCCAGGGACAGTCATAGACTCCCGGGCATGGACCTCAAGGACGCAACGCTCATGATCCTGAATGAGTCTGCTGCTCATCCCAGCGTGGCGAAGATCGCGCAGGCCGCATACGACCAGCTGGCAAGCGGCCAGGAAGTTGACCACCGCGTCCTGGACGACCTGGTGGGAGAGGCCAGTGGCAAGGGTGTGCTCCGCGCCATCAGGCAGAAGTACGGTGCCACGGCCCACGAGGCCATATTCGCGCCCATTCTTCGTGAAATTGACCGGGAGAAGCCCGTCCCGCCGCGCAGACGGCCAGCCGCATACCAAGACAGCGCCGGTCCGCTCACTGCCAGCAGCTGGTGACACCCGAAGCTGACACCAACATGTCCGGACTTCTTCATCCGGTACTGGATCCGCGCACCCCATCCACGTCGCGCGCCGATCCGCCGGCCAGCGGAGAGCCGGCGAACGCCCGTGACACCTTCACCAGCCAGGCAACCTCACTGCGCAGATCCGCGCCGAGCTCCGGTGGCCAGCCGACGTCTACCGGGAAGCGCCGCCCACAACATCGCGCTGCCGCTGGAGACCGGCGCCGACACAGCTGAAGCGACAATTGCCAGTCCACGACAACACAGTGGACCAGGATCTGGACACGCACTGAGCCGCCTGATGGCGGGCTGGCGACGCGGTCTCGCTGCCCTCCGCGGTCCTTGCCGGGCACCCGGTGAGGGTCTGCTCGTGCAGCGGGATCGCATCACCAGCGGCCCCGAGCTGCGGTAGACGCCGGGAGATGTCGCTGCGGGAGCGCAGCGTGGAGGTTAGCCGGGGCCTCGTATCCGCAGCCAGCGCATGTGCGACGCTGACTGCACATACAAATAGGATCGCCAGTACTGCGTTCGATTGCATTCGCTAGTGTTGCAAAAGGGGCAACTAGGGCAATAGCTAGTATATGCCCTGTTTACATCCAGCGGATCTCAAGTCTCACAGATACTGCGGGGCGCTTGATTGCTAAGAGGCGTAGAGCCGTGTTCCCAGCGTAACGGCCCGATGAGGAGCGCAACGGCGCCCGGAAGCGCTCTGTGCAAGGCCTGATGCACGTGCAAATAGGCGTTCCAGCGCTGCGTTCGATTGCATTTGCTAGCGTCACGAAAGGGGCTAATCGGTTTATGGGAACTTCCTGCAACATGTGCCTCGGCGCGGTAGCCTGAGTCACTACAGACGCAGCCCGGCGCCCGTGAAAGCTAAGAGCCTGGAGCGGTGGGCGGGCTTCCCCTGTTTTGATGACTACATGCTACGAAGAGGCTTAACTAACTTCGAATTGCGCTAGCGTTCGGCCATGCCTGGCGCACGTATTGCGCCCGGCGGCCACAACTCCGCGGGCCGTTCGCTTCCGGAGTCTGTTCAGCTGTCCACGGAAATGGTGACGGCCCCTGTTGGAGCAGGGGTCGTCACCCAACTACTAAATCGCCTCCCACACAAGGACACGACCGTGACCCAGCGTATGGCTTATGAGCGCGGAGCGAAAGAAGTCCCGCCATCCCGGATCAGAAAACGGTTCGGTCGTCTCAGGTCTGGACCGCCCCCTGCTCACGCTGCGTGCAGCATTCACCCGCAGGGCAGCAATGGTCCTCAGCGCCAGCGCGGGGGCTTTCAGCTACCGGGCCGGAATGCGGCCCGCCGAGGTGATCCTCGCCGGCAGTACCGCCTGCACACGAGCCACGCCGCTCCCGGGAACCCTCGGCGACTGATCGTTGGGCCTGGTCTGGCCTGGCTGTGCGCCGGTGCGTTCACCCCGCGGTCACCGTCGTCATTTCCGGCCGGGCCGGCGAAGGATCTGGCATGACGTGCCCGCTGCCCCGGATGCAGGCCCACGTCTGCCAGGCTGACAGCGCTTGCGTGCGCCCGCCGTGCTTCCAGGCACGGCTGGAGGCGGTGAATGGCACTCAGCCAGTCCGCCAGAACGCCGAGGCCTGCGCTGGCCATCTCGCTGACATGGTCCAGGCTCTCACCACCTGGGCCCGCCGCCAGCACCTCACCGACGGCCAGCTAACCGTGCTGGCCATCGACCCGCCATCGAGCGGCTCCTGCCTCCTGGTCCCGGCTGACCATGACCGGCCGGAGACGGTGGCCCTGGCCTTGGCTTTCAGCACCATCCGGTTAACCGAGTGAACGACACCCACCCGCGCCGCCATAATTCCTGAGTTAGGCAGGCTGAAAGAGGCCTCGTTGCCGTACTCGTTGATGGGATCTCCGGGCGACTGCCCGATCAGCACCGCATTCGGAACCTGGCTCAGGCTGTCAGCCGCAGCGGGCAGGTCGCCTACGCGACAGTGGTCTTCGATGCCCCGCAAGCGAGCCTGCCCGTGCCGGACGTCACCCGCGTTGTCCACCTGGCGGAGGCGGCCCAGAGAGGAGGACGAGGCACCCGCCAGGTGTACGCATTCATGTTCACGCTGCCTGTCTCAGCAGCCGGCTGCGTTTCTGGGCGGCAACCGGCACGCCCAGCCCGGCGCTTCGCCGGCCGTACCCAGCGGGGCGTGAGCTGGGTACTGGCGGGAACCGGCCGCCAGGTGGACCATCAAAGAGTGCTCCCGGACCTGGGCTACCCTCACCCGGGGGTTGAAGGGCCGAGCCATGGAGGGGTCTTATGAGGTCATCGTGGCTGTGGAGAGAAGGATCACCCCGGAGGAGTCTTATCATTGGCGGTCTCCTGCTTGCCCTTGGCCTGTGGGACCTGTTCTTTGTCCTGTTCCGTTCGGAAGACTTGCTCTTTACGGCGGGGGCAGCGTTGTTGCTGCTGGTCGGCAGTCTTAACATCTGGTGGGGGATTTCCCGGCCAGGGCGGGGGACTACTGGGTCCGGGCCGGCCAGGTAATGCATGTTGATCCCTACATCGTGCTCGGCAGCGCGGTGGTCGGCCTGCTCGTCGGGCTGACCGGCGCCGGTGGGGGGGCGCTGATGACGCCCATGCTGATCCTGGTGTTCGGGGTAAAGCCGTCCACCGCCATCTCTAGCGACCTGGTCGCCGCGGTCCTGATGCGCCCGGTCGGGGCGGCCGTGCACCTGCGTAAGGGCACGGTGAACCTGCGGCTGGTCGGCTGGATGGTGCTGGGCTCGGTCCCGATGGCCTTCGTGGGCGCCTACCTGTTGCACCTGTTCGGCAGCGCGTCCGCTGCCCAGGACAAGATCGAGATCGCGCTCGGCGCGGCGCTGCTGGCCGGCGCCGGTGCGATGGTGCTGCGCTTTGTCCTGGACCTTCGCAGCGGCGGCGAGCGGCTGGCCAGCGTCCGCGATGTCGCCTGCCGGCCGCTGCCTACGGTGTTCATCGGCATGGTCGGCGGCGTGATCGTCGGGATGACGTCGGTGGGCTCCGGCTCGCTGATGATCGTGCTCCTGCTGTTCCTGTACCCGACATTGAGCGCGAGCCAGCTCGTGGGTACAGACCTGACCCAGGCCGTGCCGCTCACGCTGGCGGCGGCTCTCGGCGCCCTGGCGTTCGGTCACGTGGAGTTCGCGGTGACAGCGTCCCTCGTGATCGGTAGCGTGCCGGCGGTCCTGATCGGCTCGTTCCTGTCCTCCCGCGCGCCGGACCGGTACGTCAGGCCGGTCATCACCTTCGTGATCTTCGCCTCGGGCCTGAAGTACGTCGGCGTCGGCACGACGGCACTGGGCTGGGTGCTCTGCGCTGTCCTGCTCGGCGCCGCGGCGGTGTGGCTGGCCCGGGCGCAGCCGTGGCGCAATGGCAGGGCCCTGGCTGTCAGCCCGGACCATGCTGAGGCCGGCCCGCCTGCGAGTCCGCTCAGGCCTGGCGAGCCATGATCGGGTGAGGCAAAGCGCGCCAGGAGATGTTCCCTTTGCCGGTCTCAACGACGCAGCCTTCAGCGCCGCGTTCTGGTGGGTCCTGGCCTTCACCGGCGTGATGCTGATCCCGGTCCTGTTCCTCCCCGGCCGCTCCCGCTGGCGTGCAAGCGGCGACGACCCGCTCGTTCTGGTGCCGCTCAGGCATCAGCGGCGTGCCGTGCCACCACCTCGGCGTACCTCTGCAGCGTATTGCCAGGGCCGGGATTGCTGATCGCGGCCCTGATCATCCCGGCCATCTCGCCATGACGCTCCAGGTGCGTGTAGGTCAGCACGACCTCGGTGGCATCCGCGCCGGCCGGGTTGAACTCGACCACGATGACGCTGGCGTGCTCATCGTCGGAGACGGGCCGCCAGTTGGGCCCGATCCGCCACGTGACCGCGAGCCCGCCCGGCGGCGCCCACTCCACGATCGTGCCCCTGGTGACCTCCGCGCCGTCGGCGCCGCGCTCATAGAACCGGCCGCCCGCCCATGGCTCCATGGTGATGGACCGCGGATCCCTGATGAACGTGTGCTCGGCCGGCAGCCATTCGGCCGGCCGCTCGGTGTAGATCCGGAACGCCTCGGCGGCAGGCACGGGAACGGTCACCGATATGCAGGGGTCTGCCTCTTCTCCGGTCATGCCGGCTCCTTCTGTATAAAAGTGGAGGTGTACCACCATTATATGGTACCAGTATGCGGTGCCAGGTACACTCGGCTTCCATGCGCGTGCCCGCCGACCTGCCGTTCCCGAGCACCGAGCGGCTCCGGCTGATGCTCGGCGTGAAGCTCGGCCTGCTGGCGATTGCCGAGCGGCTCCGGCAGAACTGGGCCGCTCACGCGGCGGCCGCCGGCCTGTCTACCGCCCAGGTGAATGCCCTGCTGACCCTCGAGCCGGGCGAGGCCGTCCCGATGCGCAGCCTGGCGGCGCGGCTCGACTATGACGCGTCCAACCTCAGCGTCCTGGTTGACCGCCTGGAGCGGCGCGGTGCCGTCGAGCGCCGCCCCGATCCGGGCGACCGGCGGGTCAAGGCGCTGGCCCTCACCGCTGAAGGGGAGCGGCTGCGGGCGGCCTTCTGGCGCGATCTCGTCGAGGACCCGGGACCGCTCGCCCCGCTCGCCGACTCCGACCTGCGGGCGCTCGCCGCGCTCCTCAGTGTCCTCGGCGTCGCCGACCCGGCGGCGTCCGGCTCGCCCGGCCGGGATTAGGCTAATTTCGCCTGTCCCGTAGATCACCACCAGGGGGCACCGGCTCCTCTCCTGTCCAGTAGCTGCCGGAGCCGTGCAGATGCCCGATCCTGCTGATCAGCTGCCCGGTCCTGGGGCGGACCCACACGGCGCGATATTCCCCTAGCCTCGCCGTGGGTCAGGCAGCTTTGCCGTGCTCCACGGACACACTGCCGTGCTGCGATGACGGCCGTTCGGCGGCACCCGGTATGGGAGACATGGCCGGCGTTTAGAGTGCGGGCATGCCGTGTGCCGTGCTCTGTGGACCTGCAAAGAACGCGCCGGACCTCCTCGTCGGGCCATTCGAGACCACCGAAGACGCTGACCAGTGGATAGCCGAACAAAGACCCCAGCAGGGCCGATACATGGTGCCGATGGCGCTCACTGCACCCCAAGGCCGTCGACCTTAGCGGTGCGCCGCGCGGCACGAAGAAACCACCATCCTCCGCGAGCAGCGCGCCGTCTGGCCAGGTTGCTCGTCAAGCCGACTTGATGAAGGAGGCCAGCTTCTGGATGCGCGCCCCGATGTCCTCGTGGACGGCATCCGCCGAGCGGGCACCATCGACGGTGAACATCCATTCTCGGCCCGCGTAGTACTCGAGCAGGGGCACAGTATTTTCCAGGTACACCTGCAGACGGTGCCCGACAACAGCTTGGGTGTCGTCTGAGCCTCGGCCGCGGGCCAGCAGCCGGCGCACTAGCTCCGCGCGGGGGACGTCGAGGTGGATCGCGGCCTGCACCTCAACCCCGAGGGCCCGGACCACGGCATAGGACGCCTTGGCTTGTTCGACGGTCCGCGGGAACCCATCGAGGACGTAGCCGCTCGCTGCGGCCAACACGGGTTTACGCAGCATGTCCATGACAAGGCCGTCCGGGACCAGGTCACCGGCGTCCACATAGGACTTCACCCGCTGCCCAAGCGACGTCCGGTTCCTGACGTGCTGGCGCAGCAGGTCGCCGCTGGAGATGTGCGCGATGCCGAACCGTGCCGCCAGTCGCTCGGCCTGCGTTCCCTTGCCGGCGCCTGGAGCACCGATAAGCAGAAGGCGCATTTGATCACTTGCTCTGCGCAACGACCGTCGGCCAGCACGCGCCCTCCAGCCCACTGATAGTCGCCGTAGCACTCCCACATGTACTTTCCGCTCCTCCGCGAAGACAGCGGCGCGCTCCGCGTTGACCGGCGATCGCAGGCCACCTGGCCTGACTTTCGCCGCTGTCACGACACCTTGTCAACGCCCACGTCACGACCACTGTCACCGGCGCTCCGCAGGAAGGTGTCCGCTCAGAGACTAAGGGCCGTTGAACAACCCGCGGGATGACGGCCATTCAGCTGGTCACCGAACGCAGCAGCGGCCTCGCAGGCCCGGACGCTGGAACCGCCGATATGAGCGCGCAGTGGGCGGCGCTCAGTCTGACTGCGCTGGCGACGAGATGGTCGGCGGGCCCTCGGTGCCGAGGTCGATGTTGGCCAGGACCTGCAACTGCACCGCCTGACGGTCCCGGCTGGCGCCGAGGTTCTTGACCCGCTGCACGTCGGTGACCTTCGCCAGGCTGGCGGCCAGCCGTCCGATGGCGGCCACGTCCGCGGTGGTGACTGTGCCGTTGCGGGCGATGACGACGGGACTGGTGTCTCGTTCAGGCCCTGGAACGGGGTAGCCAGCCGGGCGGCTTGCAGGCTGGGGCTGCTGGCTGGCAGGAGGCTACCGGCAGAAGCCGCGCTGCCCTGCCGCGTCATCAAACGCTCCGGACCACCATTGAATGGAGCCACGACCTGTTGGCGGATGGCGAGCGCACGGTTCTGAGGCGGTCATGCGCGTTCGCAGGCAGGTTCACCCTGGAAGACGTCGAGTCCGTGTGTACTTCCGAGGACGTGCCGGCCGCACAGGCACTGGACTTGCTGTCATCGCTTGTCGGCAAGTCCCTCGTGATGAAGGAGGACGCAAAGAGCCTCGCCTGCTATCGACTGCACGAGACGATGCGCGAATTTGCCGCCCTCAAGCTGGCCGAGGCCGGCGAGCAGGAAGCCGTCGAACTGCGATGCGCCGAGTACTACCGGTCGAGGTGCCGGCGGTCTGCGTTGGAGGGGAACCGGCTCCTCGAATGCCGCGCTGATCGCTGGTGATCTTGATGAGTCAAAGCCACTGCTCGCAGAAGCGCTCCAGATCGCTCACCAGATCGATGACCGGGTGGCACAGTTCTATTTGCTTGACGCGTTTGGCTGCCACGCCGCACTTTCTGGCCAAGCTCGGCTCGCGGCGCAGCTGCTCGGGGCCGCGGACACGGTGCGAACAGAGGCTGGCGCAAACGT